>PVBE011900239.1_pt1 | contig 30820 bp, 25 predicted proteins | sample 1631181 | NCBI WGS metagenome assembly PVBE01 (sample SAMN08397723, study PRJNA350692) | Marine metagenome, whole genome shotgun sequencing project. | isolation source: water | place: Pacific Ocean | collected 2012-04
CGCCATCTGGACGGCAGCGATAACGGCATACGTTTCGCTGGAGTCGTCAATCACACCGGAACAACATCCTTGAGTCACAGCTATTGGGCCGATCCTAACGTTGCATCCGTATTCAATCAAAACTATATGTTTGGTGGTTCCCCCGACGCAGAGCCATTCAGGTATCCCCGCGTATCCTCAATAGACCTCGAGTACCCGAGCCCAAATGATGTCGGTCTAGACAACGACATGGTGCGAAACCTCGTCCCGGTGCCCGTCTTGCACTATACCTGTAAGACCGACCCTCTCACCTACGTGGTAATGCAAACTGAGAGAACCCACGAGCACCTCGAGAACACTCTTGGGGGGAAGAACAGCACTCTATGGACCGGGGATAAACTCCCCGGCAACAATCACCACGACTGGCAGAACCTGCCTGAGCAGGATGTCCTTGATTGGCTCGCCCCCAAATCGTATCAGGCTCCCGCAGACGATACGTGGGTATCCACCCTAGCTGACCGGGACGGTCGCTGGCATGGGTTTGAAATCACTCAGGTCACCCAGAAAGTGTTTTCCCCGTTCAAGTGGAGAGTCAAAGCGCTTCCTAACTTAATTCAGATCTTGGAAGTTGACAACATCGAGGAATTCAAGATCCCCAGCCCCACCTCTGTGGGACTTGATCCGCAAATTGATCTCATCGTTTCTCCTGAGACAATGAGCATGCAATCCAAAATGAACGTGGTGTTGGGTGAGTACCTCTCGAAGCCATCGAGTGTGACCAAAAATGACATTCCGCAAGTCGAGGGAACGGACTGGTTCTACTCATTTCCGGAGGTCACCCTCGTCATTCCCGGCGGCCGTAACAACTCGGTATGGAAGGTGAAAATTTAGGCTCGGACACGGCCTCCTCCACAGGTTTGACACCCGAATCCCGGCTACCCCACTAGCCGATCCCCGCTGATCCTGCTGGAATCTGCTGGTCACGGGTGGTGGGCGAGAACACTGGGGGAGCACACCTTCCAGGGTGCCCCAGGAGCCCGCGGCATTCTCCATGACGCACGCCATCCACGACTTTGCGGCCAAGCTGCGCACGCCCGCGGTGGCTCCCACTCTGGAGCGCTACGTGGAGTGGCGACGCGAGTTGCAGGCGGCGCGGGCCGAAGGGCGTGAAGAACCTGAGGCACCGGAAATGGCACCGGTCTCCATCAACCTCGACCTGACCCTGGCCTGCAACTACGCCTGCACCCACTGCATCGACTGGGAGATCCTCAACAGCGGGCCGCGCATGGAGGAGGAGAACCTGCGCGAGTCCCTCAGGCTCATGGCCGAACGGGGACTGAAGTCGGTCATCCTCATCGGTGGCGGGGAACCCACCCTCTATCCGGGCTTCTCCGACTTCGTGCGCTTCGCGAAACAGGACCTCGGCCTGCAGATCGCCGTCGTCAGCAACGGCAGCCGAGGCGACAGGCTGCTGGAGATTGCCCCCCACCTCGAGGAGGGCGACTGGATCCGGCTCTCACTCGACAGCGGATCCAATGAGCTGTTCCGCGAGATGCACCAGCCCAACTCAGCCGCGGTGGACCTGGACGAGATCTGCTCGTGGATCCCCAAGATACGTGCCGCGAACCCCGCACCGCGCCTGGGGTACTCCTTTGTCATCGTGTGGCAGGGAGCCAGCCGGGACGAGGAACAGCTGCTCGAGAACATCCACGAGATCGTGCCCGCAGCCATTCGCGCCCAGGAGGCGGGCTTCGACTACATCTCCTACAAGCCCGTGCTGGAACGCCTCGACGATGGCGCCGAGGTGATGAACCCCTCCCACACCAGCGACGACACGCTCGCCGTGGTGCGCCGCATCCGCGAGCAGATCCAAGAGGCGCGCGACGATGTGCGGGACTCTTTCGAGATCTACGAGTCCACCAATCTGCGCTCCCTCGAAGAGGGCACCTGGCAGGAATTCACGCACCAACCCAAGACCTGCCACATGCAAGCCCTGCGGCAGGTGCTGACGCCCACGGGCGTGTTCAACTGCCCCGCACACCGGGGCGTGGACAAGGCCCTGCTCGCCCCCACCGACGGGTATGCCGGGGCGGCCAAGGCGAAGGAGACCGGACGCGGCCTCGGACGCATCCTCGATGGGTTCGATGCCTCCGTCGAGTGCAAGGAGGTGACCTGCCTCTACCACGACGTGAACTGGTGGATTGAAGGGCTCGTCGATAACGACAAGGCCACGATCGAGAAGGCGGACGGGCAAGGCGACACATTCCTTTGAGCACACCCAAGAACATCCACGTGCGCCTGCCCAACTGGGTCGGCGACCTGGTCATGTGCACACCGGCACTGCGCGCCCTGCGGCACGGGTTCCCCGATGCGAAGATCACCGTGGAGGGACGCTCCTACATGCGCGGGCTCATGGAACCCCTCGAGACGGTGGATGATTTCCTCGACACGCCCTCGCCCGAACGGGGTGTGCGTCCAATGCTCAAGAGGGTGCGCAGCCTGCGAAGCGGAGGTTTCGACCTGTCGCTTGTGCTGCCCGATTCCCACAGCTCGGCCCTGGGCCCCTTCCTGGCACGCATTCCCAGGCGCCTCGGCTACTCCTTCGATCCAGGCCGGCGGCTGCTCCTGACAGAACGCCTCGCCCCCCACCAGGAAAACGGCAAGCGCGTGCCCATCTCCATGATCGAACGCTACCTGCAACTCACCCGCCACCTTGGGTGCCAAGATCAGGGCGACGAGATGACTCTTGTGGTGACCGATGAATCAAGAGGCGCCGTCGCCACGCGGCTCGCCGAACACGGTATCGACAAGGACCAACCCATCCTGCTCTGCATCACCGGAGCGAGCTACGGCTCCAGCAAGATGTGGCCGGCGGAGCACTTTGCCGAGGCTGCGGACGTGCTCGGGAAACGCCACGGACTGCGCACCGTCCTGGCGCCCGGGCCCGGAGAAGAGAGCACGGGCAGCCAGGTGGGCGAGCACATGAGTGAACCGTGCACCGTGCTGATGGACCCCGTGCTGACCCTGGCCGAGATGGCCGCCCTGGTCGAGCGCGCGCGGGTCGTCATCTCCAACGACACCGGTCCCAGATCCATGGCCGTCGCCCTGGGGATTCCCTGCGTCGTGCCCTTCGGGCCGACAGACCAGCGCTACACGAATCATCACCTGGAAAACCAGACCCTGCTCAGCGAGGATGTGGACTGTGCACCCTGCGGGTTGAAGACCTGCCCAACCGACCACCGCTGTATGCGCGACCTGCTCCCCGAACGCATCATCGAAGCGACAAGCGCCTACCTCACCGCCGAGAAGGTCACCCCATGACCGCCACCATCGTCCCCGACTACCACGAGCTGCAGGAGCGTCTTGCTCCCCTGCGCCAAGGCCGCACCCTGGCCCTCACCAACGGCTGCTTTGACATCCTGCACGTGGGACATGTGCGCCTCTTGAGTGCCGCAAGCACCCAGGCCGAGCTTTTGGTGGTTGCCCTCAACACCGACGAGAGCGTTCACCAGACCAAGGGCGAGGGCCGGCCTCTTGTCCCTCTCGAGGAGCGCATGGAGATCATCGCGGCCATCGAGGGCGTGGACTACGTCACCAGCTTCCCCGAAACCCTGGCCAACGATCTGCTCGATGCCCTGCGACCAGACGTGCACGTCAAGGGCACGGACTGGACCGAGGACACGGTGCCCGAGCGGGAGGTCGTCACGGCATACGGTGGGCGGATCGCCATCTGCGGCGATGAGAAGCGACACTCCAGCACGGAGATCATCGAGCGCCGCTGAGGTTGACGGACTCTCTCAGAGCCGGAACTCGATGCGCTTGATCACGTCCATCTCGGCGGCCACTCCCGCGCGCTGACCCGGTTGAAAGCGCCAGGTCTTCAGGCTGTCGAGGGCCACGCGATCGAGGAGGCCGTAGCCACTCGACTCCTCCAGCGCGACCGAGAGCACCTCGCCCGTGGGACCAACCCGCAAGCGAGCCACAACAACGCCAACCCAACGGCGCTGAATGGCAAGCGTGGGGTAGACGGGGCTCTGACATAGAGCGGCCAGGGGAAGGGGCGGGTGGTCGGGAACGTCCTCGCCCTCGGGCTTGGTGGTCTCCGGCGTCGGCAGGGGCTCGGTCGGGGCGACCGGCTCAAGGTCCTCCGCGGGATCCTCTTCGGGCTTCTCCTCCGGTGGGGCGGGCAGGATGACGAGCACACCCTCCAAGGGGGAGGGGTCCAGATCCACCGGCGAGAATTCGGGGTCGATGATGGGCTCGGGCTCGCTCTCGACCTCACGGACCTCGGGTGGCTCGGTGATGGGCTCGACGTCCAGGGGGGCGTCCTCCTCGGCTGGAGGCGTGATCAGGATCTCCACGAAGGGGGTGTCCGCGATGGCCACCTCAACCATGGGCTCGTGCACGGGCTCGCCTCTCATGACCATGGGCACCACACCAAAAGCCACCAAAGCCACAAAGAGGCTGGCATGCAAGCCCGATGAGGCGAGCAGACTGGAGAGGGGGCGCGGGATGGGAAGCATGGTGCAAGAGGGGACGTGGACAGGATAACTCCTGTGAGGAGCAAAGGTTCAAGCAGAGAGGTCGAGTCCCTCCAAAACTTCGCGGAAGGTCCTGGAAGCGGCGGCAGATGGGGCCCTTGGACCCTGGAGGGAGAATCCAAAGGTCGGAATCCAACAGTGCCCACGAGCCCCCCGTAACCCTGGATCCACGCCATGAGCATTGGCGTAATGACTCCCCCGTGCGCATCCTGATCGCCTCCTCCCCTCACGCCGACACCTTCGGCTACTCCATGCCGCCGCCAGGCGTGCTTCGACTCGGGGGGGCGCTTGGGGCGAATGGCTGGGACGTACACCTCGTGGACCTGGCCCACGAACTCGCCGCGGGGCACCTGGGAGACGAGCGTGTCCTGGATGAGAGCAGCCTGAGCGCGGCTGCGGATCGGATCCTGGGTGAAGAGCCCGACGTGGTCGGCCTCTCCACCATGGGAGCCACCCTGCCCGCGGCACTGGTCATCACGCGCATGCTGCGTGAGCGCGCCCCGCGCCTGCACCTGCACCTCGGAGGGCCGGGCATTGGCGAGGTCGACGAGCGTGTCCTGGAACGCTTCGATTGGATCGACCTCATCGTGCGAGGCGAAGGGGAAGACACACTGCATGAAGTCCTGCAGAGGTTGGATCAGGAGCAGAGCCTGGAGGGGGTTACCGGAATCACCTGGCGCAACACAGAGGGCCGGATCCTGCGCGAAGCGGATCGGCACCCACTCTTGGACATGGCTTCAGTCGCACCCTATGCCTGGGACCTGCTGCCCGATCTGGCACGCTACAAGGAAGTCACGGGCGAAGCGGAAGGGCTGGTGCCCGTGGACTCCGGACGTGGCTGCTCCTACGACTGCAGCTTCTGCTCAATCGGCCGCTACTGGGGTCGACGGTCACGCACATTGCCCGTGGACAGGTTGGTGGAGGAGGTCCTGGCCCTCAAGGACATGCCAGCCGCCAGGAACGCCTACCTGTGCCACGATCTGTTCGGCGCGGATCGCCAGCACGCCCTCGCATTCTGTGCCCGCATGACCGAACTCGGCGCTCCGGTTCCCTGGGAGTGCCGGGCCCGGTCGGATCACATGGACGCTGAGCTGCTGCAGGCCATGGGTGCAGCCGGCGGCTATCGGGTGCTTCTGGGGGTCGAGTCGGCTGCCCCGGAAGTACGTGCGACAAACGCCAAGAACATGGCTGCGGACACGGACGTTCTGGAGCTCGTGGACAACTGTGCCGCTGCGGGTGTCACCCCGATCCTCTCCTTCATCCTGGGTCTGCCCGGAGAAGGGGACGAGGAGCTGGCCGCAAGCCTGGACCTCTGCGCAGACGCCAGCCTGCGCACGGGGGTCAACCTCTCCTTGCACCTGGCGAACCCCCAGCCGAACTGCGCACTGGGCGAAGACTACAACCCCGACGCCGTGGCCCTCGAAGGCATCGCTCCGGACATGGCCTGGGGCGCGGGCGAGTCCGAGCCCGAGCGCGAGTTGATTCGCGCACACCCCGACCTCTTCTCGACCTGGCACCTGTTGGCTCTGCCCGAGGACAAGCTGCGCGACTTTTCCCGGATAGCCAAGAAGCTGCCCAAGGTCTTGGAGCGCTACCCGCGCACCTTCTGCCTGCTACGACGCGTGCGCGGTGAGAACGCCCTGGAGCTGTGGCGCGCATGGGATGCGAACGGTCGCAGCTTCGAGGGTCTGGCCCGCATGGCCCGCCACACACTGGTGGATGAGAGTCTGGCGTGGGAACAGGCACTGATAAGCCGCGCGCCGACAGTGTTGAACACCGAGCACGACCTCTCGCAGCTCACTGCCGCCCTGAGAGATGGTGTGGATCTTCCCGCAGGGGGAGGCGCGTATCACTTTGCGACCACCCCCATCGAGGGTCCCTTGCCTGCAATGCGCACATCCAGAGTGAGTCAGGACGTGGCTCAACTCCTTGGCGAATTGAAAGGGGAGGCCTCATTCGATTCACTTACCCGTACACGGCCCGAGTTGGTCCAGGCCGCCAAGCAATTGTCGGAGGCCGGGCTACTGACCCTCGCCTCCTCTACCTGACACCTGAAATCCAATGAGCTTTCCGATCACCCTCGCGTTCGTGCCCCAGGGCCACTTCACGCAACCCTACCTGGCCCTGCCCTGCCTGAAGGCCTGGCTGCAGGAAGCCGGGTTCGCGGATGTCGAGCAGCGTGATCTGTCGATCGAGGCTTACGACCACTTCCTATCCCCCGATTACCTGCGACGTGCAAAGGAGCGGGTCCGTGAACGCCTGCCCCTGAACGCCTTTGAGGGCCGCAAGAGTCTGCCCCTGGGTGAGCTGCGCGCCTTTCGTAGCGCAGCCGAGAGCGAGGTCAGCGCGGACGCCGTGATCGCGGACGTGGAAGGCGCCAAGGCCATCATGCGGGGCGAGGACTTCTACGACGTGGACCGCTACGTCCCCGCGGTACGCACCCTGTACCACGGCCTGCGCCTGGTCTCCGCAGCGCACTACCCCAGCGAGTTGACGCCCCACAACTTCACCATGGGGTACGCCAACGACCGCTCGGAGGAGGTCCTGGCTGCGACCCTTGACGAGGACCAGAACCCCTTCATCGAGTTCTACCGGGAGAAGGTCCTGCCGGGTCTGCTCGCGCGCAAGCCGCGCCTCTTTGGATTGTCCGTGGTCTACGGGAGCCAGCTGATCCCGGCCCTGACTCTGGGTCGCATGGTGAAGGAGGCTCTGCCCGACTGCCACGTCACCGCTGGTGGCGGATTCCTGGCCTACATCGGTGAGAAGCTCATGGGGGCGACCGGCGTGGAGGAGTGCCTGGACTCCATGATCTTCCACGAGGGGGAGGCGCCCATGGGTGAGCTGGCAGAGGCCTTGCGAGCTTGGGACGAGGCCGGGCAAGCGGACCTGTCGGCGATCGGCTCCCTGACGTGGTTCAAGCACACGGATGTCGGCTGCGAGACGGTCGCCAACGCGCCCGCCCACCCGGTGGCCTTGAACGCGGCCCCTCCCCCGGACTTCGACGGTCTGCCCTTTGACCTGTACTTCGCCCCCGAGGTCGTCCTTCCCTATGACATCAACCGCGGGTGCTACTACGGCGAGTGCTCCTTCTGCACCTTGCCCACTGTGATCGGTCCCGGCTACCGCACCCGCTCCGCCGAGACCATCGCCAGCCACCTGACAGACCTGCGCGACCGCCACGGGGTGCGGCACTTCAGCTTCATCACGGACTGCATGCCCCCGGGCATGATCCGCGACCTGCCGGAGGCCCTGATCGAGGCCCAGTCGGGCATTCCTGCGGAGGAGCGTATGAAGTGGTGGTGTGACGCACGCATCGAACCGCGCGCCTACACGAAAGAGGGCGCCAAGAGGCTGCATGAATCCGGCTGCCGCAAGCTGCTCTTCGGCTTCGAATCCGCCACGCCGCGCCTGTTGAAGCTGATGCGCAAGGCCCAGAGCCCGCGCAGTGTCTCCGAAGTCGCTCGCAACTGCAGCGAGGCCGGCATCAGCGTCACCCTCTACGCGATGGTGGGCTTCCCCAGTGAGACGGCTGAAGAGGCCCGCGCCACGCTGGACTTTATCCGGGAACACAAGGACGTGGTACGCGAGGTCAGCCTGCAGACCTTCCACATCGATGAGGTGGCCCTGACCTATCGGGATCCGGAGCAGTTCAACATCAAGATCCTTGACGGGGCGGGTACCGACCTCCAGCTGTACCACGACTACCTGAGCGAGCAGGGCATGACGCAGCAAGAAGCGGCGGAGATGTTCGACGAGATGATGAACGCCCTGCGCGCCGATCTGCCCATTTTCTCGGGCGACAACATCTACTACTTCATGCAGAAATCCCACTACTTCCTGCATCTGGCTCGGGGAACAACCCCCGATGAGTTTGTCGCGCAGTGCCAGCAGCGGACCGAGGCCCACCAGGCTCGGGAAGCCGCAGGCCTGCTACGGGCCAACGCATCCAGAACCAGCGCCACCCTTCCCTTCAGTCATGTGGCGGCCGCCAACACCCTGGCCCATCCCCTGGCGCGGGCGGCGCGCCCTGATTTCCTGACGGGGCGCTTTGTGGCCGACGCCCAGGCTGTGGCCGAAGAGCAGCTGGAGCCTCTCCCGCCCCAGGAGTGCGTCCTCGTCTACGATGAGGTCGGGCACGAATTCGTGGAGCTGAGCCGGGATGGCCTGCGCGTTCTTGAAGCCATCGAACGGGCCGGCAATGTTGACAACCTGCTCCAGAGCCTGAACTCCACCAACCCCGGCGCACGCACACGCCTCACCGAGTACATAACCCAATTGCACCGCAAAGGTCTGATCACCAGCTTTCAGCCCGCAACCGCGGTGCCTTCATCTTTCACGGAACCCCACGAACTCACCTCTCTCTAGGAGAATCCAATGGACGAGAAACGCGAAGACCAAGAGCAAGCCGAAGCGCCAGCCCAAGAACAATCCACCTCGAAAGCCTCCGAGGAGACCCTCGACGTCGAGGCCCTCGACCTCACCATCGAGACGGTCGAAGACCGCATCAACCCATCGGAAACCAACGTCTTCGACAAGTGATGCCGAACTACATCAATCCATCGAAAACGCGGGCCTCGGCACGTATTTCTCGACGATTGATCGCGTGCACCTGACGCAACACACGGGCGAGAGCCTGGTGGTACCCACTTCCGATCGGGCTGTCCGGCTTGACCGCAGCTACCGCATTGCGTGGATCGAGTCGATCCAGCACCAACCCCGGGAGAGCGAGCGGATTCTCTTGGATGGCCTGGTAGAGAGGGGTGCCGGCTATGAGGGAGAACTTGTTGAAGCGCACACGGTCGATCAGATGCGCGTGGGCCTCAAGAAAGGATGCAGTCAACTCGAGATCCTCGGCACACTCTCCGGGAAAGCCTCTGAACATCGTGCAGCGAACGCTGAGCCCTGCAGAGTGCGCGTCATGGATGAAACGTGAATTATCCTCCACTCGACTACCCTTGCACATGGCGTCCAGTAGCCGCTGGCTCCCGGACTCCAATCCAAAGCTGATCCGCCGCAGGCCCGCATCACGAGCGGCAACCAGGTCGGACAGGGAGAGGCCATTGTCCTTGCGGTCGTCCACGTGAACAGTAGCGATCCACAGCGCGCCGGGTATGCGCTTGGGGATCCCCCGAATCAGACCTCTCCATTGGTCCAAGCTGGAGTTGAGCTTCAGGTCGAAGAACTGGAAGTTGCGTGTCTCGTGACGATCGCTGAGAGCCTGCATCTCATCCAACACCGCCTCCGCAGATCGTGAACGAAATGTCCGTCCCGCTACCGTCCTGACATCACTGCAGAATGTGCATCGGCCCCACCCACATCCACGTGATGCCAGAACGGAGATGACACGCACGGGATAACGCTCCCAAGGAAAATCGGTGCAGTCAGGGAGCGGCGAGTCATCAATCTCCTTCAAGGGGGGAGCCACTGCACTACGGCGGCCATCTGGAAGCAGTACACCAGGGAACTCCAGCAGATCCCCCCCACGAGCAATGGCTTCCACCATAGATGGCAGGGACTTGTCAGCTTCCGCCCCGACAATTGCTGTTAGCCCAGGAATGCCCAACCATGGTTCCGCTACTTCTTGCAGGTTGAACACTGGGCCGCCCAAGAGCAGCGGAATGTTGTTGGCGGCAGCTAGACGGCCCACCTGCTGGACTGTCGAGAAATGACGCAGGTAGGCAGAGAGGATGAGCACGTCGGGTTGACGCTCAAGAGCGCGCGTGGTTTCACGCAGCACGCGCCTGTGCGGTCGCGAGACCCAGCGCAGGTGGGCAGTTCGTGCCCGATCACGCAAAGGGCGCAAGAAGTGCCGGCGCGAAAGGTGCACCCTTCGCTGCAGATCGTCAAAGACGGTCTCTCTTCGTTCCCGTTGCAGAGGCACAACATCGTGGGCCAGTGGGGAAAGCACCTCAACATCCTGTCCCGCTTCGCGCAGCGCACCAACCAATATGCCCACCGCCAGGGTTGGAAAGGAGGCCGAATTGTGCAGGTCTACAACCAGACTTCGGGTAGCCCTTTCCAGGGGCTTCCCTGCGGAACCCTGACCATGGTGACTCGTTAGCGCAGCAGAACGCTGCCTCTTCAAAGCTAGCTGCTTGAACCTTGGTCGTTTTTGCGCAGGCATCGCAAGCGGTTCGGGAGAGTCCATTCCCGTAGCCTATGGCAATTCCCGTAAATGTGCAGAACTCCGGGGTTCACCTAGGAATACCTTTCTGTCCACCCAAGCCCCCCCGTAACCGACTTTGAAGAGTCGTCGGATTGGATCTGATGGCTTGGGCTCAGAGTTCCTTGAGGAGGATGTTCCGGAAGCGCAGCTCGTTGGGAGCGCCGTGGTCCTGCAGGCCGATGTGACCCCGCGCAGGGCGCTCCTTCAGCCCGGTCTTGGACACGTCCAGGTCGATGACACGTGAGCCGTTCAGGTCCACCTCCAGGTGTCCGCCACGCATGCACAGGATCATGTGGTTCCACTCCCCCGGCGGCATGGACGCGTTGATCTTGGGAGGTGAGGTGCCGATGATCCCCGCGTGGTCGTGGGCCGTCATCTTGTCGTCGGGCTTGCCCCAGCAGTCGAGGATTTGCGCCTCGATACCCGTGTCCACGGGGCTGGCCGTGTCCCCCACGCGCACGAACACACCGCTGTTGCCCCCCTTGGGGTAGCTGTACTCCAGATCGAGTATGAAGTCCCCATAGGGTTCCTTGGTCCACAGGTACGACCCGAAGCGCTGCCAGCCCAACTCACCCTCGCGCGGGCGAATGACCAGCACTCCATCCTTCTCCGGTAGCCAGTTGCCCTCCGTCTCCCAACCCGTGAGGTCCTTGCCGTTGTACAGCGTCTTCCAGCCGAACTCCTTGGTGCGTACCTCACGGATGTAGATGTCGCGCCAGCGGACCTCGAAGGGGCCTTGCCCCCTGCCGATACCGTGCACCTGCAAGCCGATGAAACCGCGTGGGTGAGAGGCGTACATGCCCTCGTGGGTGAGGTCCGAGACCTGCTCCCCGTTGATCCAGGTCCGAATCCGCGGCCCCTCGGCGAGAACCCGGTACTGGTTCCATTCGCCATCGCGAAAGACCTTGTGGGGAACGCGAAGGTCGTCGGGGGTCATCCAGCCACCAGCGGCCTCGGCGTACAAGTAGCCGGCTTCCGCACCATTCGCGCCACTGGCCTCGATCTCCACCTGGGGGCCGTTGACGCGGCCCATGAACCCATCCCGGGTCGTCGAACGAATCTGGACTCCCGAATTCAATGAGCCGTGGACCTTGACCTGGAAGTACAGCTCGAAGTCCGAGTAGTCGCGGTTGCTGCACAGAAAGGAGTTCGGGCTGCCATCGTTCGTCTTCCCGATAACGTCTCCGTCCTCAACCCGGTAGGTCGCCGTGCCATTGCGCTGGGTCCACCCCGCCAAGGTCTTGCCATCAAACAATCGGACCCAGCTCTCTTGGGCCGCTTCTGTTGGAGAATTCTCACCCTCCGGCTTTGGGATGCTGGGTGCAGCGAAAGACAGGCAAGGCAGCAGAGCGAGACCGACAAGAGCTGGGGGCATTCTCATGATTGCTTCATTGTAGAGGGACATCGCATGAGAATAGCACCGTCCCAAGGGAAGGGGTCCGACGGAATACGCCGGCCTCCACCAAAGGTCATTGGTAGAGTTCGACCTCTGCAAGTCCGACCACCTTGGAGCCCTCGCCCGGCCAGGTGGAAAGAACCCGGACCTCCAGAGACTTGATGGAGGTCTTCTTGAACGGGATTTCGTGCTTGGCACGGCCCAGGTCGGGGAGGGTGACGCGCACCGTGCGCCCTTTGCCCAGGGAGAGCTCCACTTCCTTGGGGCGGGCCAGGAAGTCGTGGGGCTCGCCCACCTGCCAGGCCGAAGCCAACTTCAAGCTGGAGGCACGCACGGCTCGTTCGAAGTCGATGCGGATCCAGGGAGTGGGATCGTCGTTGGCGGCACGCCACTGACAGGCATGGAGTCCATCAGCCACTGCGCTCGGAAGGGTCCAGCGGCTGGTGGAGGAGGTCGTGATGGTCGCGTCATGGATGGGCAGGACGCTCTTGCCCAGATCGAGGAGGATCTGCTCGTCCCTGCCTGTGAAGACCTCGTCCACAACCAAGGCTATCTCATCGCTGTTCAGCTCCCCCGCCGGGCGGCGATGGGTATCCAAGAGATGCATTACCGCGCGTATCTGATAGGTCCCATTGTCGGGGAAGGTGTGCTCCAAGGCGAAGGGATGGCGCGCCACATCACCCTCTGGGTTCACGCGCGCCACAGCCTTGCCGTTGATGAGCCACTCCACACATTCCACGACTCCATCACCGGCCACGTGCTGAGCCAGGGCATCGCTCGCAGCTTGAATCCACAGCCGCTTGGGATGGCCGTCTCCGGTGAGCACAACCAATGGTGCGTCGCCCGACGCACGCGGCGCTCGTGATCGCGGCGTTGACGCGGCGCCATGGCGCGAGCCCTGACGCAAGAACAGCAGGGCGAAGCAGGTGTTGACCTCCGCCAGATAGCCGGCGGTCCACCGGCCACTCTCTTCCTGCTCCTTGAGGAGGGCCTGGGATCCTTTGCGATACCACTCCAACTCGCCGACCTTCGCGATATCCAGGAACGAGCCCACGCGCTCCAGGGCGTAGAGCCAATACAGTTGCCACTTGGTTCGATCCTCATCTGCCTTGCCGAGCATGGTGTTTTCACCCACGGATGCGTGCTTCGCCAGCCAGGCCAACCCCGAAGTGCGCGCCTCTTCCAGGCGGCTGTGCACCTTCTTGCCTTTCCCCTTGGGGGCGATGTGGTTGAGGCACAGCTGCACGCTGGCAACGGAAGCGGCTGTCATGGCCGCAGTGGATTCCCGTCGCGACTGATAGGCCCAGCCCCCATCGGACCGCTGGCGACCCAGGAGAGCCTCGCCAGCATCCGCCCACTCTCCCTGCGAGACCTTGCCCTCCAGACGAACCGCGGCGTCCAGGGCCAGGAGCGCGTACTGGGTGTTGGAGTTGTCCGAGTAGGCCGGATCTTCGCCCTTGGAGTTGCTGGGATAACCCCAGCCCGCGTGCTCCATGTTGTCGAGCAGGTACTCGCGGAGATCATCCGCCCGCTCCGCCAGCGGGTGCTCCGATCCCAGAGCCGCCAGAACCATGAGGGAGATGGAGGCTGTGTAGGTGCCACTGGGCTCCCGCGCAAAGACAAACGCCAGACCCTTGCGCACGGCCGGGTGCTCAGCGGGCAGCCCACACTTGAGCAACGTGAACACGCCCAGCGCCGTCACCCCCGCTGGCCGCCGGTGTGGGGCATAGGTTCGCCAGGATCCATCGATTCCCTGAGCCGCCAAGAGCCAGTCGACGCCCCGCTCGATGGCGGCGTCCACGGCATCCGATGGAAGTCCGGAACGAGTCGGCCCCGCACCAATGCCTAAGCAAATCCCTGCCGACCCCAGCCCGAGCAGCCCACTAATGAGGATGGTGCGCATGACCGCCGCATCCTAGTTGACGATAGGCATGCCAGCCCTGCCAAACCCCGGCAACAAGGGAGCTGGGGCGGAAACAGCCGTGCTCACATGTAAGTGCAGCGCCGCCTGACACCCGAGGGCAGGATTCGAGTCCCCTTCACCGTTCGCAGGAGCCCGGGAATCCTGCGTGGATTTGCCCCTGTGGAGTGACTGTAGGGTCGCCCGCCACCAGGCAGCCCTCGATGGCCCGCATCTCAACGACCCGCAACCATCGCTCTCGTCCCACTTGAGACAACGCCGGTCGAAGGACTCGATTCAAGCTCCCGGCATCGGACTATGAAGTGAAGCTTTTTGTTCTGCGTGTGAAAGCCCACTATCGTGAGGTGGACATCTGGGAGAACTCTCTATGCGTGTAGTAGTCATTGGGGCAGGCGTACTCGGCTGCGCGATCAGCTGGGAGCTCCGCAAGTGCGGAGCGGACGTCGTGGTTGTCGACCGCAATGGCGATGTCGGGCACGGGTCGACCTCGGCATCCTGTGGCATCGTGCGTCGCTTCTACAGCCAGCCCGGGATGGTCCGACTGGCCCACGAGTCTTCGCACATCTGGGCCGACTGGGCAGACTGGTTGGGCCCGATCGATGACGACCTGGCGAAGTTTGAACGACCCGGAGTCCTTCTGCTCCCCCCCGCTATCGATGAGGGCGTTCTCGGAATCGTAGAGGACATGAAGAGCTGCGGCGTCCCCGTTCACCTTCTGGATGCAGATGCCGTCAAGGAGCGCTTCCCGTTCCTCGAGGCGTCCAGGTTCACTCCTCCGGTTCCGGTGGACCATCCTGATTTCTTTGCGCCGAGCGAACGGCTCATCGAAGGAGCGGTGTTTGAAGAGGACGGCGGCTACGTGGTCTCTCCCGGTCTCGCCACCCACAACATTCGCCTCGCCGGGGAGCGCGCTGGAGTGCGGTACCTCCTCAACACTGAGGTCACTGATGTACGCCACGATGGCGGCGCACCCTTTGAGGTGAGTCTCGATCGCGGAGAGCCTCTGGTCGCCGACGTCGTTGTCAACGCAGCCGGGCCATGGTCGGGGAGACTCAATCAACTGGCCGACGTCGCACTACCCCTCGAGACCCGCGCGCTGCGCAGAGAGGTCCATGCGGTGAGCAACCCCCGCTGCGGCGGGGGGCAGGTGCCTGTCGTCGGGGACCTCGACGGCGGGGTGTACTTCCGTCCGGAGTCCCGGGAGCAGCAGCTGATCATCGGATCCACGGACCCCACTTGCGATGAACTCGAGTGGGTGGACGACCCTGACGCACTCAATGGCGGAGTCTCGGATCTCTATTGGCAGCGGCAGGTCATGCGGGCGATGAAGCGGTTTCCGGAGGTGGGTATGGGCCAGCCAAGCGGCCTGGCCCATATGTATGACGTCACAACTCTGGATTGGTACCCGATCATCGACCGTACGGACGTGCCCGGCTGGTACGTGGCGATCGGCACGAGCGGCTCCTCGTTCAAGACGGCACCCATGATCGGTGTCATGCTCGCCAAGATCATCGAATCCTGCGAGGGTGGTCGTGACCATGACGAGGAACCGGTGGTCCTGGAATTACCTCGAACAGGCGAGCAGGTTGATACGAGCTTTCTGTCGCGCCTACGTAACGCCAACCCGACAACAGGAACCGTGTTTGGGTAGTTGCCGCTCGGGGCCGACACCAAAGAACGTGCCCTCTGGCGCATGAGGGCGTAGTGTAGGTCTCGTCATGAAGTCACGTGTCGGGTCCTTGATTCTTGTGCCGCTGCTGCTTGGGCTGTCGTTTGATAAGCCAGCCACGGACGACCCTCTGGTCAAGCTGGACCGCTTCGGCCGGCGCTTCGCAGATCGTGTGCGCGTCATGAGCGCCGATGACTGGGAAGATGCAGAGCAGCTCTTCGTGGACCTGCGCGGGGCGGCGCGGGAGGGACGCGCAAGGCGTGAAGCGGCGGCACGCGTTCTCCTGGATGTCTACGGGTTCGGCGTGAATGCAACCAACGATTCGAATAGCGATCGGATAGCGGATGGCTTCCGCATGACCAACCGTGCGTCGAAGGAGCTCTCGTTCCTGATTGACGCGCGCCTCAGCGAGTGGATAGCGCGGGAGGTGGTGGTGGTTGCTGCCGACAACCCGGTGGACAGGCGAGCGGCGGGAGCACTCATCCTTCGAGCAAGACGTGAACCCTCGGTACTTCCATCCCTCCTGGTGGCCTCCCGCTCCGAAGAGGCCGTGTTGAGGGGAGCAGCCATCGAGGCCTTGGTGGGTTGGCCGGATGAGCTGGCCCACCGCCTGCATCTGGGACTGTTGCGAGAAGCCAAAGCCAAGCTGCCACCCCAGTGGATCGGGGCTTCACGCACCCATTTTCGGCGCCTGAGACTGAAAGAGGGACAGGACATCAACTCCGAATTGGAAGCCCTGGTGCGTGAGACCCTGAAAGATACGGACTGGCGCCGCGCCACACTCGGGGCGGAGATCTCCTGGGCTCTGCCCGATGGAATGGCCGTCCCCTTGCTGCTCTCCGCCATGGAGACCTGGACCAAGAGGGCACTGGAGGGCCAACCCGTACGCAGGGTGCTCGGAGACGTCACCCGGGAACTCGAGCAGCGATCGGGATTGAAGTTGGGACCCCACCCGGACCGCTGGCTCGCCTGGTGGAGCAACGTGCGGGCGGGCAAGACCAACCCCCTACCGGATGCAAATCCACCCGACCGCACCCAGGCTGCGTTTTTTGGCCTGCGGCCCAGTTCGGACCGGGTGGTCCTCATTTTGGATCGGTCGGGTTCCATGGATGTGCCCTTCACGCCCAAAGGGCGAAGCAGTACGGGCAAGAAGGGGCGTCCGTGGACACGCCATGATGAAGTCCTGAGCCAGTTGAAGTCCTACTTGTCGGGGCTCAGCCCTCAGGGACGCTTCAACCTGGTGGTCTTTGGGGATCAGGCCCGGGTGTGGCGCTCAAAAATGCAGGCCACCTCGGAGAGTCAGGCCCGGGCGGGGCAGACCTGGGCACAGCGTCAGGGGCCCAAGGGGGGCACCCACCTGCGCCTGGGGATCCAGGCAGCCCTTGGCATCGACCGGGATGGGGAGGTCGACCTCGACGACCTGGAAGTGGACACACTGGTGGTTCTGTGCGATGGCAAGACCGCCAGCGGTGCCGACTGGGTCACGCCCTTCCTGCGGCGCTACCGGGCCCAGACCGGGATCGTTGTGCACGGAGTGCAGATCGGGGCTGCTGGAGACGGGACCCTGGAGGCCCTGGCCGAGGGCACGGGGGGCGAATTCGTGCGTGTCGAGGACTGAGGGGCCAAGGGGCCGAGGTCTCGGTTCCTGACGATCCCCCCAAGCAACACCGTCGACCCATTGCCCCCCCCACAGGGGCCGCTAAACTCTTCGCGCCTGATCAACCTCTGCTGGCGTTTCGGGAGCAGGTTTTCGACCCTGTTCTAACGCTACTCGACCCTCGACCAACCTGCCGGGTGCCCCTGCAAGGCACTTGTGGGAAGGTCCGGCAAGTCACCCCCCGATGCCCCCCCCCATCGGCTCCCATGCTCGAACCCTACCTCCCCATTCTCCTCTTGGTTGGCATCACGGCTGCCTTCGGAGTGGTGAACGTGATCGTCTCCGATCTACTCGGAGGCCATCGCGCAGTGGTAAGCAAGGGGGACTCATACGAATGCGGCATGGAGCCGGAAGGCTCCGCTCGACTGCGACTGTCCATTCACTTCTACCTGGTTGCTGTACTGTTCATCCTGTTTGACGTGGAGTCCGTGTTCCTCGTCCTCTGGGCCGTTGCCGCAAAGAGCTTCAGCGCGGCGGGAGTCGGCGCCTTGGTGTTCGCTGAGATCCTTGTCTTCGTGGGCTTACTGCTGGCAGCTCTGGTCTACGTCTGGCGCAAAGGAGGCCTCCAATGGGATCGCTGATTGAATCCCAGACGGGCTCGGAAGACGCCGGCTTCCTTGCGACGCGCATGGACAGCATCGTCAACTGGGGGCGTAAGAACAGTCTTTGGCCCATGCCGCTCGGGCTCTCCTGCTGTGGTATCGAGCTCATGGCCATGATCGGCCCCAAGTTCGATCTGGCCCGCTTCGGTGCCGAGGCCGCGCGCTTCTCCCCTCGCCAGTGCGACCTGATGATCGTGGCCGGCACGCTGACCTGGAAGATGGCTGAGGCGGCGCGCACGATCTACGACCAGATGCCCGATCCGAAGTGGGTTCTCTCCATGGGCGTGTGCGCTTCCTCGGGAGGCATGTACGACAGCTACTCCGTCGTGCAAGGGGTGGACATGATCCTGCCCGTGGACATCTATGTGCCCGGCTGTCCGCCGCGACCTGATGCGGTCATTGATGCCATCATGAAGCTGCAGAAGAAGATCGAGCGCGAGTCGCCCTCACGTGAGCTCTTCTCGCCCAGCGAGAGGGATGAGAGCGGCACCGGCCTCTTCCAGATGGCCCCCAATCAAGCCGTACCCCGAGCCGGTGACGGTGGACAGGAAGGGGGCGCCCGATGAGCACCCTGGAGCGTATCGCCGCCCTCCTGCCCGCAGGTGGCTATGTCGAAGCCCCTGCTGGGAAGGCCAAGGATGGCATTCTGACCCTTGAAATCGAGGCTGAGGCCCTGGCCCTGGCACTCACGCGCCTGGCACCTGAAGCCGGATTCGAGACGGTCACCCTCATCACGGCCATCGACCACATGGATGCCGATGGCCTCGTGAGAGGCAAGCGGTTTGAGGTCTGCTATCAGTTCCTCTCGCTGGCCCATGGGGACCGGGTGCGCCTGCTTCTGAGCGTGGACGAGGACGACCCGAAGGCACCCACCGCCACGAAGGCCTTCGCCGGGGCGGCGTTCATGGAGCGCGAGTGCTTCGACATGTTCGGCATCGTCTTCGAGGGTCATGACAACCTGCGCAGACTCCTGATGCCCGAGGCCTTCGAGCATCACCCCTTGCGCAAGGACTTCCCCCACCGGGGTATCGAGCCGGACAAGCTCTACAACCAGTGGAACCGTGAGCGTGGAGGGGCACCGTCCTAGCACCTCATGAGCGAGACCAAGACCTTTGACTACGTGCCCGCCGGACCTGCCGACATCAAGGTAGACCGGGATGATCCGCTGCACGGTGAGCTGCTCAAGCTCAACATGGGCCCTCAGCACCCGGCCACCCACGGGGTACTGCGTCTGCAGCTGGTGCTTGACGGGGAGAGCATCGTCTCGTGCGACCCTGTAGTGGGCTACCTTCACCGCGGCAAGGAGAAGTCCGCCGAGAGTCTGGGCTGGCGCAAGTTCTTCCCGCACACGGACCGGCTCGACTACGTTCAGCCCCTGTTGAACAACATCGCCTATGCCCGCGGCCTTGAGTCCCTGGCCGGCATCGAGGTACCCCAACGCGCCCAGGAAGTGCGGGTGCTCCTGATGGAGCTCTCGCGCATCATGGCGCACCTGATCTACCTGGGCACAACGGCCATCGACCTGGGCGCCATCGCCTTGTTCTTCATGACGTTCACCGAACGCGAGAAGACCTACGAGCTGCTCGACGCCTACACCGGCCACCGCATGAACAACACCTACATCCGCATGGGTGGGGTGTACGCCGACCTGGACGAGGACACGGCACGAGCCATCCGGACCTGGGTCGAGGCCTTTCCGGCCAAGATCGATGAGTTCGAGGCCATGCTGACGGGTAACGCCATCTGGTATGGCCGCAACAAGGATGTGGGCGTCCTCAGCCGCGCCGACTGCCTGGACCTGGGGCTCACGGGACCCAACCTGCGCGGCTCCGGCGAGGAGTGGGACCTGCGCAAGACAGAGCCCTACAGCGGCTATGAGACCTACGACTTCGACGTGCCCGTGGGCACGGTCGGGGACTGCTACGACCGCTATCTCGTACGCATCGAGGAGATGCGTCAGTCGGCGAAGATCTGCCTGCAAGCCCTCGATCGCCTTGAGAAGTCCAAAGGGGCCGAGTTCCTGCTGGAAGATCGGCGCTATGTCCTCCCTCCGAAGAGCAGCGTGCACTCTTCCATGGAGGAGCTCATCCACCAGTTCAAGATCGTGACCGACATGCGCCTGCCACGCGGGACAGCCTATAGCTGCGTGGAATCAAGCAAGGGCGAGCTGGGCTTCATGCTCGCCTCAGATGGCACGGCCCGCCCCTTGCGCTGCCACGTGCGCGCACCTGGATTGCTCAACGTGCAGGCCATCCCGCGCGTCGCAGAAGGGCGCCTGTTCTCCGACATGGTGGCCATCATCGGCAGCCTGGACTTCGTGATGGGTGAGGTGGATCGCTGATGGCTCTCACCGATGCACTCAAAGCCGAGTTCGACGAGCTCTGCAAGAAGTACCCCGAACGTCGCGCCGGGCTCATCCCCGCCCTGCACCGCTGCCAGGAAGAGCTGGGAGGTTGGCTCTCACCCGAGACGATCACCGACTGTGCCGAGTACTTTGAGCTGGAACCGGTCGAGGTCTACTCCGTGGCCTCGTTCTATCCGATGTTCTTCCTGTCCCCCGTGGGCCAACATGTGGTCAGCGTCTGTCGCAACATTTCCTGCGACCTACGCGGCGCAAGCGAGATCACCAAGGCCGCCAAAGAGCACACGGGTGCAGAGTGCGGCAAGTCCTCCGAGGACGGGCACTTCTATCTGGAAGAGGTTGAGTGCCAGGGCGCCTGCACGAACGCCCCGATGATGGTTGTGGATGGCAAGTACCACGAAGATCTCGAGCCCGCGGACGTGGCACGCATCTTGGGGGAAACCCGATGACCTCCCACGAGACGTACCTCCTCAACCGCTCGAAGCTGGCCGACTCCCACACTCTTGAGGTCGCCCGCGCCGATGGTGCCTACGGGGCCCTGCGCAAGGTGTTCGAGACCTCCATGAGCCCTGAGGACGTGGTTGAAGAGGTGAAGAAATCAGGCCTGCGCGGGCGCGGGGGGGCCGGATTTCCCACGGGCCTCAAGTGGAGCTTCATGCCCAACCATGAGAGCGACACCCGCAACCGATACATGGCCGTCAATGCGGACGAGTCCGAGCCGGGCACCTGCAAGGACCGCGTCCTCCTGCGCGAGGACCCCCACTGCCTGATCGAGGGCTGCCTGATTGCAGCCTTCGCCATGCGCCTCGACGCGGTCTACGTCTATGTGCGCGGCGAGTACCGCCTGCCCTACGACCGCATGCAGGCCGCCCTCGACGAAGCACGGGCGGCAGGTATCATCGGCGACGACGTCCTGGGTAGCGGCTTCTCCTGCGAGATCCACATGCACAAGGGCGCGGGCGCGTACATCTGCGGCGAGGAGACAGGCCTGATGGAGAGCCTCGAGGGCAAGCGCGGCCACCCGCGACCCAAGCCGCCCTTCCCCGCGGGCTTCGGCCTCTGGGGCCAACCCACCACCGTCAACAACGTGGAGTCCATCTTCAACGTGCCCTTCATCCTGGACCGCGGTGCAGATTGGTTCCGCACGTTGGGCACCGAGAGCTCCCCGGGGAACTTCCTGTGCGGGATCTCCGGACACGTGGAGCGACCCGGCGTGTACGAGGTGCCCCTCGGAATATCCGCGCGCGCCATCGTCGAGGACCTCGCCGGAGGGATCTGGAAGGGACGCGCCCTCAAGGCCTGGTTCCCCGGCGGCTCCTCCACCGGCGTCCTGCCCGCCGACACTCTCGACACGCCCATGGACCACGACTCGGTCAAAGCCGCTGGCTCCATGTTTGGCACGGGAGCCATGATCATCCTGGACGAGACGGCGTCGGTGGTGCGCTCCGCCCTGGTGCTGGCTCGCTTCTACGAGCACGAGAGCTGCGGCCAGTGCAGCCAATGCCGCGAGGGCACCGAGTGGCTGGAGCAGATCACCGATCGCATGCTGAGTGGACAGGGCAAGGCCGGCGACGTGGAGCTTCTCGCTGACCTGTCCAACGGGATGACCCCGGGCAAGACGATCTGTGCTCTGAGTGATGCCGCCGCCATCCCCATGCTGGCAGCCCTCAAGCACTTCCGCGGCGAGTTCGAGGCCTGCATCCCCACAACCGCGGAGGCCCCCGTATGACCAAGATCATCGTCAACGGGCGCGAGGTCGAGGCCGATCCGCAAAAGCCCCTGATCGCGGCCTGCCACAACCACGGCGAGCACGTCCCCCACTACTGCTACCACCCCGGACTGTCCGCGGTCGGCTCATGCCGCATCTGCCAGGTCGAGGTCAAGCAGGGGGAGATGCCAGCACGCGTTGTGGCCGCCTGCCGCACACCCGTCGCCGAGGGAATGGTGGTCAACACCGACTCCGAGGGCGCACACGGTTCCCGGCGCGAGTGCCTGGAGTTCCTGCTCAAGAACCACCCGCTCGATTGTCCCATCTGCGACAAGGCCGGCGAGTGCAGCCTGCAGGACTACTCCTTCCAAGAAGCTCAGGCCGAAGGCCGGTCAAGCGAGCCCCGACGCAAGCTGGAGAAGCGCAAGGACCTGGGAGATGTCATCCTCCTCGACCAGGAGCGCTGCATCCTCTGTAGCCGCTGCGTGCGCTTCATGGAGGAGGTCCCCAAGTCACCACAGCTGTGCATCGGTGGACGCGGTTCGCACTCCGTGGTGGAGACCTGGCAGGACACACCACTTTCGGGCAACTACCAGGGCAACCTGGCAGACGTCTGTCCCGTGGGTGCACTGACCCTCAAGGACTTCCGCTTCCAGGCACGGGTCTGGAACCTGACGCGCGTGCCGAGCACCTGCTCGGAGTGCAGCCGCGGGTGCTCCATCTCCGTCGAGGTCCTGCGCAATGGCGAAGTCAAGCGCATGCGCCCGCGCCCCAACGAAGATGTCAACAGCTACTGGATGTGCGACCATGGCCGCTTCTCTGAGGACGAGCTCAACCGTAGCGACCGGATGGAACCGGCTGCCCTGCGGGATGATGCTGGCCAGCTGACCGCGGCCGATCCGGTTGATGCCTTGCGGGTGGTTCGCAACCTGCTGAGCGTCCAGAGCCAGGCCCTGTTCCTGGCCTCTCCCTACCTGACCGTGGAAGAGGGCGAGGCCTTGTCAAAGCTGGCGAGGTCCTGTGGCACACAAGCGGCGTTCTTCTCGCCTGAACCGAACGACCTGCGCGATGACGTCCTGCACACCGGAGACCCCTGCCCCAACCGACGCGGCCTCCAGGAGGCTGGCCTGACCCCCATGGGCTCCGAAGAGTGGGCCGCGGCCAGCTCCAGCGCCGACTGCGTCCTCCTGCTGGGCGAGCGCCTCTTGGACATGCTCGGCGATGAGGCCCTGGAAGCCCTCCCCCCCACTCAACGCTTGGTGGTCATGGAGTGTCGCGCCAGCGACCACGCCGCGGTGGACGTCGCCATGGGTATTCCCAACCGGGTTGAGCGCAGCGGCACCTGGGTCAACGTGGACGGCACAGCGGGAGCCATCCGAGCGGCGCGCTCCGCTCCGCAAGGCGTACGCGCCCTGGTCGAACTGCTTGCGGACCTGACCACCACAAGTGGCCAGCCGGAGGAGGCTCTCTCCTCGTGAACGACTTCCTGATCATCCTGATCAAGACCTGCGTGATCTACGGCGGTCTGATTGGTGCGGCCGCGCTGATGACCCTGGCCGAGCGCAAGTTCTCGGCCTGGATGCAGTTGCGTTATGGCCCCAACCGCGTGGGACCCTGGGGACTGCTCCAGCCCCTGGCCGACGGAGTGAAGTTCATCTTCAAGGAAGAGCTGTGCCCCGATGGAGCCAACCCCTGGATCTTCCGCCTGGCCCCGATCCTGTCCGCGGTACCGGCCATGCTGACCGTGGCGGTCATCCCCTTCGCCGGGGACGTCACCCTCTTCGGAGTGGACTGCGGCAACCTCTCCATCACGGACCTGGATATCGGCACCCTGTTCCTGGTGGCCATCGGTGGGCTCTCGGTCTACGGCGTCATCCTTGGCGGCTGGGCCAGCAACTCCAAGTACTCCCTGCTCGGCGGCCTGCGCGCCTCGGCGCAGATGATCAGCTACGAGCTGTCGTTGATCCTGATCATCCTGTGCATCGTGGCCATGACGGGCAGCCTGGACCTGCGGGCCATCACCGAGTCTCAGAACACGGGCAACCCCCTGTCCTGGAATGTCTTCAGCCAGCCCCTGGCCTTCGTGATCTTCGTCATCGCCACCTTCGCTGAGACCAACCGCCACCCCTTCGACTTCGCCGAGTGCGAACCCGAGCTGGTTGCTGGCTTCCACACCGAGTACTCCTCCATGAAGTTCGCCCTGTTCTTCCTGGGCGAGTACTGCGCCATGATCGTCATGGCCTGCCTGACCACGACCCTGTTCCTGGGCGGCTACTCGGTGCCCTTCTGGGAGGATGCGCCCTGGTTCATCGAGCTGGGTTCGTTCTGCGCCAAGGCCGGCTTCTTCGCCTTCCTGTTCATCTGGGTGCGCTGGACCCTGCCGCGCTTCCGATTCGACCAGCTGATGCACCTGGGTTGGAAGGTCTTCCTGCCCCTGGCGCTCGCCAACCTCTTGGTGACCGGAGCGGTCATCTCCCTCGCCTGAGCCGCCCCATGGTCATCGTCAAACGCAAAACCCTGACGCTTGCCGAGCGGCTGTATCTGCCGGAGATCCTGCGTGGGATGTCCATCACCTTCGCCAAGATGTTCAAGCCCAAGGTCACACGGCAGTACCCGGAAGAGCCCCTGCCCACCAACGAGGTGACCCGTGGGCAGCCGCGCCTGCGGCAGCTGATCGACGGTAACCTGGCCTGCGTGTCCTGCGGCCTGTGTGAAGCGGCCTGCCCAGCCTACGCCATCACGATCGACGGCCAGGAGACGGACCGCTTCATCGAGCGCGAGCCGGAGAAGTTCGAAATCGACATGCTGCGCTGCATCCTGTGTGGCTTCTGCGAGGAGGCCTGCCCCAAGGACGCCATCTTCATGAGCACAGAGCTGGAGCTGGCCGGCTTCACGCGCGCTTCCCTGAAGTACGACATCGACAAGCTCAAGCGCACCATGCCCGAGCTCGGTCCGCGCATGGACTACATCAAGAGGATCAACGAGCGGTGGTAAACCTCCTCTTCTACGCAGCGGCCCTGGTGGCTGTACTGACAGCCGCTGGCGTTGTACTGGCCCGCAATCCGGTGGTCAGCGTGGTCTCCCTGCTCAGCTGTTTTGGGAGCCTGGCGGTGATCTACCTCCTGGCGGGCTTTCAGTTCCTCGCCGCGATCCAGATCCTGGTCTACGGCGGTGCGATCATGGTGCTCTTCCTGTTCGTCGTGATGCTGCTCAACCTGGGGGGCTTGAGTCCCGAGGCTGAAGACCGGGATGACCCCCTCTTCCACGACCGGCGCCGTAGCGCGGGCGGCCTGGCCGTGGCCGTGGCCCTGGGATCCGCGAGCCTGATCGGCATCCTGCGCGGCGCACGCCACCTGACCGAGCCCACCAACGGATTCGTTCTGCCCGCTGAGGGCTACGACGCCCTGCCGGCCCTGGCTGAGGCCATGTTCACGCGCTACTCGCTGCCCTTCGAGGCGGCCTCGGTCCTGCTCCTCGCCACCACCGTGGGCGTCATGGTCCTGGCCAAGCGCCAACGATCGGTCCCACCCGCAGGAGAGGAGCGCCCATGAGCGTCCCTACCGAGCACCTGCTGGCCCTGGCCGCGATCCTGTTCGCCATCGGCGTGGCGGGCTTCTTCACGCGCCGCAACCTGATCGTGGTCCTGATGAGCATCGAGCTGATGCTCAACGCCGCCAACCTGACCCTGGTGGCGGGCTCCAGGCTGCACTCGAGCACGGGCGCGGTGCAGGTTGACGGCCCCATCCTCGTGATCTTCATCATCGCCGTTGCCGCGGTAGAAGCCGCCGTGGGCCTGGCCCTGGTGATCGCCCTCTACCGCCAGAAGCAGACGGTATCCCTCGATGCGTTCGCAAGGTTGGAGGACTAGGCCATGACCCACGACTGGCTCTGGCTCATCCCCGCCCTGCCTCTCTTGGGCAGCCTGCTGTGCGCCCTGCAGCATGCGCAGGTTCTGCGCGGCCGCGCGACAAACCCCGACCTGCAACCGGGTATCGGCGCGGGCGCCACAGCCATCGCCGCCATGGCCGCGGCGTTCGGGCTGTGTCTGCGCGGCTTCGGCGACATCGGTGGCGAGACGGAACTCCTGCAGAGCTCCAGCTGGGCCTGGATCCCCGGCGGGGGCGGCCTGGACATCCAGGTGGCCATGGTCCTCGATCGTCTCTCCGGCGCCATGGCCCTGGTGGTCACCGGCGTGGGCCTCTTGATCCACGTGTACGCTGCCGGCTACATGCGCGGGGATGCGGGCTACGCCAAGTTCTTCGCCTTCCTGAACCTGTTCGTGACCATGATGTTGGTGCTGATCCTCAGCGGCAACATGGTGGGCACCTTCGTGGGCTGGGAGGGCGTGGGCCTCTGCTCCTACCTCCTGATCGGCTTCTGGTACGACCGTGATGGCGGCAGCCCCGGCCACGCAGCGCAGAAGGCCTTCGTGGTCAATCGCATCGGAGACGCCAGCTTCCTGCTGGGCATGTTCCTGCTGTTCACCACCTTCGGGACCCTGGACTACGCGAGCCTGATCGAGGGCATCCGCGCGGCCGCCATGGGCGGAGAGAACTCGGGCACCCTGGCCCTGGCGGCCCTGCTGCTCTTCGGCGGGGCCTGCGGCAAGTCGGCCCAGTTCCCACTCTTCACATGGCTGCCAGACGCCATGGCCGGACCCACCCCGGTCTCGGCCCTGATCCACGCGGCCACCATGGTCACCAGCGGCATCTACCTGGTGATCCGCCTGAACCCCCTGTTCGCCGCCAGCGAAGTGGCCCTGTTCCTGGTGGCGGCCATCGGCGCAGCCACGGCCCTGATCGCCGGCTCCGCGGCCCTGCGTCAGCGCGACCTGAAGGGCATCCTGGCCTACTCCACAGTGAGCCAGCTCGGCTACATGTTCCTGGCCCTGGGCTCAGGTGCCTGGGTTGCGGCCCTGTTCCACGTGATCACCCACGCCTTCTTCAAGGCGCTGCTCTTCCTGGGCGCGGGCTCGGTCATCCACGGCATGCACGAGGAAAAAGACGTGCACAAGATGGGCGGCCTGCGCCGTCACATGCCGCGCACCTTCATCACCTTCACCTGCGGAGCCGCAGCCCTGTCGGGCCTGCCCCTGCTGTCGGGCTTCTTCTCCAAGGACGAGATCCTGGCCCACACCTTCGCCGTGGGCGGGGCCTGGTGGCTGCTCTGGGGAGTGGGCGTGTTCACCGCAGCTCTCACCGCCTTCTACTCCTGGCGCATGGTGGCCCTGGTGTTCTTCGGCGAGGAGCGCTTCGACGCTGCAACCGTTCACCCCCACGAGTCGCCGCCGATCATGACCGTGCCCCTCATGGTGCTCGCGGCTCTCTCGCTTCTGGGCGGCATCATCGGTCTACCCGCCGTGTTCCACGTCCCACACCTTCTGGGCGAGTGGCTCGATCCCGTCGTGCGCACGGGCAACGAGATCCTTGAACACCGAAGCGGCGGCCACCTGCCGCACCTGTCCCACACCATGGAGTGGATCCTGCTGGGCCTGGGCTCGGCCATCGCACTCGGCTGCGCCCACCTGGGCTTCCATCGCAACAAGAACGGTCTGGCCACCGAGGAAGCCTTCGAATCAGATCACCCCAAGCTGCACGGTGCCCTGAGCGATGCCTGGGGCATTGACCGCGCCTATTACGCGGGCGTCGTCACACCGGTCAGGGTCCTGGCCGCCTTTGTGGCTGTATTCATCGATGCCTTCTGCGTCGACGGCACCATCGATGCCATGGCGGACACAGCCAAGCGCGCTGGTACGCGACTCAAGGCCTTCGCCGATGGGCAGGTGGCGAGCTATGGACTCTGGATGGGCGGCGGCGCGGCGGTGATTGCCCTCCTGTGGGCGTTGGGGGGCAACTGAGCCATGCACAACCTGACCCTGATCACCTTCCTGCCAGCCCTGGGCGCGCTCATCGTGGCGCTCCTGCCCAATCGTGATGAGCGTGTACTGCGCGGAATCACCCTCTTCGTCACGTCGGTGGTCGCGGTGCTGGGCGTGTCACTCTTCTGCGCCTTCGACGGTAGCCAGGCCGCGCTGCAGTTCACCCAGAGTGTGGACTGGTTCACCCTGGGCGCGACAAGCGTGCACTACGAGATGGGCGTGGATGGGATCTCGATCCTGCTCATCACCCTGACGGCGATCCTGATGCCCTTCGTTGCTCTTTCGAGTCCAGGACACATCACCGAGCGCACGCGCGAGTTCCTGGTCTGGTTGCTCCTCATGGAGACCGGCATGCTGGGCGTGTTCGCCTCGGCGGATCTGGTGCTCTTCTACTTCTTCTGGGAAGTGAGCCTGGTGCCCCTGTACTTCATCCTGGGCATCTGGGGCGGTGAGCGGCGGCTGTACGCCACGGTCAAGTTCTTCCTGTTCACCCTCGCCGGCAGTCTCCTGATGCTCCTGGCCGTGATCGCCCTGATCAGTCAGGCCGCAGCCGATGGGGTGCTCAGCACGAACATCGCCGGGCTCACGGACTGGGCCAGCGCCGCGCCCCTTGAGGCGCAGTTCTGGCTCTTCGCCGGCTTCGCGATCGCTTTTGCAATCAAGGTGCCGCTGTTCCCCTTCCACACCTGGCTGGCCGATGCTCACACCCAGGCACCCACCTCGGGCTCGGTGATCCTCGCGGGCGTGCTCCTCAAGATGGGCACCTATGGCCTGCTGCGCTTCGGCATCGGGATGTTCCCGGCCGCGGCCATCAACGCCGCGCCCCTGTTCATGATCCTGGGCGCCTTCGGGATCGTCTACGGAGCGCTCTTGGCCATGGCCCAGAGCGACATGAAGCGCCTGATCGCCTGCTCCTCGGTCAGCCACCTGGGCTATGTGGTGCTGGGCATGTTCGCACTCACCCATGCCGGCTTGCGCGGGAGCGTGTTGCAGATGATCAACCACGGGCTCAGCACGGGCTTGTTGTTCCTCCTGTTCGGGGCCCTGTACGAGCGTCGGCACTCGCGCGCCATCAATCAGTACGGTGGGGTGGCGGCAGTCATGCCACTGTTCGCCTTCTTCTGGGTCTTTGCCGTCCTCTCCAGCGTGGGCCTGCCCGGCCTGAATGGGTTCGTAGGCGAATGGCTGATCCTGATCGGCACCTTCCAGACAAGCCCTGTCCTCGCCACCCTCGCAGTGACCGGCGTGATCTTCGGCGCGGTGTACCTGCTCTCCGCGACGCGTCGCCTGCTCTTTGGCGAGATCACGCACGACGAGACGCGCAGCCTCAAGGACCTGAACACCCGTGAGGTGGCCATCGTCGCTCCCCTGTGCGCCCTGTGCCTGTGGATCGGAGTTCAACCCGGCGTCCTGATCGAGAAGACCTCGGGCTCCCTGGACGCTCTCGTTCAGCGGGTCGAGGACACGCGCCAGACAATGGTGGTCGGTGACCTGGTGGACCCGCGGGCTGAGGAGGGTGTGCGATGAACCCCGACCTGATCGCCCAGTACTTCAACGCCGAATGCGCCGCCGCCCTGGCACCCCTGGTCACCCTGGCCGGAGGCTTGCTGCTCCTGATCGTGGCCGAGTGGTTCGAGCCCATGAACCGCCTGCGCCCGCTGTTGTTCGTGGGTTCGATTCTGGGCGCGGCCTGGGCCGAGGTGGCACTGCTGAACTCGCCCGTGGCCGAAGTCCTCGGTGGCACCTACAGCGCCGACAAGGCCAGCGCCCTTTGGGGTCTGGTGTTCCTGGCCTCCACCCTCATCGCCTGGGTCCACGCCCGCAGCTACTACCGCAAGAGTCGGCCATTCCTCGGTGAGCACGACATGCTCCTGCTCACGGCTCCGATAGGCATGATGATGATGGCGGGCGCGCTGGACCTGACCGTGTTCTTCATCGGCCTGGAGCTCCTCTCCATCCCCCTCTACTGTCTGGCGAGCTTCCGGCGCGACCGCAGCGAGTCGGTGGAAGCCGGCCTCAAGTACTTTGTCCTGGGTGCCTTCTCAGTAGGCCTCTTCCTGTATGGCGCGTCCCTGATCTACGCCGCCACGGGCACCCTCTCACTGACCGCTCTGACCGAGCTCGCAGCGACGGGCTTCTCCCCCATGGCCCAGGTGGGCATGGCGTTCGTTCTGGGCAGCCTGCTCTTCAAGCTCTCCGTCTGGCCGTTCCACCTCTGGGTCCCCGACGTCTACCAGGGAGCTCCCACTCCGGTGACGATCTTGATGGCCACGGGTACCAAGGCCGCGGCCCTCGCTTTCACCCTGCGCATCACGGGTCTGCTGCCCGAGTCGTCCGCGGGCCTGATCGCCCTCCTGGCCGTACTCACCATGGCTGCAGGTAACCTGGGCGCGCTCGTACAATCCAACCTGAAGCGCCTGCTCGCCTACTCGGGCGTGGCACACGCCGGCACCCTGTTGCTCCTCGTGGCTGCCCAGCGCGCCAGCGGAGAGTTGTCCTACGAGGCCACGTCCGCTGCCCTGTTCTACATGGCCGCCTATGTCGCCACGGCCGGTGGGGCCTTTGGCCTGCTGGCCTGGCTCGAAGCCGACGGAGAGCACTTCACGCAGATCGATTCATTGAAGGGCCTCGGTCGCCGCCGCCCGGCCATGGCTGCCGCCATGACCCTGTTCCTCTTGAGCCTGGGTGGCATCCCCGCCACCGGCGGGTTCCTGGCCAAGTGGATGGTCTTCTCGGTCACCCTCGACGCGCACCTCACGGGCTACGCCATCGCGGGCGTACTGATGAGCGTCATCGCACTCGCCTACTACCTGCGTGTGATCGTCGCCATGTACATGGAGCCGGCCTCCGATCAGGTGGCTCCCCCCATGGCCAAGCGCACCGATGCCCTGTTGGCGACCGCATTCTGCGCAGCCGCGGTCCTGGTGATGGGCGTCCTGCC
>PVBE010430919.1_pt1 | contig 30813 bp, 27 predicted proteins | sample 1631181 | NCBI WGS metagenome assembly PVBE01 (sample SAMN08397723, study PRJNA350692) | Marine metagenome, whole genome shotgun sequencing project. | isolation source: water | place: Pacific Ocean | collected 2012-04
CAGTGTTGCCGTAATGACCTGCCCCCACGAACGATACCACGTTTTAAGCTAGACCTGACACCGTTGGAGGGAATGGCCGATACGGCTGTAGCCCCCATGTAGCGGAGGCCGTATCGGCCCTTCCCGGTAACCAGGTCTGCAGTTTACCTTTGGTTATTCCCGGACTAGTCCGACGCCTATCACCCGACAGAGAAATTTGCAGATGCCGGTGCGCCTTAAGGCCTTTCCGACCCTTGGTTATAGAAAGCGACCGATTTATGTGCGTCTCGATGAGGCCAGGGTCGAGGAATGGCTGAAGATCAACGGTCTGAAAGATGAACTGACGCGTCCAGAAGACCAGGCTCTGGGCTCCGTATTAATCGAGAATTATCGCGAGTTCGGCCGATTTTTGGAAACATACTCAGAACGCCGTGAACTCGGCGAAGCATTCGCCGTCGGCGCAAGTGAGGGGCGTCGCCTCGCCGGTGGCCAGCAGGGCCAGAACCTGGGGCTCGGCGTCGGCCTCGGTCCACGGCGCGAAAAGTAAGACAACGGCTGTCATCAGGCTGATAAGGCGCATGGCTCAATTTCTTGGCTCGAGAAAAATGGTGGGTGAACCGTTTCCTGTGGTGAGGAGAGCTGCGGCGCGGGTGCGCCGTCATGCCGCGAACGGTTCCGCCGCCTTGAGATTAGCACGCCGGCGGCTATAGAACCGGTTACAGTAACTCCTTTGTTTTGAGAAACTCGATGGCCTCGTTGTTCTTGACGTTGTGGTCGATCTCCCACTGGCCCTCGGCCAGGAAGACCGGGTGGTCGTCGCGGTCGCACACCACCTTGCCGGCGTGCGTGCGGATGAAGGTCTTGAGTGCTTTCCCGTCCTCGGAGCGCAGCCACCGCGCCGCCGAGTACGGCACCGTCTCGAACTCGATGTCGACCCGGTATTCCTGTCTGGCGCGCGCCGCCAGCACGTCGAGCTGGAGCACGCCGACCACGCCGACAATCCACTGGGAGCCGACGGTGGGCTTGAACACCTGGATCAGTCCCTCCTCGGAGAGGTCCTCCAGGGCCCGGCGCAGTTGCTTGGTCCGCGACGGGTCGACCTGGCGCACGCGCCGCAGGTTCTCGGGCGCGAAGACGGGAAGACCGGTAAAGCGGAAGCTCTCGCCCTCGGTGAACGTGTCGCCGACGCGGACGGTGCCGTGGTTGGGAATGCCGATGACGTCGCCGGGATGGGCGTCCTCGGCGATCTCGCGGTCGCGGGCCATGAAGAAGATCGGGCTGCGCACCATGATGTCCTTGCCGGTACGCACCTGGCGCAGCTTCATGCCGCGCTGGAAATGGCCCGAGCACACGCGGAGAAAGGCGACGCGGTCACGGTGGTTGCGGTCCATGTTGGCCTGGACCTTGAAAACGAAGCCGGTGACGGCGGGGTGGTGCGGCTCGACGACGCCGATGTCGGCCGGGCTGGGGCGCGGTTCAGGGGCCTGCGCCCCGACCAGCTCGAGCAGCATCTCGACACCGTAACCCCGGAGCGCGCTGCCGAAGACGACGGGGGTCAGGTTGCCAGCGCGATAGGCGTCGCGTTCAAAGGCCGGGTAGGCGGCCCGCGCCAACTCCATATTCTTGCGGGCAGTTTCGAGGATGTGCTCAGGCACCAATACGTCGAGCTTGCTGTCGCCCGGGCCCGTGCATGGGACGCTCTTGTCGAAGGCGGCACCCCTGGCCTGGAAAGAGGTCAGAAAGCGGTTGCCGTGGAGGTCGTAACAACCGTGGAACGTACCGCCCATGCCGAGAGGCCAGACCATCGGCGCGATATCGAGTTGCAGCGTTTCGTGAATCTCGTCGAGTAACTCGAAGGGATCGCGGCCTTCGCGGTCCACCTTGTTGATGAAGGTCATGATGGGGATGTCGCGCAGCCGGCAGACCTCGAACAACTTGCGTGTCTGGCTCTCGATGCCTTTCGCCGCGTCGATCACCATGACCGCCGAATCGACCGCCGTCAGCGTGCGGTAGGTGTCCTCGCTGAAGTCCTTGTGCCCGGGTGTGTCCAGAAGGTTGAACACGAGGCCGCCGTGCTCGAACGTCATCACCGAGCTGGTCACCGAAATTCCCCGCTCTTGTTCGATCTTCATCCAGTCGGAGCGGGCGCGGCGCCGGTTACCCCGCGCCTTGACGTCGCCGGCCAGATGGATGGCGCCGCCGGCAAATAACAGCTTCTCGGTCAACGTCGTCTTGCCGGCGTCCGGATGCGAAATGATCGCGAAGGTGCGGCGTCGATCGAACTCTGACGTCATGGGGACTCAACGTATTGCCAGGGACTAATCCGCGCCAAGGCGCTGGAAACGACTTCCTATAGCAGATGAGAATTTGAGGGAAGTCCCGAGTGGCGGAAAGTATGCGGTTCTCGTGGTAGCACCGCGATGGTATTATCGAACCATTGCCGAATAGGCTGCAAGACGGGTGAAGGTGTCATGACCAAAGCCAAGGCCCGCAAGCGGGCGAAGGCGAGAGCAGCGGCCAAAGCCACGAGGCCCGCGGCCAAGAGCGAAAAGACCGAAGCAAGGCCGCACGTCGGAAAATTCGACCCCAGAATCAATACTGCGCCGAACATGAGTTCCAGCGCCGAAATCAAGAACCTGGCCCGAACTAGTCGCGGCGCCGCCCGCTCGCGGTAGGCTGCGCCGGACAGCCCACCCGCCGGCCCGCTCGGCAGCCCTCAGATCACCGCCGTGCTGATCATAGCGTCGCGGGAAACGAGTTCGGCGAGCCCGGCCTCGTCTAGGTCCGTGGTGCCCGCCGGGCGCATGGGAATGACCATGTAGCGGAGTTCGGCGGTGCTGTCGTGGACGCGCACCTCGATGCTGTCCGGTATGTGCGTGCCGAACGCCTCGAGGACGGCGCGCAGCTCGCGCACGACGCTGCTGCGGTAGGCGCGCGACTTGTACCAATCGGGCGGCAGGTACCTGTTGATTTGTGATTCGACAACCATTGGCTGCCCCCACCGACGATACCTTTGTTAAGTCAGCCGGACGCCACCGAAGGCAATGGCCGACCCGGTGGCGCTGCCTCCAAGGGTCTGCGATGTGGCCGTACACGGGCCTATCGTGTATTGAGTACACATCCCAGAGTGTCGCCGGTGGCTGAGGCGCGTCACGCAAATTGGCGGAGGAAACCCATGGATATCGACGTCTATCTGGCCTTCGTGGTGGCAACCACGGTACTGATCCTCTTGCCGGGGCCGAGCATCATGCTGACCGTCGCCCACAGCTTGAGCTACGGGGTCGGCCCGGCGCTGGTGACGGTGGCCGGAACGACGCTCGCCATTGTGCCGCAGCTCTTGATCACGGCGCTCGGCATGACCTCGGTGCTGCTAGTCCTAGCCGAATGGTTCGACGTCCTGCGCTGGAGCGGCGTCGCGTACCTCGTCTATCTCGGGGTCGGCCAGTGGCGCGCCGCCAGCGAGGCCGCGATGGAGGGCGCCGCGCCCGAGGCCTCGCCGCGCTCCCTTTTCTGGCACGGCTTCGTGGTTTCGGCGAGCAACCCCAAGAGCCTCTTCTTCTACGTCGCGTTCTTTCCCCAATTCATCGACCCGAACGCCGCGCCCGCCTTCCAGCTCACCGTCCTGTGCCTGACCTTCCTGGTCATCGCGGCGGTGCTGACGGCGGCGTACGCGCTTCTTGCCGGGCAGGTGCGGGGCTGGTTCCGGGGCTCGCGGGCGCGCCTGCGCAACCGCATGGCGGGCACGCTGCTGATCGGCGCCGGCATCGGCCTAGCCCTGGTCCGGCGGAGTTGATCCCGTGTCCGCGCGCCCTACTGTTCACGCGGCGGTGCTCGGCGTCCTCGTCGTTTTTCTCACCGCCGCTCCGCCCATGGGAGCCCGGGCCCAGGCGACCGAGGGGGCGGCGGCGGTCAGGTGTGGACATTCCCCTGTACCGAATTTCGGTATTCGCTGTACCCTCGTTGCGAAACAGCGATTCATCCACCTTTTTTCGTTTGATCGGGGTCAATGCGACGGTGCCGCCCATCCTCTAATGGGTGCTCCCTCCGTGAACCGGAAGGTCATTCGGCGACTGTCGGCTAAAAGGGTTGGACGGGATTAATCCTCCTTTAAGTGAATTCAAGTGGAACACGAAGCGACCGGTACAAACGATGGAATGGAAGAGCGCATGATCGCCGCCTTCGCCGCAGCAGTCTATACGCCCAAGCAAACGGATAAATCGGCGCTGCCTGAATTTGTCTCGAGCCTCAAGGCCGAGCTTATTTCAGTTGCCGGGATTCTCCAGGAAAGTCGCCTTGATCCCGGTGATGGAAGCAGGACCATTGATTCGGTGGATATATCCTCCGGCCATCGCATCCCCATCAAGCGACCGATGGCCGACGAAAAGGAATGCGGATTGGATGTCGCGAGTTTGATGGAGACCTCGGCCGTTCTGCGCGACGCAATCCGGACACGTCCAGACCTGGTGGTGATCGAAAAGTTCGGCGATCAGGAACAAATGGGCGAGGGGTTGCTCGATGAAATCATGCAAATTATCACCGAGGGAATTCCGCTGCTAATCGCCGTCCCCAAACCGGCCCTCGATATCTGGCGGCGCCAATGCGGCGGTTTGGGCGCGACCTTGCCCTACACTCAGGAAGCCATGCGGGATTGGTGGCATGGATTATCGAAAGGTTGAAAATAGAGGGGCATGAACGGGAAAGTGTTGCTTCTCTTGAAATCCCCGTTGACTAGAAGAACCCTTCACACAACCGGCGGACACGGCCACTCGACAAGCCAACTTCTGATCCAGGACACTAACCGGGCAATATGGCGATACGCCCCGTCGAATCAACTCGGTGCAGGTAAATCCCGACGCCGTTTTCCGCGAAATACTCGTCGACGGCCTTGCGCGCCCCCTCGAAGGACCCGTAGTCGTCGAGGACCAGCACGCCACCCGCCGACAGCCTAGGATACAGGTGTTCGAGTTCGTGGCGGGTGGACTGGTACCAGTCGGTGTCGAGGCGCAGGAGCGCTATCTCCGCCGGCGCCTGAGCCGGCAACGTTTCCTCGACCTTACCCTCGACCAAGACCAGCTTGTCGGCGGGGTATCCCGTACTTGCCATGTTGGCGCGCACTTCGGCGAGGCTGGCGTAACACCATTCGTTGTGGTCGCCGCGCTGGAAGTGCTGCCAGCGCGTTATCTGCTCGGCGCCGTCGCGGGCCCGCCGGTCGACCTCGCCGGGGCGCGTCATGCCGGCGAAGGTGTCGTAGAGGTGGATCTTGCGCGAGGTGTCGCCGAGAGCCGCCAGGGTCAGGGCCATCACCATGGAGCTTCCCCCCTGCCACACCCCGCACTCCACCAGATCGCCCGGCACGTTCCACGTCACCACGTGCTTGACGCCCTCGTAAAGGGCGTACATGCGCTCCACCGAGGTCATGGTGAAGGGCGCCGCCTTTTCGCAGATGTCGGCGAACGCCGAATCCATGTCGCGGGGAATGCCGAGACGGCGCCGCATGGTGTCGTACTGCGGCAGCTTTCTCATGGTGAAGTCGTAGCCGAAGCGGTAGGCGAGCTTCTTGAGCGAGGCCTGGACCATGTGCGCTGGTTTCCCTTACCTGAACGGGCGCGAGGGGAGCGCAGTTTAACGGCGGCGGCGGTGCCTGCCAACGGAGCTCCGCTCCTCGCGTGGTCGGACGCGGCGCCTCATACCAACGGTCCTTGGTATTGTGCTACCGTCGCCCCGCTGCCATCACCGAACGAGGTGTTGAAGGAACGATGCGGTGAGCCGCCTCACCCACATGGCCGAACGGCTGGTCACCCAGGGCTTGTGCCTGGACGCTGCGGCGTGCCTGATCGAGGGGGTGGCCGGGCCGGTCCTAGAAATCGGCCTCGGCAAGGGACGCACCTACGACCACCTGCGCGAGTTACTCCCCGACCGCGAGATTTTCGCCTTCGACCGCGACGTGCATGCGCCGCCCGCCCTGGTGCCCGACGGTGCCCACCTCATCCTCGGCGACTTCCGCGACACCCTGCCCCGGGTGGCGACTATCATCGGGGCGGCGGCCCTCGTCCATGCCGACATCGGCAGCGAGGACCGCGCCGCCGACGCCGAGCTGGCGGCAGCGGTGGCGGCAAGCCTTGCAGAGTGTTTGGCGCCCGGCGCCATCGTCGCCACCGACCGCGCCATGGACGGACAGGGGTGGGCGGCGCTCGACCTGCCCCAAGGCGCGCGCTGGCCCTATTTCATGTACCGGGTGGAATAAACCTCAGCCGAACACTGCCTCGGCGCTCAACCAACGCGCCGCCGCATGGGCCGAGGTGCGGGCCACGAAGTCCTCGATGAAGTCCCAGCACTCGGCGTCATGGTCTAGGTGGTGGGTCATCAGGCCGGTGGGCTCATCGCCATCGGCTTGGCCGGTGCGGCGGGCGCGCAGATGGCGTACCGCCTGGGTGAGGGCATCGCTTTCGCCGACGAATCCGCGTCCTCCCCGCCAGTCGATGATGTCGACGTGCGCGTTGGCGGCGCGCACGCCCGACACGGCGAAGGCCCTGGCGCGTGGCCCGAACGCCGAGAGGCCGGTGAACCCGATGGCGGGAAGGGCATCGACCACGGCGGCGGCGACGCGGTTCCACGGCGGTACCAGCACGGCAAGGGCGCGGCCGCCGAACAGGGCCTGCAGCCGTTCCCGGCCGTCGGCGAGGGCGCCCCGCATCTCGTCGAGGGGGCGGTATGGGGCGAACTCGATCTTCTTGTCGCCCGGCCGGGCGTGGTCGGCGTGGTCGAAACCGTGCTGCACGATGGCGACAAGGGGCTCGTCGGCCAACCGTTCGGAAAGGAAAGCCCCGGCGCCCACCGGGATGACGGCAAGGGCAAGGGGGGTGCCCGAACCCCGGGCCATGGCAAGCAGCGAGTCCAGGGCAGGCGTCGCGGCGCGCCCGTCGTCGTCCCGCCACCACAGGGTGGCGGCGTGCCCCGCCGCCTGCCAGGCGTCGAGCTCGCGCTCTAGGTCATCCCAGCCGGTGCTCATGGGCTTACCTGGGCCAGCTTCTTGTCGCGCGCCGCCAGCCAGGCGGCGACCAGCCGGGCGTTCTTGGCGGCGCCATCGAGGTCGATGCCGGGAGTGGTGGGCGGTGTCATGGTCGCGGCTGCGTCGATCGCCATGGCCAGAGTGTGGGGCGCAAGCGCGTCCTCGTCCACCACGTGTGCCAGGCCGCGTTCGGCGAGCCGTTCGGCGCGCTGGGTTTGTTCGCTCTCGCCGTCCGCCCCGTAGGGCACGATGACGGCGCGCGCTCCGGCGGCCAGGGTGTCGGCCACCGTGTTGTAGCCGCCCTGGGACACGGAAACCTCACAGGCGGCGAGCAACGACGCGAAGTCGGGCCGGTAGGCCTCGACGGCGACGCCGTCGGGTGCGTCGCGCCGCAACTCCCGGAAGGTGCCAGCCTCGAGGTTGGGGCCGGCGAGAAGTCGCCATGGCGCATCGTCGAAACGGCTAAGCGGGCGCGCTTCCAGCGCCGTTCGCAGCAGGCGGGCACCGACGGCGCCACCCCCCGCCGAGACCAGCACCCCGCCGCCGCCTGCCGCCCCGGAAGCAACAGGCGTATCGGCGACGAGCCCCGTGTAATGGAGCTTGCCGGCGATTCGCGCCGCTTCGGGGAAGGTTTCCTCAAAGGCCGCGAAGCGCGCGTCGCCGTGCACCAGCACGAAGTCGAAATAGGTCTCGGCCCAATCGGCGGCTTCGGCGGCGCGGCCCGGCTTGCGCTTGGCCTGCAGGATGTCGCGGACCGAGGAAATCACCAGGGGCCGGGGATCGGCGCGGCGCGCCGCCTCCAGGAAGGCCAGCACCTCGAAGCGCATCTGGCGGCGGCCGAAGGGGAATGTTTCGACGATCACGGCATCGGGGGGGTGCTCGCCGAAGAGCGCCAAAAGGCGCCGCCGCCGCTCTTCCATCAATGCCTCGCCGGCGGGCTGGCCGGCCTCGTCGACCAGGTCGCCGAAACCACCAGCGCCGGCCTTGAGGGGGGGCAATTGGCACAGGGCGGCGTGGCCCATGTCGAGGAAGGGCACGGCGGCGCCGCCGGATACCAAGTCGACGTCGAGCCCGGCGGCGGCCATGGCCTTGGCGAGGCGGGCCGCCCGCTGCAGGTGGCCGATGCCGAGCAGGTGTTGAACGTAGAGGAAAATGCGGCCGCCCATCAGCCGGGGTCCAGGGCCATGTCGAGGTGCTCGACCTCGATGTTCCCCGCCCCATCGAGACGAAACAGGTGAGCCGCCGCTCGCCCCGGTTTGGCCGGCGCCTCCCCGGTCATGGTCCAGCCGGTAGCCAGCGCCAGCAGCGCCCGGATCACGCCCTTGTGGGTGACGGCCAGGGTCGGTTCTCCCCGCGCCCCCACTTCGCCGAGCCAGGGCGTCAGACGCTCCCCGACCTGACGCGGACTCTCGCCACCGGGGGCCTGAAAATCTAGCCCCCGCGCCTCGTTCTCGGCCATGGCCGCGCCCAGCTCCCGGCGCAGCTCGGCGAGCCGGCGTCCCTCCCAGGCGCCCCAGTCCATTTCCGTGAGGCGGGACTCGGTGACCAGATTTCGGGCGCCGAGGATCTCCGCCGTCTCCACGGCGCGACGCAGCGGGCTCGACGTCCAGGCGAAGCCGGCTGTCTCGAAGGGCAGCCGCCAGGCGGCGACGACGGCGCGGCCATCGGCGCTTAGGGTCACGTCGGCGCGGCCCTGTAGGCGCTTGTCCTCGTTCCACGTCGTGGGGCCGTGGCGGATGACGGCGAGCGACGTCATGGGTGCCGGCTCCGCGTGGCCAGGTCAAGCGCCCCATCGAGCAGGCGTGCCGCCTGGGCGATGTCGTGACGGGCCGCCGCCTTGGCCAGGGCCGCCTCGCCCATGCGGCGGCGGCGAGCGGCATCGTTCAGCAGTTTGCCCACCGCGCGGCGGAATGCGGCGGCGGCGCCGACCGGGGCCAGCAACCCGGTCTCGTCGTCAGCGACGATGTCGGCGACGCCGCGCGAGCCCCCCGCCACTACCGCCACGCCGGCCGCGTGCGCCTCCAGGTAGGTCATGCCGAGGGCTTCGTTGATGCCGGGCCACAGGCAGAGGTCGCAGGCCGCGTAAATGGCGGGCAGGTCGTCGGTCGCCAGCTGCCCGGCGAAGAACGCACGGCCGGCGCCGAGGAAGGCAGTGGCCAGCGCCGCCTCGACGGCGAGGCGCGCCGGACCGTCGCCGACCACCAGCAGGTTCCAGGGGTGCCCGGCCAACCCGGAAAGGGCCTCGGCAAGTATCCGGTAGGAGGCCAGCTTGTCGCCGTCGCGCATCATGGCGACGGTGAGCAGCCAGGGAACGCCCGCGTCGAGGCCGAATTGGCGCGCCAATTCGTCGCGATGCGCGCCGCGGTGCCGCGCCGCGGCGGCGAAGGGGGCGGTATCGATGAACGGGCTTAGCGGGACGAGGCGCGCGCCACCGTTCATAAGGGGCCGTACGCATTCCTCGTCGTCCGAATTGACGCGGATGACCGCGTCGGCACGCCTGACGGCGGCGATGGCCGCCTCGTGGCCGGCTGACCAGGGGCCGCCAGCCTGCTTGGGGGCCACCGAGGCGCCGGCCACCAGATAGGGGATGGAGAAGGCGTCGGCCACCGCCGGGCCGAGCCAGTCCGGCGCCTTGTGGTAGAGGTTGTAGGTGAGCCAAGCGTCGGGACGTCGGGAGGCCGGACGCGCCCGGTAGCGGCCGATCAGGCGCCGCGCTAGGCGCTCGCCGAGCCTCTTCACGCGGGCTTGAGCGGAGGCGTCGCCGGCACCCTCCCAACTGCGCAGCCGCGAGGCCGTCTCCACTTGGTGGCCGGCCAGACGCAGCGCGGCCATCAACAACCGCGCGATCCGCCAATCTCCCGACGGCGTCGGGTGGTCTGGCGGCTTCATGGGGGCATAGAAGGCTATGCGCATCGCCGAACGTCGTCGGTCTCTCCGTTGAAACGGGCCAGCAAGCTGGCGATGCCGGGCTCGTGCGAGAACTCGGCGCGCACCCGCCGGCATCCCTCGGCGCCGAGACGGGCGCGCAGCTGGGGGTCGGCGATCAGGCGTTGCAGGGCCGCGGCCAACACCTGTTCGTCGTCGGGCGCAACCAGGACCCCGGTGTGCCCGTCCTCGATGACCTCGGGGACCGCCGACACCCAGGTCGACAGGCAGGCCAGGCCCTGGCTCTGCGCCTCCATCAGCACGTTGGGCAGGCCGTCGCGGTCGCCGTCGGCGGCGACGCGGCTAGGCAACACGAAAAAGTCCGCCGCGCCGTAATGGGCGATCACCGCATCGTGAGCCAGGGCACCGGCCCATGTGACGCGCTCGGCGATGCCGCCCACCCTGGCCTGGTCCTCGAGGGCGGGCATGAGCGCCCCACCGCCGACGTGGACGAGGCGCCAGTGCAGGTGCCGGGGCAAGCCGGCGAGCGCCGCCAGCAGCACGTCGAAGCCCTTCTTTTCCACCGTCCGGCCCACCGTCAGGATGACCACCGGGTCGTCGCGGTCCGCGCCGTCGCGCTCCGGACGCGTACCGCCGGGCCTGGGAAAGCGCTGGAAATCGAGACCGTGGTAAGCGAGGTGCACCCGCCCGGGGTCAGCGGCTAGCGCCGCCAGATGGTCGTGCGCGGCGCGCGAGCACGCGGCCAGCCATTCGAGGCCGGCGAGCTTTTCCCGCTTCTCCCATTCCGGCGTCATCCAGATGTCCTTTGCGTGGGCCGAGCAGCTCCACGGCAGGCCGGTGAGCAGGCTGGCATAGCGCGCCACCGAAGCCGGCGTGTGGAGGAAATGGGCGTGCAAGTGGCGCACGCCGCCCTCCAGCTCGGCAGCCAGAACCAGGGCTTGGCCGAAGCGGCGGACGCGGCTTCGCGTCGGCTCGCGGCTAAGATCGCCGAGCCAGGCGGCAAGGGCCGCGCGGTAGCCGGGAAGCCGCCGCGCCGCCAGCCAGGCGCGCGCCATGCGTCGGGGTTCGTGATGCAGGTATTCCGGCAGGTAGCTGACCGGGGCGCCGATTTCCTCGTGGACGGGGTGGCGATACGGATCGGTCGGGCGGCGCAGGGAATAGATGTAGATGTCGAGGCCGCGCTTCTCGAGGGCGAGGATTTCCTGGGCGATGAAGGTCTCGGAGAGCCGCGGGTAGCCCTTCAGGACAAAGGCGATGGTTCCGGACACGCCGGCACTCCTAGAGCCCGGCCCACAATGTATTGTGTGTTTTCAAAACCTTGTGTTCGTGCCCTGGCACGGGAGGCGGCCGCCGTGATGCTGGAGCTTCACAAGGGCGCCTTGACGCATCGGGGCGCGAACACACGGCTCCCGCAGGGCGAACTGGAAGGGCACCCCTGCGGCGTCAAGGCACCTCGACGATGCTCCAGCATCGCCTTCTCCGCCTTTCCTAGCATTGGCACCCTTCCAACTCGTTGAAAACATACAATACATTGTGGACCGGACTCTTACACTTGTTCCTGCAGGAGCGCCGCCTCTTCGAAGGGACGGTTCGACATGTGATTCTCGAAGCGGCGGCTGACGATGTCCAGCCCGCCGAGCAGGCCCGGCATCGAGACCTCGGAAGGAAGACGCTGAGCGGGCAGCGCGCGCAGGGCGTCGGCCATGATGCGGGCGTCCCGCGCGCCGTCGGCACTGAGCATTTTGGCGAGGTTCAGGTCGTCGGCGCGGGTGGCGCGGATCAACTGCTCGCGCCTCGGCTTCGAGCGCGGGACGATCACGGCGCGCTTATCGAAGGAAAGGATCTCGCAGAACGTGTTGTAGCCCCCCATGGCGACGACGCCCGCCGACTCGGAGAGCAGGATTTCCAGGTGGCTGTCGAAAGTGATGGTCTTGACCCGCGATTGACGGTCCCCCCGCTCTTGGAGGTGTCTTTGCGTCTCCGGGCGCATGAACGGGCCGAGCACGAGGATGGCGGCGTAGGGGAGTTCGGGGTCGTATTCGTAAGCGCGCAGCACCCAGTCCATGAGGGCTTCGCCGTCGCCGCCGCCGCCGGCGGTGACCAGCAGGTAGGGCTCGTCCATGCGCACGGTGGGAGTGACCTGTGGGTTCCTGGAGACCGTCCTCGGCAGAAAACCCGTATAGACCATCTTGCGGCGCACGGCGGCGGGAACCTCCAAATCGACCAGGGGGTCCCAGATTCCGGACAGGCCGTAAACCCAAATTTCGTCATAGAGGTCCCGAAGCACGGGGATGACGTTGCGCCCTTCCCACTCGCGGCGCAGCAGCGTGGGTTCGTCCATGACATCGCGCAGGCCGAGCACGAGGCCCGTACCGCGCTTCTTGAGCATGGCCAGGGTCTCGGTGACCTCCCCCTTGAGCCCGAGGGGCTCTTTGTCGACGAGCAGAAGGTCGGGTTCGAACACCTCGGCCGTGTGGCGGATAATGGAAGCCCGGTTGTCGAGGGTTTTCTTGAGGTCGAGGTGGAGACTGAGCGGCGTGTACTGGCCGTTGTGGAGCTTGATGACGCTGGGGATCTTCACGTAATCGACGCGGGTGCGGAAATCGAAGCTGCCGAGGATGGGCGAGCCCGAGAGGATGAGGACGGACAGCCCCTTGAACTGTTCGACCAAGGCGTGGGCGATGGTGCGGCAGCGGCGCAGGTGGCCGAGACCGAAAGTGTCGTGGCTGTAGATTAGGAGGCGCGCGTCGTTCAGGCGTTCGACCATCGATCCCCCCTTTTTCCCCGCACTTAGTTTATTCGCCGGCGACGCCGATTCACCACGTACTATGCCATACCCCCCGGCGCCGTCAAAAGCGTTGTTTCGGCGCGCCGATGGCGCCCCCCGACCTACTTGTAGGGGTCGGCGGCGTCGCGCAGGCCGTCGCCGAAGAAGCTGAAGGTGAGGATGATGAGCACCACCGGCACCACTGGCAACATGAGCCAAGGATAGAGCGCCACCACGTTGATGTTCTGCGCCTCGTTGAGCAGCACCCCCCAACTGGTGATGGGCGGTCTGAGACCGAGGCCGAGAAAGCTCAGCGCCGTCTCCCCCAGCACCATGGTGGGGATGGACAGCGTCGCTGAGGCGATCAGGTGGCTCATGAACCCGGGCACCAGGTGGCGGCCGATGATGCGGGGCGTGCGCGCCCCCATGAGCTGGGCCGCCATGCAGTAGTCCTCCTCGCGCAGGGCCAGCAGCTTGGAGCGCACGCCGCGCGCCAGCCCCGTCCAGTCGAGTAGGCCGAGGATGATAGTGATTCCGAAAAAGATGAGAAGGGGGTTCCAGGTCACCGGCAGCACCGCGGAAAGTGCCATCCACAGCGGAATGTGGGGGAAGGACTGGAGGATCTCGATGAGCCGTTGCACGAGCAGGTCGAGCACCCCCCCATAGTAACCGGCCAGTCCCCCGATGACGATGCCAAGAACGAAGCTGATGGTGATGCCGAGAAGCCCGATGGTCAGGGATATGCGCGCCCCATAGATGATGCGCGACAACACGTCGCGGCCCAGCCGATCGGTGCCCAGCAGGAACATGGAGCCGCCCTCGGCGGCGCAGGCCAGGTGCAGGTTCCCCCGGGCGACGCCCCAGAATCTGTAGGGGTCCCCCCGGCAGAAGAAGCGGACCGGGTAAATCTCGGCATTGTTCTCGGTGTATTCGCGGCGCAGGTTCTTCATGTTGAGGCGATAGTTGGTGCCGTACACGAAGGGCCCGATGAATTCGCCTTCGTGGAAGAGGTGAACGGACTGGGGCGGCGCGTAAATGAATTCGGTGTGCCGCGAGTGCAGGTTGTAGGGCGCCAAGAACTCGCTGATCAGCACCGAAGCATACATGAGGAGCAGAAAGACGCCGCAGGCGACCCCGAGGCGGTGGCGCTTGAACTTCCACCACATGAGCTGCCACTGAGAAGCCAGATAGTAGTTCTCTTGATCGGGCGACAGCGGCTCGATCGAATAGGGATCGAAGGGATGCTCGGAGACCCAGTGCCGAAGCGTGCCGGCGTTTGCTTCCGGGAGCGTCATCGCGTCGTTCCCCCTTGCAAGCGGATGCGCGGGTCGAGGGCGGCCAGCGCCAGGTCGGAAAGCAGCACGCCAATCACCGTGAGCACGGCCAGGAACATGAGGAAAGAGCCAGCCAGGTACATGTCCTGGCTTTGCAGGGCGGCGAGAAGGACGGGCCCGGTGGTGGGAAGAGACAAGACGATGGCGACGAGCGCGGTTCCTGAGAAGACGGAGGGAAGGATGCTGCCAATATCGGAAATGAAGAAGTTGAGCGCCATGCGCAGCGGATACTTGACGAGCGCCCGGAAGGGGTGCAGCCCCTTGGCGCGCGCCGTGATCACGTACTGCTTTTCCAATTCGTCGAGAAGGTTAGCACGCAGGCGGCGGATCATCGCCGCCGTGCCCGAGGTGCCGACGACGACGACCGGAATCCACAGGTGCTCGAGGACCGATCGTGCCTTGGCCCAAGTCCACGGCTGGTTCAGGTACTGGGGATCCATGAGGCCGCCGATCGACGTCCCGAACCACACGTTGGCGAAGTAAAGTAACACTAACGCCAGCAGGAAGTTGGGGGTAGCCAGGCCGAGAAGGCCGATGAAGGTCAGGCCGTAATCGCCCCAGCTGTACTGGTGGGTCGCCGAATAGACGCCAATGGGGAAGGCGATGATCCACGTGAACAGGACCGTGAAGAAGGAAACGACCGTCGTCAGGAACAACTTGTCGCCGATCACATCGCGCACTGGCAGGCGGTATTCGAAGGAATAGCCGAAGTCGCCCTGCGCCATGCCCCACACCCAGTGGACGTAACGCTCGTGCATCGGTTTGTCGAAGCCGTACTCCTGGCGCAGGAACTCAATCCGCTTGGGGTCGATGGATTCGCCCTGGCTTTGCAGCTCGGCGACGTAGCTCTCCAGGTAGTCGCCGGGAGGCAGCTCGATGATGGCGAAGACGAGCACGCTGATGGCGAGCAGCGTTGGAATCATGATGAGCAGGCGGCGAAAGATATATCCGAGCATGGCTGTTCCTGTTGAGCGCGGCGGCTCCCGCCGTCGCGTTATCCTTTCCGAGTTTCCACCGCTTTCGGCGCCGTCACTTGGCGCCCTCCGTGAACCAGAAGGTGTCCGGCCTGTAAATGCCGAAATAGGAGCCCGGGTCCCAATTGTAGATTCCCTCTTCGGGCACGTTTCGCAAGCGGTTATTGACGACGACCGGTTGCAGGGTGCCGTTGACGATACCGATGGTGAAGACCTGATCGGCGTGGATCTCCAGGATGCGGCGCCAGATGCGCCCCTGTTCCGCCGCCTCGCCGGCGCGCCGCCAAGCATCGTTCAAGCTCATCAGCTCCTGGGCGACGACCATGTCGGCGGCCTCGCCCGTCCTGCCGCTGGTCTCCACGTGTTGTCCCCATTTCGGCCACTGTAGCTGGTGCTGGTTGGAGGGGACGAATTCCTCCGGGCTCATGTTGGCCGCGGGGACCCCGTTGGTGATCCCCGACCATACGGACATGACCGTTTGTCCGGAAAAAATGCGCTTGCGGAACACCTCGCGCTGGGAGGGCCGGGTGAACAGCTTGATTCCGACGCCCTTCCAGGAATCGGCGATGAGTTCCAAGACGTCCGTTTCCTCCGTACTTTCGCCGGCCGTCTCGACGACGACCTCGAGGAGACGCCCGTCGGGCAGCAGGCGTGTGCCGTCATCGTCGCGCTTGCCGAGGCCGACCGAGTCGAGAAGGGCGTCGGCGCGGTGGGGGTCGTATTCGGCCCACGTCCGCTGGTAGGATTTCCGGAAAAGCGGGCTCTTGGGCAGGATCGTGTTGTTGCCCTCGCGCGCCAAGCCGAAATAGACGACCTGGTTGATCTCGTGGCGGTCGATGGCCAGCGACAGGGCGCGGCGGAAGCGGACGTCGCGCAAGAGCCTTCTCCACACCGGGTCCTCGACGTTGAGATTGGGATAGAGCGCCAGTTGCGCACCCGTCACGGTACGCCACAGGCGCACGGCGAAATCGTTGCGCTTCTCGCTTTCCTTGAGGAAGGTGTAATGGTCGAAGCGGATGTAGCGTGCCTGCAGGTCCGATTCCCCGCTCCCGGTTTTGGCCGGGATGATCTTGTTGGTGGCGATCTGGATGACGACCTCGTCGATGTAGGGGAGCTGGCGTCCCGCCGCGTCAACGCGATGGTAGTAGGGGTTGCGCCTGAAGACGAAGCGCTCGGTCGGCGGCGGCGTGGTCAGCCTCCACGGCTGCAGGGTCGGAAGGTCCGGGTTGTCGAAGCGGTACTGGCGATCCTTGCTGTGGTGCAGGCTTGCCCAGTTTCGCTTCTTCGCCGCCTTGGCGCGGCGCTCCAATTCGCCAGAATCCACGTAGCGCGAGTGAAACCGTTTCAGGTAGTGGGCCGGCCGGTAGATGTAGAGCGGCGACGGCGCCGCCAGCGCCGGCACGAAATAGGGGTTGGGCCGGAACCAAGTGTAGCGCACCGTGGTCTCGTCGACGATCTCGAAACGCGGTGCCTCGCCGTCCACCAGGAGCTGCGTCTGCAGGCCGAAGGGCGCCAAGCCCTTGTCATTGGCCACGTCCTCCCAGTAATAGCGGAAGTCCTCGGCGGTGAAGGGATGGCCGTCCGACCACCGGTGGCCCTTCCTCAAGTGCAGGGTGAACTCGCGGTTGCCGCGCACCTCGAGGCGCTCCAGGATGTCGGGGACAATCTCCAGTTCCGCGTTGTACGCGGCGAGGCGCGCGTAGCCGTAGACCGTCATCATGCGCACGTCCTTGGGCTTGGCCATCAGTAACTTGAGGACGCCGCCGTAGCGCCCCGGGCTCAGGCCGTTGCCGTTCATGGGAACGACCATGGGCCGCACCGGCAAGCGCTTGGCAAGCGGCGACAGGCTCCCCGAACTCACCCGCGCGCCGAGGACCGGCGGTTCCGCGGGCGCCGCTCCGGCCGTCTGCGCCTTGGCGAGCAAGGCGCCGCAATATGCCGAAGCGAGGATGATGAAAGCCGCCCACGGGATTATTGCGCGTCGTCGGGCAATCACGGCCTGAGTTCCCCCGCGTCGGCGTTACCATCGGCAAGCACCCGATGCCCGTCGCCGAGTTCCACGTAGTCGAGAGCGGTCGTCCCATCGGTGCAGAACGGCTTCGGCCATGCTGCCGGATCGGAGGAGCGGCCGGCGCTGAGTACCTCGAAATCCAACATGCGCCCGAGGTCCGGATAGGGCACGGCGGCGAACAACGCCCGGGTATAGGGATGGATGGGGTTCCGAAAGAGAATTTCGCGGGGCGCCATTTCGACCAGCCGTCCGCCACACATGACGGCGATGCGGTCAGCGATGTAGTCGACGACGGCCAGGTTGTGCGAAATGAACAGATAGGTGAGGTCGAGCTCTGATTGCAGCTCTTTCAAGAGGTTGAGCAATTGCGCCTGGATCGAGACGTCGAGCGCCGACACCGGCTCGTCACAGATCAGGACGTCCGGCTTGAGCGCCAGCGCCCGCGCCACGCCGATGCGCTGGCGCTGGCCGCCCGAAAAGCTGTGGGGGTAGCGGTTGAGGAAGCGCGGGTCGAGGCCGACCAAGCGCATCAGCTCTTTGACCATGTCGGCCTGCGACTCGGCGTCGCCGACCCTGTGGATGACCAGGGGCTCGCGGACGATGTCGAACACGGTCATGCGCGGGTTCAAGGAACCGTATGGATCCTGGAAGACCATCTGAATTCTCTCGCGGTAGGGCCGGAGCGCCTTCTGGTTCAAGCCCACCAAATCGACGACGTTGCCCCGGTCGTTCAACAGCACGCGTCCCACGTCGGGGATCACGGCGCGCATGATGATGCGGCTGAGCGTGGTCTTGCCGCAGCCGCTCTCGCCGACCAGGCCGAAGCACTCGCCGCGCCGGATGTCGAAGCTGACGCCGTCGACGGCGGTGACGTGGTTTTCGGTGCTCGCCTTGAAGAAATTGGTTTTGCGGGTGTGGAAGCTCTTGCGTACGCCCTCCACCGCGAGCATGGGGCCGGCGTCGTCGGCGCCGGCCGGCCACGGCTCCTTGGCCGCCATCATGGGGCCCGACTGGTGGTCGATCTCGCGAAGAGGCACCAGGCGCTCGCCGGACTTCATGTTGAAGTGGGGAACGGCCTTGAGCAAGGCCTTCAGATAGGGATGGCTGGGGCGATTGAAAATATCCTCGGCGGTGCCGCTTTCCATGATGCGGCCCTGGTAGATGACGACGACTTCCTCGGCTACGTTGGCCACCACGCCGAGGTCGTGGGTGATCATCAGGATCGCCATGCCGAGCTCGCCCTGCAGGTCCTTGATGAGCTTCAGGATCTGCGCCTGAATGGTGACGTCGAGGGCGGTGGTTGGCTCGTCGGCGATCAGCAGCGCCGGGCGACAGATCAGGGCCATGGCGATCATGGCGCGTTGCCTCAATCCTCCCGATAGCTCGAAGGGATAGAAGTTCAGTGCCGCCTCCGGGTCCGGGTAACCGACCAGGCGCAGCATGTCAACAACCGCGTGGCGGCCCTCGCGCCGGCCCACGTCGCTGTGCAGGTGCAGCGCCTCGCCGATCTGGTCGCCGATGGTGTGCAGGGGCGACAGCGAGGTCATGGGCTCCTGGAAAATGATGGAAATCTTGTTGCCGCGGATGGCGCGCATGCCAGCGCTATCAGGCAACGAGGCGGCGATGTCAGTGACGAGGCCCGTACTCTTGGGGTCGGCGAACAGTATCTTGCCGCCGGTGATGCGGGCGGTATTGGGAAGGATGCCCATGATGGCCTGGGAGATGACGGACTTGCCCGAGCCCGATTCGCCGACCAGAGCAACGCTGGACCCCTCGCGGATGCGGAAGGAAGCGCCCTTCACCGCGTCGATGATGCCGCCGTGGACTTGAAACTGGACCCGCAAGTCTTCGACGCTCACGAGGTCGTCCATCGATCTCTCCCCTGCCGCCGGCTTCGTTTGAATCTCGCCGCGTGCCGGCCCGCATTGCCGAGATGCTACCTACTACCGAATTATATGGGGGAGTTCCAGGGCTCATGTGACCCTGCGGAATGCCTTTCCGGCGCTGCGGGTCACACGGCTTTGTTCACGGGTGATCGCCGAGCGGGCGGTCTGGTCGACAGGGTTGCCGACTGGCTGATGAACGAGGCCCTCGTGGAACGCTGTTGCGAGCGCCCGAGGGCCGCCGGTATCCCTGTTTTCCGAGCTTTTCTGACGTTCGGCACGCCGTACCCGCTGTTTTCGGCGATCGGCCTCACCTGTGCATCGCGAAGAGAGGCTGAAATCGGTCCGGTTCCGCCATGGGGCGCGTGGCGAAGGCTGGAAGCAAAGCCCCTTCTATCACATGATCGAAACCGGCATTCCCTATCTGCGGCGCCGTCTGGCTGGGCCACAGGCTGTTTTGAACTTTTCGGTCCTAAAAAAATTCCGGGCTTCGGGGGGCACCGATTACCTAGCCTACCACGTGCGTTTCGTCGACGAGGAGAACCTCCAGACCTACGAGCACGGCATGATCGGATCGTGGACCACCGACCGGCGGTCCGGCTTTGCCGATCACGATATCGGCGCCTGCTTCGCATCCAGAACCGCCTCGCCGTGACTTGCCGCATGCGGATCAAGGACCAGATTGCGCGCAATATTCTGCACGCCTATCTCGGCCCCGGCGCCGGTCGGCAGGTTCTCAGCGGTCAGATCAAGCGCGGCGACGGCGAGACCATCCACGCCGTCATCTGGTATTGTGACCTCCGCGATTCGACGCCGATGGCGGACGACTTGCCACCCCAGGAACTTCTCGTCGCGCTCAACGACTATTTCGAGTGCACCGCCGGGGCCGTACTGGGCGACGGCGGCGAGGTGCTGCGCTTTATCGGCGATGCCGTGCTCTCGCCATATTCCCCATCCGCAAGGGCGAGGTGACGTCCCGTCAGGCCTGCAAATCTGCACTGGCGACGGTCCGCGAGGCGGAAAAACGCCTCGCCAAGGTCAACCGGCAACGCCGGAAAAAAGGAAAACAAGCCCTTTCCTACGGCCTCGGCCTGCAGGTCGGCAACGTCATGCATGGCAATATTGCCGTTCCCGAACACCTTGAGTTCTCGGTTATCGACCCAACCGCCGACGACGTGGCGCGTACTGGTGAGCGGCGGTTTAGCCAACAACCTGAAGCTCGATTGGGTATCCCTGGGCCGCCAGGAACTTAAGGGGGTGACCAACCCCATCGAGGTATTCGGGCTTCCCAGCACATGATCCGGGCGGCGGCGTTCGGCTATAGTACCTTTCGGTCCATAACATCTTGCCCAACCTCCCACGTTCCTGCAGGACAGTCGCTGCCCTTGTGGCCGGGCATCTCCCCAAAACGAAATAAGACCTTATTATCCACAATGGCGATGTTCTTTGGACGCCCCCCCCTAGCACAGCATCGAACGCCTTGCCAATTGTGTTAAGTAAACGATTACAAGGCGTTCTTATGCGCACGGCGGGGCCCACGGAGCCCCGTACCGGTCCTGGTGGCGCTCTGGGCGCGGGGATCAGCCGCCTTGTTCGCGGTTTGCCGAAGATCGGGACCCGCGCGCTGGGCGGCGCGGAGAGGCCCTGCCCCGGAACAATACCGCTCGGTCCGTTATTGCTTATCAGTCCAAACACGCTAAAGCGACCCTCGCTACATCGTAGAGCGCCATGCGGTCCGATGTTGCATTGGCCATGAGCTGCAGGCCGTTGGCGTTGGTCGTCAGGAAACGAGCCAGGGCGCGCGCATCGTGCTCGGGTGGTACTTCCCGGGACCGTTGGGCGCGCACAATGGTTTCGTAGTAGGCCTCTTCCTGGCGCGCCAGACCGTCGGCGATCCGCCCCGCGGCGGCATCATCGTCGCATACCTCGGCTGCGGCGTTGGTGAGCAGGCAACCAGGGCAATCGTCGCCGGCGATGGCGCTGTCGATGATGTCGTTAAAGGATATAGCGATCGCCGTGCGCGGCGAGGCGCCCTGACCCAAGGTTACGACCAATTGGTCCACAATTTTATCGATGTATTTGTCGAGCACCAGAAGATACAAATCTTGTTTGCTGTCAAAGGCTTCGTAGAAACTGCTCTTGCTTATGTCCATGGCGGCAATGAGGTCGCGAAGGGACGTTGCCGCATAGCCCTTGACCTGGAATTGGCGCGTCGCCTGTTCAAGGACCTGGGTGGTGTCGAATTCCCGGGGCCGCGCCATTGGTTTGCTCTCCTATTGGTTTGCGTGGTCGCGGAACTTATCAATTATGGACCGTAAAGTCCAGCCTAAAATAGGGAATTGTCTCGCTTCACTTGTTTGATGGAAAAGCCCCGAAAAAAAGGCTGATTCATGCGAAAAACTGGCACGGCAAAACAAGAAGCACCATCTTGAACCGAATGGTTCACAATAGCTTGAGGGTGCAACGTCTCGCCCCCGTAGCAGCGGTGGCTACCGTTCGCTAAACGCTTGCTGGAAGGAACCCAGGAAAGGATCGCTCAGGTATTGCAGCACGGAGCGTTGTCCGGTGAGGATATTGCACATGACCTGGACGCCGGGAACCAGACGATAGCGCTCATCCTTAATCTCGAAATAGTCATGCGCGGTGGTGATGCGCACCTTGTAGTAAGGTATGCCCTCGGCTGTTTCGAGGGTGTCGGGGCTGACCTGCACCACCTCGCCGTCGAGGTTGCCGAAGCGCGCCGCATCCGACGAGGCCAGACGCACGGTGGCCGTCTGTCCGGCATGGACGTAGCCGATGTCCTGGGGGGAGAGCTTGGCCTCGATGACAAGGCGGTCGGTGCCGGGCACCACGTCGACGACCGTGGCGCCGGGCTGCACGACGCCGCCCACCGTATACACGTAGAGCGTCTTCACCACACCGTCGACGGGCGAGCGCAAGACGCGGCGTTGCAGGCTGTCAGCGAACTTCTCGAGGCGGTTGGAGAGTTCCTCGAGGGCGCGGCTCTTCAATTCGAGGTCCTTGCGCACCTGTTCCTGAACGGTGTCGCTAAACGTCTCGATGTTGACCTTGGCTTCGCTGAAAGCGGCCTCGGCGCGTTTCAGCGCGGCGCCGTCCTCGCCGATGCGGCCCTTCAGGTCGGACGCCTCCTTGAGCAGGTTCAGGTGCAGCATGCGGTTGGTGAGGTAGCTCTTGAGCAGATCCTCGCTGATGGAGATCTGTTCGCCCAGCAGCTTGAGCCTTTCCCGCTCGTTGGCGAGGCGGGCCGAAATCTCGCCGATCTCTTGTTGGCGCTGGTTGGCCAGCTCGCGGTAGCCGGCCAGTTCGTTCTTGGCGCGGCTGCGCCGGGTCTTGAACATTTCGTGGGCCTGTTGCACCAGGTCCAGGTGGCCGAGGATGAGGTCGTCGGAAAACTTGGGCACCGGGGCGTTGGCGAGCTCCGCCTCGAGACGCGCGATGTCCACCTTGTGGGAAGCGATGCGGACTTCGAGCTCCTGGACATCAGCGCCGCTCGCCGTCGATTCCAGAATTACCAGCGGCTGCCCCCCCTTTACGCGGTCGCCCTCGCGGACCAGGAATTGGCGCACGATTCCCCCTTCCAGGTTCTGGACGCTCTTCACCTGGCTCGAAGGGACGACCTCGCCCATGGCGCTGCTGACGATGTCGATCTTGCCGAGATGGGCCCACACCAGGAAGGAGATCACCAGTCCGGCGCACAGCACGATGAACAGATGGGTGCCGGCCCCCGCGCCCTCGTCGGGCGCCGTTCCCTCGTTTCGGGTTGCCTCGTTCATGTCCGTGCCTTCCCGCGGACTGATTTCTTGCGGCCCGCCGCCGGTTCTCTCTCGGGCATCTTATCCGGCGCCTCGTCGGCCGCCCTGGGGGGCTCCATGTCCACCGAGGCGACCACGGGCGCCGCGACGGCAGGGGACACCTCGCCCATCAACATCGCCGGTGTCTTGGGGCCGTTCAGCACCGATATCGGCTTTGCGTTGAGGTCGAGCACCTGGTGCGTGCCCTTGACGATGTTGGCGTCATGGGAAAAGGCGATGACGGTGCGGCCACCGCCGGCCAGACGGTTCAGGGTCGCGTAGATGTGGGCACATCCCTCCGCGTCCAGGCCCTCCGTGGGCTCGTCGAACACGGCGAGCGGCCCGTCGGTGGCCAGCGCCCGAGCCAGGGCCAGGCGCCGGCGGATGCCGAGCGACAGGTTGTCGCCGTTGTTGGCCACCATGGCGTCGAAACCCTCGGGGTTCTGGCTCACGAAGGGACGCAGGCCGGCGCTGTCGATGAGCTGGTTGAGACCGCTATCGTCGAGTTCGGGATTGAAGGCGAGGATATTGTCGCGCAGGGAGGCGTTGAAGAAGCGCGGCTCCTGGGGCAGGTAGGCGACCTGGCGCCGCCACCACATGGGAACCACCTGGGCGAGGTCGACGCCGTCGATCAGAATCTGGCCGCGGCCGGGTTCGATCAATCCCACCAGCAACCGAGCCAAGGTCGTCTTGCCCGAACCGTTGGACCCGGTGACGACGAGCACCGAGCCCGGTTCGAGCTTGAGCGACAGGGTTTCGAAAAGCGGCGTCCTACTCCCCGGATAGCCGAAGGCGACGTCCTTGAATTCGACACCGCCCTTGTAGCCGTCGACGGCCGAGCCCTGCTGGCGCTCCAGGGGCAGCCGGGAAAACTCCTTGAGCATATCGAGGGATTGACGGGCCTTGGCGAAGGCCTCGCCGAGCGTCGCCAGCTTGGCGATGGGCCCGAGCGCCCGCATCCCCAGGATATTGCAGCCGATGAGCGCCCCCACATCGAGCTCGCCCTGCACCACGAGGATGGCGCCCATGGTGATCACGGTGATGCCCATCAATGCCTGGGAGCTTTGGGTCAGGGATTGGACCAGGCCGTGACGCGCCGTGATGCTCAGCCTGAGCCGCCGGAACGCGTCTCCTTCGGTGCGCCACAGCCGGCGCAGGAACCCGGCGGCGTTGAAAGCCCGCACCGTGTTGGCCGCCGACATGGCCGAACTCACCAGCATGTTGCGGCGACCCGACACGGCGATCATCTCGCGCGTCGGCGCGCGTAGCGACGATAAGCTCACGACGGCGACGGTGAATACCGCCACCAGGAAACAGGCAACGACGAACGCGATCGCCGGGCTCAATAGCGCCAGCGCCCCCACGAAGATCAATGCAAAAGGCACATCGAGCACGGAACAGATGTTGGGGGCGTTGTAGGCAACCATCACCGATTCGGAGCCGCTCATGATCTCCCGGCGGAAGCCCGATGGCAGCATGTCGATGGCCGCCGCCTTGGCGCCGGTCAAGACACCGAAGGCGGCGGTGTCCAGGGCCTCGTCCTTGGATGCGTTCACCACGGTGGCGAGCTTGAGCCGCGCCTGGCGAAAACCGAACTCGAATAACACCGCGATCGCCGCCCCCGCCGTCAGCGCCGCCAGTGTCTGGTCCACCCCGTAGGAAACGTAGCGGTTGAGGACCTGGATGACGAACACCGGCATGGCCAGCGCCAGCATGTTGGCGAAAAGCGACGCCACCAGGAGTTCGGCGGCGATGCCGGGCCGCGAGAACAGGCGTGTGAATAGCTCTCTCATAAATCTCGGCTCTTTTCCATCGTGACGGCGCCGCGATCACACCACGGCGGCGCAGCGACCGCAACCTTTCATGGGCCGCCAGCGTAACACGGCGGCGCGGCGCACCGCACGGGCACGCGCCGGAAAGAGGGACGGAGGGGACTGGGCCGGGGCCGGGTTTCCCCGGCCATGCCGGCACCGGAACTTAGACCGGAGCGTAATCGAGGAAGTCGATGGCCGTGAGGGAGTCGTTGTTGACGCCGAGGAGTTCCGCAACCTTGGACAACTCGGCGGACTCGATGACGCCGTCGCTGGTGCCGCCGCTGCCGTCGGTCCAGTGCCATGTTTGGGTGTCAGTGCCGTCGCCGACGGCGAACAACATGGTGTCGCCGGCCTTCAGGTTCGTCAGGTTGTTGAGCGCCGTGGCCGAGGCGCCGGCGTCGCCGAACGCCCCGACGTTGGTGGTGTAGTTGAGCACCTGCGTGTTGCCGGCGACTGCGACGCCGCTGGGCTGCGATTCGAAGAACGCGCCCGTGCCCCGCAACAAGGGGACATTGAAGTCGATGACACTATTGGCGTTGTTGGGGGTGAAGTCGTTGATGGTGTCGTGGTTGCCTGTGCCGAACTCGTTGGTGGCGTTGAAGGCCACAATATGGTTGCCCGAAGCCGCCAGGTTCAGAGTATCCGCGCCCGTCCCGCCGGTCAGGATATCGTTGCCGGCGCTGCCGACCAGGGTGTCGTTGCCGGCACCGCCGAACACGATATTACTTCCCGAACCGCCGGTCAGGGTATCGCCGCCGCCCTTGCCGAAAATGATGGAGCCGAGCTGGGAAGCCCCGGTAAAGCCGCTGAGGTCGATGGTCTCGTTGGCGCTGGTTCCGGCGACGACGTAGCCGATCTTGGAGCCCGTAATGCCCGTGGCGCCCCCGAGCCCCCCCGTAGCGCCAAACAAGGTAACGCCGCCCACGTCGAGGTCCGTCAAGTTGCCGTCCAGGACCTGCAGGTCCTCCACCTCCTTGGACAGGCTGATGGTGTTGACCGGCGACTGGAGCGCCGTGTTCAGGTCGCCCGAGGCGATCGAGGCGCCGGGGCTGCCCGACAGGATGCCGGTGGCGATGCTGACTACCACCCGGGAGGTGTTGCCCGTCTCCTCCTGCATGCTGAGGGCGACGTTATCCAGGCTCTCGAAGGTGATGCGGTCCCGGGTGCCGCCGAGGTCGTTGATCATGTCGGTGCCGCCGAAGCCGCCGCCTTCGACCTGGCTGTAAACGAACTCGGTGTTCACATTATTGCCTTGGAAGTTGTTGATGCCCGAGGTGTGGGAGAACGTTTCGCCAAAAAACACTACGGGGGGCGCATCGATGACGTCGTCGGTTAGGGGCGGGGGTTCGTGGGCAAAGAATGTGACTTGCCCATGCTGCGGCTCGCCGTGGTCCTCCGACATATCTAAGTAGAAAAAGTCGCCTTCGCCGGGCCCGTGATAGTCGCCGCCCTCGCCATCGTGGTGACCGCCGTAGTTGCCGTAGTTGCCGTAGTCGCCGTAGCCGCCGTAGCCGCCGTAGTCGCCGTAGCCGCCGTAGTTGCCGTAGTTGCCGTAGTTGCCGTAGTTCTGGGGCTCGCCCTCGCCGCGACCAGGGCCGGGACCGGGGCCGGGGCCGGGGCCGGGGCCGGGACCGGGACCGGGACCGGGGCCGGGGCCGGGGCCGGGGCCGGGGCCGGGGCCGGGTCCCTCGCCTTCGTCGGGTCCGGGACCGGGACCGGGGCCGGGTCCCTCGCCTTCGTCGGGTCCGGGGCCGGGACCGGGACCGGGGCCGGGTCCCTCGCCTTCGTCGGGTCCGGGACCGGGACCGGGGTCATCGCCGGGACCCTCGCCTTCATCGGTACCGGTGCCACCGCCCTCGACATCGCCGGGGCCGGTGCCGGGACCGGCACCGGGGGCGTCGCCCTCGAACTCGCCCTCGCGCTCGCCCCCGCGCTCGCCAACGTTTTGGTTCTCTGGCCGCGTCGCCTGGGCAGCCGCCATGGCCGCCTCCCTGGCTTCTTGGGGGCTCGCTCCGGCGGCGATCGCCGCCTCGTAGGCGGCCTGCGCCGCGGCGTTGCCCGCCGCCACCGCGTCGGGATCGGCGCCCTCGGCTATGGCTTCTCGGCCCGCCGCCTCGCTGGCCGCCGCGAACGCCTCTTCCTCGCTGGCGCCGGCCTCGATCGCCTCAAAGAAGGCATCGCGCGCCGCGTCGCTACCTCCCCGGCCAGGACCTTCGTCACGCGGGCCCCCGCGCTCGCCTTCCCTGCCTTCTCCCTCGGGTCTATCCTCGCCGGCGGCGGCGATCTCATCCTCGGGGGCGCCCTCGAGGAACTCCTCGCCTTCGCCCTCGACGAACTCCTCGCCTTCGCGCTCGCCCTCGCGCTCGCCCTCGCGATCGCGCTCGCCTTCCCTGCCTTCTCCCTCGACGAATTCTTCGCCTTCGCCCTCGACGAATTCCTCGCCTTCGCCCTCGGCGACCTCTTCGCCCTCGCCTTCCTCGCCTCCGCCCTCGGTGACCTCTTCGCCGGCGTCCTCTTTCTGGGCATCGGCGTCGTCGCGGGCGTCGGCTGGAGAGGGAGGCAGCGCCTTGAGCGCCGAACCGTACTGCTTCTGGATTTGCGTCGGCGACATGAACACGGGCGGCGGCGGCGCCTGGAAGAAGCTGTTGAGAGCGATGGTGCCACCCACCTGGTTGATGACCTGGGCGCCACCGGCGTTGGTGAACGATATCTCGCCGACCGAGCCGTCGCTATCCTGCAGGAGGGAAACAGTGGACGGCGCCGGCGGGGGCTGGGAGTTGGTGGCGATGGTGGTGCCGCGGATACCGATTGTACCCACCGGCGTCGTCAGGGTCATCTGATCGGGCGCCGATTCGGCGATCCTGCCGCTGACCAGCGACAATACGCCCTGAACCGCGTTGAACGCCGCTGTTCCGGTCTCCGTATCGGCGTCATAGATCATCTCGTCGAGTTCCACGCGCCCGTTCTCGCCCATGGAGAAGGTGGAATCGTCGACCAGAACCACGCCGATGGCGGCGCCGGGGCCGGACTCCAGCACGTCGCCCTGGAACACCTCGTCGCCCTCGACCAGGAAAATCCGCGTGCCGTCGGTGCGAATCACCTCGACGGTGCCGTCGATGGCCTCGATCTGGCCGATAGGCTCGGCGCCGGCCGCCGGTTGCGCTTGTGCGTACTGGGCGGGGGCCAACGGCCCGGCGAGGCGGGTGGCGAGCGGGGCGCCGATCACGGCGCCCGACGAGGTGGTCAGGTCGGGCGGCGTCTCGAGGGCGAAAAAGTCACGTACCAGAACCTGCCCTCCGTCGTCCCCGGAAAGCGCCAGATCCGGTCCCTGGCGCGCGAATTCCGCGTTCAGCAGCCAAGCATCTCCGGGAATCACCAGTGGTGTGCCGGAAACCGCTTGCAGAATTTCGGTGGATTCGTCCCCTGCCGTCGAAGGAGTCGCGTCCGTTGGGAATTTCGATGACGTGAAAGTCACTGGTACTCCCCTTAATGATTTCCGGGCGACGGTGGCGGGCTTGCTTGGCGACTACGTGAAAACCTCTTCAGTATCAGCCAGTTCCATGCACCCCACCGCATTGCAGCAACCGCGCTCTCTCATGCCGGAGCCCGTCTTCCATTCGAACTGTACCCTAACTAATGATTTACATATGATAACCGCAGACGAATGTGCAAGCAGTAATCGCCGTCACAGCCGAAGGAATTACGTGAATCGGGGAATTGGCGCGCCTCGAATCCGCCGATTGATACCATTGGCTGCAGCGCGCCGAACCGGACTGCGCTGGCGTAGTGGAGGCTGGTGACGTTATAGTGGGCCTGCGGACACGGCCTTGGCGATGTGCCGCTTTGGCGATTTGGCCAGTTGAGGGTGCCCCGTATTGAATTGGGGCCGACATCGGTTTGAGGATATCAAGGAGATGCGGACAATAAAACTTACGGCACGGGACGTGCTGGCGGTCACGGTCCTGGGCGCCGTCGTATTGCTGGCGATGCCGCCGTCCCTGTCGCGGGCCGGCTTCGAGGAGGGCAAGCGCGCCTACGAGGCCGGAGATTTTAAAGGCGCTGTCGCCGAATGGCGGCCATTGGCGGCGGCCGGCAACGCCGACGCCCAGTACGCCCTGGGAACGGCGTTCAAAGAGGGCCGGGGAGCCGCCAAGGACCGCAAGAAGGCGTTCGAGTGGTATACCAAGGCGGCCAACCGGGGCCACCTCGAAGCCCAGCACCAGGTGGCGCTCGCCTACATCCTGGGAAAGGGTGTCAAACAGGATTTCAAGAAGGCGGCGGCCTGGCTCAAAAAGGCCGCCGACAAGGGGCTGGCGCGCTCCCAGTACTCGCTGGGCAAGCTCTACGAGTTCGGCAACGGGGTTCCCAAGGATGACAGACAAGCGTTCCTGTGGATTGGCAGGGCATCGGAACTCGGTTTCGCCGCGGCGCAGTATAACCTCGGCAAGAGGTATCGCGACGGCCAGGGTGTCCGCAAGGACTTGAAGGCAGCGGCGCGGTGGTTTCTCGTCGCCGCCGAACAAGGCCACGCAAGGGCACAGAGGCACATCGGCGACCGTTTCGCGCGCGGCGAAGGCGTCACTAAGGACCCGGTGAAGGCCCTCATGTGGTTGACGCTGGCAACGCGGGCCGGCGCGCGGACCGCCGGAATGGCCCGCGATAAGCTGGCCGCCACCATGTCCATAGGCAAGCGCGCCAAGGCCGAGCAACTCGCCGCCGAGTGGAAGCCCCTGAAGGACCGCAAATAACAGGCTTTTGTGGTTGTCGGCGCGGTGGAACGGGTGCGCGCCGTCTCACTCGATGACGTCGAGCTCCAGAAAGCCCATGACGCTGACCAGGTTGTACACCGCCAGTATGACGTCGGTTTCGGCCGAAACAGAGTCGCTGTTGGCGTTGATCAAGGCCGTCTCGCCAGCCAGCACGTCAATCAGGGAGCGCCGCCCAAGCTGACGCTCCTTGCGGGCCAGTTCCAGGAACTCGTTGGCGATATTGGCCTGGTTGCGCAGGGCCTCGGCGTTTTCCTTCGCCGTCAGGAAGTTCTGCCAGGCGTTGCGGGCCAGTTCCTCCATCTGGTGGCGGGCGTCGCCATAGCGGTCCTGGGCCGCCGAGAAGGCGCCCTTCGAAGCGCGCAGGGTGTTGACCTGGGTCATCCCCAGGTTGAGCGAATAGGTCAGTTCCAGCTTGATGAGCTGCTCGCCCTTGAATCCTTGCGTGCCCTGGACGTCCTGCTTGTACGCGCTCGATCCGATGGCGTTCAGGGTCGGGAACAGTTCGGTGGCCCGCGTCTGCTTGACCGTCTCCCGTGCGATGTCGGCGGCGATCAACTGGACCTTGAGCTGGGGATTGTTCTCCATGGCGATTTCGATGGCCTCATCGAGCGACGAGGGCAGCATGTCGATCGGTGGCCTTGGCTTGACCAAGGACTGAAGGTCGCTGGGATCCCTGTAAAAGACGGCGCGGAAACGGTTGCGGGCGTTTTGCAGGGCGCCTTCCGCCTGAACGCGCCGCGCCTGGGTGCCCGCCAACTGGGTCTTGGCCTGCAGGACGTCGGTGGAAAAGCCGGCGCCCCGTTGCACCCGCGCGTCCTCGAGCTCCGTCTGGCGCTTGATGTTCTCCTCCGACATGAGGGCAAAACGCAGCAGTTCGTTGGCCCGGATCAGGTTGACGTGTGCGGTGACGCCCTCGAGGATAAGGGCTTGGTGGGTCGAGGTTAAGGTGGCCTGGGCTTGGTCATAGGTGCGCTCTGCGGCACGGATCGCCCCGTTGTTCGCCCCGAAGTCCCACAGGAGCTGGGTGAGCTTGACATCCATCTGGCGGGGATAGAACTTGGTGTCGCGGGCGTCGGGCTTTCTTTGTTCCTCGAGCCCGTAGAAGGCGGTCACGTCGAATGTCGGGTACCAGCCCCCGAGAGAGGCGATGGCCGTTTCCCTGGCCGATAGCACATCCGCTTCCGCGGCGCGGATGCGCTTGTGGTCTTGGATTATGAGAGCGAGGGATTCTTGCAGCGATTGCGCACGCACACCGGCGCCATGGCTTGCCGCCATGACGAGCACCATCGTTGCGATGGCGGCACCTCGCCAGCCCCCCCTCAGCATGATCAATTTTCCCTCCAGCTATCGCTGCGCGGAAGAGTGCGTGTGAAACCTAGTACCACAGCCAAGAAAATTCTACTAATAAGTTCTGTTTCTACTAATAAGTCCCGAGGTGTAAGGGTCCGTCCGAAATGTTAACAAAATTTTGGAGAAGGTCTTGATTCAAGGTGGCATCCGAGTTTTTAGGAGGGCTGCCTGATGTGGACGAAGGAGAACCGATGCCGTTACGAACGTCGTGGCTTGCGCTATCCG
>PVBE010958873.1_pt1 | contig 30811 bp, 35 predicted proteins | sample 1631181 | NCBI WGS metagenome assembly PVBE01 (sample SAMN08397723, study PRJNA350692) | Marine metagenome, whole genome shotgun sequencing project. | isolation source: water | place: Pacific Ocean | collected 2012-04
ACGACAAACGCCTCAGTTAGTGACAAGATGGCGAGCCGTGCGTCGGGGATCTCGTCCGGATAGGCTTCAAGGACGCGTGTCACAGGCTGCACGAGGATGTTGTAAATCTGTTCTGAAAGAAACCAACAGATGATTGCTGCGACCATGATGGAGCCCACCGAGATAAACATCCGATAGCGTAATTCGGTGAGGTGATCAATAAGAGACATTTCTGCCAATGGCTCTTTGCCGGGGGTGGCAGCATCGCCATTGCCCATCGACGTATCACCTGTGCTCATCACGTGCCCGTCAGAAAAAGTGCCAACCTCGGGCCGCCCCGGTCAGGGGCCAGTATCCGGGTCGTCAATCTTGTTGTGATCGTTACGCTCTTCGAGCGATAGCTCATCTTCGAGCGAGCGCTTAAGGTCATTGGAGGCGCGTTTGAACTCAGACAAGCCTCTGCCTATAGACTTTCCCAATTCGGGCAGCTTCCTCGGCCCGAAAATAAGAAGGGCGATCACCATGATAACGAGGAGTTCGGTGCCACCGATCGAACCGAACATCGAACCTCCGTCCGTGAGAAAAAACTGACACGTGCAACGCTGCCGCTAATGATACGTGCGTCACCCCTGACTCGGCAACGTCATTGTCTTGTTGCTCAGGACAATATGCATTTTTTGTGCCGCCAAGTACGCGAACGGTTGAGTCAATACCGGTCTTGCTCAAAGGCAGCTTTGATTTCTTCTCGCCCAGCCCCGGCGCCCAGAAGAAGCATCAACAACAACCTTGCCTTCGGGCCAGATAGCTGATCGGCGAAGATCACGCCACTCTCTTTTAGGGTCGCTCCACCGCCGTCGTAGCCGTACATCGGTGCGGCACGCCCTTGCGCGCAGCGTGTGGTGATGACGATCGGTACGTTGCTAGAGTTTTCCGTTAGTGCCTTAGCCATCCCCGGTGTGACGTTCCCACGCCCCATGCCTTCGATTACTAAGCCTTTGACACCGGCTGTGACGCAGGACTTGACATAGTTGCCATCCGCTCCAGCAACTGCCTTGATGAGTTCGACCGAGGGCTCAATGGTGTCCCCCTTGAATGAGGGGAGGGAAGGGCGTGTTGGACTCGCGAAAAAAATTACGTTCCCACGATCGACAGTGCCAATTGGACCACATTGTGGGCTCCCGAATGAGTCATACGATTCGGCGTGAACCTTGGTGACACCCGCAGCAGTGTGGATCGAATCGGCCATAACGACCATGACGCCGCGGCCGCGGGCGCTCGCTGACGCCGCTACCTGAGCGGCAGCGAGAACATTGGCTGGCCCGTCCCAGGTGGGGTCCGATACTAGCTTCATGGAACCAAAAATGATCACCGGTATGTCTGGGGCCAGGATGCGATCCAGAACAAAGGCAGTTTCCTCGATAGTGTCCGTTCCGTGTGTCACGACGACACCGTCTATTGCTCCTCCAATGGTTGCTGACCGAATTCGGTCAGCGAGATACAGCATGCGCTCCGGGTGCATGTGTGGGCCTGGGTAGCGACCGAAGTTGTCGACGACGACGTTAGCTACATCGTGAAGGGCCGGGGTGCGCTCGAGAATATCCTCTCCGGTCAGCGTGGGGACTGGAACACCACGTTCAGGGTCCAGAGTGCAAGAGATGGTTCCACCGGTGAAGATCGCGAGGATTACCGGCAGCTTGCTGCGATCAGTGCTCAACTTTCAATACGCGCGGTCGAGACTTCCTGGGCGGTGTTTTCTGTGATGAAACGTTTCATACCGCTGCGGTACTTGTAGCCGTTCCCTGTCAAGAAGCTGACCACGGTCTCGTCCTTGTCCAGGTCACTACGTGCTAGAAGGTGGGGTATCGCGGCCAGTGTGGCGCCGTCCTCGGGGGAGCCGTAGATTCCCTCGTCAGTTCCCAGGTGGTGGACGAACTCCATCGTTTCCTCATCTGGGACCGCTATCGCTGTTCCGGACGATTCGCGTAGGGCCCGCAAGATTTCCTGGTCACCGACCATCATCGGTACGCGCAAGCCGTCGGCAACGGTCTGTGCGTCTGTCCAGGGCTGCACGGACTTATCTCCTGCTTCGAATGCCCGGATCACTGGGGCGCAGCCAGTTGATTGCACCGCGATCATAAGTGGCCTTTCAGCGCCTATACAGCCCATTGCCTCAAGTTCATCGAAAGCCTTCCACATCCCGACTAAGCCGGTACCGCCACCGGTCGGATAGATAATTGCGTCGGGCAGTTTCCATCCCATTTGTTCGACAAGTTCGATACCCATTGTTTTCTTGCCTTCAACTCGGTAGGGCTCCTTCAGGGTGGCGACGCTAAAAAACCCCCCCGCCTTCTTGTCATTGGCCAACTGTGCGCCGGCGTCGGTGATCAGACCGGCAACGCGCACGACTTTGGCACCGAACCCTTCACATTCATCGACAAACTCTCCTGGAGCGTCATCTGGCATATACACGGTAGCCGTTGCGCCGGCGCGCGCTGCATATGCTGCCATTGCTCCTCCGGCGTTTCCTGCTGTCGGGATCGCGAGCGAATCGATGCCGAGTTCGACTGCTCTACTAACCGCTATGCATAGGCCGCGAGCCTTGAACGAGCCTGTCGGATTGATGCCTTCGTCTTTGAGCAGTAGGTTGGCGACGCCGACGCGCTTGCCAACGCGTGGCGCGGACAACAGCGGGGTCCCCCCTTCACCGAGCGTCAAGCGGAAGTGAGGGTCGCGGACCGGCAGAATGTCAGCGTAGCGCCACAATCCGGCAGGACGGTTGGTAAGGCCGGCCCCCTCTTGCCAGTTTGTTGCTGCTGTTTCTAGATCATAGCGACTGTACAGGGGCCCTCCGACATCCGAAAGGGTGTGGATTTTGTCAGCTTCGTAGGTGGTCCCGGTGCGTGGGCAATAGAGTTCGGTAAGTGTGGATTCAAGCATTTTCGCCCTAATTTGGGTGGTGAGGTACGACCATGGCGGAATTTTTTGTTTCCTAATTGGCTGCAAGAAACTGCCAACAGCATACATGTTACTCGAACCCGCTACGTGGCCTAAAATCAAGGGTTTCGGTGCCTTTTGAAGCATCCGTTACGTTGATACAACCCCAGCCGTTTGCTACACTTCAAAGTAACTTATTGGGTGTTCGCACGAAAGTGGGCCCCGGCCCGCTTTTTTCTTTGCCCACAGTTTGAACAGCGCTGCCAAGGAGAAGCGACGTGGTCGAGACGGCGATGGTCGAAGAGCGAGTCGCCCCGTTAGCGGCGCGAATTGCAGCGCGAGAGGGTTGTGAACTCGTTTACTGCGAATATCTCAACGATTGCGGGCGTTGGTACCTTCGGTTGTATATCGACCACGAGGATGGCATCACGATCGAAGATTGCACCTCAGTGAGTCGGCAAGTGTCGGCTGTGCTTGAGGTAGAGGATTTTATCCCGCATGCCTACCACCTCGAGGTGTCGTCGCCGGGTCTTAATCGTCCGCTGAACACCCCGAAAGACTACCAGCGCTTCAGTGGCGAACCCATCAGGATCCGTACGGCTTCGCCAATACTAGGACGCCGTCGTTTTCGGGGGGTTCTAGATGAGTTTAAGGATGACGTTGTGACGGTTACGGACACAGAGGGAAGGGCCTTCGAAATTCCCCTTGAAAAGGTCCATAGTGCTCGCTTAGACCCTCAAATATAGGCTTTGTAGCTAAATTGACCGCTATTAGGTAGCGCCTACAATGACGCGAATGTTGCTGCAGACAATCGAGCAGATCGGACGGGAGAAAAACATTCCTCCCGATGTCATCATCGGTGCTGTAGAAGAGGCGATGGCGGTTGCTGCTAAGAAGTTCTACAAGACCGAAGAAGAGATGAAGGCGACGCTTAATCGGGAAACGGGTGAGGTTGAAGTACATGCCGTCAAGAAGGTCGTTGACGATGTCGATGATCCGGACCTCGAGATTAGTGCAACCGAGGCAATTAAGTTCGATTCAGAAGCCAATGTGGGAGACGATGTCTACTTGCCGCGTGGCACTGATGGTCTCGGCCGCATCGCGGCACAGGCGGCCAAGCAGGTCATTTTCCAGAAAGTCCGCGATGCAGAACGAGAGAATATCTACGATGAATTCGTGGAACGTGTCGGCGAGTTAATTACTGGCCTAGTCAAGCGTTTCGAACGAGGCGATATGATCGTAGACCTTGGTCGAACCGAGGGCCTTTTACCTCGACGAGAGCAGTCGCGTGCTGAGCACTACAACATCGGTGATCGCATTCGCGTCGTGATTGCCGATGTGCTTAAGGTGGCACGAGGCCCGCAAGTGGTCGTCTCACGAGTTTCACCCGAGTTACTCATCCGACTCTTCGAGATGGAGGTGCCGGAAATATTCGATGGCACCGTAAGCATTAAGGGAGCGGTGCGGGAGGGGGGCGACCGCGCCAAAGTTGCGGTGCACTCTGTTGAGCCTGACGTCGACCCAGTCGGTGCCTGCGTTGGCATGCGTGGTGCCCGCGTGCAGTCAGTTATCCGGGAGCTTCGCGGCGAAAAAATCGATATCGTGCAGTGGGATGCTGACCTTCAGCAGTACTCCATCAATTCGCTAAAACCGGCCCGCGTCAACCGCGTGACTCTGATCGATGGAGAGGGCCGGCACCTTGAAGTGGTTGTTGATGAGGACCAGCTATCGCTTGCGATCGGCAAACGTGGCCAGAATGTAAGGCTCGCCGGCAAACTGCTCAATGCCACGATCGACATTAAGAGCGAGGACGACAAAAAGCGTGATGTGGAGCAGGCATTGGTCCAGATGACGGCGCGGGAGCAAGCGTTGGAAACCCTGGAAGGCGTTGGTCCAAAGACAGCAGAAATTTTGCTGGCCGCCGGTGTGGGGACCGTTGGCGAGGCCATCGATGCTGGCACCGACGGGTTGCTTGCTGTTGATGGCATCGGTCCGAAGGGCGCCGAGAAGATCCTGGGGGCTGCTGAAGAGCTCTTTGCCTCTTTGATACCGGATGAACCGGAGGTTCAAGAGCCCGTTGTGGATAATTCCTTGGCTGAGGCAGCTCCGGACTCCGTTTTGGCTAGCGTGAATGTTGACATTGAAGCAGATGACTCTGTTACCGCCGACGAAATCACTATAGAAACAGGCGTAGCTACTGACGTAGAAGTTGTGGCCGCGCCGGATGACGAAGGCGAAATACCGGCCCCAACTGATACTGACGAAGAAGAAGTCGTCGAAGCCCCAGCCTGATCCTTACCCTCTAGAAGTGAGCGGAACGAATGCGCGTTCATGAGCTGGCCAAGAAGCTCGGCATCCAAAGTAAAGAAGTCCTCGCTACGCTGAATGACCTCGGGGTGGAGATAAAGAGTGTTCACTCTGCAGTAGCTGAGGAAGATGCTGTACGTGTTGAAGCTAGTCTTTCCTCCAGTAAGGTGGCCAAGAAAGCTTCGAAGAAAGTCGCGAAGAAAACCACTAAGAAAAAGCCCGCCTCCAAGAAGAGGGTTTCCAAGAAAGCTCCCAAGGCAACGGTGGTTGCCGAAGAAACTCCCGATCCAGCAGTCGAGGAACTCAAGCCAGTTGTACCAGAGTCAAAAGAAGAGGGGTTGGAGCCGTCAATTGACGTGCCCACGCCAGCTCCGGAACCCGCGCCAGCTCCGGAACCATCTGCTCCGATGTCACCCGTCGGAGGAACCGTTACCATCCAAGATGGGATCACAGTGAAGGGCTTGGCGGAAAACCTTGAAATGTCCCCATCCGATGTGATGCGTGAGCTTATCTCGCGGGGCGTAATGGCAAATATCAACCAGGTACTCGATCTGGAGGTGGCGCTTTCAGTCGCTGAACACTTTGGGGCCGAAGCGCGTCTGCTACATGCAGACGAGGTGTTGTTGGGGGACGCTCCGAGCACAACTAACGAAGATCTCGAAGGGCGACCTCCTGTCGTTACCATCATGGGCCATGTCGATCACGGGAAGACGCTGCTACTCGATGCAATTCGCTCCACCAACGTTGCTGATCGAGAAGCTGGTGGTATCACGCAGCACATTGGTGCATCAATTGTTGAGCACGCTGGTAGCCGCATAACGTTTATCGATACCCCGGGCCACGAGGCTTTTACGCGCATGCGTCTGCGTGGCGCTCAAGTGACTGACATCGTGGTTCTTGTAGTCGCTGCTGACGACGGTGTTATGCCTCAGACGGTCGAGGCGATAGACCATGCTCGCGCCGCTGGGGTCCCCATAGTCGTGGCAATCAACAAGATTGATCGGCCCACCGCTAATGTTGACCGAGTCAAGCAGCAGCTCGGAGAGAAAAACTTGGCACCCGAGAATTGGGGTGGTGACACAGTGGTAGTTGAAGTATCAGCCAAGATGAAACAAAACCTGGACGAATTGCTCGAAATGCTGTCACTGACCGCTGAGATGCAGGAACTCACCGCTAGTCCGAAAATACCAGCGCGCGGCATGGTTCTCGAAGCACAGCTCGACCGTCAGCGGGGGCCAGTCGCGACGCTGATTGTTCAGGAAGGGACCCTTAGGGTAGGCGACAATCTGGTTGCCGGTATGGAAAGCGGTAAGGTTCGGGCCATGATCGATGATCATGGTTCACAGCTTAAGGAGTCAGGCCCGTCAATGGCGATTGAAGTACTCGGCTTGGGGGGTGTTCCAGAAGCTGGAGAGAATTTCCAGGTCGTCGAGGCTGCAACACTGGCGCGCAAGGTCTCAGAGATACGCCAGGAGAGGCAACGGCAGGAGTCGTTGGCAGCTGGGAGTCGGCTGACTCTCGATGACCTACATGCACAACTCCGTGCTACTGACCGTATCGATATGCAGGTTCTGATTAAGGCCGATGCCCAGGGATCTGTGGAGGTTTTGAAAGACTCACTTTTGAAGCTTTCGGGCGACAAGGTCAACGTGGAAGTCATCCACGCCGCACCGGGTGGTGTTACAGAATCGGATGTCTTGTTGGCTTCTGCTTCGAATGCCATCGTAGTCGGTTTTAACGTGCGACCGGAACGTGGGGTAGCAGACATTGCAGCGCGGGAAGGGGTTGACCTGCGACTCTACACGGTCATTTATCAGCTTATAGACGAGTTTAAACAGGCGATGCTCGGAAAGTTGAAGCCCGAATATCGTGAAACACCCCTGGGGGCTGCCGAAGTGCGCGATACTTTTCGGGTTACCAAAGTTGGGTCGGTTGCGGGCTGTTACATCACCGACGGAAAAGTGTCTAGGGATGCTGGGGTCCGGCTAGTTCGCGACTCGGTAATAATTTTTGAGGGCAAAGTGGGGTCTTTGCGACGCTTTAAAGAAGACGTTCCTGAGGTACAACAGGGTTTCGAGTGCGGTATCAGCATTGCCAACTTCAACGACGTCAAGGTAGGCGACATAATCGAGGCGTTCAAAATGGAAGAACTTGAGGCTGCGTTGTAGCAAGGTTATGGATCGCCGATGTCTTCCATGATCATCGGGGTCTGCATGCTTGAATTCCACTTGCCAGCCTGTCGTTCTCTTAAGGGAAAACGTAAGTTCTTAAGCTCTTTCCGAACCCGGCTATCGAATAAGTTCAACGTCGCGGTGTCAGAGGTTGATCACCACGATCGGTGGCAGCGAACTACGATCGGGCTGGTTTCACTTGCAAGTGGACGTGAACCAATCGATAGAATGTTCCAGAAGATACTCGGGGAAGCGGAGCGTCAGAGTGATGCTCAGTTGATCTCGGTCAGTGTCGAATTCTTGTGAATAGAGATGCGGGTGGTTACCGCGATAAGAGTAGTTTCCTGAGCCTTTGAGAGTCGCGTGATGGTTCAATTCCGCCGCGAGCGTTTAGGTGATCAACTTAGGGTCGAGATTGCTGATCTCATACAAAAGGAAGTTCGGGACCCGCGCGTTGGTTTCGTAACAGTAACTGAAGTGCGAATGTCGCCAGATTTGAAACACGCTCGCGTTTACGTGAGCATCCTTGGCGATGAAGAGCAGACAGCGGAATCGCTCGATGTTTTGGAGCGGTCTCGGGGCTTCTTGAAGTCTCAAATCGGTCACCGCCTTAAGCTTCGGTATGTGCCGCAACTGCGTTTTCGTTCTTGACGAGACCCTTGATGAGAGCGCTCGCATCGAGTCGTTGCTCAAGGAGACGTACGGTGAAAAATGATCCGGAGCGAATGGCGATGGATAAGGTTATCGAGGTGCTACAGGAGCACGATGCTTTCGTCATCGTTGGTCACCGGGACCCGGATGGAGACTCACTAGGCTCGTCGCTGGCTTTGGGGTTGGCCCTCGAGCAGATGGGTAAACGGGTTGCAATAGTTTCCGCCGACCCATTGTTTGCTGCCTACCAGCGACTTCCCGATAGTAATCGGGTCAAGGTTGTCTCAATGGCACCGGATGGTTTTCAAGTTGCCGTTTTTATGGAATGTAACGCTATAGAGCGCAGTGGTATCGGCGGTTTCGACGGTCGGGTAATCGTTAACATAGACCACCATGCCAACAATCCGAACTTCGGTGATGTCAACTGGGTTGATCCGTCGATGGCTGCGGTTGGCGTGATGGTTTATCGTTTGCTGACTAAGATCGGCGTCGATATAACATCAGAGATCGCCACTCATCTCTACGTAGCGATTCTTACGGATACGGGTTCATTCCGTTATTCGAACACAGACGCTGAAGCCTTCCGGGTGTGTGGAGACCTTGTCGAACTTGGGGTTGACCCGGCCTCGGTCGCTGAGGCCATCTACGAAAATGTTCCGATGGACAAGGTCCGCTTGCTCGCTGTTGGTTTGGGAAATCTGCGATTAGAAGCAGGAGGACGGGTCGCCTCGACGGTGCTGGATCACGCCACCCTGGAATCTAGTCCTGGGAAACCAGACACTGAAGGTATCGTCAACCACGGCAAAGCAATTGATGGTGTTTCGGTCGCTGTTTTATTCAAAGAAGTGGAGCTTGGGCAATATCGCATCAGTTTGCGCTCTGATGAATTAGTTGATGTTGCTGAGATTGCCGGGGCATTCGGAGGTGGGGGGCACCCTCGGGCTGCCGGGTGCATGGTGTCAGGTGATCTGATGGACGTTCGCAAAGAGATTCTTAGTGTGGTGTATTGCGCCCTTGGCATTGTCGAGAAAGACGAATGAGGAATGTCAAAGCATGTCAACCGACCGGGTTGCTGGTGATCGATAAACCGGCAGGGTTGACTTCGCATGACGTTGTAGACCGTGTCCGTCAGATTGTCGGGAGCAAAGCCGGTCATGCGGGAACGCTCGACCCGCAAGCTACCGGAGTGTTACTGGTGTGTCTAGGTGCTGCCACCCGCTTGACGCAGTTTCTTCAGCGACATGACAAAGTGTACGAGGGCGTCATCAAGCTTGGTTGGGCCACAGACACCTATGACGCTGAAGGCGCGCCTCTCGCCGATCCAGTAACTCCACCCCCCTTAAGCCGCGAGGAGGTCCAGAAAGCCTTAGATTTGTTTGTCGGTGTGTTTAAACAAACGCCGCCAGCCTATTCTGCAAAGAAGGTTCGCGGTCAACCTGCGTACCGCAGGGTTCGCCGTGGTGAGGACGTACAGCCGGAACCAGTAACTGTTGTGATCCATTCAGCCGAACTACTCAATTTGACTGAGGACACCATTCAAATCAGGATCCACTGCGGAGCTGGGACGTATGTCCGTACGCTGGCGCGTGATCTAGGGGAGGCTTTAGGTTGTCCGGCCCACCTCGCTGGGCTTCGGCGGACACGAAGTGGTTCGTTTTGTCTCCGCAAAGCTGTGGACTGGGTGGAGGTTGCCGAAGATACTCCCGGGGAGCTAAAAAAGCGGATCTTGCCGGCGGTAGACATGGTTCCCGACTGGCCGGCAGCCGTGGTCGGTGACGAAGGTGCCGAGGCGATTCTCAACGGTCACATTCTAGAGGCAGCCTGGATAGTCGAACGCCGTCCTGGAGTGTCGAACGACGCGAGTAAGGGACTGCATAGTAGCGATGGCTGGGTGCGCGTAGTGAATGCTAACGGAGCGATGATTGCTGCGGGTGAGGCGGTTCTGGGTGGCCTCGTCCAACCACGGATCGTCTTTCAATAAATTGCATGTTTGCGTAGGTGCTCGGGGCATAAATCTGCCGCTACGGTGGCGGTTTACATGCCCGGAGGCCCGTGTTACCTTCCAAATCCCCGGTAGGCGAGTCATTTCTCGGCCTGCTGTCTGTGGTTTTCTTGGTTTTTTTCCACCTCTTCTCAAGCGATGGCTACGGCACAGGAAACAATTGCGGAGTTTGGGCAGCACGATACGGACACCGGTTCGCCCGAGGTTCAGGTCGCACTGCTGACAAAGCGCATCCGGCATCTGACGGAGCACCTTAAAGTACACAAAAAAGACCATGCTACAGAGCGTGGTCTGGTGATGCTTGTTGGCAAGCGGCGCCGGCTGCTCGATTACTTGCTTAAGATCGATAACGATCGATACCAGGCCATTATCGTGAGCCTTGGCTTGAGAAAGTAGCCGATTGGAGCGTTTAACTAGTCGAGGCGGGTATCGACTAGCGCACATCAGGGAAGCGGAAGCGGCGAAGGGGTAATCTGGCGACATATCGCCCCAACAAACACTCCACGAGAGTTGTTCCTCCCTCTGGTTGGGATTCCAGCATTCTGTGGAAAAAATTGTGTGTGAAAAGCAGAAGGCACTCACGCGGTGTGCGTGGCGGTAAGGAGACGAAAAGGGAACATGGTAATTTGCGAATCAGTTGAGATAGGTGGGCGTGAGCTGACAATAGAGATGGGCAAAATGGCCCGCCAAGCGGATGGCGCGGTGGTGGTGTCCTACGGTGAGACAATCGTCATGGTTACGGCCGTTGGTGACCGGAAGCCTAAAGACATGCCGTTTTTGCCCCTTACGTGTGAGTATCGCGAGAATAGCTTCGCTGGTGGCCGGATTCCTGGAGGTTTCTTCAAGCGTGAAGGTCGTCCAACGGAGGCCGAAATTCTAACCTCGCGGATGACCGATCGGCCGATCCGACCATTGTTTCCAAAGGGATACCGGCACGAGACTCAGGTCATTGGAAATGTCTTGTCGGCTGATCCTGAGATTCTCCCAGACGTGCTAAGCATCACCGGTGCGTCAACAGCCCTGTATTGCTCGCCAATTCCGTTCACCATCCCAATTGCAGCAGTTCGCATCGGCATGATCGACGGGGGGTTTGTCATTAACCCGACGCGTAGCCAGATCGCTGAAAGTGACCTTGATCTTATCCTTGCGGCGCGGAGAGAAGCCGTAGTTATGCTGGAGGCAGGAGCCAACGAAGTTTCCGAGGAAAATATCCTCGATGCTCTTGAGTTTGCCCAGCCCTCGATTGAGGCGCTCATAGACTTGCAGCAGCGGATATATGACCAGCTCCAGCCAGTGAAGCGGGAGTTTGAGATTCACGACATCGACGAAACGATTGTTAATAAGGTCGAAGAACGTGTGGCTCAGGAGATCAAGGATGCCCTCGGTATTAGTGACAAGATCGAACAGCGCAACGCTATGGATGATTTGCGTGGGCAGATGCTCGATGCTCTTGACGAAGATGAGGTAGAACACAGAGATGATTACAAAGAGGCATTCTACGGTCTGATCAAGAAATACACCCGGGCAGGTGTCCTCAACGAGCAGGTGCGGGCAGATGGGCGGGAGTTTAACGAGATACGTTCAATCAGCTGTGAAGTTGGTGTTGCTGCCCGCGTGCATGGTTCGGCGCTGTTCACGAGGGGTGAGACGCAGGCGTTCGTCACCACAACCCTCGGTACGGCTGGAACCGACGACAAGAAGGTCGAAAACTACGGTGGCGAGTGGTGGAAGAAGTTTATGTTGCACTACAACTTCCCCCCGTTCTCGGTCGGTGAGGCGCGGTTTCTGCGTGGCCCGGGTCGGCGAGAAATTGGTCATGGGGCGCTTGCCGAACGCGCTGTGCAGCCGACGTTGCCGCCCGACGAAGTGTTTCCTTATGTGGTCCGTGTCGTTTCTGACATCTTCGAGTCGAACGGCTCGTCATCTATGGCGTCCGTGTGCGGCGCTACTTTGTCCCTCATGGACGCCGGCGTTCCCATCACTGCCCCGGTTGCAGGTATTGCCATGGGTTTGATGAAGGAAGGTGATAACTACGCAGTCCTCTCCGATATAGCTGGAGAGGAAGACCACCACGGCGATATGGACTTCAAGGTTGCTGGCACGCCACGTGGTATCACAGCCATGCAGATGGATATTAAGGCTACAGGATTGTCGCGCGAGATCTTTGCGCAGGCACTTGAGCAGGCCAGAGAAGGTCGAATGCACATCCTTGGTAAGATGCGTGAAGCGATCTCGGAGCCGAGGGCTGAGACGAGCCGCTACGCGCCGGAGATCATTTCGATTAAGATTTCCGTTGACCGGATTCGCGATATTATTGGTCCAGGTGGTCGCATTATCCGGGGCATACAGGAAGACACCGGTTGCCGCATCAACGTTGACGACGACGGTACCGTGCAAATAGCCGCAACCGACAGTGAATCAGGGCAGAAGGCGCTTTCAATCATTGAGGGTCTCACCGCCGAAGCCGAGGTTGGAAAAATTTATGCTGGCACGGTTCGATCGATAAAGGACTTTGGGGCCTTCGTCGAGATCCTGCCGGGAACTGACGGTCTACTGCACATCTCAGAAGTTGCTGAGCATCACGTCAAAGATGTGCGTGATCACGTCAACGAAGGTGACGATCTGTTCGTTAAGGTTGTTAATATTGATGAGCGTGACCGGATTCGTTTGTCATTGAAGGCAGTTACGGAGGAAGAGAGGGCGGCGGCCGAGGATATGGTCGACGCAGACGGGTAAGTAAAAACTATGAGCACACCGTTTCCTTCAAAGAAGACTCTCAACCGTGAGTGGCACGTGATCGATGCGCAAGGCCAGGTTCTTGGTCGCTTGGCCACCCGAATTGCGACTGTCCTCATGGGTAAACACAAGCCGGGATACACACCGTTTCTTGACTGTGGTGACCACGTTGTAGTCGTCAACGCTGACAAGATCGTGCTGACTGGTAATAAGATGAACGACAAGATGTACTACCGTTACAGTGGGTACCCGGGTGGGATCAAGGAAGCACGTGCGCGTCGCGTGATGCGCGAGAACCCAACTCGTATCCTGGAGTCTGCGGTGCGTGGCATGGTTCCCAAGACAACGCTTGGCCGCCAGATGTTTAGTAAGTTGCGCGTTTACGCGGGGCCAGAGCACCCGCATGAAGCACAGCAGCCACAGCCCTACAGTTTGTCAGACTGAGGCACGAGAACATGGCACAGACACAGAACTACGGAACCGGCAAGCGAAAGACATCGGTAGCGCGCGTGTTTCTACGCCCTGGTAAAGGAGGGGCAACTGTCAATGGCCGGCCGCTCGAAGAATATTTCACCACCGTTGACCAACGTAAACTTGTGATCGAGCCACTACAAGCAACTGAGACTGATGGGAACTTCGATCTCTACATCACCGTGAAAGGTGGTGGTTTGAGCGGACAGGCAGGAGCAGTTCGCCATGGCATCGCTAAGGCATTGGTCGACTTTAATCCGGATCTACGTGGTGTGTTGAAGGAGCAGGGACTTCTGACCCGCGATGCCCGCAAGAAAGAACGGAAGAAGCCCGGGCAGCGTGGCGCACGCGCGCGGTTCCAGTTCAGCAAACGCTGAACACAGAGGAGGTTACGGCTTGGTCAGCGTAAATATAAGAGATTTATTAGACGCAGGCGTCCACTTCGGGCACCAGACACGACGCTGGAATCCGAGGATGAAGCCCTACATCTTCACTCAGCGGAACGGCATCTATATTGTCGATTTAAGGCAAACAGCGGTGGCGTTCCGCGAAGCCCTCAATTTTCTGCGTGATCTTGCTGCCGATGGGGGCAGCGTCATGTTCGTTGGCACAAAGCGCCAGGCTCAGGACGCAGTGCGCGATGCGGCCGAACGCACAGGGATGTACTTCGTCAACCAACGCTGGCTCGGTGGTTTGTTGACTAACTTCACAACTATTCGTAAGAGTGTGGCTCGTCTCAAGGACATCGAGGCGATGGAAGAAGATGGTCGCATGCAGCTGCTTACCAAAAAGGAAGTCATCAAGTTGCGGCGTGAGAAGTTCAAGCTTTTCCGGAACCTCGAGGGTATTAAGGAGATGGAACGGATACCTGACGCCATTTTTGTTCTTGATGTTAGGTGCGAGCATATCGCTGTGCGTGAAGCGATGAAGCTGAACATCCCAATTGTCGCTATCGTTGATACCAACTGCGACCCAGAGGGCATCGACTTTGTGGTGCCGGGTAACGATGATGCTCTGCGGTCGATCCGCTTGTTTTTATCCGCTGCGGCCGACTCCATTCTCGAAGGACGTGGAATCCACGAGAAGGCAGTTGAGGACGCTGCTTTGCAGGCAGTGGAAGAGGCTGCTTCGCAGGAAGCCGAGGCTGATGGAGATGAAAAGGCGTCTCCACCTCAGGCAGCCGCCGCTATGGAGGGTGACGCTGAAGTCGACGAAGTAGAAGCTGTCGATGATGGCGAGCAAGTGGAAAAAACTGAAAACGCCAAAGAATCGAAGAAATAGCAACGGAGCTGCTGAGCACAGTCATCCGGATTTAGCTGCCGATTCCCCTCAGAATTACCGGAGCAGGAAGCCAGTAAATGAGCATCAGTGCGAGCCAGGTTAAGGAACTTCGAGAACGAACCGGTGTCGGCATAATGGATTGCAAGCAGGCTCTGGTGGAATCGTCAGGCGATGTAGATGAGGCGGCCAAAATCCTACGTAAGATGGGTAAAGCAAAGGTCGCCAAGAGGGCTAGTCGCGAAGCGAGCGAGGGTCGTATCGAGTCCTACGTACACCTTGGTGGCAAGATTGCTGTCATGATCGAGCTAAATTGTGAGACAGACTTCGTTGCCAAGTCCGACGATTTCATTAGCTTGGCGAGGGACATTGCAATGCACATCGCTGCCTCCAATCCTATGGCAATCAAGCGCGAAGATCTCAACGCAGCGGCCCTGGAAGAAGAACGGGAGGTTTACCAGTCACAAGCGGAAGCCGAGGGCAAGCCGGCAGAGATCATAGAGAAAATTGTTGATGGCAAGCTTGAACGCTACCTTTCGGAGAGTGTTCTGTATGAGCAGGCGTTCGTAAAGGATCCTGACCAGACGATCGGTGATTTGTTAAGCGATGCTATCCACCGCCTTGGAGAGAATATCCTCGTTGGTCGCTTTGTCCGCTTCGCAGTTGGGGAGTCGGGTACGGAGATTGCGCAGAGCGGTTAAACTGTCGCGGTGAACGACGCGCCGAAATATAAGCGAGTACTCATCAAACTCTCTGGCGAAGCCATGATGGGGGAAATGGGCTTCGGTATTGATCCCAATGTAGTGCTCAATGTTGCTGACGAAATTGCCGAAGTACACGCGCTTGGAGTAGAACTCGGCATCGTCATCGGTGGCGGTAACATCTTCCGTGGAATTCGCGCCAAGGCCATTGATATGGATCGGGTGACTGCCGACCATATGGGGATGCTGGCTACTGTGATTAACAGCCTGGCGTTACAGGATTCCCTGGAGAAACGGGGTCTCGAAACCCGCGTGCTATCAGCTATAGAGATCCGCCAGGTGGCGGAACCTCTCATCCGCCGCCGCGCCCTTCGTCATCTTGAGCAGGGGCGGGTCGTGATCTTCGCTGCTGGAACAGGCAACCCGTATTTTTCGACCGATACGGCTGCGGCGCTGCGGGCCATGGAAATCCACGCTGAGATTCTGATGAAAGGAACCAAGGTGGGTGGTCTATACACTTCCGACCCGGAAACCAATCCTGAGGCTGAACGAATTAACCGGATTACTTATCTCAAGGTTCTAGAGCGACGACTCCGCGTCATGGACGCAACCGCGATCACAACTTGCATGGATAACAACCTACCAATCCTTATTTTTAATTTGCGGAAACAAGGCAATATGATTAAGGCGGTTAGTGGTGAGCAAATTGGATCACTGATCAGTATGTAGATAGCGCACAACCCCCGATTCTCAGTATTCGGGGCTCCCACGAAGGAGTCAGGCACCATGGTAGATGACGCCCTGCGCGAGGCGAGGCAGCATATGGAGGCATCGATCGGGTCGGTTACACACGACTTCAATACGCTCCGCACCGGGCGCGCTAGCATCTCGATTCTCGACGACGTCGTGGTTGACTATTATGGGACCCTCACGCCGCTTAACCAGCTCGCTAGCTTGACAGCGCCCGATGCCAACCTTCTCGTTGTACAGCCCTACGACAAGTCAACGGTGGAGTCGGTTGAGAAAGCGATTCATCAGGCTGGCCTCGGATTGAACCCGAGTAACGACGGGACATTTATTCGGATCCCTATTCCGGAGCTTACGGAAGAGCGCCGTCTCGAGTTAACTAAAGTTGCAAGTCGGGTTGCCGAACAGGGCAAGACAGCGATTCGCAATAGTCGCCGTGATGCCAATGACCGCATTAAGAAGTTGCAGACCGAAAAGCAAATTAGCGAAGACGAGGAGCACGGAGGTTACAAAGAGGTCCAAAAGCTCACAGACGAATACGTCGACCGTATTGACGAGTTGGCGGAACGTAAAAACAACGAAATTCTTGAGTTCTGAGCAGCTGCTCGAAATTCTATTCCATGGGATATCTGGTGAGCGTGTTTCTCGAGATCGGCTAACAAAGAGGCTCAATGTCGATCGAAGACAGAGTCAAGAGTAGAGGGGCGCTCGCCTGTAACTGCACTGCAATGGTTCTGGCGGCGGGCTACGGCACTCGCCTGCAACCAATGACCTCGACGCTTGCCAAAGCCGTTGTGCCGTTTCTGAATCGACCCTTGCTTGACTATACGCTCGACTGGTTGAGCCGCTCTGGTTTTACCAAAGCGATTGTCAATCTGCACCATCGACCAGAGAGCGTGCGTGCCTGCTACCGGGAGAAACAATTTGGTGTCGACGTTCATTTCAGCCACGAGGAATCGATCTTGGGGACTGCCGGTGGTCCCCGTAAGGTACTAGAACGCCTCGGACCGCGGGTACTAATCGTAAACGGTGATGTAGCAACAACGATTACCCCCGAACCCTTATGGGAGCATCACAGTTCTTCGGGAGCGCTGGCGACCATGGCTTTACACGCTGGTCCAGCGTGGCGCGAATTTCCTGGTATCAAAATCGATAAAGACGGTGGTGTTACTCACATCCCGGGTGTTGGGGCAGGCAAGTCGGGTGCTGGAGATGTGGCTTCGGGGTGTTTTACTGGGATTCATATCGTCGAGCGGGAGGTTTTAATGCTAGCTCCCGAAAACAAGTTTTGCGGCATAGTTGATCCAATTTACGCTCGATTGCTCCAAGAACGGCTACCGCTCCATGGCTTCGTAGTCCCGGGTAGCTGGTACGAAATCGGAACACCTGGACGTTACGTGTTCTGCCAGCTCGAAGCTTTGCGTCGCGAAGAATTCCCACTTGCTTTTCAAGGATACCAGCGGCTCGGCTCGGGTAGTTATGGGCGTGAGTTAGTCGGCCCATTGCCCGCCCACACTTGCCCTCCGTTTATGATCGACAAACAAGTCAAACTGGAGGAGGCGTCGTTAATCTCCGGGGTGGTCATAGGTTCCGAGGCTTATGTTGGCCGTGGTGCTTCGGTACTCAATAGCGTACTAATGAAGCGTGCCAAGATTGGGGCTGGTGCTTATGTCGAACGCTGCATCATTCTTGAAGACGGCGTGGTGCCATCTGGGGCACGCTGTGTTAACCAAGTCATTGCACCCGAGGTGCTCAAGAAAACTTGATGAGCAATAAGGAGGGCAATGTATGGAGCGAACTGCGGGAAATGCCGGGTGTTATGGAATTGCCTTTCCCCTGGCCGGTTGGGGGCGCTATGCGTCTGGGTTTGCATGCGTCTCTCCGACGTTTCTATAGGGTCATCCCATCCCCTGAGACGATATCGGAGCGACAGCAGTCGACCGCTACGTTGTCGAGTGGCGACACTCCACCAGCGTCGGTCGTTTTGGTCCTTTACGAACGCGACGATGTTGAAGCCATTATGAGATACACAAGTACGGCGCGTTGGTTTAATGAGGCCCGCGTCCGGGTACCGCAGGTCTTTGGTGCTACCAACCGGGCTCTATTAGTCGAAGACGGTGGTGACCTCCTACTTGCCGAGCACGCTGAAACCCAAGAGTTGACTCAGCGATATGTTGAGGCGACGCAGGTTATCCTGTCAATACAGGCGCATGGTTCAGCGTCGCAAAACCCAAACCCGGATTGGCAACTCGATGCCGGGCGTTTACGGAACGAGCTGGCATTTACAGAAGAGTACGCCCTGCGCCATTGGCTCAACAGTGACCCATCACAGGGTCGTGACAGAGCTTTTGAGCGACTTGCTGTCGCCACGGCGAAGTTGCCGAGTCGTATGTGCCATCGTGACTACCATTCTCGCAACCTATTAGTTGGCGAAGAGCTAATGGTGGTGGACTTCCAAGACGCCATGGAAGGGCCATTATTTTATGATCTTGTGTCGCTGCTGGGTGACGATTACCGAGACGTGCCAACAAACGCGATGGTTGCCGCGATCGAGACGTTTTGGGCGGGTGACCGAACTAGCATGCCGGTCAGTACGATCGCACTTGTGCCGGACGAGCCGAGCCTATTGACTGCCGGTGCCCGTCAAGCACTCGCATTGACCGCGGCGCAGCGCTCTCTCAAAGCGCTTGGTACTTTTGGGTACCAGGTTAGCGTCGCTGGTTGCGTCGAATACGCTATTTGTGCTGACCGCGCATGGAAACATGCAAAACGCGCCATCATGAGTCTTGGATGGGATGATCTACTTACCGAACTCGTTGCTTTTGATAGCCTTTGAGTTGGGAGTGTTAACTGTCTGTCGGCTTGTCGCACTCCATACGCAAGGGTACGATCGCTCGTCATCATGCCTGAATCAATCTACATTGTAGACCTCGGCGCGCACGAGGGAGAAACGGTCACCATCCGTGGTTGGCTGTACAACAAACGGTCGAGTGGCAAGATCGCCTTTATGCAGCTGCGCGATGGGACTGGAACGGTTCAGGCAGTCGCTACGCCCCAGGATGTTGATGAAACCTCGTGGAATCTGATTGGTGAAGTCACCCAAGAATCATCGATCATTGTAACCGGGTCGGTACGTGCGGACTCTCGCTCACCGACTGGGTTTGAGCTCGGGGTAGAGCTTGTTGAAATTGTCCACATGGCCCCGGACTATCCCATCAGCCCGAAGGAACATGGGACCGAATTCTTGATGGATCATCGCCACCTATGGCTGCGATCGAGTTCTCAGGTCGCAGCTCTTAGGGTGCGCAGTAAAGTGATCCATATCTGTCGCTCCTACTACCATGACCGTGGTTTTGTACTCATTGACAGTCCGATCCTGACCCCGACTTCGGTTGAGGGAACGACGACGTTGTTCTCCACGGATTATTTCGGAGAGAACGCCTACTTGACACAAAGTGGCCAGTTGTATCTGGAGCCGGCCTGTATGGCGCACGGTCGTGTCTATTGCTTCGGCCCGACTTTTCGGGCCGAGAAATCCAAGACTCGTCGGCATCTCATCGAGTTCTGGATGCTCGAACCGGAAGTAGCCTACGCGACGCTTGACGATGCGATGGAGTTGGCAGAGGACTTCATTTCTCACGTTGTGCAGACAGCGCTCGTTGAGTGCAAATATGAGCTAGAGGTTCTCAACCGGGACACGACGACCCTGGAACGGGTCGTGAAGCCTTTCCCGCGGATCCATTACGACGAAGCTGTTGAAATCCTTAGGGAGGCCGGCCAGGATTTTGAATGGGGAGCAGACTTCGGTGGTGGCCATGAGACGATCATCTCTGAGGCCTTCGACCGTCCAGTGCTTGTTCATCGGTTCCCACAGGCGATAAAGGCGTTTTATATGGAGCCCGACCCAGAACGTGAAGAACTGGCGCTCGCTATGGACATGATAGCTCCCGAAGGATACGGAGAGATCATCGGTGGAAGCCAGCGAATTCATGACCATGACCTACTCCTGTCGCGTATCCGGGAAAATGGTCTTAACGAAAAGCACTACCAGTGGTACCTCGATGTCCGACGCTATGGCTCGGTGCCACACTCCGGCTTCGGCATGGGGCTTGAGCGCGTCGTTGCCTGGATTACTGGCGTGCCGCATTTGCGTGAGACGATTCCCTATCCAAGGTTGCTGGGACGGCTCACACCGTGACCCGAAGCCTTCAAGAGCAAGCTTCCCGCTTGTTGGCGACTGGGTTCGGCACAGGGTTTCTTTGGCCTGCCCCTGGTACCTGGGGATCGCTCCTTGGTGTTGCACTGTTTGTCCTGTTTCTTGCCCCACTCGATTGGAGGTGGCAGCTTGCCGCTAGCATCGGGTTCATGATTCTCGGGACCATCGCCGCTGAAGTTGCCGTCTTGGAACTAGAAAGTGATGACCCTAGTTGGATTGTGGTCGATGAGTGGGCTGGGATGTGGTTGTCGATGGTGGCGATTCAGGGTGCCAGTGGCTGGATGCTGGCGTTCTTCTTGTTTCGCACCTTTGACATCCTAAAGCCGTTTCCGGCAGGACGTTTTGAGCAACTGCAAGGTGGCGTGGGGATAATGGCTGATGATGTCGTGGCGGCCGGTTATACGCAGGTGGCTGTCCATGCTGCTCTCTGGGCTTTTGGCATATGATCCACACGCCATCGGATGATCTTCTCCATCTTGCCGAGATGGTGAGTGGCATGCTGTTGCGGAAGAACGAAACGGTTGCCACCGCTGAAAGTTGCACAGCAGGCTTGGTCTCGGCGACGCTAACATGCTTACCGGGTGCTTCGGACTTTTTCTGGGGTGGCATCGTTGTGTACGCTGCCGGTGCCAAGGTCGAACTCGCCGGGCTTGATCCTGGATTGCTCGAGCGAGACGGAACGGTTTCTTTGGCTACGACAAAGGCTCTTGCTGCGGCGATCAGAGATCGATCGATGGCGACCTACGGAGTAGCGGTGACAGGTTGGGCTGGCCCATTGGCCGATGACGACGAGGTCGTCGGGTGTGTCTTCGGTGCTGTCGCTGATCGTCATGCGGTAGTCTCGCGCCGGTGGCAGTTCGATGGCGACCGGAACATCATACGTCTCGGCGCGGTTACGGCGATACTTGGGCTCTTGCGGCAGCAGCTTGTCGAACCGGAGGACAGCGCCAGTGTTTGATTCGCTCAACGCAGCCCACAATGACTTGATCGGTATCATTGGCGGACTGATAGTTGGCTTTACTTTTGGCAGTATTCCTTTCGGGTATTTACTCGTCAGGATGAAGACGGGAGATGATGTCCGTCTTTCGGGTAGTGGCAACATTGGGGCTACCAACGTGAAACGCGTTCTTGGCAAAAGAGCTGGTATTGCTACCCTTTTCTTGGATGTTGCGAAGGGTGCCGGCGGTACGTTCACTGCGGTACATGTTGGTATTGTGGTCCTCGGCACCCAGCAGCCAGTTTGGGGCGCGGCTGGTGCACTCGGTACCGTTTTGGGGCATTGCTACACGCCCTGGCTTGGCCTGCGTGGCGGTAAAGGTGTAGCGACGTTGCTGGGGGCGTTTGCCCTTCTCGTACCTGTGCCGACAGCAGTTGGGGCCGGAGTTTTGGTGGTGGTGGGGGCAATTGGCCGTATGATTTCACTAGCGTCTCTTGCAGGTTCTGTTGCGCTAGTCTGCACTGCCTGGTTTCGTGCTGAGCCGAGCTACTCACTCGTGGCCACGTTGTTGGCAGCGATCGTCATTTTCTGGCGCCACCGGGAGAACATCGGGCGGATCAAGCGGGGTGAAGAAGCAAAGCTTGGAAAAGCATGACAATGAGCATTTTAGTGGCCGAAAGAGTGTGATTTTGAGTGATCCTGTGGTTCCCCAAAAGCTGCGAAACCGGTGGAAGATCGCGGTTCTGGGAGCCGGGTCTTGGGGTACGGCCTTAGCAGTTCATTCTAGCTTGGCAGGTCATGATGTCAGGTTATGGGCGCGGCGACAGTTAGCCGCCGATGCCATGAGCCGTAGCCGCAAAAATGCTGACTATCTTCCGCGCTGTGAACTTCCGGAAGCCCTATTGGTTAGCGCAGACGCGGAAGCGTGCATGGCTGATGCCGACTTGGTTATAAGTGTGATCCCGTCGCGTTTTCTGCGTTCGATGTGGGATGGAATCAGCTACGCGTTTCCGTCTGGAGCTCACCTGATTTCGGCGACCAAGGGATTGGAGGACAAGACAGGACTGAGGATGAGCCAGGTGCTTTCGGAATATACCAATGGTAGGGAAGCTTCGATTATGGCTCTGTCTGGCCCATCATTCGCTGCCGAACTTGTTGAAGGGCACCCCACGGCTGTGACTCTTGCATGCTCCAACCTTGAAGCTGCTGAAAGTGTCCAAGCTTGTTTGAGCCATGGTCCATTGAGAGCCTATCGAAACGCGGACATTGTTGGCGTTGAGCATGGTGGGGCACTCAAGAATGCCATTGCGATCGCCACCGGGATTGCGGACGGGCTCGGCTTCGGTACCAACTCCCGTGCTGCTCTTATCACGCGAGGTCTTAAAGAGTTGACTAGCTTAGCGGTTGCCCGGGGAGCACGGCCAGACACCCTAATGGGTTTAGCTGGCCTCGGCGACTTGGTACTAACCTGTACCGGGTCGTTGAGCAGAAACCGTCATGTTGGTATTGAACTCGGGAAAGGCCGAAGCCTGGGAGAGATTATCGACGGCATGCAGATGGTTGCCGAAGGTGTTGAAACGGTTTTAGCTACGTTTCATTTGGGGCGTCGCCTGAAAGTCAAGATGCCGATCACGAATGAGGTTTATGCGATACTGCAAGAAGGCAAGTCGGCGCGTGCTGCGATCGAGGACCTGATGGCAAGAACCTTGGTTGAAGAGTAGTCGGGACGCCCCTCTTGAGTGGTGTCCGTCATGCTACGATCTTGCCCATGTGTTGCCCAAAGCAGGCTTTGTACAGAATGGCTTCCCTTTGTGAATTGACGGTCTTTGTCGTCACCACGGCTCACTAGAACACACGTTGGGTAGCATCCTAGGCCGTTCGCTTCTGCGCACACGCGAGAGCCTGAGGGGAATTTTGCATCGCATCACTTCGTCTCAAAGCCCGGACGAAGAAACGCTTGAGGCGCTTGAAGAAGCTCTGATCTTGGCTGACGTTGGTCCGACAGTGGCCCTCCGTTTGGTGGAAAATCTTCGTCAGGTGGCAGTTGGCGATGAAAGCCCACGCGAGCGCTTGCGTGAGGCGATGTTGGAGATTCTCGCAAGGAGCAGTAGTGCAGTCAGTGCACCTTCGAAAAATCAACCGCATGTGGTTCTGCTAGTTGGGGTCAACGGCTCAGGAAAAACGACTAGCGTAGCAAAACTCGCGGCGAGGTACGTTGCGCAAGGACACAGCGTTATTCTTGGTGCGGCAGATACCTTTCGCGCCGCTGCCGTTGAGCAGCTCGAGGTTTGGGGCGAACGCCTTAATGTTCAAGTTATCTCTCATACGGCGGGTGGAGATCCTGCAGCGGTCGTTTACGATACTTGCGCAGCAGGTCGCTCTCGTGGTGTAGACATTGTTCTGATTGACACTGCGGGCCGCCTACATACCAAAGATAACCTCATGGCGGAACTTTCTAAGATCCATAAGACGGCCGGAAAAGTCATAGAAGGAGCGCCCAATGAGGTCTGGTTAGTGCTCGATGCGACTACTGGCCAGAATGGGCTCCGCCAGGCAGAGGACTTTTTACGATACGTCGGTGTTACCGGCCTGGTCCTTGCGAAGCTGGACGGGAGTGCCAAGGGTGGAGTTGTTCTTTCGATCGCTGAGACATTGGACTTGCCGATTCGTTTCGTTGGCACAGGTGAAGAAATCGATAGCTTGGCGCCGTTTGACGCCGAAGCTTATGTCAATGGCCTGATGGGCCAGGATTAATAGGTAGCAAGTGGCAGACAGGCAGCATTTAGAAGAATGCATCCGCTTGGCATCGCAGGCGCGTGGTGCGACTAGTCCTAACCCCATGGTTGGAGCCGTCGTAGTGCGCGATGATGAGGTGGTTGGACGCGGGTTGCACCGATGCCCAGGCGATCCTCATGCTGAACGAGTTGCTCTTGACGAAGCTGGTGATAGGGCTCGCGGTGCGACGCTCTACGTCAACATCGAGCCTTGCAGCCATCAGGGACGCACGCCGCCTTGCATTGATGCGGTCTTACAATCTGGTATAAAGCGCGTCGTGGTAAGCACTTTGGATCCGGACCCTCGGGTCTCTGGCGGTGGGGTCAAGGCCTTGCGCGCTGCTGGCCTTCAGGTTGACGTCGGCAAGTTGGCTTTTGAGGCGACACGACTCAACGAAGCATATCTTTCCTATAAGACCTGTGGCCGGCCGTTTGTCACGGCCAAAGCTGCTATCTCTCTAGATGGAAGGTTGGCAACAAGGCGCCGTGAATCTCAGTGGATAAGTGGGGAGATTGCTCGCCGGCGAACGCATCAACTGCGCGCTGAAACGGATGCGATTGGAGTCGGCATCGGGACTGTTCTCGATGACGACCCCCGCCTTACAGTGCGTGGAGGTAGTTCCGAGGGGCCACGCTATAGAGTGGTTTTTGATACCAACTTGCGCACGCCGCGGACCGCTAGGATGTTGAGTGAAAGTGCAGGCAGGGTGCTTTTGTTCTGTGGTCCAGATGCCCCTGCAGATGCGGAAGCTGAGCTCGGAGCATTGGATGCTGAAATAGTTCGGGTAAGCTTCGATGGGGAAGGTCTTTCTTGGGATAACATTCTCTCCGAGCTTGCGGCGCGGGAAGTGATGTCATTACTGCTTGAGGGGGGCAGTGGCGTTCTGACCAGTGCATTCGAGGCTGGTATAATATGCAAGCTCTTCCTTGTCTATGCACCTCTCTTAATCGGCGGGTCCGGAGCCTTGTCTCTTTGGGGAGGCGATGGTGTCGACGAGCTCACGGCAGCGCCGCGTCTCCGTCACGTGCGACACTTCAGTCTTGGTGACGACTGGGCGGTCGAAGGATATCTTCAGGGCCCGGAGCCATCGCTCTAGCAAGATGTTGAAACACGACCTTTAGCGCCTCAAACCAGAAAAGCACGAATGTTTACTGGGCTAATCGAAGAGGTGGGTACGGTTATACACGTTAGGCACGTGTCGCAAGGGGTGCGCCTGCGGGTCGCCACAAAGACGAGTCCACTTAACCTAGTGCTTGGGGACAGCATTGCAGTCGACGGTGCCTGCCTTACGGTTGTGGAAATTGACGATATGGATTTTGTTACTGAGGTCTCACCAGAGACGATTGCGCGGACGAACCAATCCTTTTATGAGGAAGGCACTAGAGTCAACCTTGAACGTCCGTTAGCTGTCAACGCCCGTATCGGTGGACATTTTGTCCAAGGACACGTGGATGCGGTGATTCGACAGCGGTCCCAGGATAAAGAAGGTGACTTTGTGCGGACCCGGTTTGAGATGCCAGTCGGTCTAGAGCGTTATTTAGTGCTAAAGGGTTCGATCGCAATCAATGGTGTTTCCCTGACCATTGCTGATATGGACAAAGGTTGGTTCGACGTCCAGCTTGTCCCGCATACACTGGAACACACAAATTTGATCTCGGAAAGGCGTGCGGAGGCGATGAATGTGGAAGTGGACATACTTGGTAAGTATGTTGCTCGGATGCTCGAAGCAGATCTAGAAGTGTCGGTTATGGAGTCGATTGTAGCCGTTGGGGGAGATGAGACATGAGCTTCGCCAACATCGAGGAAGTAATCGAAGACATTCGACAGGGTCGTATGGTGATTGTCGTTGATGATGAAGATCGTGAAAATGAGGGCGACTTAACAATCGCTGCAGAGAAAATCACTAGCGACGCCATCAACTTTATGGCTAGGAATGGGTGCGGGTTAATCTGCTTGCCAATGACGCGCGAGCGGCTTGAAGCTTTGCAAGTTCCACTGATGGTCGACAAAAACTCGTCAAAGTTCAACACGGCGTTTTGTGTTTCGATTGAGGCGAAAAGGGACGTTTCCACTGGTATTTCCGCTGCTGATCGGGCTACCACCGTCCGCGCTGCGATCGATCCCGCTACCCGACCTCAGGATCTTGGCAGGCCCGGTCATATGTTCCCTCTGCGGGCTGAAGACGGTGGGGTGCTGCGCCGCGCCGGACAAACCGAGGCAGCTGTTGATCTCGCTCGCATGGCTGGTTTGTATCCGGCGGGCGTGATCTGCGAGATCATGAACGAAGATGGCACGATGGCTCGAGTTCCAGACCTCATGCAGTTCGCAGCCAAACACGAACTGAAGATTATCAATATTGCCGACCTAATCCACTATAGGCTGGGCACCGAACGCTTCGTCAAACGCATGGCGTCGCCGAACCTGCCGACTCGTTTCGGTGACTTTACTCTGCATGCATATGAGAATGAGTTTGACAACAAGACGCACGTGGCTCTCGTTATGGGAGATGTCAGCGATGGTGAGCCTGTCCTGATGCGGGTGCACTCTGAGTGTCTCACCGGCGACGCCTTTTTTTCAGCACGTTGCGACTGTGGCCCACAGCTCGAAACTGCCATGCAGCGGATTGCCGAAGAGGGTCGCGGCATTATCGTGTATCTAAGACAGGAGGGCCGTGGCATTGGCCTGGTCCACAAGTTGAAAGCCTACGAGCTCCAAGATGGTGGCGCAGACAAGGTGGAGGCCAACGAGGCACTTGGATTTCAGGCCGATCAGCGCGACTATGGCATTGGCGCACAAATTCTCAATGACTTGGGGGCGTCCAAGCTTAGGGTCATGACCAATAATCCGCGCAAGTTTGTCGGACTGTCCGGGTATGGCCTCGAGGTTGTAGAGCGGGTCCCGATAGAAATAGCGCCGACTGAAACAACACGCCGCTACCTTGAAACTAAAAAACAGAAGCTTGGACACGACCTGACGTCGGTTTAATCCGAAAACCAGCATCGAAAGCCAACATGTTTGAGCAAATCAGCCAACGCCTAAATCAAACGCTACGCATGCTACGTGGCGTTGTGTGTGTTGACGAGGCGAGTCTTACAGTAGCGCTGCGTGATTTACGTTTAGCGCTGCTCGAAGCCGACGTCAATTTCGGCGTTGTGAAGGACCTTCTTGCAGTCGTTCGGGAGCGTGCCCAGAGGCAGGAGGTGCTTGACTCTCTGACTCCAGGCCAACAGGTTGTCAAGGTTGTCCATGAGGAGATGGTTAAGCTGCTCGGTGGTACCCAGGTGCGTCTTCAACTTAAGGGTGCCACGCCACACGTCATCATGCTTGTTGGCTTACAAGGGGCAGGTAAAACGACGACTGCGGCCAAGCTGGGTCAGCAGCTGCGCCGTAGCGGCCACTCGCCGTTGTTAGCCTCGGTAGACGTTCATCGTCCGGCGGCAAGAGAGCAGCTCGCTCAGATGGGAACCAACTCTTCGATACCGGTCTTTGCAAGTGAGGGTGATGATCCTACCGTGCTGGCGCGAGAGGCGATTGAGAAGGCGCGGTTGGCTGGCCATGACGTTGTTGTTTTTGATACTGCAGGCCGCTTGCACCTCGATGGGGCGATGATGAACGAGGCGGCAGATATAGTTGAAGTTCTGAAACCGGGGAACGTCATCTACGTTGCTGACTCCCTCGCTGGGCAGGATGCAGTCACATCCGTGAGTGTGTTCCACGAACGCTTGCCACTCACAGGGACAGTGCTCACCAAGCTGGATGGCGATGCCCGGGGTGGTGTCGCAATGTCGATTGCTGCGGTGACTGGCTTGCCAATCCTCTACGCTGGTGTCGGCGAGCGCGTCGAAGATTTAGAGGTTTTCCACCCGGACCGTATTGCCTCGCGGATTCTTGGGATGGGTGACATCTTGACGCTGATTGAGAAGGCGCAGGAAGGTGTGGACGTCGAGGCGGCAGCAATACTCGAGAAACGCCTGAGGGATTCGACGTTTACACTCGAAGATTTTCGCGAGCAGATTCGGCAGATGAACAAGTTTGGTTCAATGTCAAAGCTTCTTGAGTTGTTGCCAATGGCACGGGGAGTTGATAAGAAAGCCCTGGATCCGGCTGAGGGAGATATGCGAAGCTTCAGCGCCATCATTGATTCGATGTCGGTTGAAGAGCGTCGCCATCCACAAACCATCGACAGGTCACGTTGTCGGCGGATTGCTAAGGGTAGCGGTACCCGCATTCAAGATGTCAATCGGTTGCTTAAACAATTCAACACAGCCCGAAAATTAATGAAGAAACTTGGTCGCCATCGGGGTAACCCGCTCGACATGATGCAAAATGCGAATTTTGGCCGATGAACGCGGTCGTTCCGTGTTCGGGCGACAAATGATTTCACCAGGAGGATAGATAGCGTGCTTTCGATTCATCTACGTAGAACAGGTGCGAAAAATGATCCGCACTACAGGGTTGTTGTAGCCGACAGTCAGGCGGCTCGTGACGGTGCGTTTGTGGAGATCCTAGGTCATTACCATCCTCGCTATCAGCCGGCAAAAGTTGTCCTTGACGTCCAGAGGACGAAAGACTGGATCGCTAAGGGTGCGCAGCCATCCGACACTGTCAGGAGCCTTCTGAAACAGATTGAAGTTGGTACGGTGGAGACTGAACAGCCTGTGGCTCCATCACGCCAGCGCGATGCTGTCCAGCAAAGTGAATCCCGCACGAAGGAGAGGGCGACGCCAGAGCCTGGACCGGAGCCCGAACCTGAAGCAGAGGCGGAGGCAGAAGCAACAGCGGAGCCCGAACCTGAAGCAGAGGCGGAGGCAGAAGCAACAGCGGAGCCCGAACCTGAAGCAGAGGCGGAGGCAGAAGTAGAGGCGGAGGCAGAAGCTGAAGCAGAGGCGGAGCCAGAAGCTGAAAAAGAGTAGGCTAAATACACCGGAGTCGATTGTGTCTCCGGGCCCCCCGTACACACTCAAGATTTCACCGATAGGGGAGTTGTTCGATGCTTATCGAAGAATTGGTCTCAAACATTGCGAAGGCGCTCGTCGACAATCCAGATGACGTGCGAGTTAATGTCATTGAAGGAGAGCAGACGACGGTTGTTGAGTTGAGAGTTGATCCAGATGACTTAGGGAAGGTGATTGGCAAGCAGGGTCGCACAGCCCGTGCCATTCGTACTTTGCTAGGGACTGCTGGCAAGAAAGACAACAAACGCGTTCTGCTGGAAATTTTGGAGTAGAAGCATGTCTTGGGTGTCTAGCCAACCAGAGCCGTCGGACCCAGTGGTTGTCGGACGGGTTTTGCGGCCGCATGGCCTCGTCGGTGAAGTGATCGTGGATCCCACCGATTCTCGGACGGTGCACTTTGAGTCGGGAACATGCCTGTGGATGGCTGGGAGTTGGCGGGAGGTGGTCAGGTGTCGGGTGCAGGGTGATCGGTGGATTGTGCGTCTAGGAGGTGTCGCGGATAGAGATGAAGCTGGAACGTTACGCGATGAAGAGATTAGCGTGGAAGCCGCGGGACTACCGGACCTGGGGAGCGGCTGTTACTACATTCACGACCTTGTTGGTAGGGGTGGAGAATACAGTGGGTATCAAGCTTGGTGAGATCGTTGCCGTGGTCCCCGGCCCACAGGACTGGCTAGAGATCGCACAGCATGGTGAGCGCAGCCTGGTGCCTATGGTGGGTGCGTTGCTAAAGGATGTGGATGTGGAAGCTCGGGTTGTAGTGATTGATCCGCCAGCAGGTTTGGCAGAAGCAACAAAGGCATAATTGCCTGCGAGAAACGCCATGAGGATAGACATAATCACGATCTTTCCCGGATTTTTTCCCGGGCCACTCGGGGAAGGAATTGTCGGCCGCGCCATCGGTAGGGGTCTTGTAGAGCTGAGAGTGCATGATCTGCGTGATTTTGCAGATGAACCCCATCGCCAAATCGATGACGAACCTTTTGGCGGGGGTGGTGGAATGGTGTTTAAGCCGGAACCTCTGTTCTTGGCTGTAGAGGCGGTTGCTATCGAACTTGCGGAGCAGGGAGTTGAGGCCGGTCCGGTCATCATGATGTCTCCTCAAGGAAAACTTTTGCAGCAGTCGAAGGCCGGAGAACTCGCGGCCCTAAAACAAATGACGCTGCTCTGCGGTCGCTACGAAGGTGTCGATGAACGTGTGCGTGAGCATCTAGTTGATTTTGAACTCTCTATTGGTGACTACGTGCTCACTGGTGGCGAGTTGCCGGCAATGGTTGTCGTAGAAGCCATTACTCGGTTGCAGTCAGGAGCCGTTGGGGATGCCGAAGCTGTAGAGAGGGACTCGTTTTCTGAGGGGCTTTTAGATTATCCTCAGTACACACGCCCGGCCGATTTTCGGGGATACACGGCACCGTTGGTTCTAAGATCGGGGAATCACCAAGCGATCGCCACGTGGCGACGGCAGCAGTCGTTACTAGCAACAGCGCGTAAGCGTCCCGATCTGCTCGTCACCAAGACGCTATCCGAACAAGATCAAGCATTTTTGAAGAACGGAACAAGGGAGTAGTCATCGTGGACGTAATGAAAATGATTGAGAGTCGCGGGCAGAAGCAGGAAATTCCTGCTTTCAGTCCGGGCGATACCGTAAAGGTCCACCAGCGCGTCATCGAAGGGAACAAGCAACGCATACAGGTGTTCGAAGGTGTGGTGGTTGCAAGACGTGGCAGCCGCAACAATGCTAGCTTCACGGTGCGGAAAATCTCGTACGGCATCGGCGTTGAGCGCATCTTTGCATTGCATTCGCCTAACATTGAGAGCATCGAAGTTACCCGGTTGGGTAAGGTTCGCAGGGCTAAGCTGTATTATCTTCGAAGTCGTTCTGGAAAAGCGGCTCGCATCAAGGAGAAGCGAACCCAATAGAGCCTTTCGAGCAGGAACTGAGGCAGTCTGG
>PVBE011455430.1_pt1 | contig 30807 bp, 26 predicted proteins | sample 1631181 | NCBI WGS metagenome assembly PVBE01 (sample SAMN08397723, study PRJNA350692) | Marine metagenome, whole genome shotgun sequencing project. | isolation source: water | place: Pacific Ocean | collected 2012-04
GTACCTTCACCACCAGAGCGTCGAGGTACACGATGGGCCAAACGGGGTCCAGAGGGCGCGTCTGCCAGGCCCGCACCTCCGCCCACACGCTCTCGGTGGCCCGCGATATCAGATCCGGTGAAACCTCCGTACCGTACAGCTCCTGCAGGTGGCCCTGGATCTCGCGCACCGACATGCCCCGGGCGTACAAGCTGACGATCTTGTCCTCGAAGCCCTCGATACGACGCTGGCGCTTCTTGACCAGCTGCGGCTCGAAGCTGCTGTCGCGATCACGGGGGACTTCGATGGTCACCTCGCCCTGCCCGGTCTGCACGGTCTTGCGGCCCTTGCCGTTACGCGAATTGCCCGTGCCCTGGCCGGCCGGGTCGCCCCGCTCGTAGCCCAGGTGCTCGCTCATCTCGCCTTCCAGCGCACGCTCCACCAGGGCCGCGGTCAACTGTTTGAGCAGCCGCCCTGGCCGAACACCTCTGTTTTCGGGTCCTTGACGTCCTGCAGCAACTGGTCCAGCACAGCCTTGTCGATCTTGCTCATGGTGGCTTCCTTTCGTTAGAAGCCTACCCCATTGCCGCTTACACAGTTATTCGGACAGTCCCCTTCTACAACAGGAAACGCAAGCACTCGACGCTGGGCCCCTCGCATTGGCTCAAGGAGTCAAAGCGATCATCCGGCAACCAGCACGGCCCCTGTCACCCCGGATATCGTCCGTCCAGAAGTCGGCCAGCACGACGGCCTGGCATGGCCAGAATGCGCATATATTCAGAACCAGAAAGCAATAATTAGCCTGCGCACATATTCAGAAGCCAGAGAGCAATAATCAGCCAACCAATGCCGAGCCGCGAAGCGGCGAGTCCCCCAACGCCTGCACCAGCACCCCATTTTGAATTTAGAATTTCATGTTTTTTATTTTTTATTTACCCAACCCCAGCCGAGCCGCAAAGCGGCGAACTCCCCAACGCCCGCACCAGCACCCCATTGAACATTCTAAATAGTGTCCCTCGCAAGCAACAGCCCCCACGCCCACCCCAGCAGCACGCTCCCCCCTCGCCAATCACAGTGCAGGCCCAAGTCATCCCCCGGGCACCCAATTTCGCCTTTACCCCACGAAGGGTCCCCAGGAACCTGCGGAGCGAAATTTCTAATTTTGTATTTCATGTTTTGTATTTTGTATTTCGCTCCCTCAAGGAGGGAGCGGATCGGTCTTGACCTGCCAGGTGCCGCCCACGCAGTTGGCGCGGGTGGCCGGGCAGTGGCCGTAGACGCACTTCAGCCCGTTGGCGTTGCACTTGGCTCCATTGACCGGAGGCTTGGGCGGGCACCCCGCTGGCAGCGGCGGCGTGCACTTCCAGGCGTACTGCTTGCCCGGCGGTGGCGGCGCGCCGCTGCAGACGTTGAGGCACTTGCAGGTCTGGCCGGACCAGAGGCAGGGAGGGTCGGACAGCTTGCAGTAGCCGCTCGGCTTGGCGCTGCAGGTGCCGCTGCCGCTGTCCGGCTTGGCGATCTTGCTGTCCGGCTTGGCGATCTTGCTGTCCGGCTTGGCGATCTTGCTGTCCGGCTTGGTCACCTTGCTGTCCGGCTTGGTCACCTTGCCGTCGGGCTTGGCGATCTTGCTGTCCGGCTTGGTCACCTTGCCGTCGGGCTTGGTCACGTCGGGCTTGTGGAGCAGGTCGGGGGTGCCGCTGTCGGCGGCGGAGTCGTCATCGCTGCAGCCGAGGGCCAACAGCAGCGTGGTAAGCGCTGCAAGGTGCGATAAATAATTCATCGTTTGTTACTCCGTCAGATCTGGCGTCGGGTCGCCTTGAGCAGTTCCATGCGCATGAGCTGGAACCCGCCGAACAGCACGTGCTTTAGCTCGGCGGGGGTGGTGAGCTTGGCGAAGGTGCGGGCCACGGTGCGGGGGTGGTAGTAGAACCGCCGGTGCACCTCCTTGAAGATCTGCAACAGCTCCGCCTTGGTCAGGTACTCCTCCCAGGCAGTGGGCAGGTCGTAATCCCCCGTGGGGTTGAGCATGAAGCGCTCCCAGCAGTCCGCCTCGTAGAGCCCCTTTTTGGCGCCCTCCTTGAAAATGGAGGCGTCGGGGTAGGGCGTGAACAGTGAGTAGACCACGTAGTCCGGGGCCAGATCGTGCATCCACGGCACCACGGCCATGATCTCCTCGGCGCTCTTTTCGTGGGGGCAGCCGATGATCATGTAGGCGATGGCCTTGAGCCCCACGGACTGGGTCAGGCGGAAGATCTGCTTGATCTCCTCCGGCGAGGAGCTCTTGTTGAGGGTCTTTAGCCCCTCCTCGGTGAAGGTCTCCACGCCGTAGTGCACCTTGTAACAGCCGGCCCGCTTGGCCAGCTGCAGCATCTCCCGGGTGGTCTGGCGGATGCTCGCCTTGTAGCCCCACCACACCTTGAGGTCCCGGCGCAGGATCAACTCGGCGATGGACATCACCCGCTCGGGTGTTGGGTTGAAGAGGTCGTCGACGAAGTGGATGTCCTGGATGCCGTAGCGCCGCACGCACTCCTCGATCTCGTCCACCACGTTCTCCGGGCTGCGCGCCCGGTAGCGGTGGGGCACGTTGCAGAAGACGCAGCGGTTGGGGCAGCCGCGGCTGGACATCATGGTGGTGGTGCGGCTGCCCTTCATACCCGGCGTGTAGTACAGGTTCGGCGGGAAGGCCTCGCGGTCCGGGAAGGGCAGCGTGTCCAGGTCGTGCACCGTGATCTGCTCGGGGTTGCGGTAGATGGAGCCGTCCTCGCGCAGGCGCAGGATCCCCGGCACCTGGTCCAGGTCGCCGCCCTCATCCAGGGTATCGAGCAGGCTGCGCAGGGCCTCCTCGCCGTCGCCGGTGATCGCGGCGTCGATGCCCTCGAGGCGCACGGCCAGCTCGGGGAAGGCGTTGACGTGGGGGCCTCCGAGCACGATGAACACCCCGGGCACGGCGGCGCGGATGGCGTCGATGCTCAGGCGCACGTTGTACAGGGCGTGGGAGGCGGTGCCCGTGATGCCGATCACGTCGGGGCGCAGGGCCGCCACGCGGGGGCCGATCTCGGAGAAGTCCAGGCCCTCCACCACGCAGTCCAGCACCTCAACCTGGTGTCGGCTGTGCGCCTTGAGGTAGGCCGACAGGGTCATGGAGGCCAGGGGCGGGAAGAGGTAGGCGTAGCGGTCGTTGAACACGCTGGGGACGCCGGCCCATACCTGATGGGTCTTGGGGGTGTGCAGCAGTAGGATTCGCAAGGTTCTTTGGCCTCCTGGGGATTAAGCATTCACAATATGGTCAGAACGGGCAAGGGGATATATTCTGCGACCATGGGCGATGAGCACGATGAGGATCACGTGGACGTGAAAGCGCGCGAGCACGGGCACGTGGACGAACAGGGGGACGAACACTGCGGTGACACGCGGTGGACGCTGTGGGGGGCGGTCAAGTCCATGGCCAGCCCTGAGATCGTCAAGATGGTGCTGTTGATCTACGTGCCGATCCTGATCCCGATCACCATGGTCATGGTCTTCGCCGGGCGCTGGGTGGACCAGCAGATCGGCTGGCCGCTGCTGCCCGGGCCGCCGGTGAGCTGGATCCTCTTCGCTGTCTTCTTCGCCCTCGGGGGGCTGCTGTGGGCCTGGTGCTATAGCTACATCGTCATCGTCGGCGGCGGCGGGCCCGCGCCCCTGGTGGCCAAGGGCGCCACGCGCCTGGTCATGGACGGTCCCTACGGCCTGATCCGCCACCCCTCGGTGGTGGCCAAGCTCATCGGTGTGCTCGCCGTGGGCCTGCTCTTCCGCTCCACCTTCTTCGTCTGCGTCCTCCTGCCCCTGTTGCTCATCGGCTCCCTGGTGGAGAAGCGCTTCTTCATGGAGAAGCGCGACGTCGCCTACTGGGGCCCGGTCTACGCCGACTACATCCAGCGCGTGCCCTTCTTCATTCCCCGCCTGTCCGACCTGCTGCGGCTGGTCCGCAAACCGAAACCCGCGGTGCAGGAGGTAGCAGAGGTCGAGGAGGCCGAGGAAGAAGACGTGGAGTACGAATACGAATACGTCGAGGAAGAAATGGAGGGCGAGGAAGAGGAGGGCGTGGAGTACGAGTACGAGTACGTCGAGGAGGAAGTGGAGGTCGAGGAAGAAGAAGAAGAAGAAGAAGAAGAAGAAGAAGAAGAGGAAGAGGAAGAAACGAAGAAGTAACCCCTCACCCCCTCACTTCTTCACTGCTGCGCACCGCGGCCGCTCCACCTGCACCGGCCGCGAGGCGCCGCTGGCGATGATCTCGGCCATGACCACGGCCATGACCCGCGCCCCCGCCGGCCCGGGGTGGGTCTTGTCGTGGCTGCCGTAGCAGGCGCGCTGGCGCAGGGCGTGGCCGCCGAAGCGCACGCCCAGGGGCCCGAGGGTCTTGACGTAAGTGCTGTTGACCGCGTTGAGCTCGGGCTTGGCCAGCTCTTCGCGCTCGTGCCAGGAGGGGGCCAGCATCATCCACACCTTCAGGCCCCGGCCGTGGACGTCAGTGACCAGGGCCTGCATGTCGCGCACGTCGCTGTCCCCGGGCCGCTGCCCGGGCCGCGCGCCTGCGCCGCGGGTCAGAGGCACCAGCAGCCGGCGCAGGGCGAGGTAGAGGCGCAGGTCCACGTAGGGCGCGCCACGGGTCGAGGCGTACCAGCGCTGTCGGGCCGCCAGGGTTTTTTGCTGGCGGTTGAGGTTGTGGGAGGTGGAGAGCAGCACGCCGTCGACCTCGTAGTTTTCGGCCAGGCTTCGCCAGCGGCGCAGCATGTCGAAGGCGCTGCTGCCCGGCACGCCGGCGTTGATCACCTCCACCCGCGCCACGCCCAGCCGGGAGGGCAGCAGCCGCTCCAGGTGATCGGCCATGGTCTGGCCCTGGGACTGGGCCAGGCCGTAGACCCAGCTGTCGCCGATGGCCAGGATGCGGTAGGTGCCCGCCGGGCGACGCCGGGGGATCTCGCGGGTCTCGCGGAAGCCCACCGAGTTGGTGCGGTAGCGCAGGCCGCCGCGCACCTTGTCGAAGTCGGGCCGGGCGAAGAAGGCGTCGTGAAAGCGGTAGCCGTTGTCCGCGTCGATGAAGACGAGGAAGCCGTCCTCCCGCTCGTGGTCCAGCTGCAGCCAGCTCAACGGCACCGTCAGGCGCAGCCCTCCCTCGGCGAGGGCCAGCAGGGCCATGGCGCAGCCGATGCCGGCCAGGACCTTTATTATCGGGTGGCGGCGTGACACCCCACGACCATAACAAGAATCCGTTTGCCGGCGCGAGGCATCTGATGCAACGTGGAGGGGTGCGGTTCCTGAGTGGCATCTGGCGGTTCATCAAAGAGGAGAAGGTCTACTGGATCACGCCCATCGTCTTGTTGTTGCTGATCATGGTTATCCTGATCCTGCTCACCGATTCCGCCGCCACGCTGCCCTATGAGTACGCACTGCCCTGAGGCGTGTTAGCGTCTGCCCCGGAGGTCACCATGAAGAACATACCCCTGATCCTGGCCCTGCTCCTCGCCGCCCCGGCCGCGTTCGCCGACGCGGCGCCGCCCAAGGGCTACGTGGAGGCCTGCACCGTGGCGCGCGTGCAGAAGGCAAACGAGCACTGCGTCGCCCGCCGGGCCTGGCATCAGGACTACTGGGGCTGCGGCGCGGACCAGGCGAACTTGCCCCGGGACAAGGTCTGCGAGGAGCACAAGGACGGCGCCAAGGCCCAGTGCTGCAAGGCCTGGCTGGCCGCGGGCTGGACCCACCGCTGCAAGACCCTCGGCGCGTCGGTCTTCAAAATGATCTGGTGCCGTCCGCGTAAGCCCTCGGACCCGCCGAAGCCGCCGGTGGTGCCGGCGCGCAAGAAGGGCTGCTCTTTACCCGGCGCAGCGGGCTCGGGCCTGGCCGCCCTGCCGCTGGTTGCCGGGCTGCTGCTGGTGCTGCGCCGCCGTCGCTGACGCCCGCCATCTATTCCACGCCAGGCAGAGGGCCGTACTGCTGCTCCAGCTCCGCGACGGCCTCGGCCCGGGCCGGCTCCAGGCTCGCCACCAGCCGCCGGGCCAGCCCGGCCACGTAGCGATCCTTGACGCCCACCTGCTCGGCCAGGTGCCGCCAGGTGTCCGGGGCCACCAGCCGGTAAGCGCCCAGGCGCAGGCCACAGTACGGCGCCAGCCGCACACCCCGGCCGGTGGTCATCAGGCTCAGGTCCGCCGCCGCCGCGCCGGGCTCGCCGGCCAGCTCCTGGAACACCCGCCAGCGCAGCAGCTCCTCGAGGTCCAGGGCCGGCTCCAGGCTGTGGTCCGCCAGCAGGGTGAAGCAGCGAGCCAGGGTGGCCGCCGCGCCCAGGGCCTGGCCGAAGCTCTGCTGGTGCCGCCGCAGGAGCTGACCGTCCTGATCCAGGGCCCGGTCGTAGCGCTTGATCACCAGCATGGAGGTGGCGCCGAGGCGCACCAGGGCCAGCTCGGGCACCCGCAGGCCCAGCCCCTGGGCCACCCTGTTGGCCAGCACCTCCGCGGCCAGGTCGGCGGGGCCCCCCAGCTTTAGCAGGTGGCTGCTGGGGGATCCTCCCAGGGGCAGGTAGATGCGATTGCCCTCCAGGTATACCGGCAGCTTGTCGGCGGATCCGGCCAGGGTCAGCCGCACGCCGCCGGCGCCGGTGAGCTGGGGTAGCACCGGCGGTCGGCCCAACATGTCCGCAAGCTGGGGCCGGGAGATCTCCAGGTAGCCCTGCTGGCGGTCCCGCCCCACCGACACGGCGCCCGGGCAGTCGCCGCCCACGGCCCGCAGCAGGGCCGCGTCGTCCCCGGTGGGGATGCCCCGCTGCTGGCAGACGGCCTCCCGCAGGGCGGGGCCCGGCAGCAGCCCCTTGACCCAGGCCCGCACCGCCGCTCCCTCCTGGGGTCCATCCATCAGGGGCAGGCCCAGGCAGAGGGGTCGGGGCGCTGGCGTCGCCAGGTACTGCGGCAGGTAGTCGAAGCCGACGTTGCCGTCCGCGTCACTGGTCAGGGTGCCCGCGGGCTCGCCGGCCAGAAAAACCGTCAGGTCACTCATGGTCCTCTCCCGGCGCCGGCGGCTTCCAGCCCCGGGGCACCACCCAGACGTCGAGGCCCAGGCGGCTGAGCACCTGCAGCGAGCGCTCCAGCTCCACGGTGGGCTTGCCTCGCTCCAGCTCGGACAAAAACCGCGGCCCTACCCCGCACAACCCGGAGATGCTGGCCTGGGTCCGGCCGATGGTCTTGCGCTTCTGGCGCACCAGCTGTCCCACCTCTTCGGCGGAAGAAACTTTCCCGTACGGTAACAAAACTTTGCTCATTCCCACTCTGCTACCACATGTAATCCCGTACGGGAATCAGAATCCCCCTCCCCCTCCCCGGACCTAACTTTTTTACTTTTGGTGACGTAATTTCAGGGTGTTAGGGGCTCTGTTAGGTCCGGGCACGGCCTGAGGGCTAGGCGGTGATCCACTTTCCGGGGTTCCAGAACCGGCGCAGGACCCGGGTGCCGATCTCGCCCCGGGCGAAGGAGCTGGGCACCATGCTGGCCATGGAGATGGTGTTGAACACCGAGGCGGTGCGCGCCAGCAGGCGCGGGTGGCGGCGCAGCCAGCCGCTGTTGGAGAGCTGCTCGAGCACGACCGGGTGCATCCAGGGCTTGTTCACCAGCACGAACATCGAGACCCAGAAATCCTCCAGCGGGGGGCGCTGCCAGTCCAGGCTCACCCGATACTGGCTGAAGGTCTTGGTGGCCTCGCCCTCCACCTCGTCCGGGGTGATGACCCCCCGGTCCACCAGGGTGCGCGCCAGCTCGGTGCCCGGCATGACGGTCATGGAGAAGAGGTAGATGCGGTAGGGCCGCGGGAAGGTGTTGAGCAGCTCGAACAGCGCCCGGTGGTCCTCCTCGGTGGACATCGGATCGTCCACCATGATCTGCACCCGCGTGTCGATGCCGAGGTCGTGGAAGAGGTTCACCGCGTCCAGGATCGCCTCGGACGAGGCCTTGCGCTGGTACAGCTCGTCGGAGACCCGCTCGCCGGCCTGGATTCCCATGTAGACCACGTCGAGGCCCGCTTTGACCAGGGCGCGCACCCTTCGTTCGGACACGGCTCGGGGCTCGAGGAAGCACTCGAAGGGCAACCCCACCTCGGTGGGATAGCGGCTGCAGAACTCGTCGACCCATGCCTGGTCCTGGGGAAAGATCTCGTCGTCGAAGCGGATCCTGCGCAGGCGGGGGAAGGCCCCGCGGGCGTCCCGCAGCTCGTCCATCACGTCGTCCACCGGCCGCAGGCGCCAGTAGCGCCCCTTGCCCTTGTGCAGCTGGCGCATGGTGCTGTTGTGGCAGAACGAGCAGTGGAAGGGGCAGCCCCGGGACGCCGCGGTGAGGTAGATCGGATCCACCAGCAGCGGATCGTTGGTGGTCACGCCGTCGCCGTCGATCACCGCCTTGTCCGGGTGCTGCCAGTCCCGGCGAGAGATCTTGGTCAGGTCTTGCTCCAGGGGGCGGAAGTCGTTGCGCACCACCTCGCCTTCGTGGCGGGTCCAGACGTTGGCCACATCGTGGACCGGCTCACCGGCGTCCAGGCGGCCCAGCAGCTCGGCCACGGCCTCCTCGGCCTCGCCGCGCACCACGTAGTCGGCCATGTCCATCACCGAATCGGGGCAGAGGGTAGGGTGCACGCCGCCCAGCAGCACCGGCAGGTCCAGCTCTCGCCGCAGGTGATCCACCAAAAAGCGGCAGACCTTGAGGTAGGCCGAGGCCCGCAGGGAGACGCCGACGATCTCCGCCCCGAAGGAGCGCACCCTGTCCACGGCGTGGCGCAGCTCGACCTCGCCGGGCCAGATGAGGCCGTTGTTCTTCCAGTCCTTGAAGTAGAGCTCGAGCACCTGGTGACCCCGGCGGCGCAGGTACGAGGCCAGCACGCGCACGGCGGAGTTTTCCAGGTCGTAGAGTGAGATCAGGGCCAGCCTCATTTGCGGTCCCCCGGGCGCCGGACGTCCTTGCGGTGCAGGTAGCGGTGCTCGGGCAGCGCCCGCGCCCCGGCGAAGCGGAAGAACGTCTTGCGCACCACGTCGTAGGTGCCCGTGGCGTGCAGCACGCGGGAGGCCAGGTCCATCCAGCGCTTCTGATGCAGCTCGTCGTGGGCCGTGTTCATCATCTCGCGCACCGGCAGCTCATAGGGGCAGATCTGTTCGCAGGCGCCGCAGTTGACGCAGGCGTCGGGCCTGGCGCCCAGCTTGCGGTACTCGTCCCGGGCATAGCTCTGGTTGAGCACCAGGTAGTCGTGGCAGCGGAAGAGGTCCGAGATCGGGATCTGCTCCGGGCACTGGTGCTCGCAGTAGCGGCAGCGGCGGCAGAAGAGGTCGCCGAGGGAGGCGATCTCCTGCTCCAGGGCCGACAGGTCCTGCTCGCTGGCGGCGCGGTCGCCCACCAGGGCGGCCACGTCCCGCTCCACGTGCTCCACGGTGGAGCAGCCTGCCAGGGTGATGTCGATGGGGTGGGCCGCGCTGTACTGCAGGGCCGCCTCCACCGAGGTCAGCCGCCCGCCGGACAGCGGCTTCATGCCGATGGTGCCGACGTCCAGCTCCCTGGCCTTGGCCAGCACCGGCAAAAACGACTTGGCCTCGATGGGGTTGAAGGGGAACTGCACCGTGTCGAAGCACCCCGTCTCCAAAGCCTCCACCAGCACCCCCGGGTGGTGCGAGGTGACGCCGATGAAGCCCACGCGCCCGCGCTCCTTCTCCTGCCGCAGCACGTCCATGGCGCCGCCGGGCGCGAGGATCTGCTCCAGCTCGTGGGCGTACTGCACGTGGTGCACCTGGTAGAGGTGGATGTGGTCGGTGCGCAGCCGGCGGAAGCTGCGCTCCAGCTCCTGGCGGAAGCCCCGGGCCCGCCGCAGCAGGGACTTGGTGGCCAGGTAGACCTGGTCGTGGCGCCCGACGAGGGCCTCGCCGAGGATCTTTTCACTGTCGAAGTAGGCCGACGCGGTGTCGATGAAGTTGACGCCGAGGTCCAGGGCCCGGTGCACCACCCGCTCGCTCTGGGCGCGGGTGTGGTGGAAGTGGCTGATGATGCCCATGGCGCCGAGCCCGAGGCAGCTCACCTGCAGGTCGGTGCGCCCGAGGCGGCGTCTTTCCAGCGCTTCTTCCAAGTCAGTCTCCGGAGTCTGTTCCTCCAAGTCTGGCATTACGCTAGTAAGTGACAAGGGATTTGAGCGAAAGCCAGCGCCGCGCCACGCCCAGCGTCAGCTCGCCCCGCCGCAACAGATCCACCCCCATGAGCCCGATCTTGATCATGTTGGCCCCGAAGGACATCACCTCCAGGGGGGTTGGGTTCTGGGCCAGGTACGCGCTGTCGGCCAGCCGCCGCAGCAGCGCCTTGGGCACGAAGTCCTTGGAGACCATGACGATGAGGCTGGTCCAGAAACGGTCCTCGTTGGGGCGGTCGAAGGACAGATCCACGCGGAACTGGCGGAAGACCTTCATCGCCCGCCCCTCCACGTCGTCCTCGGTGATCAGCCCGCGCTCCTTGAGGTCCTCGGACAGCACCGAGCCGGGGTACAGCGCCAGGGAAAAGAGGATCATCTCGTAGGGCCGGGGCAGCTTGAGCAGCAGCTCGAACAGCTCCTGCTTGTCACGGGGCGTGGAGACCGGGTCGTCCAAAATCACCTGGTAGCCGGCGCGCAGGCCCGCGTTGTTGATCACGTGGGCCGCGTCGAGCACCTGCTCGTCGGACACGTCGCGGCAGTACAGCTCGCGGTTGATCTTCTCCGTGCTCTGGATGCCCATGAACACGGTGTCCATGCCCACCGCCTTGAGCTGCTCGAGGCGGTCGCGGGTGACCACGCGCGGGTCCATGTGCACCTCGAAGGGCAGCGCCCCCTCGGCGGGCCAGCGCCGGCAGAACTCGTCGAACCAGCTTTTTTTTACCGGGAACTCCTCATCGTCGAAGCGCACGCGCCGCAGGCTGGGGAAGTGCTCGCGCGCGTAGGCGATCTCGTCCATCACGTGATCAACGCTGCGGATGCGGTAGTAGCGCTGCTTGGGGTAGAGCCGGTCCGTGACGCTGTTGGAGCAGAAGGTGCAGCTCGGGAAGGGGCACCCGCGGGACGCCATGACGAGGTAGATCGACTCGCAGGCGTAGGGATCCCGTCGCTGCAGGCGACCCCCCTCGATGAACGCCTTGCCCGGGCTGTGAAAGTCGGGGAAGGGCAGCTCGTCCAGCTCGTCCCACAGCGGCGCGTTGGCGTTGCGCTGCAGGCCGTCCTCGGCTGTATGCACCCACATACCCTGCAGGTCGGCGATGTCCTGGCCGTCGCGCAGCCGCTGCATCATCTCCACGATGGTGGCCTCGGCCTCGCCGACGCAGACCAGGTCCGCCACCTTGGCCGAGTCCTCGGGGCAGCTGGACGCGTGCATGCCGCCCCACATCACCGGCACGTCCAGCTCCCGCCGGATGCGGTCGGTCAGGTCCACGGCCAGGCGGTGGAAGGCCGAGGCCCGCACCGACAGGCCCACCAGGTCGGCGCCGCAGGCGCGCAGCTCGTCGAGCAGCAGCTGCACCTCGCGCTGAGTGGGCGGCGCCACGCGGTTGTTGAGCCAGTCCTTGAAGTAGATCTCCTGCACGGTGAAGCCCTGCCGCTGCAGCAGCGCCGACACCAGCCGCACGCCGCTGTTTTCGACGATGTAGAGCGACACCAGGGCGAAGACCGCGTCCTGCTTGCCCAGCAGCTGCCGCCACCGCGGCGCGGGGGGCTGCGAGGGCAGGCGGTCGTAGCTGCCCCAGGCGTTGTCCGTTGTGTCGTGTGGTTCGGGCATGAAGCTGAAAGGGTATAGCTTCGTGGTTAAAAGTCAAAGAGGTGCGGGCGGGGGAGCGGGTCCGACGATCTGCCGCCGCGGCGGCCGCCAGCCCCGTCAGTAGACGATCCTGAACTGCACCTTCCGGGCGCCGCCGAGCTTGCTGAATTTGGCCTTGCCCACCACCGTGGTCCTGGTGACCTTGGTCACGAGCACCGTGGTGCCCGGCACCCGCTCCCCCTTGGTGCTGAGCAGATCCCCCATCACGCCCTTGGTGATCCTCTTGGTGGTGGGGCACTTGAGGGTGATGACGCTGTCCTTTTTGCCAGGCTTGAGCGAGACGATGTCACACGTCACGAGCTTGACGCGGGCCGGCCTCTTGGGCGGATGGAGCCGCACCTCGATGTCTTGCTGGCCGCCGCGGGTCCCCGGCGAGGGGGCCCCCTGAGCCTCGCCGGCCGCGCCCACCGCCGTGCTCAGGGCCAGGGCCGCCGCCGCCGCCCGGGCCATGCGCGCCAGGGAGCGGGCCGACAGAAACCGCGGCTCGTGGATCTCATCGGCCTCGCCGTGGACGTGGACCCGCAGCCGGCGGCCGGCCACCTGCAGCAGATCCTGGTCCAGCAGCATCACAGGCTTTTGCGCCGGCGGCTCCACCGAGCGCCCGGCCCGGCGGACCAGCAGCGGCGGCGCCCCGGTGTTGCGGTAGAGCGCCAGCCGGCCGTCGGCCGAGACCCACAGCTCGTAGGCCTCGGGGCCGTCGGGCATCCACCGCGCCTTGCCGTCTGCGTCCAGGGTGAGCCCGGCCTGGTCGTCGCCGGGGAGCGCCACGCAGCGCAGGTAGCGCTCGTCGTCCGCGGCGGCGTCGAGATCTTCCAGACAGATGGACAGGGGTAGCGGCTGGTTCATGCAGATCCTCCTTGTTTGCACCATTATCGGCAAAACGACCGCGCCAGCCAAGCTCGCTGGAGCAGGATTCCCTCTGACGGTGACTTCCAGTACAATGGCCCCGTGAAAGAGACACCACCACGCAAGCCGGTGCTGGCCGGCAAGTATGAGTTGCTGGAGCTTACCGCCGAGGGCGGCATGGCCCAGATCTGGCGCGCGCTGCAGCGCGGCGCGGGCGGCTTCAAGCGCGAGGTGGCCATCAAGCGCATGCGCCCGGAGCTGGTGGGCGAGGCCGAGATGGTCACCATGTTCATGGAGGAGGCGCGGGTCTGCTCGGAGCTGCTGCACCCGAACATCGTGCAGATCCTCGACATGGACACCGACGCCGACGACAACTACTTCATCGCCCTGGAGTGGGTGGAGGGGATCACCCTGCGGGACTACCTGCAGTCCTTCATCGACGCCCGGCGGCCCACGCCCTGGCGGCTGGTGGTGGCCATCGGCGTGGAGGTTCTGCGGGGGCTCGGCGCGGCCCACGAGCGCACCGGCAGCGACGGCGAGCCGTTGCCGGTGATCCACCGCGACGTGACGCCACAGAACGTGCTCCTCGGCGTCGACGGCAGGGTCAAGCTCTCCGACTTCGGCGTCTCGCGGGCCTCGGACCGGGCGAGCTGGACCAGCCCCAACGTGGTCAAGGGCAAGCTGGCCTACATGGCCCCCGAGATCTTCGACGACCGGCCCATCTCGGTGCAGTCGGACCTGTTCAGCCTCGGGGTGACCCTGTGGGAGGGGCTGGCCGGGCGGCGGCTCCACGACAGCGACGACAACATCGAGCTCTTCACGGCGGCCCGGGAGGCGCGCATCCCGCCCCTGGGCCGGGAGCGGGCTGACCTGCCGCTGGAGGTGGCCGTGGAGGTGACCCGTGTGCTGTCCCGGGAGCCTCAGCGGCGCCACGCCTCGGCCCGGGAGCTGATCCGCGCTTTGTGCGCCACCTTGCGCAGGGAGCACAAGGAGACCGACGAGGCCGTCCTGGCCCATAGCGTGGCCCGGGCCCGCAAGCAGATGGACAGCAACCAGCTGGCCAAGCGCCCCACCCGCACCCTGGTCAGCGTGGACCCCGACGCGCCGGAGGAGCCCGACCCGCTCTGCGGCACCCCCACCGTGGAGGCTCCGTCCTACGACACGATCAAGGAGCGCCAGGCAGCCCGCCCGCGCCAGGACACGGCCGAGACGGTGCAGGCCAAACACCCCGGGCGGGAGCGCGAAAAAAAGGACCTAACCTGACTGTCCTGTTACCCGTGGATGATAGCCAGTTATCGGCTAATAGCTAACAACCTGGCGCAATTGCGGAGATTTCTACTTTCGGAGCCATCAAGAAGAGGCAAGGGAACTGTAGCCTGAGACGTTGACTGGTGATCTGTCCTTGACGTTCTGCTACAGATGCCTCATTCTTAATTCGCGATTTGCGAATGGACGCTCTCAAGCCACAAGACTTGGTAACAGCTCTGGTTCTCGTCATAGCCAAAGACGAAGTACCTACTTATGCAGTACTTGGGAAAACGGCAGGTATTGCTGCATCGGAGGCTCATGGGGCGGTACGACGTCTAAGAAAAGCCGGATTTGTCGATGCTCAGCGTCGGGTCAATCGCCCAGCATTGCTGGAGTTTTTGTTTCATGGTCTACAACGTGCGTTTCCGGCGACCATCGGAGGGCCTACAAAAGGAGTCCCTACAGGGGCTGCAGCCCCCTGCATTGACGGCTTCCCTGATCCCGAATTTGGGCCTTGGGTCTGGCCTTCCAAGGAGGGATCTGTCCGAGGCTTGTCCCTCGCTCCGTTGTACCCTTCCATTCCTGTCAGTGCCTCAACCAATGACCAAGTCTACAAACTGCTTGCGCTTACTGACTTGATACGTGTAGGCAGCGCCAGAGAGGTTTCACACGCTCGACGCCAGTTGCAGCAGATGCTTGAGGGGCCGCGCAAAGCAGCCCTCGCCGCTGCCTTGGATGTAAGCTCGCCACATGCCCTCCAGGCTATTTTCAGCCGCCAAAAGGTTGCATATTCCATCGCCAAATTGAGTCGAGAATCCACACCGCAGGCTGTCGTCAGACATCCACTGCAAAAGCAAATACTCACTGAGTACAAAGATGATCTATCAGACCTGCTGTCGTCCATCGTGCCTGCAGAGTCGTGGGCACCAGAACCTGGTTACAACGTCGTGGCGGAGAAGGGAGGCGGCGCGACTCGCGATTTGGTCTACCCGAGCATCATCGACACGATCGTGTCCTTGAGAGTCGTTGATGAATTGGAGCCGAGCATCCGGCGTGGTGATGGCGACCGAGCCTTTGTCGCTACGAAGCACAGCAGTTCCCGTCTCCCACCAGGTGAATATGCCGAATGGTGGTCTGAGTGGAACAGCTATTGCGCATCAACAGCAGCTGCAGCCACGCAGGCAGGTTTGGCCCTCGTGGTCCAAACAGATATTGAGGCCTTTTTTCCCTCGATCTCACGAAACATGGCCCGACAACTTCTTGCCCAGCGAACCAGTGCACATTCTTCGGTGATCGGGCTGTTATTTCATTGCCTTGAGGCCTGGCTGCCACGGTTACCTTTTCTACCTGGTGACGGACTCCCGCTTGACCCACACGGTGTCAGCGGGATGGTTGCGCACTGCTTGCTCAAGCAAGTAGATGAATATTTCGATGACGGCTACGATCTCCGCTACCGCCGGTTTGTGGACGATACTGTTATGTTCGTGGATGATCGACAGCGGGCAGAAGAACGATTCGAACAATTCCGGCGTGAACTGGCAACCATAGGGCTTCGACCCAATTCGAGTAAGACCAGTATCATACCAACCGAACAGTTCCAACAAGAGCGATACGAAGACGTTCATCAAAACATTGACGACGCCATTGGCAGCAGATCGGGAAACCAACTTGAGGAGATATCTGGGGATTGGCTGAGAGGCTACAACGAAGAAGAAGTCGGTCATGTAAGTGTTATGCGCCACCTATACACTGCCCATCGGCTTGTCGGCTCAGACGTGCTGGTCAGTCGGGCACTGCAAGACGTAGAGGGTAACTCATGCCGGAATCATGCTCTCCGATATTTGAGGAATTGTATGTTGGACGCCACTCCGATCGCGGAACTCCAACGGAAGTATGAAACGTCTAAATACGCTGGCACTCGAATCGAGATTGCAAGGACTATTGCCGAGGCACCGTTTTCTCGCTCCGTGGACTATCGTGAACTTGCCAAGTGGGCCATTTGGCAGTGCAAACAGACTGGAACCCAGCCTGGAGATGGGTACGCAAGAGGCATGCTACTACTTACAGTCTTCAAGCACGGAGAGCAAGTCCACCGCGATGAAATCAGGGAATGGGCTGCACCTTCCAAACTGGCAGATCATTACCTTCGTCTGTTCTTCGCATATGTGTTCATCGCTGCTGGAGAGTTCGATCCTCCTTTGCAGGCCGTTCTCCGGCACGGAGGGAGAGAGGACTTCGCGCTGATGATGCGACTCCTTGATGACGCCAGTGCCGCCCGTTTACGTCACCTTCCACGTCTTCTGTCGATGTGTCGCCGCTACCAACGCCATCATGGCCGGTACGCGGTTTCTGCCGAAATCCTGCCGATGCTCCATATACTCACTGCATCAACTGCATGTTCCTCAAATGTAGCGAAAGTGCTTTCTGGCTGGCTTGAAAATACACTTAAGGCCGGGCAGCGGCCGATCGATCATGCTATATGCCGACACTTGGAAAGTCTTCAAAGTAGGATTAACGATGATTCGACCGCATCGGGATAGAATCCTCAAGCGTCTCAAACGTGCTAAGTCCGAACTCGGTTCCTTGGTAGATCACGTGGTAGTCGTTGGTGGATCTGCACCTGCAACCTATGAGTTCCGGGGATGGACGTACGCCCAACTGATGACGTGGACTTTGTGATCCACGGTTCCTATTCACGTTGGGCCAAATTTCAGGCAGAACTGCGGGACAGAGGATTCCGCGACGTACCTGACGTCCACGTGAGCAAAATGGTTAAGGACGGTTTGGTGCTGGACATCATGCCTGATGATGAACCTTCGATGCTCCCCAACCAATGGTACGTCCCCGTGGACCTCACCGACCCTGCCGGGGACGTTGCAGTTGAAAGGCACGAACTGCTTTCACAGATCGTTGGCCAACCCAACGGGCTTTTTATCATACAGGCCCACCTCTGCGGAGACGATGCCAGTCAAGCGGCCGAAACCCTTCTTCGTTGGATGAGTTCTTTGAAAACGAGCTGACCGCTGAGATTGCGGCACCTCGTACCTCTTAACTACCCGCCGTAGAGCTTGCTCATGATCTCCACGGCGCCCTGCATGCAGCCGGTGCAGTCGTCCACCTCCTCGCGGGCGGCGGCGGCGTCGCGGCCGTACCACACCTCGTCGAAGGAGTGATCGTAGAGGTTGCCCACCACCCCGTGGCGCAGGCCGCAGGTCACCAGCTCGCCGCCGGGGAAGAGGTACATCAGGTTGCGCAGCTCCTTGCAGGAGAAGCGCAGGGACGAGCCGCCCTTGACCTGCTTGCGGAAGACCAGGCTGTTGATCGCCTTGAGCGCCAGGCGCTCGGCCGGGTTGAAGCCCGAGCGGGCGCCCAGGTCGCCCATGTGCAGGCGCCGCAGGGTGCGCCCCGGGTCGTCCATGTCCAGGGTCTCCATGTTCTCCGGCGAGACCACGGCGTGGTGCAAGAACGGCTTGACCTTGAACCCCGGCACCAGGTCGACGCCCATGCGTTCGCACAGCTGCACCAGGGGGTCCACGTCGTCGAGGCTGGCGTCGGTGACGGTGAGGTTCACCGCCAGCTGGAACTTGCGGCGCCCGCTGCGGCGGATGGCGGCCAGGGCCTCCATGGTCTCCATCACCTTGTCGAAGGTGCCGTCGATGCCCCGGGCCGTGTCGTGGGCCTCGGCCAGGCCGTCCAAAGAGAGGCGCAGGTGCAGGTTCGGCCAGGCGTGGCGCTCGACGAAGCGCACGACCTCGTCGGTGCGGGTGCCGTTGGTCACCAGCTGCACGATGTGGGGGTTGATCTCGTCGCGGATGGCCAGCACCAGGCCGTCGATGTCCTCGTAGACGAAGGGCTCGCCGCCGATGATCTTGATGATGTCGAGGAAGTGGAGCTTGGCGAAGACCTGCCGCCACTGGTCCACGGTCAGCTCGCCGGTGGGCTCCCGCTTCCAGGCCCCGCACCCCTTGCAGCGCACGTTGCAGCGCCAGGAGAGCACCAGATGTGTGGCCGAGGGCCGCGGCGGGCGCCGGCCGTCGGGCAGCAGCCGCGCACGCAGCACGTGCCCGTAGGAGCGCAGCCGCGGCGGCAGCTTGTTGTACAGCCAGCTCACGGGGCGTCACCCTCGCCGGTGAGCGCGCGCAGGGCGCCGACCAGCGACGCCATGTCCTGGCCCTTGCGCGCGAAGTGATCCTCGATGTAGCGGTCGCAGATCGGCAGCTTGTCGAGGAAGAAGCGCCGCACCTGCTCGGGGTCGTACTCCGGGTGCACGTTGAGCAGCACGTCGGGCATGTGCTGCAGGCTCAGCAGGCAGTAGCCCTGGTTGCCGAAGGAGTGCTTGTCCAGAAAGCGCCACCCGCGGAAGACGTTGGCCTCGTCCAGCAGATCGCGCTCCACCTTCTTGACGATCTTTTTCTCCAGCAGCAGCGGCGAGTAGCGGATGCCGTAGCGGGCGCAGTAGGACTTTTGCAGCTCGACGGTCACCGGCATGGACATCACGGCGTAGGTGCCGCCCATGGAGCTGCCCATCATCACGTGGGGCACGCCCCGCTCCAGGTTGTAGATGATCACGTTGGTGATCATCGCCATGGTGCAGCCGAGGCAGCAGCCGAAGCTCTGTCCGTAGCGCAGGCGGTCGCGCACCAGGCTGCCCATGGCCAGCTTGTCGAACAGCTCCTTGGTGCGACCGTAGTGGTGCACCACGCGGCCGGGCCCCAGGGCGCGGCCCAGGTCGCGGCCGGGTCGCCGGGCCCAGCTGTTGAAGAGGTAGCCGTAGCCGTGGTCCAGGGTGAACAGGTGCACCCGGTTGTCACGCCCGCGGCCGGCGAGGTAGGCCACGGTGGAGGAGTCCAGCCCGCCCGAGAAGCAGACGGTGACGTCCCCCACGATGTCCAGGTCGTCAAGTGCAGATGCGATGGTCATGGTACATCTCTTGGGTCGGGTCTACAACCCGCCGAGGAGTCCAGCCGACGGTGGGTGTGCTCTCGGGCCACGTTGGCGTCAGCGCCAGACTCCTGCAGGCCCTCGTCGTTGGACAGCTCGCCCTTGCCGCAGTTGTCCGAGATCTCCTGGTCGTGCATCCAGGGGTCGCAGGCGGTGATGAAGCCGATGAGGATCAGCTTGCGCCGGATCTGCGACAGGTCGAAGCCGAGCATCAGCATCAGGTTGAGGATCAGCCCGTCGGCCAGCAGGGGGTAGCCCTTCTTGCGCATCACCGCGCGCACGCCGTGGAAGCCGAGGTACGACAGGGCCGCGGCGCGGGACTTTTTCAACAGCGCCGGCATGCGGTCCAGGTGCGGCTCGAGGTACGGCAGGTCGATGAAGTCCGACACCGGGCGCCAGCCGTCGTCCGTGCGCAGCACGATGTAGTGGTGGATGTAGAGGCACTTGCGCACCTTGAAGGCGGCCAGCAGCGAGAAGTAGATCTTCTGAAAGATGCGGATGTCCTCGCGGTTGATGGCTCCCTTCGTGCGCTCCTCGAGGTCGTCGATCAGCTCGTCGGGGGCCACGCTCTGGTCGGCGAACTGCTCGGTGGCCCGGCCGAGGATGCGGCAGCCGAGGTAGAAGACCTCCTTGATGAAGGGCTCGCCGGCGGCGTAGTCCAGCACCTTCTCCATCTGGTCCTCGTTGAGGCCGCGCAGGATGGTCACCACCAGGTCGGTGGCCACGCCGAACTGCTTGAGCGAGGCCAGCACCTTCTGGCGCGTGGCCGCCATGGGCTGCCCGCGCAGCACCATGTCGTGCTCGTCCTCGAAGCCGTCGAACTGCAGGTGCACCTCGTCGAGGCCGGCCTCCACCAGGGGCCGCAGCCGCTCGGGGTCGGCGATGTTGATGCCGTTGGTGTGCAGGGCGGTGATGTGCCCCTCGCGCTTGGCCAGGGCGATGATCTGGTCCAGGTCGGGCCGCAGGGTCGGCTCGGTACCCATCAGATCCAGCTTCATCCGCTTGCCCTTTTCGGCCATGAACATGCGCAGCTGGTCCAGGGTCAGGTCGCTCTCGTCGTACTCGTCCGAGCTGGCCAGGCAGATGGGGCACTGCATGTTGCAGCGGTTGGTCAGGCGCAGGATGTAGTCCCGCTGGGGCAGCGACTCGGGCATCACCGCGTGGAAGAACTCCATCAGCTCGGCGTAGTAGCGTGGGTGCTTCGACAGCAGCACCCGCTTTGCGCCGTGCTCGGGGCAGTTCTTTTCGAGCAGCACCTCGCCGTCGGCCACCAGCACCCGGGCCGGCACGCGCTTGACGCAGGTGGGGCAGGTGCCGGTGGAGTCTCTGAGGACTCGTTCGTTGGTTGCGCTGGTGTTTGCCATCTTGAAATCTAGCGCGTTGGCGGGGTTGAGAGTTGAGAGTTGGGAGTTGAGAGCGGGCTACAGGCTACAGGCTTGAGGCTACGAGGTACGTGTGTGAGTTGCCTTGCAGCCCGGAGCCCGGAGCCCGGAGCCGTCGCGACAGCGCTCAACTTGAGCTGTTCGCGCACTCTGAACTCTGAACTCTGAACTCTCAGCTTCATTCAACTCTCCACGCCGAGGCGCGTCGCGATGTCGTCGGCGTGGACGAAGGCGGCCTCGATGCAGTGGTCCATGTTGTTGTACCAGAAGCGGCCGAGGCGGCCAGCCATGATCACGTTTTCGTACTGGCCCACCTCTTTTTGGAAGGCGCGCAGCTTCTGGCGGTAGTCGAGGCAGTAGATGGGGTAGGACCACGGCACCTTGACGATCTCAACCCCCAGCACCTCGTGATCGGCCTTGAGCAGGTCCTGGCGCTTCATGTCCAGCAGCACCCGGTCGATGTACTCCTCGGGGTGCTCCCAGAGGTGGTCGGTCTCGGAGCAGGTCACCTCCACGCACATGGAGCGCTTGCGGTGGGGCGTGGTCGAGGGGTGGAAGTTGGCCGGGATGCTCACCCGGCTGAAGATGACGTCCGGCGCGCCGTGGTAGCACCACTGGAATTCGAAGCGCTCGCCGTCGGTGAGCTTGAGGTTGTAGCAGACCAGGGCGAGGTAGTTCAGCTCGGGCTCGGCGAGGCCGAGGCCCCGGGCCAGGCTGTGGATCGTGCCGGTCCAGACCACCTGGGAGGCCTCGATCAGCTCGTCGCCGGCCTGCACGGCGGCCACCTTGCCGCCCGAGGTCTCCAGCGACTCCACGGCGCAGCCGCAGATCACGCGGCCGCCGGCGGCCTCGTAGCTCCGCTGCAGGTTACGGATGTACTGCTCGCAGCCGCCCAGGGAGTAGAGGAAGCGCAGCTCCGGCTGGTGCCAGGGCAGCACCGTCGTGGCGGCCAGCTGCCACAGGTTCTGCATCTGCAGGCGGCTGTCGATGATGGCCCGGTCCACGCCGGTCTTGGCCCAGTCGGGGTGGGTCATCTCGGGCACGATGCCGAGGAACTTGGACGAGTAGCCCTCGAAGAAGTGGCGGTAGAGGGTCTCGCCGTACATGTTGATGATCTGGTCCTTGAAGGACACCGGCGGCGTCTTGTGAAACGACAGCAGCGCGTCGCGGGCCGCGCCCAGGGCGATGCGCGGCGGGAAGCGCAGCAGGACCCACGGCGGGTGCAGCGGCCAGGGGTAGAACTGCCCCTTGAAGCGCAGCCAGCTGGTGCGCGAGATGGTGCGCGCGTCGGTGTCCAGCACCTCGCGGATGAAGGAGTCCACGTCCTCGCGGTCGGTGTGGAAGCGGTGGGGCCCGATGTCGAAGGTGTACCCGTCATGGGTGAAGGAGCGGGCCAGGCCGCCGGCGCGGTCCTCCTTCTCCACCACCACCGAGGGGATCTGCCGCCGGGCGAGCATGGCGCCGAGGGACAGACCGGTGATGCCCCCGCCGATGATGACGACCGGTTTGAGCTCGGGGCTCATGCAACCAGCGCCTTGACCCAGTTGATGCCGGTGCGCCAGTCCAGCCCGAAGAGCAGGTTGTACTCGGTGAAGCAGGTGGCGTTGCAGGCGTTGCAGGGGGGGTAGTCCATGGTCTCCAGGGCCCGCTGCAGGCCGTGGTCCCGCACGTTGGGCGCCGCCACCTCGTCGACGAACAGCGAGCAGGGGTACAGGCCGCCGTCCACGTCGACGTTGCAGTAGACCTGACCGGCCAGGCAGTCGGGGTAGTCCTTGTAGTCGTTTTCGCGGGACCTGCGGAAGTCGTCCCAGGCCAGCAGGTGCTGCAGCGCCGACAGCGAGGTGGCCACCGGCGCCCCCTCCAGCTTGCGCTCGATGAGCAGGCGCAGGGTCTCGCGCAGGTCCTGCTCGTCGGGGTGCAGGTCGTCGTTGCAGCCGAGCACCTCGTTGTGGTGCAGCACCTGGAAGGTGGCGAGGAACTTTTTCTTCTTCGCCTGGTCCAGGATCCAGTCCACCTGGTCGAGGTTGTGCTTGTTGAGCACCGTGATGGTCCAGAAGAGGTACTTGCCCACGGCGTGCTCCACGCCGGCCATGGTGCGCTCGAAGCTGCCCTCGCCGCGGCCGGCGTCGTGGGCCGCGCGGTCACCGTCCAGGGAGATGTTCAGGTGGTCCACCCGGGCCAGGGCCGCGTCCCGTTTGGGCAGCAGGTGGCCGTTGGTGTCCACGGTGACGAACATGCCGAGGTCCTTGGCGTGGTCGACGATCTGGCCCAGGTCCCGGCGCAGCAGCGGCTCGCCGCCCCAGATGCCCAGGCGCTGGCAGCCGAGGCCCCGGGCCTCCACCAGCAGACAGAGGATCTCGGGCAAAGACATCTCCGGCGACTTGCGCTCGGGGATGGAGCAGTAGTTGCAGCGGCCGGTGCAGCGGTCGGTGACCGCCAGCATGATGTTCAGCGGCTTGCGGCGGTCCAGCACCCGCGCCGCCAGCGAGTGCGTGGCCATGCGGACGATGTTGCTGAGCTGGATGGACAAACCCCTCTCCTGGGCCGGTCAAGCTGAATAGTCCTCTGTGTTTAGCATGCCCACTCGCAGCGAGCAAGAAAGCCAGGCTCACCCCAGCGCCCTGGCGTGGAACTCCAGGTGATCGGCCATGAAGCTGGCCACAAAGTAGTAGCTGTGATCGTACCCCTCCTGCAGGCGCAGGCGCAGGGGCTGGCCGGCGGCGGCGCAGGCCTCGGCCAGCAGGTGCGGCCTGAGCTGCTCGGTCAAGAACTCGTCGGCGCACCCCTGGTCCACGAGGATGGTCCCGGGGGCGCGGTGGCCCGCGGCCAGGAGCCGGCAGGCGTCGTAATCGGCCCACGCGTCGCGCTCCTCGCCGAGGTAGCCGCCCAGGGCCTTTTGCCCCCAGGGGCAGTCAGACGGGGCGCAGATCGGGGCCAGGGCCGACACCGAGCGGTAGGCCTTTGGGTTGCGCAGCGCCGCCACCAGCGCGCCGTGGCCGCCCATGGAGTGGCCGAACACGCCCTGGCGGCCGGGGTCGCCGCCCAGCTTTTCCTGGACCAGCCGCGGCAGCTCATCGGTGACGTAGCTGTACATGCGGTAGCTGTCGGCCCACGGTTCGCAAACGGCGTCGACGTAGAATCCGGCGCCGGCGCCGAAGTCGTAGCTCTCATCCTCGCCGGGCAGCCCTCTCCCCCGGGGGCTGGTGTCGGGCACCACCAGCATCAGCCCGAGGCGCGCGGCCGTGGGCAGCGCGCCGCCCTTGGCCAGCATGTTCTCCTCGGTGCAGGTCAAGCCCGACAGATAGTAGAGCGCCGGCAGCGGCGTCGCAGCGGGCGCCGGCGGGCAGAAGACGGCGAAGTTCATGGGCCCGGCGCAGGCCCTGGAGCTGTGGCTATAAAAGACCAGCTCGCCGCCGCAGGCCTGCCGGCGGGCGCGGACAGTCAGCGCCGCCTCAGTCAAAGGTGATCACCGAGCGGATCGACTCGCCGCTCTCCATCAGGTGGAAGGCGTCGTTGATCTTCTCCAGCGGCAGGGTGTGGGTCACCAGCTCGTCGATCTTGATCTTGCCGTCCATGTACCAGTCGACGATGCGCGGCACGTCGGTGCGGCCCCGCGCGCCGCCGAAGGCCGTGCCGCGCCAGACCCGGCCGGTGACCAGCTGGAACGGCCGCGTGGCGATCTCCTGGCCCGCGCCGGCCACGCCGATGATGACGCTCTCGCCCCACCCCTTGTGGCAGCACTCCAGCGCCTGGCGCATCACCTCCACGTCGCCGATGCACTCGAAGCTGTAGTCCGCGCCGCCGCCGGTCAGGTCCACCAGGTAGGGGACCAGGTCGCCTCCCACCTCGCCGGGGTCGACGAAGTGGGTCATGCCGAAGGACTCGGCCAGCGCGCGCTTGGCCGGGTTGGTGTCCACGCCGACGATCTTGTTTGCGCCCACCAGCCGGGCGCCCTGGATCACGTTGAGGCCGATGCCGCCGAGGCCGAAGACCACCACGTTGGCGCCGGCCTCCACCCGCGCCGTGTTGATCACCGCGCCGATGCCGGTGGTCACCCCGCAGCCGATGAGGCAGACCTTCTCCAGCGGCGCGTCCTTGCGCACCCTGGCCACGGCGATCTCGGGCAGCACGGTGTAGTTGGCGAAGGTGGAGGTGCCCATGTAGTGAAAGAGCCGCTGGCTGCCGAGGGAAAACCGGCTGCTGCCGTCGGGCATCAGGCCCGCGCCCTGGGTCTCGCGGATCGACTGGCAGAGGTTGGTCTTGCCGCTGAGGCAGTACTCGCACTCGCGGCACTCCGGGATGTAGAGCGGGATGACGTGGTCCCCCACCTCCAGGTTGCGCACCCCCTGGCCCACCTCCACCACCACGCCGGCGCCCTCGTGGCCCAGCACAGCCGGGAAGAGGCCCTCGGGGTCGGCGCCCGACAGGGTGAAGTGGTCGGTGTGGCAGACCCCCGTTGCCCGGATCTCCACCAACACCTCGCCGGCCCTGGGGCCATCGAGGGTGACGGTCTCCACCGAGAGCGGCTTGCTCGCAGCGTGCGCTACCGCGGCCCTGACTTCCATGCTGATCTCCTCTGTTGGTTTTGGCAGCTAAGCTTAGCTTGAACTTAGCGGGGCGCCACGGGGCGGTCGGCGCGCCAGGATTCAGGCGGCGGCAGGCACGGCGATGTGGACCGTGGTGCCCACGCCCTCGGCGCTGTCGACGTGGATCTGTCCCTCGATCTCGTCGAGGTGACGTTTGCAGGTGGGCAGGCCGAGCTGCATGCCGACCCGCCCTGACTTGTCCGAAAACCCGATCTCGAAGAGGTCCGCCAGCCTGTCGGCGCTGATGCCCCGGCCCGTGTCGCTGATCACCACGTCGACGGTGTCATCGCTGGCCGAGACGCGGACCTGGATGTCACCCTGGTCTTCGATGGCCTGGACGGCGTTTTGCAAAACGTTGAGGAAGACCTGGTTCAACCTGGCCGGGAAGCACAGCACCTGTGGGATGGATTCACCATACCGTCGCTGGACCGCGATCCGCTCGACGCCGGTGTCTGCCAGCAGGCCGATGGCGGTGTCGAGGCTCTGGCGCACGTCGATGGGCTTGCTCTCGGCCTCGTCGAGGCAGACGAACTGGGCCAGCCCGTCCACCACCGCGCTGAGCCGGTCCACGCTGGTGTCGACGATCTGCTCCAGTCTCGGTCCTGCCGCCGCCGCGCGCAGGGCTCGCTTGAGGTTGGGATCGTCCTCCTCGCCGTGGGCCACGACCAGCTTCTCGCAGCGCGCGAGGGCCTTGCCCATGAGCGCCGTGGTGGAGCGGATGGCCCCGAGCGGAGAGTTCATCTCGTGGAGGATGCCCGACACCAGGCGTCCCAGCACCGCCTGCTTTTCCGAGTCGACCAGCCGCGCCTGGGCAGCCTTGAGGTCGGAGAGCGCGCGGCGCTGGGTCAGCACGAACCAGGCCGCCGCGGCGAAGACCACCATGGACGCGACGCCCATGTTCATGGCGAGAAACAGCGCGCGGATGTGCTCGGAGACCGGCAGCGGCGCCCCCAGCAGCGCCGGATCGAGGGCCGAGATGACCACGATCATCACGAACATCCCCATCCAGACCAGGGCCTTGCGAAACGGCAGGAAGATCAGCGCGCCGATGGGCCCCAGAAAGCTCCAGCAGATGACCAGCCCCGACGCCGAGGCGCTGCCGATGCTCCACTGGATGAGGGCCGAAATCCAGGTGATGCAGGCCAGCTGCGCGTAGACCAGCGGGCGGTGGTCAGCCATCTTGGCGGAGACCACGATGGCGCCCCCGACGATGACCACGAAGGCCAGCGGCAAGGCCATGACCAGCCCGAAGCCGAAGACCGCGCCGTAGAGCATGCTCCAGACCAGCCCGCAGCCGCTGCACAACAGCGCCACGGCGAGGATCAGCTTGCGGTGCAACGCTGCCTCGTCGGTCTCCCCCGGGCGATGTGCAAAAGCCCTGAATTGCGCGCTCAGGTTCATCCTCAAATTCCCAGTTAGCCTTGGCTAATTGTGAGCCCAATGGAGGAGACGGCAAGTCCCGAGACGCAAGTTATCCGAGCTGCGGGTTTATCCAGCTGGTGGGCTCTGCCCTCGTGGTCTCATTACTCGTCTTGGGTCAGCGGGCAGCGCTGCCGGGCCTGGCGGACCAGCTCCGGCGCAATTTCTTTTGCTCGCGCCAGGCGCGCCAGCACGGCCAGCACCATCTGCTCGGCGTCGATCTCGAAGTATCGGCGCAGGGCCTCCCTCGTGTCGCTGCGGCCGTAGCCGTCGGTGCCGAGGATGGTCAGCTCTCGCGGCACCCAGGGGGAGACCAGCCCGGGGACAGCCTTGATGTAGTCCGACGCGGCCACGATGGGCCCCTCGGTCTGCTCCAGCATCGAGGTGATGTACGGCTTCGGCGCCGGCTCCAGGGGATCCTGCAGGCTGCGGCGCTCGCACTCGAGGGCCTCGCGGCGCAGCTCACCGTAGCTCGTGACGCTCCAGACGTCGGCGTCCACGCCGTACTCTTCCGCCAGCAGTGTCTGCGCCCGAAGCGCCTCGAGCGCCATGGGCCCCGAGCCGAGGAGCTGGGCCCGGGGGCGGTCGCCCTCTGCGCCCCGGCGCAGCAGGTAGAGGCCCCGCAGGATCCCCTGCTGCGCGTCACGAGGCATGGCCGGCATGACGTAGGGTTCGTTGTACAGCGTCAGGTAGTAGAAGATGTCCTCACCGTTGGCCAGCATCCTGCGGGTCCCCTCCTGAATGATGACGGTCATCTCGTAGGCGAAGGCCGGGTCGTAGGCCCGGCAGGACGGCACGGTGGCGGCGTGCAGCAGGCTGTGGCCGTCCTGGTGCTGTAGCCCCTCGCCGTTGAGCGTCGTGCGCCCCGCGGTGGCCCCGAGGAGGAACCCGCGCCCGCGGCTGTCGGCGAAGGCCCAGATGGCGTCGCCGATGCGCTGGAAGCCGAACATCGAGTAGAAGATGTACAGCGGCAGCACGGGCTGGCCGATGGTGGCGTGGCTTGTGCCGGCGGCGGTGAAGGAGGCCATGGCGCCGGCCTCCGTTATCCCCTCCTCGAGGATCTGGCCGCGCTCGCTCTCCTTGTAGCTGAGCACGAACTCGGCGTCCACGGGCTTGTAGCGCTGGCCCATCGGCGAGTAGATCTGGAACTGGCTGAAGAAGGGATCCATGCCGAAAGTGCGCCCCTCGTCGGGGATGATCGGCACGACGCGCTCGCCAAAGCCCGGGTCGTTCATCAGGTTGCGCGCCAGCCGGGCGAAGGCCATGGTGGTGGAGGCCTGCTGCCCCGTGGCCTCGGTGCCGGCGAGGAACTCCTCGTAGGCGTCGTCGCCGGGCAGGTCCACGGCCACCGGCGCGACCACCCGCCGCGGCATGGACCCGCCCAGGGCCCGGCGGCGGTCCAGCATGTAGCGCACCTCCTCGCTCTGCTCACCCGGGTGGTAGTAGGGGGCCTCGCCGATGCGCCGGTCGGAGATCGGCAGGTCCAGGCGGTCGCGGAAGACCTTCAGCTCGGCCTCGCTGAGCTTCTTGATCTGGTGCGTGACGTTGCGGCCCTCCACCTCGTCGCCCAGGGTCCAGCCCTTGACGGTCTTGGCCAGGATCACCGTCGGCGCGCCCGCGGTCTCCACGGCGGCGTGGTAGGCCGCGTGGACCTTGCGGTAGTCATGCCCGCCCCGCCGCAGGCGCTTGAGCTCGCTGTCCGACAGGTGCTCGACGATGCTGCGCAGCCGCGGGTCCGGGCCGAAGAAGCGCTCGCGGATGTAGGCCCCGGACTCCACCTGGTAGCGCTGGTACTGGCCGTCCACGGTCTCGTTCATGCGCTCGAGCAGCGCGCCGTGCACGTCGCGCCTGAGCAGCTCGTCCCAGTTGCGGCCCCAGATGACCTTGAACACGTGCCAGCCGGCGCCGCGGAAGACCGCCTCCAGCTCCTGGATTATCTTGCCGTTGCCGCGCACCGGTCCGTCGAGGCGCTGGAGGTTGCAGTTGACCACGAAGATCAGGTTGTCGAGCCCCTCGCGCGCGGCCAGGGTCAGGGCCGCCAGCGCCTCCGGCTCGTCGGTCTCACCGTCCCCGAGGAAGGCCCACACCCGGCGCCCGCTGGTGTCGGCGATGCCCCGGTTGTGCAGGTAGCGCAAAAACCGCGCCTGGTAGATGGCGTTGATCGGCGACAGGCCCATGGACACGGTGGGGAACTCCCAGAAGTCGGGCATCAGCCGCGGGTGGGGGTAGCTCGAGAGGCCGCCGCCGACCTCGCGACGGAAGCGGTCGAGCCGGGCCTCGTCGAGGCGGCCCTCGAGGAACGCCCGGGCGTAGATGCCGGGGGAGGCGTGCCCCTGGAAGTAGACCAGGTCGCCGCCGCCCGGCGCCTCGCGGCCGCGGAAGAAGTGGTTGAAGCCCACCTCGTAGAGGCTGGCCGCCGAGGCGTAGGTCGACAGGTGGCCGCCGAGGCCGGCCACGCGGTTGTTGGCGCGGGTGACCATGGCCACCGCGTTCCAGCGGATCAACCGCCGGATGCGGCGCTCCAGGGCCTCGTCCCCCGGGAAGTCGGGCTCCTGCTCCGGGCTGATGGTGTTGATGTACCGCGTCTGGGTCGTGGGAGGCAGCCCCAGCCGCAGCTGCCGCGCGCGCTTGAGCACCTTGTAGAGCAGAAACTGCGCCCGCGCAGGGCCCGCCCGCTCCACCACCTCGTCGAGGGACACCATCCAGTCCTCTGTCTCTGGTACGTCGCTGTCCGGGAGCTGCTCTTTGAACTCATCGAAGATCATGACCTTGGTCCTCTGCTGCTGCTGCGTTGGTGAGCGAAAAAATAGCTGATAATCAGACCGCCGCCGCAAGAGTTGTGTCAGAACGCCGCGGCGCAGGGCGGCTGCAGCTCAGCCCGACGTGCTCTCCAGCCTGGTGGACGTGCCATGTCCGTGGCGTATACTGGCCCACCATGTGCGCCCGGATCCTGCTCTGCCTCTGCTGCCTTGGCCTGGCCGCCTGCCCCGGCGAGCGGAACGTGCGCCCGGGGGATGGGCCGGCGGGGGACTCGCCAGGCAACGCCGACGGGCCGGGCAGAACCGACGGGCCGGCCAGCCCCACCGATGGGCCCAAGCCGCCAAAGCCCGATGGGCCCAAGCCGCCCAAGTCCGACGGGCCCAAACCACCCAAGCCCGACGGAGCCAAGCCGCCCAAGCCCGACGCCTGCGTGCCCACCTGCGCGGGCAAGAGCTGCGGCGGCAACGGCTGCGGTGGCTCGTGCGGCAGCTGCCAGGCGTGGCAGGCCTGCCAGTCCGGCGCCTGCGCCTGCAAGGCGGCCCAGCCCGCGGGGTGGCCGTCGTTTTCCACCTGGAGCAAGAACCCGGTGGTGGTGCCGTCCAAGGGCCACGCCATGGAGGGGGCGGACAACATCTACGCCCCGGAGATCCACCCCATCAACAAGGGCTGGGTCATGTGGTACGGCGGCCAGGGAAAGGACGGCCACGACCGCATCTTCGTCGCCACCTCCGCCGACGGCGTGCAGTGGAGCAAGTGGCCGTCCGGCGCAGCGCCCAAGCCGGCCCTGGACAGAGGGGGCTCCAACCACGTCAACGATCCGTCGGTGGTGAAGGTGGGGGGTACCTGGTACATGTACTACACCGACGCGGCCAAGGGCATCGACGACACCATCTGGCTGGCCACGGGCAAGAGCCTGTCCAAGTTCACCAAGGTGGGCAAGGTGCTCGGGCCTGGGTTGGCTGGATCCTGGGAGTCGCTCAAGGTGGGGCGGCCCGCGGTGCTGTACGAGGGCGGTCTGTTCAAGCTGTGGTACGACGGCCAAAATAGCAAGGCGCGGCACGTGGGGTACGCCACCAGCGCCGACGGCAAGACGTTTACACGCTCCTCCGTCAATCCGGTGCTCAAGAACGCCGGCGCGGTGGATGTCAAGAAGGTGGGTGGGGTGTACGTGCTGCTGTTCGAAAGCGGCACCGGCACCTACTGGGCCACCAGCCCCGACGGGGTCCACTGCTTCAAGCATCGCGGCAAGCTCTTCGGCACGTCGGGCAAGCCCTACGACGCCTTCGGACAGGTGACGCCGTTTCTGCAGCTGGTGGGGGGCAAGGCCCGGGCGGTGTGGTTCGGCGGCGCCAGCGTCGGGACCTGGAACAAGAACCGCGTGGCCGTGGCCCCGGCGGTGGGGGTGAATCCGGGGTTGGGAGGGTGCACGGGCTGTACGCCGGCGGGCTCCACCTGCGGCGAGGCCTGTGCCAAGGCGGGTTACGGCGGTCACGGCACCTGCGCCTCTCCGGGGAGCACCAATACGAGCAAGTGCTGCGCCTGCAAAAAGAGCTTTTGCGCTTCGTGTCTGGGGGGGAAGGCGAGCTGTCACGTGGCGTGTGTGGCCGTGGGGATGACGGGAGGGTATTGCGCGTTTCCGGGGAGCACAAATGTGGGCAAGTGTTGTGGGTGTTGGTTGTGATGGGCGGGCGCGGGCGCGGGCGCGGTTACGATCACGATCACGTTCACGGGCTCGTTCACGGTGTCGGACACGGGCACGGGGGGGGTTCAGGTTCACGTGCACGTTCACGTTTACGTTTACGTTTACGTTTACGTTTACGTTTA
>PVBE010142252.1_pt1 | contig 30791 bp, 32 predicted proteins | sample 1631181 | NCBI WGS metagenome assembly PVBE01 (sample SAMN08397723, study PRJNA350692) | Marine metagenome, whole genome shotgun sequencing project. | isolation source: water | place: Pacific Ocean | collected 2012-04
AATCTATTAATTATTTTGTTTCTTGTAAAACTCATACGAAGATGGGGCAAACAAAGATTTATCTTTTGTGTCGATCGGAGGGTCTGTGACTAGCACTGCAAGAATCAACCTTGCTCTTGTAGTGACTATTTTTTTATGGGGAGGGATGTTTGTTTCGTATGCTTACATGCTGTCTTCAATCAGTGCAACTGAGATAATTGCTATTCGCTTTGTGCTTGTGTCTGTTTCATTTCTTTTAGTTTTTGCTTTCGTTAAGAAATTAAGGCCGAGAATACCCAAAGGGAAATATAAAGTATTGTTGGTTTTGGGAGTATTAGGGATACCGGGTTCACAATTGCCCGCTATTCATGCCCAAAATTATCTCTCGCCCTCGTTGGCTTCTGTTTTGGTCACAACCTCTCCGGCGTTTGCTGCAATATTTTCAGCCTGGCTTCTCCGAGAGAAGCTTCGTAAAGTCCAGATCGGCGGATTCATTGTTGCTTTTTCAGGAGCTTGCATAGTGATTATTGCTGGCTCGGGGACAGGTGAGTTGGCGGTAGATAACCCATGGGGGGCTGCTCTTTGTCTTCTCTCACCATTTGTTTGGGCAATTTTTAATGTGATTTATAAACGTGAACTTGGAGATTTGGAACCATTTAGCACTATTGGGGTCTGTTTAATTATCGGAGCGATTGCGATGCTTCCCTTTTACCCGCAGGCGGCCCGAAGTTTAGACAAACTCTCGGTATCACAATGGGGTTGGATGATTTACTCTGTTACTGGGGGGACAATTTTCTCCTATTACCTTTGGTACTGGGCTTTGCAGCGACTTGAAGCAAATAAGACTATGGCGTATAACTATGCGATTCCGTTCTCAGCATTGTTATGGGCGTGGGCAATAATGGGAGATCTTCCTGTTCCATGGGCAGCCTTTGGCGGTGTTGTTCTCATTCTCGGCGTCTATCTCACACAGAAGTCAACGACTAATTCGAAAGTAGAAGTTTGAAATGAAAAATCTACAAAAAATAATTTCTGAACTTGAAGTGGAGGGTTACTCTTTAGTTGAGAATCTCATTCCAAATGAGATTGTGGAAAAAATTGGAATAGATATGTCAAAGCGATTGGCTAACGTTTCTTTCGGTGACAATAACTTTGTCGGTATGAAAACTAAGAGGCTCTATTCGCTTTTTGGAGAAACCAGGTCAGTTGATCAGATCGCGATGAACGAGATAATTCTAGAAGTTGTGAGTGAATACTGTGGAGATGTTCTTCTAGGAGCTTCAGTCGCATGCCAGATTTATCCTGGGGAGACAGCGCAAGCCTTTCATTTTGATGATGGGATCTACCCACTTCCTTCTAACTTTCGTGACGTTAATGTTGGAGTAATTTGGGCTTTGGATGACTTCACAATTGATAACGGAGCGACTGTGGTGATTCCCAAGAGCCATAAGAAACGGGATATAAAAAATCCAGAAAAATTTGATGAGAGAAAAATTATTGTTATGCCTAAAGGCTCGGCTTTAATCTATTCAGGTTCACTTTGGCATGCTGGGGGAGCAAATACGTCAGACTCTACGCGCTTAGCTATAATCCTCCAATACGTAGAGAGTTGGCTGCGCCCACAGGACACACATTTATTGTCTGTTCAAATTCCAGAAGCTAAAAAACTTGATTCAAGGCTGCAAGCATTACTTGGTTATTCTATGAGAAAGCCATTTTTAGGCTATGTTCGTGGCTGCGACCCGATGGATATTTTGAGAGAAGACAAATAGGGTAATGTCATGAACTCAGGAGCTTCAACGACTGATATCAAGAATTACGTTGAGTCAGGATGGTGGGAAAAATCAAAGAGCCTTTCGGATATCGTTAGCGAGAACGCAGGCAACGACCCTAGTGGGCTCGCATACATTAGCGATGTCGGAAACTTAAATTGGGACTCTTATCACCACTGGGCTTTAGCGATCTCTGAGGCATTACTGACAATGACGGAGGTCGGCGACAGAGTACTAGTTTGGATGCCTGATAGCGGGGGAGTGCACGCAGCTTATCTAGGTTGCGAACGGGCAGGAATTGTTGTGGTCGGTGTTGGCTGGCGAGCTGGGCTTAAGGAATTGGCATATCTTGCAGACTCAACCGGCTCACAATTTCTTTTATCTATTGATGAAACTCCTTTGGGTGAAATTGCTCAAGTCGCAGGCAAGCTTGGCATAGGTTATCTGACCGTAGATAAGCTCCTTGAAAGCCGGGGAGAAGATCCTTTGAGAAATGATTCGTCGCCAGCTTTGATGGGTCCATCGGACCTTTGGTTCATTAATTCAACCTCAGGAACAACTGGGTTGCCTAAGTGCGTTATGCAGACACAAAATCGATGGTTTTATTTTCATAAGAAAGCAGTCGATTTCGGAAATCTCAGTAGCGAAGAGATCTGGATGAGTGTGGTACCTTCTCCGTTTGGGTTTGGATTGTGGACAGCGCATTTCACCCCAACTCTTCTGGGAGTGCCATGCGTAGTTCAGGAAAAGTTTAATGCACGAAAAGCGGCTGAGCTGATAGAAAAACATGCGGTGACGGTACTTTGCGCTGTCTCTTCACAATTCGTAATGATCCTTGACGAGTCTCAAGGGTTAGACCTCTCATCTTTAAATATTGTCTTCACCGGTGGGGAAGCAATTTCACCGCAGCGGGCAGAAGAACTTGAAAAAAAATCAGGTTGCAAAGTCCTTAATTTCTATGGTTCCAATGAAACAGGAACGCTAAGTGGAACGACGATATATGACCCGCCGAACAAAAGACACACAACGGGTGGGCAAATTATCCCAGAAATGGAAGTTCGACTTTATGATCCAGAAACAGGTAAGAGACTGGGTAACTTCGGTGTAGGCCAGCCTGCTTGCAAGGGTCCAGCTCTATCACTTGGCTATTGGGAGGACGCAAATGCTAATAAGGAACTAATGACTGACGATGGGTGGTTCCTAATGGGCGATCTTGTGGAAATCGATGATAAAGGGTGGCTGAAGGTTGTAGGAAGAACATCAGATTTCATTATCCGAGGCGGGAAGAACATTTCGTCTGTCGCTGTTGAACGAGAAGTTGAAGCGCACCCTAAGGTCGCTCTTGCAGCAGTTGTAGCAAAGCCGCACAAGAAACTAGGAGAAACTGCAGTAGCTTGTGTTCAATTACATAAGGGTCAGTCCCTTACGATAGGGGAATTAAAGGACTTTCTTAGAGAAAAAGGCGTAACTATAGATTGGTGGCCGGAAACTCTTGAAGTGATGGACGAATTGCCACTATCTTCAGGTGGGAAAGTAGCTAAGGGCGAGTTAAAAAAACTTTTTTTGTAGCAGGGCGGAGGTCAAATGAAAATCATTGTTACCGGTGGAGCATCAGGAATAGGAAAGGCAATTAGTGAATCATTGAGATCAGCTTCATTTGAGGTTGTAAGTGCGGATATGAACCCAGGGAATGGAGATCAGAAACTAGATGTAGGTGATGAGAATTCATGGGAGGAGCTTTTCGATCGCGCAGGCACTGTTGATGGGCTTGTTAATTGTGCAGGAATAAGAACTAGAAATCTGATTGTTGATACTTCAGTAGAGGAGTTTGAGCAACACTTAAAAGTGAATTTAACTGGAACATGGCTTGGTATTCGGAGCCTTTTTCGTAACCACTCTGAAGACAAAGCAGCTTCAATTGTGAATATTGCTTCAGTCAACGCAGTCATAGCGGTACCAGGTCAAGCGCATTACGTCGCTACAAAGGGCGGCGTTACCTCTTTGACGAAAGCAGCGGCTATTGAAGGGGCGCCTCTTGGGATAAGGGTAAATGCAATAGCTCCTGGTGCCATCCGGACGCCAATGACGGCAGAAAGGCTGGTTGACCCCGAACAAGTTGCTTGGCTTGAAGGTCGAGTTCCTCAAGGTAGAGTCGGCGAACCTCAAGAAATCGCAGCAGTTGCAAAATTTCTTTTATCTACAGAATCGAGTTATATAACAGGCACTACCATCTTTGCAGATGGAGGGTGGACAGCAAATGGAGTATAAGAAATGTTTCCTTTAAATGGCTTCTATCATTTTGGATTAGTCGCAAGTGATTTTGATAAGACACTTGATGAATTATCAACAAATCTTGGAATAGAATGGGCATCAGTAACAGAATTTGAAATGGTTTGTGAACAGCCTAATGGGATAGTTACAGCGGATATGAAAGTAGTCTACTCAGTTACCGGACCACCCCATTTCGAAGTAATTCAAGTTGCTCCTGGAACGGTTTGGGGGGAAGCAGATTTGGGTGTGCATCATTTGGGGTACTGGACCAAGAACCTTGAGGAAGACCATAAACGGCTCACAGATCAAGGCTATGTATGGGAGGCTACTTACCTTAATCCTGAAACGGAAGGGCCATATGGATTCACGTATCACACATTAAATGAGTCAAGATTAAGAGTTGAGCTAGTAGATATAGGTAGAAAACCGGCATTTGACAGGTGGATGGAAGGTGGAGATTTTCCTACAGCGATGGAGCCTGGAGGAATGGAAAATTGATCCATGACGCCGACATTGTGGTTGTTGGGGGCGGGCCTGGAGGCATGGCTGCTGCTTTAGAAGCTGCTAACAATGATTCGTCTGTGATTCTGATAGAGGCAGACAAACACATAGGTGGTAACGCAGCACGCTCGACTGGGTACCTGTGTTTTCAAGGTTTTGGTATGCAAGATGAAGCTGGAATTACTGATAGCGCTGACAAATTTGTAGCGGATATGGTGGCTGAAATTGGTAGGCAAGACCGCCGCTATGGAATAACTTTTGACCAAGAGCTAGCTGTTCTTTTCGCTGAAGAGTCTCCTGAAACGTATAAATGGCTTCTGGAACTCGGCTTTGGTTTTAAAAGATTTCTTCCGCGTCCGAAGCAGCACTCAGTTAACCGTATGGTTGATGTAACAGATACCGCAATGTTCACGTACATTTTTGAGAAAGCTCTAGAAGGCGCTGGCGTGCAAATTTTTACCGAAACTCGTATCAGGAGAATATTAGAAGATGGTGGAAAAGTAATTGGAGTCCTTTCAGGCTCCGACCAGTTTTTAGCAAATAAAGGAGTAGTTCTTGCCACAGGCGGGTATCAGGCTAACTCAGAAATTAGAGGAAAATTTCAACCAGCGGCAATGGCCAACACCCCATACCTCGGAACTGAATATGACGTAGGAGATGGACATCTAATGGGTCAGGAACTCGGCGGCGATCTGATCAACATGACTATGATCCCTCCATTAATAATGGTGGCCTCAGCGCTAGTTGAAGATTCGATAGCGGTTAATCTTGAAGGGAAAAGATTTCATGATGAGGCTGGGCCATACGATTACCGGGTTGACGCTCTTTCGTCTCAGACAGAAGGGTTAGCGTGGTACATATTTGATGACAGAACCTTTATAGATAAAAAGCAACTGATTGAAGAAATGCCCGAGGATCCTTTCTCAGCAGAAACCTTGCAGGGCCTTGCGAAGAAAATTGGTTGCGAAGAAAATATTCTAATGCAAACGATTGAGTCATGGAATGTTGCGGTCTCTTCGGGTGTTAACGAAGAGCCTGAATATGGTAGGGTTATTTTTCCTCAGCCACGTGTTGGGATCTGCGAAGGTCCATTCCATGCCTGCCGTATGGTTATAGGAATTAACTTTCCAGCTGGAGGATTTAGAGTAACTCAAGATATGCAAGTCATTAATGTATTTGGAGAACCAATTAATGGTCTTTTCGCTGTAGGTGATTGTGCCGGTGGCTTGGGGCCTGTGATAGGAATGGGCGGGATGCGTATCACGCCTGCGTTAACGCTAGGTCGGGTAGCAGGTAGGAATCTTGCAACGGGCTTAAAATCGCAAGAACAAACTTTTGAAAATACTGGCAGAATTCCTGCAAACAAGATGAAAATTCCAGTCGTGGACGCATAGCTATGGAACCAATTACGAGTAAGTTTTTAAAAAATGTAGAAAAATACCCTGATCGTGATTTCATCGTTTTCCCTGATGAGCGGATGACATACGCTGAGGTTGATGAGATTGCTTTACGTGTAGCAAAGTCGTTGCATGCAATGGGTGTTCGTAGTTCTGACCGCATAGGCATACTCATGGCAAACTCATTTGAATATGTTGGTGTTCTCTTTGGAATCTCATATTTGGGAGCCATACCTGTTCTGTATAATGGGCGATTCAAAGCGAGAGAGATAGCTCATGTAACCGCTGACGCAAATATCAAGGTCATCATCACAAGTGATCAAATCGATGAACATACCGATTATGGTCAATTGCTGCACAGCGCGCTGCCGGGTTTAGAGGACTACCAGTTCGGGATGGATAGGCCTATCAGTAGCAGCACTCCGAACCTGCAAGCTGCTGTGATGTTGGGAAAAAAAGAAATGAGTGGGTTTATAAGCCAAAAAACTTTTTCTGAATTCAGTTCGTCCGTCTCAAAGGACGAAGTAACTATGGCACTTTCTTTGATAAGTCCCAATGATGAAGCGTGGATGTTCTATACCTCTGGAACAACGGCTATGCCTAAAGGATGTGCGCTCTCGCATATTGTTTTACAGCATGCAGGTGTTATCGGGGGAATTGAACGGCTTGGTATAAGGGAAGGAGATAAATTTTTTGCACCGCTACCTATGTTCCATACTGCCTTTTCGCAACCATTATCTGGTGTTTTGCACGTCGGTGGCTCATTGCTATCAATGCCACGTTTTGACCCAGATGCAGCTCTTAAAATGATCATTAAAGAACGTCCTTCTGTTATGTTTCCTGCTTTCTTTCAAATCACAAATGAAATTCTGTTACATCCCGAATACACGAGTGATTCCTTTGAAAGCGTTAGAACAATTGTGAATGTTGGCCCACAAGACGTTTTGATGCGATTACAAGAACAAATGCCTCACACTAAACAAATAACGGTATTCGGTATGACAGAAACGGGTGGCTCAGTATGTATGGGCAATCGAGAATTGCCTGAGCTTGAGCGCACTGAAACTTCCGGCAAAGCATTGACAGGAAATGAGATTCAAATTAGAGATCCCGAAACAAATGAGAAATTGCCTTCCGGTGCATCAGGTGAGATTGTTGCGAGGGGAGTGGGAGTCTTTGATGGATACCACAATTCTCCAGAAAAAAATGCTGAAACTATCGACATTGAAGGGTGGTTCCACACTGGGGACTTAGGCCAAATGACCGAGACTGGCGAAGTTATTTTCCTCGGCCGCTTAAAGGATATGTTGAAAGTTGGGGGTGAAAACGTTGCTTCTGTTGAAGTCGAAGGTTTTTTATCAACTCATCCGTTGGTTAAAGTAGCAGCTTTAGTGGGGTTGTTCGACGAGAGGCTTGGGGAGGTTCCTGTTGCATTTATTGAAACGATAAATGATGCGGAATTAAGCGAAAAAGAAATCATCGATTTTTGTAGTGGAGAAATAGCTTCGTTTAAAATTCCTCGACATGTGCGATTTGTCAATGAATGGCCTATGGGTGCGACGAAGATTTTAAAATACGAACTTCGTGACCGTATCCATGAAGAATTAGGCCGAAGCTTTAATTAGGCAGATCTTCTGGTCTTTGCAATAAGGGCATTAATCCTTTGGATAAACCACCGTCAACGAAGATCGTCTGCCCATTTATATAGGCAGATTCGTCTGAAGCTAAGAAAGCTACAGCGTTAGCAATATCTTCAGGCTTACCCAATCGCTGCAAGGGGACAGCTCTCGAACGTGCTTCTCTTGTAGATGCATCATCATATACATTTCCTGTGCCAGGTGTTGGAACTAAACCCGGGCCGATTGCATTGCAACGGACACCTCGTGGGCCCCATTCCAAAGCCGCTTGCTGCGTAAGAGAGATAAGAGCTGCCTTCGAGGGTCCGTATGAACCTACTGAAGGGTTAGCGTGTGCGCCAGCAATTGAAACTATGTTTATTATTGAACCTCTACCGTTAGTGAGCATAGATTTGCCAAAATACTTCATGCACAGAAAAGACCCGAGCAAATTAACGTCGAGTACCTTAGAGAAATCATCTTCATCAACATCTTCAAGTGGTGAGAATTTCCAAACGCCAGCGTTATTGACCAAAACGTCAATTGGCCCGATTTCATCAGCGCACTTTTCTACGGAAGTGCTATCGGAGACGTCACAAAATAAAGATTCGTCTCTTTGCGATATGTCTAGCGGGAAGACTTTGAATCCTTCGGCTTCTAATTTTTTTACGATCGCTAAGCCAATCCCTTGGCTTCCACCTGTGACAACTGCTTTCTTTCCCATATATTTAGACTAGGAGAAAATAGTCATGAACGCATTAACTAATAAATCAGTACTAATAACAGGGGGTGGATCTGGTATTGGGGAAGGAATTGCCAGACACTTTGTTAACAAAGGGGCATCCGTAGTTATCACAGGCCGTCGAGAGCAGAATTTGATCGAAGTAGCGAAGGACTTGGGCCCTCAGGTCGCTTATGTCGTTGGAGATGTCACTTTAAGTGATTCTCGTAAAGAAATGATAGAGAAAGCAATCAGTCATGGTGGTTCGTTAGATGCATTAATTAGCAATGCTGGGAATATGTATAGATGTGATGTTCAAGATTTTGAAGAAGAAAAGCTGATTGAAGTTTTTCATTCAAATGTCATAAGCGGGATGATGCTTGTCAAAGAAGCACACTCTGCTCTGAAAGACTCGCAAGGGTGTGTTTTGTTTGTTGGGTCAGTTCATACGCAGAGAGCATTCCCCAATGCATCGCCTTACGCAGCGACAAAGGGGGCGCTTGAATCACTGACAGGTGTTTTGGCCGCAGAACTCGGGAAAGATGGAATACGAGTGGGGTGTGTCAGGCCAGGTGGAGTTCCGACTCAAATAAATGTTCGTGCGGGCCTATCTACACAGGAAGAATCTGACTCTCGTATAGAGAGTATGGGTAATCTGCATGCTTTGGGACGGCCAGGAACGGCATTAGAAGTAGCAGAAGCTTTCGAGTATTTAGTTAACGCTCAATGGGCTACTGGAAATGTCTTGACCATTGATGGTGGGCTGGGTTTAGGGGTTACCCACGAGTGATAAGCTCATAATTCATTGGCGTCATAATCGTAAAAGTTTTTTGGCATTACTGTTGAGTTCATAAACCAATTTTTCGGGGTAATGGGCTGAACCAGAATCCCATCCGCCAAAATTTGTCCCAAAGACAAGTCGTTCCGTCCCTATCTGGCTGATAGCGAAATCAAATTCGGCCTTTCCAGAGACATGGCAATCAAACCATAGACGATTTAAAGCTTTGTCAAAGGCACCTGGTTCTCTAATCCACTCTGGTGATGAAGGACGTCGTTCGGCGAGTAAACGAAGTTTTGACCGGTGAAGCATAGTTGACCCACCCCCATGCGAAATACAAATATCTAGATCTGGAAATCTCTCAGTTACGCCTCCAAAAATAATCATTGAAGTTGCGACTAACTCCTCATAAGAAAACTCGATAACTAAATCGAGATCATATTTACGCATGCGGCTATCTCGTAATGGCCCATCAAGACCGGAAGGAGATGGATGTAGGAAAAGCGGAACATCTAATTCGCAACAGGCAGCATAAAGTGTATCCAAGGCTGGGTCATCAAAATCTGTACCGAAATCAGTTCCAATGTATCCTCCGAGTAGGCCGAGAGAATTGACGCAGCGTTCCAATTCTTTTGCTGCAGCATCAATATCTTGCATGGGCAACGAAGCAAATCCAACGAAACGTTCATTATGCGCCCGCACTAGATTGGCCATGGCGTCATTATGAACTCTGCAATAATTAACAGCGTCTGCGCTTTTGATCCAATGTAAATATGTTAATGGATTTGGTGATAAAGCTTGCAGAGAGATTCCTGCTTTATCCATAGCTTCCAAACGTAACTGGGCCTGCATGAATAGGGATTCGCGATACGCAACGCCATCAAGTCGCCAGTCCCCGACACGAAACCAAGGGGTACCGTCATCGTATGATCCGAGTTCAGGTCCACAACTTGGGCCTGCAGCCCCCAGACTTTCTTCTAGGACAACGTGTCCGTGGACATCTATAAATCCAGTCATCTAACCTCAATTACTTTCCTCACAACAATACTAGAAAATCCTTACTGAAACAGTTCTAACGTTGTCGGGATTTGAATGAAATGAGGTACTTTATAATTAATCTTATTTTCTCAAACATGGTTGGTGTACAAATGAAATTAGATCGATTGGACTGGATAAATCTAGGCGAAGAAACTCCAGTAGATCCAAATCTAAGAATCGTTGACCCTCATCATCATCTCTGGGAGAGAGGGGGTAGTCGCTACCTAGCGGAAGAATTGCACGAAGATACTTCAAAAGGGCATAACGTCACCAACACAATTTTTGTAGAGTGCAAAGCTGAATATCGACCCAACGGCGAAGAGAAATTTCGATCTTTGGGCGAAACAGAATTTGTCGTTAAGGAGGCGGAGCGACTTGAAGAACTCAGTGAAACGAAGATTTCAGGGATTGTTGCTTTTGTAGATCTGACACTCGGAGAAGGGCTTGAAGAAGTGCTGCTAGAGCATGATCAATGCTCTTCTGGCCTTATGCGTGGTGTTCGCCACGCGACGGCATGGAGCGATGATCCAGAAATATCAATAGCACATACGAAACCTGCTAAAGCTGTAATGGGCTCGAAACTTTTTTTAGAAGGGGTATCCAAACTTTCTACATTTAACTTCACATTTGACGGTTGGCTGTATTTCGACCAACTACCCGAATTGCTCCACCTCGCGAGGGTCACTCCGGAAACGAACATTGTTATTAATCATTTAGCTGCTCCATTGCAGATCGGGAAATGGGCTGCAATCCCGCAAGAAGTAGACGAGATTTGGAGATCAAACCTACAAAAACTCGCGAAATGCGAAAATGTATATTTGAAACTTGGTGGTATCGGAATGGATAACTACTTCGCCAATGATTGGGTAAACCAAAAGAAACCCCCTAGTTCTGATGACGTTGCGGCAGTCTGGAAAGAGAAGATCCTTTGGTGCATTGAAATATTCGGTACGGATAGGTGCATGTTTGAATCCAATTACCCAGTCGACAGGCAAACGCTTCCATATTCTGTTATCTGGAATAGTTTCCAGAAAGTAACGGACTCTTTCACAGAAAATGAGAAATCAGACCTCTTCTCATCTACTGCCTGTAACGTTTACAGAGTCCCATAGGAATTCCATGACTTTAGACTTCTCTCTACCCACTGACTTAACAGACTTAAGACTGCGAGCGCGTACCGTGGCAGAAGAGGGAGTCAGTAAATATGGGAACTTTGATGACTCTTGGATCAATGGTTATTCTAAAGAGTTTTCTAAAACCTTGGCTGATGAGGGTTGGATTGGGATGACCTGGCCTATTGAGTACGGTGGAGGTGGAAGGCCTGGCATTGAAAGAATAATTGTTGCTGAAGAAATGCTAAAGGTTGGGGCTCCAATCGCTGCGAGTTGGATAGCAGATCGACAAATGGGCCCATCAATCTGTGCTTATGGAACGCAAAATCAACGTGATAGGTTCCTTCCAGACATGCTTTCGGGTGAATCAACATGGTGTATTGGCATGAGTGAGCCTGACTCTGGTTCGGATTTAGCTTCGTTGCAAACATTCGCGAGAAAAGAAGGGGATTCCTACATTGTTAACGGGCAAAAAATTTGGACAAGCATTGCGGCTATTTCGGAATTTTGTTACCTGATAGTTAGAACTTCGCACGACGGACCACCTCACCGAGGATTAAGTGAACTAATTGTCCCTATGGATCTAGAAGGAATTGAGGTCCGAACAATAGTTGACTCTGTTAAGAACGAACATTTTTGTGAAATCTTTTTTTCAGACGTACAAATTCCTATAGAGAACCTCGTAGGTGAAGAAAATAAAGCATTCGCACAAACTATGTCGCAGTTAGAAAACGAAAGAGGCGGAATAGATCGGTTAATGTCAAATTGGCTTTTATTTCAAAAGGCCTGTGAAGTAGCTGATAAAAAAGATCCCATCATTCGGCAAGAGATAGCTCAGCTTGAAACCGGTTACCGTATAGGGAGAATCCTTGTCTATCAAGGTGCTTTAGGTCAGTCAATGGCTGGTTTTAGCGCTGGAACTAAATGCTTCTGCACTGAACATGAACAACGAGTAGCTAATTTTGCTGCTCGAATGCTGGGCATATCGTCTGTTGCGGGTCCCACACTCGAAATGAGCATCGCATACGCTCCTGCATATACGATCCAAGGGGGAACCTCAGATGTTATGAGAAATATACTTGGTGAACGCGTATTGGGACTACCCAGAGAACCAAGGGTATAGATGGATCTCGGTATAAGCGGAAAAGTAGCTTTAGTCACCGGTAGTTACCGCGGAACTGGTGCAGGCATAGCGGCTCGTTTAGCTCATGAAGGAGCTCATGTCATTGTTCATGGATTTAAAAAAGGGCAAACTGCAAAAGTGGTTGAGCAAATAAAAAATGCCGGAAATCAGGTTTCGTCACTTGAGCTCGACCTGCTTAATGCTGATTTCAATGAGTTGCAAAACAAAATTCCAGATGTTGATATTCTTGTCAACAACTACGGTGCTCCAAAATCATCTAGTTGGGAGTCACCTTCCTCTTGGGAAGCAGAATGGGCTGAGAATGTGATGATCGCCGTGTCTTTATCGCAAACTGTAATTAAGGGAATGCGTACAAAAAAATGGGGGAGAATTCTTTTTGTGGGTACAGCTGGGATTTATAATCCAAGTTCGCATAGTCCTGGGTACTACGGATCTAAAGCAGCGCTAGAGCCAATTGCAAAGAGTCTAGCTATTGAGCTGAAAGGCAGTGGGGTGACGGTGAACCTACTTAACCCCGGGATGATTGCGACTGAAGAGGTTAAAGACATGATCGCTAAGCGTGCCAAAAAACATGGAATAACAGGGGATTGGGAAAAGTTGGAATATTGGGCCGCAACTGAATTTATGCCATCTTTAACTGAACGTTTATCAACTCCAGAAAGTCTTGGAGATATCGTCGCGTTTCTAGTAAGTGAACGTTCTGAGCAAATCAATGGGGCAATGATTCCTGTTGATGGCGGCTGGCTATACGCCTGAGCTAAAATAGGGATCGAGATTGGAAGGAAAAAATGTCGTCATCAAATAGATGGTTAGAAGGAGTACAGATTCTTGACCTTACTCGATACTTAGCTGGGCCAGCTTGCACGCGCCTTCTCGTAGAACTCGGTGCTGACGTGATTAAGGTTGAGCAACCACCATATGGAGATCCCAACAGGTCAAATAGGCCTAGGATTAATAAGCGAGCGGGTACTCATATCCAACAAAATAGGGGAAAGCGTAGTATTTGCATTGATATAAACACTAAGGAAGGTAAAGAAATCATTCTTGACTTATCTGAACATGTTGATGTGGTGGTTGAGAATTTCAGCCCTGGTGTCTTGGATAGAAAAGGACTTGGATATTTAGCATTTAAAGAAAGAAATGAAAACTTGATAATGGCTTCCGTCTCAGGGTTTGGACAAACTGGACCTTTATCTTCACTTCCTTGTTTCGATTTGATTGCGCAAGGTTATGCAGGAATTATGCATATGACAGGTGAACCAGATCGTCCGCCAATGTTTGTTGGTATCGGAATGGGTGATACAAACGCTGGCGTCCATGCATTCGCTGCCATAGGCCACGCATTGTTCCATCGTGAACGAACAGGGAGAGGAACCCATCTGGATATTTCTATGGTTGATGCTTTATTCCATATGCAGGATATGCCAGTTCATGCATCTTCAATGACCGACGGGGAGTATGTCCCGATGCGTCAAGGAACTGAATTCCAAATGCTGGCTCCTGCCGGGTCCTTTAGGGGTCCAGAAGGATGGATTGTAATTCTTTGCGCAGAAGCCCAAATATCTAATCTCTATACAGCGATGGGCCTTCCGGAGTTAGAGGAAGATCCGAGATTCATCGGCAATCCTGCTCGCCTTGAAAATAGAGCAGCGCTCACCGGGATTATTGAGGAATGGATGTCATCCTATGAAACAGATGAAGAAGTTATAGAAAAGTTACAATCGCACCGTGTTCCATGTGGCCCATCCTTAGCTCCACAAGATGCTTTGTCACACCCGCATTTTCTTGAAAGGGGAACAGTTAGAACTGTGAATGATCCTCTAGCCGGTGAAATTCAGATACCAGGATTTCCATTCAAAAGTTCTGACCCGCTTCCAGATGATAACCATGTCGCTGCAGCATTGGGTGAACACAATTTTCAAATTCTAAATACTTTTCTAGGGTTAGAAGCAGAAGAGATATCGAACCTTGAAGGAAAAGGAATTTTGTATTCAAAGGAACATTGAGCCATGGAGCAGCATCATAGAGCTACCCGTTTTTTTCATGACCTTATAGTAGGGGAGGAATTTGTTTCACGATGGTATGTGGCAAATGAAGATGAACTCATTCAGTTCGCCCTTGAATACGACCAACAGTATTTCCACACAGACGTTGTTCTGGCAAAAGGATCCCCATTTGGGGGACTAATTGCATCAGGAACCTACACCTTTGCTATATGGAATAAATTAAACCTAGAAGTAAACGGGAATATCGCTTGGATAGCAGGCATGGGTTTCGAAGATTTTCGTTTTCCAAACCCACTCCGTCCGGGGGTAAAATTTAGGTCTAAAAGCCGTTTGATTGATAAACGTCTTTCTCGCAAAGATCCATCCAGAGGGATAGTTCGACACGAATATCAAGTTATTTCTGAATCAGATGAAATTTTTTTCGTATGTGTTTGCCCATCTTTGGTACACGTGAATGAAGGAGAATACGAATCAGTTGGTGAGGATGATTTCAGCTTCCCCTGATAAGACAATTTCGTTTTCTCTCATGAGCCATATTTCGCACAAGATTCGTGATGAAGATTCATCTAAGACTTCAAGAACTTTCCCTCCAGCCAGGACTACATCACTGTCAAACACGGGTTTTAGAAATTTTGCTTTCAGTCTTTTGATACAAGTTGGACCTTGCCATTGCATTAACATGTTGGCAACGTAAGAAAGGTTGAGGGGCCCTTGATTAATTACGTTATCGCCAATCCCTAGAACTTCATTTGCTTTACGATCCCAATGCACAGGATAAGGGTCTCGTAATAATGCCGCCATGGTTTTCATTTTCTGTGGGTCAACGGAGTTGACTTCGATAGACGGCAAATCTGTTCCGACGTATGAAGAGAGTTCTTTCATCTTTTTCTCCACAATCTCCAGTAGTTAGTAACTCGAGCAACTAATAATCCTCGTTCAGTTGACAGATCTATAGAGAAAACAAACCGATCATAGATTCTGCCATTGTCTGTTTCGATTCTTTCAACATCGATTATTTCACCTTGGCATCGGTACGGAATATTTTCCTTTAATGGATGGAAATATTCCCAGTCATAGCCATCAAGGCCAACAGAACCAGCGCCATTTACTTGCCCCAAAGAAAATAATTCAGAAATGGATAAACCGGAGCCTTGTATCGGGACATGAAAAAGAGCGATTGGGTGAACTAATTCATCTGGGAGCTGTTCAGCTGTAGTGCAGTCAGTGAGTAGCCAATTCTCCCAGTGTTCTATTTTTCGAACGCCTCCAGGGAATTTATAACCACGCAATGCAAGGATTTCTTCTTCGGAAATAATCACGATTGCCCCTTTGGATGTCGCGATTCTTGTTCTTCTGCCAAGAGTGCATTCAGGTCATGGCTCAGCTTCGATTGAACTTGTAATTGCATCATATGGCGGTCAGGGGCTTGGAAAGTTGCTATTTCTCTTTCTAATCGTTTTTTTGAGGGCGGATTCCCACCCATGGCTCGCGTTAAGAATGCTTCGGTGTACCGGTAAAGAAGTTCGTCATCTTTCGTTATATGAATAATTCCACGAAGGGTTACTTGCTTGCCTATATTCTTATGATCCCAAATACAAAACGAAGTTGCGGGATTGCGCTTCCACGCATGATATTTCGCTCTGTTGGTCGTTGACGTGACTGTTATTTGACCATCAATAACAACGTATAGCATCACTGCCGTTACTGGTTCGTTGGACTTCGTAACCCATGAAACAACTGCGTGGCTGGAGTCATTGATAATCTCTTCAATTTCGTTTTCTGCAAGGGTGAATGAAGATATGTTTCTCCGCGTTTCCCACGCTTCATATTTTTCTTTTTCATTCACGTAACTTACTGTAAAGTAAATGCTATGAATTGCCCAAACTCAAGCCTTTCAAGCGAAGTTGCGAGGACCAAATAAATGCAAGATAAAGATTTTGATGCGGTGCAGAAACTAGTTGCGAAAGATCAAATTAGAGAATTGGTGCACCTTTATTCACAAGCTATTACAAGTAGAGATAAGGATCTGATGGTTTCGTTGTACGTCAAAGACGCCTCTTTCGGTTCGATAGGCTCTGGAGAAAAAGCTTTACGTGCATTAATGGATGAGACGATGGGAGATTTGGAATTCGGTGTAATCCTCACAGCGAATCACACAATCACTTTCCAAAGCCCTGAACTAGCTAATGGGGAAGTTTGGGCGAGATGTTTCGCACAAAATAGAACTGAAGGATATTACGAACAGTTAGTGAAGTATGTTGACGAGTACCAAATGACCGAGTTGGAAGATGATGGTACGCAAGTTTGGAAATTTAGGAGCAGACGCCATTTGTTATGGTTCGGTGAAGGGAAAGAGTCCCCGCTGAAACTCCCAGAGGCATCCTGGCCGAAAAGAAATATAGGAATAGGAAGAATACCCTTAGCGGACGAAGCAGTTCAGAGTTTCAGAAAGAAAGGAACCCTCGACTAATTGACGATTCCTTGAGAACGAAAGTCTTCGTATTCGCTTTCAGTTATAGAAAGTTCAGCTTGGAGGACTTGTTTGGTGTCAGACCCAAGAGACGGGGGTGCAGCTAAATCCCTTTTCGGAACATTTGTCATCCTGACTGGATTTCCAGCAGTCAGCACGCGATGGTCACCTCCAGTAGGTACTTCGACTAGCATTTCTCGCGCAAGTATGTGAGGGTCATTGACAACATCCTCTGCTTCAAATGCCGGCGCTGCAGCAATACCAGCCTTAGCAAGATCATCGCAAACCTTAATTAAACTGTTGCTTCCAGCCCAATTGAACAGCGCTTCCTGTATAACATCTAAGTTTTCAAGCCAACCTGATCTAGTTCCGAAACGGTCGTCCGTTAGCCAATCATCCTCTCCTAAAATTTTTGAGAAAGCTTCAAACTGATGTTCGCGACCGATTTGGATTACAATTTCTCCTGATTCAATCTTGAATCCGTGGTTTATGAGCAAACTAGGTGTGCGCGGATTTTTCCCAAGTGATAAATAATTAGGCACAATGTCTGCAAAAGCAACCATTGAGTCAAGCATAGATATGTCTATGTATAGGCCTTCTCCCGTTTGTTCTCTTTGACGCAATGCAGAAAGGACTCCGATAACGGCGAATAAGCCACTTCCAGTATCGCCTAAAGCCCCAACTGGTGAAACTTTAATAGCGTCATCTTCGCCACGATTAAAATTGTATATGCCTGACATAGCTTCTGCGATTGGGGCAAATGCGGGCCAAGAGGCATATGGCGTATCCACAGTATTTCCGAAACCAGATATAGAAAGATAGATAAGCTCTGGCTGGGTTTTTTGAAGATCGTTGTAAGCGAGCCCAAAGCGTTCCATGGTCCCTGGCTTGAAATTCTCTGCAACTACATCAAATTTTTTGGCTAACCGCTTGAATAACTCCTGCCCTAATTCGTGTTTGAGGTCCAGGGCTATGCTTCTCTTATAAAGGTTATTTCTCAGGAACGTTGCTCCGACAGTGTTCCCATCAGTATCAATAGTCGCAGGCAGACTTGACCGTCCTAAGTCACCTCTAGTTGGATGCTCGACCTTAACAACTTCGGCCCCGAGGCTAGCCAATAATTGGGTTGCGTATGGAAGGGATTGCATCTGTTCAGCAGCCAGAATACGGACACCAGTTAAGGGTTGAACGACTTGGTGTTTTGAGTCTGTATCTTTCTCCACGCAACCCCCTTTGTTATCAGAGTAATTTAAGTGTCCTTAGCAGCCCGGTTTATTGCGCTAATAATAGCTCGCATGGATGCTCGGGTTATATCAGTATGTAATCCGCATCCCCATAACTCATGCCCATCTATAGCCATCTCTACATACGCAACAGCGGTTGCATCAACTCCGCTCCCTTTGGAATGTTCGTGGTAATCGAGAACCCGTAAATCTTTAGCTAAAGTTTCTCTTAAGCCCCTAACAAAGGCATCAAGAGAACCAGAACCTTCGCCTTGGACTATCATTTGTTCGCCCTCGCAGGATAGTCGAGCAGTAAGTAGAGTTCTATCTCTACCTTCCGGATTTTGCGCCGACTCATAACCGTGCAGTACGTAAGGGTAATCAATATCTAAATACTCGCCGGCGAACTCGTTAAAGATTTGCTGAGCGCTTATTTCTTTACCCGTTGTGTCAGTAATTTTTTGTATTGACCTAGTGAACTCAATTTGCATTCTTCGTGGTAGATCAAATTGGCTTTCGGTCTTTAGTAGGTAAGAGACACCGCCTTTACCTGATTGGCTGTTTACTCTCACAACATCTTCGTATGTCCTTCCAACATCTAATGGGTCAATTGGAATATAAGGAACTTCAAAGAATCCTGCTTCTGACTTAGTCAAGGCTTCAAACCCTTTTTTGATTGCATCTTGATGAGAACCAGAAAAAGCTGTGTACACAAGATCCCCGACATATGGGTGTCGAGGATGTATGGGAAGTTGGTTACAGTATTCGGCCACTCTTCGAATTTCATTTATGTCGCTTATATCTAGCATCGGGTCAACACCTTGACTAAACATATTCATAGCAATGTTTATGACATCTACATTGCCTGTTCGTTCGCCATTTCCAAATAGCGTCCCCTCAACTCGATCGGCGCCAGCCATTATTCCAAATTCTGCTGCTGCTACTCCGGTGCCTCTGTCATTATGTGGGTGCAGGCTCAGAATAATTTCATCTCTCCGGTTCAGGTTCCTATGCATCCATTCAATCATGTCTCCGTATGTGTTTGCAGATGCCATTTCAACGGTTGCTGGAAGATTGAGAATAATTTTATTTTCTTTGCTCGGATTAATTACCTCTACTACAGCATCGCAAATTTCTTTAGCGAAAACGAGTTCGGTTCCGGTAAATGACTCTGGCGAATATTCATAACGGATATGGGTTTCTGGGATGTTAGATTCAAGTTCCTTACAGTAAGCAGCAGCATCAGTAGCAATTTTCTTTATACCATCTGTGTCCAGTCCGAAAACAATTTCGCGCTGCAACGTTGACGTTGAGTTGTAGAAATGCACAATTGCCTGTTTCGCCCCACTTATAGCTTCGTAAGTTCTATCTATTAATTCTGGCCTGCTTTGCACTAGCACCTGAATCGTCACATCATCCGGGATGGCCCCTTCTTCAATAATCTCGCGAACAAAAGTGAAATCGGCCTCAGATGCTGACGGAAACCCGACCTCAATCTCTTTGAAACCTATCTCCACAAGTTTTGTAAACATCCGCCATTTGCGATCAGGATCCATAGGTTCTATTAGGGCCTGATTGCCATCCCTGAGATCAACTGAACACCACAAAGGGGCTTCCGTGATTACTACATTGGGCCAAGTTCGGTCCGGTAGATCTATCGGCGCGAAAGTTCTATATTTGTCAAACGGCATCGGGCTTTGTGTTTGGCGATTTTGGGGGTTTCTATTTGTACTCATATGTTCCTCTCAACTTGTTATACGGATTGTCCCAGTAGCGGAATAAATCAGGCCACTGGGCATATAAGTCGTAAGTCAAGGAGTAGGTTACTCATATTTAAATGCTACTCAGAAAGTTCCAATATCCCAATAAGAAAGGACTAACGTATTCGGTAATTAATTCGGTTTCCGCTTTCAAATGCTTTTTGACCTTGTTGCATTGCGGATTTGGACATCCCAGTCGTGAGTATTGAAGGTGCCAAGGATAATGCGTTTAATCTACCGAGGTCATTGGCTGCCCATATAGCACGAAGGCTAGCTTGTACTGCTATAGGGGGTTGACTAGCAATTGCTTCCGCGATCCAGACTGCTTTTTCGTGCAATTCATCAATTGAAGTTACTTCACTGACAAGACCTATCTTCAGGGCTGTATCAGCGCTAAGTCGTTCATGGTTTCCCAATAGGGTTAAGCGTAAGATTTCTCCTAATGGCATGCGTTGAGTCATTTTTATCGGCTCGTATACAGCTGGCATCCCGTAAGTGACATGGGGATCAAAGAAAGTTGCATTATCTGAAGCCAGAATTACGTCGCATTCGGAAAGGAAATAGAAAGCTCCACCGCAACACATGCCGTTCACGGCGCAAACTATAGGTTTCCAAAGGTCACAGGATTTTGGCCCCAAATCATCACCTGGGTCGTCGTACATAAAGTTATTGGATGTACCAAATAGGTTCTCTGAGTCTTCAAGAGCAGTCATTTCTTCGCTTCGATCAATCCCAACGCAGAATGCTTTGTCGCCCGATGCCGTCAAAAGTATGGAATGGACTTCATCAATTTCACGAAATGCCGTCCAGGTATTCTTTATTTCTGTTCGCATTAACTCATTGAATGCATGCAAAACTTCTGGGCGATTTAATGTGACTATTCCAACGTTATTTCTGATTTCAACAGAAATTGTCTCATAAGAAGATGGGTCAAATAGAGTGTCCATAGTTCTATTGTGCCATTATCAGACATAATTTGCTTTACCTGCAAGAATGATTCATAGAGGGGGATCTAATGAAAGCTGATTTTAAAGGGAAAGTCGCCGTTGTGACAGGTGCCAGCCGAGGGATAGGAGAAGCCACAGCCCGCCAACTTGATGCAAGCGGGGCGATGACTGTTCTCGTTGCAAGAAGTGAAGACAAATTGCTAAAAATCAAAGAAGATATGGCAAATCCTTCGTTACATGTGCCAATTGATCTTTCGCTTGATGATGCACCAAACACTATCCGTGAAGTAGTTATTGAAGAGTTTGGAAAAATTGATGTTCTTGTCAATAATGCCGCAGTTGAAAGAAATGAACCAGCACACAAAGCTACAGCTGCAGCAATAGATGAAACTCTTCTTGTGAACCTCCGGCAAGCGTTCATGCTGTGTTCAGTATTCGCAAAGGATCTTTTCGCTTCGAAAGGAAATGTTGTAAATGTTACATCTACAGCAGCTGCTGGAGCTGGTGGAACTCAAGGAGCGTATGCCGCTTCAAAAGGAGGATTAAACACTCTGACAAAAAACTTAAGTAATGAGTGGGCCAACAAAGGGGTCCGTGTTAACGCTGTAGCGCCAGGTTTGGTTTTAACCGAGATGTGGGAACCAACATTTGAACTGTTAGGTGAAGAGAACGTGATGGAAAATTTCGTAAAGCGTGTCCCATTAGGCAAATGGGGGACACCGGAGGAGATCGCAAATGTGATCTGCTTCCTCGCTTCTGACCTTGCTTCCTATGTGACAGGGCAAATTGTTAGAGTAGACGGCGGCATGCTCAATATCTAGTATAAAATTCTAAAAAATGATAAGAAGGAGAAAATGACTAATCGGCTCGATGCACTAATAGACAGGGAACAGGAAGCTATTGGCTGTCCGTACCCAATTTTCTCCGAATTGCGAAAAGAAAGCCCAATTCATTTCAGCGAAAAGCTAGGGACATGGGTTTGCACTAGGTACGAAGATGCAATGGAAATCCTGCATGACACGGATAGGTTCTCTTCTCTTATGCCGACTGGCCCTCGCGACGGTCGGGGCGGATTCGCCGTTGCTATGGAAGAGCTAGCCAAAGATCCAGATATGGCAGAATACTTTCAAACGTTTCTCGCTAATGCTGCGAATGCTGCAGTTCTGTTAAATGCAGACCCACCAGAGCACCGCCGGCAACGCAAAGCCGTGAATAGGGCATTCCGTCCCAGTCGATTGCGCGGAATGGAACCAATGATTGAAGATGTAACTGAAGAACTTCTTTCTCCAATTCGGCAGAAAAAGGAAATGGAATTCGTCAGTGAATTCGCTGTTGGTTTACCAATGACGATAATTGCGCTCGCACTGGGAGTAGAGACGAGTGACTTATCTAAGTTCAAAAAATGGTCAGATGACTTAGTGATGCCCGTCGGAAACCCAGATCCAACTATTGATAAAGTGCGCGAATATTTAATTTCCCTAAAGGGATTTAATGAATTTTTCGGAAATCTACTGCAGGAGAGAAGAGAATCACCGCTTGAAGATATTATTTCTGATGTTGCGACGGCGGAAGTAAATGATGAAATGCTCAACGAAGCTGAAATGCTTTCAATGCTCCAACAATTTCTCGTCGCTGGTAACGAAACGACGACCAAACTCCTAACCAACCTGATGCACCGATTAGCAGTAGATGATGGTCTAGAACAGTTATTGCGAAACGATCCATCGCTTATTGATAATTTTATTGAAGAAGGTTTACGTTATGAAGCTCCAGTAGGTGGTCTTTTCCGATCAGCGAAAATTGATACCGAAGTTAATGGAATGCAAATTAAAGCTGGCCAACATATATGGGTTATTTTCGCAGCAGCGAATAGAGATCCCGAAATTTTTCCTGATCCTGATGTTTTCTCAGTTGAACGTGATAATGCTCGTGAACATATCGCATTCGGTCACGGCGAGCATTACTGTATTGGGGCGTTATTGGCACGGTCAGAGGCAAAGATAGCAATGCAAAGATTGCTTGAAAATATCGAAAATATTAGCCTTCTTGAAGATAAAAATAACTTTGAATATGAAGAGTCATTCGTCCTAAGAGGGCTAAAGGAACTGCATGTTTCTTACGATGTGCGAAACGCCAACTAACCTCATTGAATTTGCTACTTGACAGCAATAATGGATATTTCCATTTTCCATTGATCTTGTGCCAGTTCGGGTACCGTGACTAATGTCGATGCGGCCCGATGTTGTTTCAGATGATCATCTCTTGCTTTCATAACTGCTTGTAGATCCTGATCAAGAACAACATAGGTAGTCACAGAGACAATATCAGTTAGTTCCATATGTGCTTCCTTTAGAATTTCTACAATATTTTTCCAAACCAGCGTTGCTTGATCATCTATCTTTTCTGGGGTATTACCATCGGTGTCAACCGGCACTATCCCTGACGAATGTAAAATCTGATCAAATCCACGTGAGAGTACTCCATGAGCGTATTTTGCTGCTGGGGGATGGATTGTACGTGGGTTGATTCGGTAATTCATGGATCTATATTGGCATGATTGGGGGACATGTGCATATGCGCAGCTAATCTTGCTATTCTTATGATTGTTGAAGGGGAGAAAATGGTAGGTTGTCCAGGAGAGCCAAAATCAATAGCAGACGTTGACGTTTTTTCTCCTGAGGCTATAGAGAACTGGTATCCAACCTATGATCTTCTTCGATCTGAGTCTCCTATCTATCATGTTCCCGATACGCGAACTTATTTCTTAACGCGATATGAAGATATCTACAACGTCCTCCGGCAAACAGATCTGTTTCTTCGGGGCGCTGGCAAATCTCGACCACTGATCTCTGATAAAGAAGCCCAAGATTATTTCAATGAAAATGGATGGAAGAAAATGTCTGTTTTGGGTTCTAATCCTCCAAACCATCGGCGGTACCGAGATATGGTCGACCATTTTTTTTCAGTAAAAGGAGCCCAGAAACAAACTGATTTAATTGCAGAAATTGCTAATCACCTAATTGATAATTGGATTGACGACGGAGAAGTCGAATATGTTACGCAATTCGCAGAGCTACTGCCATCAATGGTGATAACCGTGATGATGGGTTTTCCGTTAGAGGATCTTGAGAGATTAAAAGTCTGGAGCGAGGCATGGGTGGCTCCTTTCTCTTTGCAACTAGATGTTGAGCAAGAGAGAGAAGTGTCAAGATTGATGGTTGAGTTTCAGCATTATATATACAGTCATATTCAGGACCGTAGAGAAAACCCTAAAGAGGACCTGACGGATGATGTGGTCAGTTATTTAGTGCATACTCCAGTCAATCTTCATTCTGGGAAGCGAATGTTAACGGATACCGAAATCATAAATATGATTGATCACCTTTATATCGGCGGAAATGAAACCACCACTTTTGCTTTAACATCTGGCCTTTGGCTCCTTATTGAAAACCCTGAGCTTCAGAAGACATTGGTGGAGAATCCAAAGCTAATCCGAACTTTTGTGGAAGAGGTGCTAAGACTTGAATCCCCTACGCAAGGCATGGATCGTCATGCAGCCGAAGATACAGAAATAGCCGGAATTCCAATACCAAAGGGGTCCCACATTCATATGAGATATGCAGCTGCTAATAGGGACAAGAAACAATTTGAATGCCCGGCCAATCTTGAACTTGAGAGAGAGAATGCTTCGAAACATTTGGCATTTTCGATTGGTGAAACCCACTGTCCGGGAGCTGGGCTGACCCGACTAGAGCAAAATATAGCAACGGAGATTATTCTGAAAAGATTGAAAAATTTTCGCTTTAGCGAAGGGAAAAATAGTTTTCAACATCACATGAACTTTACACTCCGTTCCTTTACGGACTTGCACGTCACATTTGACAAATGTTAAGGATTAATTAGAAATGGTATGGGAACGGAGTCCAGTCAGGATCGCGTTTTTCTAAGAAAGCATCACGTCCTTCTTGGGCTTCGTCAGTCATGTAAGCGAGACGGGTTGCTTCTCCTGCGAAAACTTGTTGCCCAATCAGGCCGTCGTCAATCAGATTTAGCGCAAATTTTGCCATACGGTTAGCGGTGGGTGATTTCTCATTGATTTTTGCGGCCCACTCCAAAGCTGTTTCTTCAAGTATCTCGTGAGGTACAACTTTGTTGACCATCCCCATTTCTTTAGCTTCGATTGCAGAATATTCGTTGCCTAGAAAAAAAATCTCTCTTGCAAATTTTTGACCTACTTGTCGAGCTAAATATGCTGATCCGAAACCCCCATCAAAACTCGCAACATCAGTATCTGTTTGCATGAATCTTGCATGTTCTTCGCTGGCAATGCTCAAATCACATGTGACGTGCAGGCTATGACCACCACCGACTGCCCAGCCTGGAACGACTGAAATAACAGGTTTAGGAATTACTCGAATGAGTCGCTGTACTTCAAGAATGTGGAGTCGCCCGACTTTTGATACATCAATTGAGTCACTAGATTCTGTTTCAGCGTACTTGTACCCGTCTTTACCTCGAATCCTCTGATCTCCTCCAGAGCAGAAAGCCCAAACATTATCTTTTGGGGAAGGGCCATTTCCAGTTAATAGAATGCAACCGATATCTGTACTCATGCGAGCATGATCTAAAGCTCTATACAGTTCATCAACAGTCTTTGGCCTGAAAGCATTTCTTACTTCGGGTCGATTGAAGGCGATTCTCACAGTTCCTTGTTCTTTTGCTCTGTGATACGTGATATCAGTAAAATTGAAGTCTACGAATTCATCCCAACTGTTTGGGTCGAAAATACTTGAAACATCGTCTGCCATACACCTATCTTATGCGAACACTAGAAAATACGGCCGGAAAGATTGGATAAAAGCTCCTGTCCTAGACGCTTGATCTATCTTTGGATAACGCTAGAAGATTATTATTTTGCTCTTTGGGCTAACCACCATTTAGGCGTTTCATTACTGTGATTTTTAACATACTGGTTCCAAAGATCATCTTTTTCACCATCAATAACCCCAGAAGTAACAGATTCTTGTAACGGTGACGCACCGGAAATTGGATCAACCCATTCAAGTTTGAATGAGTCGAAACAGTCACGAAAATCTGTGTTGTGGTGGTAGTCAGCGACCTGATGGGTCATGAAATCGTCAAAACTTTCAAAGGATAAAAGAACGTAGTATGTCCGATCTTCGCTTCCTCTCCAGTATTCGTAGCGATTGCATCCTTTTTCGTTTTCGTGAGTCGAAAGAAAAACGCGTTTAGCGATAGATTCCCAATGCTCTTCTAATCCGGCCTTAATGGTTACGTGAGCCAGAAGAGTAGACATAGTGCAATTATGTCAGGGAGATAGGAGCTGCGCAAAGTAAGAACTAGTCGACGCGTCTGTTGTCTTCAAGCAAGTTTATCTCCCATAAGACCTGGTCAAGTTTGTCTGCTGCAGTAATGGGGGCATATCGTTGTGGGTTCTCGGGGCCAATGCAGCTCGGCATGGGGGAAAGAATCGTCCAAGGAGTTGGGTGGCAGAATTGAACAATTGATAACCTGTCACCGATTTGCTCAGAGTCAGCTACTACTCGGTGGATACCAGTTGGCACTTTCCCATTACTTATATGTTCGAGCATGATACCTGTATTGATGATCAAGTGATTCTCTGGCGGGGCGGCATCCATCCAACCTTCTGCGGTTTTAATTTGTAATCCACGAGCTGTTGCCCTTGGTAAAGCCGTAATCAAATTAATATCACCATGTTCTTCAGCCCATACGTGAGAATCATCGGGGGCTAAATTCATAGATGGGTAATGGATTGCTCGAGTAAGGTTTGCACCACCTGGAACAATTGAATCAAAAAAACTCTCTGATGCTTCTAACCCCGCTGCGATAATGCGTAAGAACCGCAGTTGTAGGTCAAGAACTTGGCTATGAAAGGACTCTAAAGTCTCAGTAATACCTGGAACCAGATCCTCTGGAAAAATATTGTCTAAAAATCTATGTGGGTATCGCTCCTTAAGCGGATGACCTTGCGAAAGATCTTTGCCCCAATTCAGCATTTCTTTCCAATCTGGGACATCAGATATGGCAGCAGTTTCAACCAATAATCCGGTATAACCTCGTTGTCCGTGTGTCCCGTCAGCTGTTGCAGTGCTTTTAAGTTCAGTAGACAAATTAAAAAATTGATCGAGCATCCCGTAGACCTCATCTAGGAAACCCTGCGACATATCATGAGACGTATAGACAAAACCAGTTTCTAAACTCCGCATAACCCCGTTAACCACAACATCACGCTCGGCTTTTCCTCCAGCTTCGAAAGCAAGCATGTCAACGTCTAAAACCATTTCATCCATATATTCAAGAGTACCTTCTTCTATGGGCTTTCATCTAAAAACTGCTTTTAGTTGAAACCCAAAACCTGAAGAACCGAACTATCATGTTTTCGTGGCGAAAAGTGCATATATCTCTAAATCAGGAATTGTATTCCTTTGTTTTCTAACGCTATTTACCACAATGGGGCCAATAAATGCGCAAGAAGAGGAAGATGTAATTGAGGATGCGAAAGAACAACGTGAATTGGTTCGTCAGGAACAATTAGCAGCTGAGGCAGAAATAGCTTTGCTTGAAGCAGAAGACATTGAAGTAGTTGCTGCACTAGATGCAGCAACTGCTTTAGTTAATCTTCAGGAGGCGAAAGAACAAGCTGCCGAACAACGTCTTAAAGCCGCACTTGATCAGAAGATTGAAGCTCAAGAAGGCTTCCTTGCTATTGCTAGTCAAATAACTTTTCTTGAGGATAGGGCAATTGCTTACGCCGTAGAGTCGTATATCGGTTTGAGTGATCGAAGAACGGAGGCATGGTTTGAAGCAGAAGATGCCACGATTGCCGCTCACAAAATAGCCCTACTTGATTTAGTAAGTAGCGATACGAATGATGTGCTTGACCAGTTGAAGTTAATACAAAGGGAAAGGTCGTATCTGCTTACGAAAGCAGCTCTTGCTCAAGATGAAGCAGACCTGATACGTGTTGAACTTGAAGAGGTAAGAGTGAAGCTCGAAGCTCAAAAAGCGGTACAAGCAGAATTAAAAGCTGAACTAGATGTTCGTAAAGAGCATTGGAATTCAATGCTGGCAACTGCTATCCAAGAAGAGGAAGACATAACTAATTACATTGCAGCCGAAGAAGAGAGAATTGCTAGAGAATTAGAAGAAGCGCGAAGACGTGCAGAACTAGAAGCACGTTTAGGAGAAATTACGGAAGCCGGATGGGTTTATCCATCGCCAGGTGCGATTACCTCAGGATTTGGGATGAGGATGCACCCGATACTGGGGTATGCGAGAATGCATAACGGAGTTGACTTTAATTGTTGGACTGGTGATGCTATACGAGCTGCTACCGATGGAATTGTTATAGCTGCTGAATATTACGGAGGTTATGGTTACGCGGTAATTATCCAGCACGCAAATTCAATTTCAACTCTGTATGGTCACTTATCAAATATATTCGTTCAACTTGAGGAGTATGTTGTTGTCGGAGAAAATGTTGGAGCTTGTGGGAGTACGGGGTTGTCAACCGGTCCTCATTTGCATTTTGAGGTTCGGGTCAGTGGAACCCCTGTTGATCCGGTCCCGTATCTTCCGTAGGATGGTCACCCATTGCCGCTAAAACTCACGCTTCAAGAGATAGCAGACGTTTGCCAAGGCAAGATCTTTGGCGATAGGTCACTGAGCGTAGACGGAGTATCAATCGACACACGGACTCTTCAAAAAGGCGAATTATTTGTACCGCTAATCGCAGAAAGAGACGGACATGAGTATGTACGTGAAGCGGTTCAGATAGGTGCAAAAGCACATTTATTCAGCTATGGAAGCGCTAATGGGAATGGGATTCATGTAGAAGACACACTCAAAGCGTTTCAAGATTTAGCAAAGTATGCGAGAACTAAAATTCGAGGAGAAGTTATTGGCATTACTGGTTCTGTGGGTAAAACAACTACGAAAGATATTCTCTTTGCGTGCCTTTCGGAGCATTATCCAACGGTAGTAAGTAAATTTTCGCACAACAATGAAATCGGCGTTCCCTTAACTCTTCTTTCATCTGATGATTCTACGAAACATGTTGTCTTGGAAATGGGGGCGAGAGGTCCTGGGCAAATACGAGAACTATGCGAAATAGCATCACCGAGCATCGGTTTGGTCACACAGGTAAGTGCGGCGCATACAGAATTTTTTGCAAATGAAGAAGAAATAGCCTTAACCAAAGGAGAGCTCATTGAAAGTTTGCCAGAATCCGGAACAGCCATACTAAATGCTGAAGATCATCGGGTACTGTCTATGACTTCAAGAACGAACGCAGAAGTCGTAACATTTGGTTTTCATGACGCTGACGTTTTAGCAGAAAATATTCTGATGGATGAAAATATTTGCGCATCATTTACACTACGAACACCGTGGGGTATTGATGCCGTGAAATTAAATATCCCGGGAGTGCATAATATCAGTAACGCTCTCGCAGCAGTTTCCGCAGGCTTAACGATTGGGTTAAACCAAAGTTCTCTTGTTGACTCGCTTTCCAAGATTGAACTTTCGCCCATGCGTATGGACTTAAGACGGACAAATAGCGGAACACTTGTCATTAATGATTCGTATAACGCTAATCCAGCTTCTATGAACGCTGCGATTGACACGCTTATCTCAGTTGATGCAAAAACTAGAATAGCTGTCTTAGGACTGATGGCAGAGCTTGGTGATAGAAGTGCTGCGGAGCATAGGAAAATAGCCAATCGGCTAGAAAAATCAGGTACTTATGTAATTTCCGTTGGAGTAAAGGAATACGGCGGGGTTCAAGTTACTACTTGGGAAGAAGCGCTAGAAAAGCTGCACGACAGTGGTTTGCTTGGAGATAACTCTGTGGTTCTTATAAAGGGATCTCGTGTTGCAGGATTAGATAAGGTTGCCGAAGCTTTACATAGTGAAATTAGGTAGTTGGAAGGTCTTTGGGCATGATTGGAGAATTTCGCGTTTGGTAATCTTTGAGACGCGAAGCATCACAACTTTCGCATAGGTATATCAACTTTGAACTCTGCACAGAAAGTTGAGTTCCTCGTGACTTGGAAACAATTGCTTCAAATGCGGGGCGTACATTGCTGGAATCACACTTCGGACATTTGGGGGTAAGATCTCGAACCCAAGTAAGGCCGCACTTCAAACACCGAACAGAAATTTGGTTATTTTCAGTAAAGCCCTCTAGCTCTTCACTCTCATTACATTGCTTACATACGACCAAATGATCCATGGCAAAACCACCCTAATGCTGCTTATGGACAGTCTAGGGTTTATCTTATCTATAGAAGTCATGACAGAAAGTAAGTAATGCCGCTAAGTAAAAACTATTACGACATCCTAGGCGTCGACGCTAATGCTGATTTGAGTGTTATTAAGAAAGAATATGTCAAGAAAGCGCGGCTTCTTCATCCGGATAATTACCCAGATTTAACTAAATCTGAATTAGAAATACGTGAAAAGCAAATGAAAGACTTAAATGGGGCCTGGAGTATTATATCCAACCCGGCAAAGCGAAAAAAATATGACGCATCTCTGAATACGGGAATCAGCGAAGATCAACTTCTCCAAACAAGTAGAAGAGCTTCGGAAGAATTTGTAGCGGAAAATGAACCACCTCATAAGCCAGTTAATCAAATTGCATCCCGCGAAGAAATGGAAATTAGAGGGTTTGCAAAACTGATGAAACCGCTGCCACTAATCTGTCTCGTGATTCTAATCGTAGGAGCGATTACCGCAGGGCTTGTATTTGGTGGAAGTGCAGATTCCGGAAATCCAAAATCCCAGTATGTCCCTGAATCTGGAGACCTAAACCCCAAGCTGTGCATTGACATTGCTCCTGTTGAAGAGGTCCCTTGTGATGGAAAAGAAGACGCAAGCGTTTGGGAGATTATAGGCGCAAACGAAAAGTGTGCTTCTGGGCTCAGTTACGAATACCGTTCTCAGATCGGAGGCGGATATTGCGTTCTGTATCGTACAAAGTCACTCCCATGAATCAAGGGTTGCGGCTACTCT
>PVBE012866438.1_pt1 | contig 30785 bp, 32 predicted proteins | sample 1631181 | NCBI WGS metagenome assembly PVBE01 (sample SAMN08397723, study PRJNA350692) | Marine metagenome, whole genome shotgun sequencing project. | isolation source: water | place: Pacific Ocean | collected 2012-04
CTCAATATCTTGACTATCAATGATCACGAGTTCTTTAGTCACTATGGGCATTCCTCATTAGAATGAAAAGGCTTCAAACGTCTATGACGTCGGGTCTACTGCAATCCTACGATGCGCGTGTCATTCCACGTCGACGAACATCGTACATAAAATACAGACTTGTGATTGTTCCTAAAGTTAGAAAGAAAATGAATCCCCATTCCCATCCCGCTTCAGACGTCATCAATTGGATGTTGTTGTACAAATTCTCGCTCCTGGTACGAACCTCGTGCCACGCCTGGACATGAGCAATTACGGCCGTCGCAGCATAACTTGCGGTAACGGCGTAAAGCACAGAGGTACATAGGCATTGGAATCGAGTAAGCACAGTGTCCAAAAAATAGGCCACCGTTAAATAACCAAATGTAAACGAAACCCAAATGCTCATGAACATTCCCGAAACTTCGGAAATATGATTTAACGTCGCAATTGTTTCTACTTCGGACATCTGTTTTACCTGGGAAATTCCGGGGACAGTTTACTTAACTCAGAGAATGAACGTACGTCGAAGTACTTAGCGACAATTAAGTAAACTGTCCCCGGAACTCGCCTCTCGGTCGCGGTTTAATCATGAAGTTTCGCGCCTTTGAACACTTTGTCGACTGCTTTTTTGTCGGCGCGTATGGCGAGACCAACTAGCGGTAAGTCAGATGTTTCGTAATTCATTACAGAAAGTCGGTTTGCCTCGTCGTGACCGGTTTCAAACATGTCTTCAATGTACAGCGCTGGTTTTATGTTTCTCGTATGCGCCCTATCCAGGAAAGTCCGTAAGCGATCGCGAGAAGACTTTAGAATAACCGTCGGTTGTATACATAGCGCTGCATATTCACGATTTGATGCATCTCTGTACACCTCCCCAATAATCTCAGGCGCGTCACCGATGATCCCAGATGTTAGAAACGAGATGACATTCAACTTTTGCCATTGGGCAAGATCGTCAGCAACGACAATCGCGAATTTGGTCGAGAATTCCATCTAGAAATATTGCTCCTGCGGTTGCCGCATCAGTGCTGCGTCTTTAACATTTTGCGCCGGGCATCCCATTACGCGGACATCAATTTATTCTATATTCAGAGAGTTCAAGATTTTCCGCAAATTCGCGAAACTCAGAGCTAAAGAATTCTTTACGCAGATCCCAAACCCGATTTAGCGCGGGCATCGATAGATACGACGAATACTGATGTGCCATCGGGTCCCAAATGTGTGATTCGAGCTGCCCTTGGCGATGCTGGAAATAGGCTTCCTCCCACACTCTCAATATCCGCTGTAAGCCTGCAATGAGAACGAAAATTTCCGTTTCGCTTAGCGCATCGAAATCTCTATTCGCTTTTGTAATGACTTCTGCATTTTCGACATTCGCAAACGTCGCAATGGCATCGCGAAACCCGACTGATATCTCGTGCATGGCGGCTGTGCGTGCCTGCCGATTTTGGGTTCGAATTTGAATTGCCAAGTAAGCCAGCGAAACAACGACTGCCGTCGCACCAATTATCTCGCCAACAACCCCGATCGCATCCCAGTTCATAGGAGTATCCTTGCCGCGATAAATTCCACTGAAGCCGACGCTGCGTCCCAATTCATGTGCGATCCCTCAAGATAACGCTGTCGCAATTTGATTATTAAGCTAACGGTCGCTGCCGATTCCTTCCGGAACCTTTTCCCATATCCACGCGTTGGCTGAGTCGATTTGATGCCCGACAATGTGGTTGACGAATGCTACGGTCAACGGCGTCACTCGATATTCCCAGTTCTGCAGCGACATTATTTCGCGTATTGCTCGGCGCCGAAGAAATGCAGCGACACATAAGGCTCGTCACCCACGACCCAACTGTCGTGCGGCTCAGAGGGAACGTAAAAAACATCACCCGCGTGCATTTCGGTGACTCGTCCGTCCGGAAATGCGGCCGTCGCGCACCCGGACACCACCATCCCCACGTGTTCTACGGAGCAATATTGCTCGCCGATATTCGGGCCAACGTCCGCGGACCATTTCCAACCCGGTTGGTAGGTGGCCCGCCCGATCGTCATGCCACCCAGGGTCACAGTTTCAAATTTTCCTTTTTCGAAATGAGAAACTTCGTCTGGATTCTCAAATCGTTTAAGGATCACGTCGTTCATAGCAGGCCTCCAGGATCGGGGAGTTCCGGGGACAGTTTACGTATCTCCAATATCAACCAAATGTCGAGGGAATTCGGCATAGTTAAGTAAACTGTCCCCGGAACTCCCCGGAACTCCCCGGAACTCGTTGTTAATTTCGTCGACGAATTCTCTGGGGTATTGACCATGATTTATCGTCCACCACCGCCTAGCTCCCGGCGATTCCAAGAATTGTTCGATTTGATACTGTGCGCTGGCCCAATTATTTGTGCCGCTAACGCCATTGGTCATGCGATCGAATATATGCGTCCAGATCCAAAACCGTTGGGCGATCAAAGAGTCGAACCGCGCTTTGTGTGCGCCGTCAATGGAATCGTAGTTTTGCAGACCCTCAACCCATAGCTTGGCGAGGCCTTGGTTTTCCGCGAGCGCTAGCCGGAACAAAGAAGCTTGTTCCAAATTGGCATTCATTTCTGCGCGCCTCCGAAATCTCAACGGCATCGCTATAAGTACCGACATGGGTCGCAATTCCCGCGTCTATCTCTCGGTTCATGTGCTCAATACCCTAACGTTCGCAAACTGAATCAACTGCTCGCGTGTTTTTTCGTCATCGATCGTTGATTGACTATCCCACAAACGCTCACTCGCCGGACCACCGGTACTTAAGGTGCGGCTTTAGCGAAGTCATCCACCTTTAAGTGGTGACTCGTATCTCCGAGGAAAGGTTGATGGATGACCGTTTCCACGAAATGCCACTCGCCTTCCTCCCGAGCAAAGACGTCGTGATAGTGCCCCGAGAAAATGGCTTGGAGTGGTAACGCATCCGTTTGCTGCAGCACCGTTACGTATCGCTGTCCTGTCGCCGTGCCAGCCTTCTCGTCGATTTCCAATTCAATATTTGCGTTCACGTGTCGAGTTCTTGGGGTGCCATCTTCATATATCATCACTTTGGATCCGACATTGTCGAGCAGCTCCTTCGAACCTCGATTCGGGGGGCTATCGGCCACATACCACGCGCCTTTGTCGTAAAGCGCCGCGAATCCTTCGATGTCGCCACCGTCAACGGTGTGAGAGTACCGATTTAATAGGCTAAGTATTTTTTCTTTGTCGGACATTTTTGCGCCACTCCTATTAGCACTCGACGTTGTAAATTTTGGTAAGTGATTCCGTTACGTATTTTTTCGATTGCGTTCTGAAACGATTCCGGGTAGGCATTTTGATACGACTCCCAATACCACACGCCATCACTTGTACTCATTATGCGGCGTAGCTGAGTCTCCCGTGATTCCCAAGTATCCGGCGAAAAGTTCGTTTGCAACGTTTGAGTATGCGTATTCCGGTATGCAGCAAAAACATTGTCGATCTAATCGCATTGCGCGGCTATCGCTGTCCCTTCCATCCATTCCAATGCACAACGTCGCTCATAGGTAAACGATTTGCGAGTTTAAACTCGTCGCCGGTGTAGTATCCCACCGGCAACAATGCGGTTTGAGTGACGCCGTCTGGCAAATCTAGCAGTTCGGCAGACGCTTGCGCGTCCATTAGGTGAACGGTTGTCCAACAACAACCGAGGCCGCGCGCTCGGGCCGCCAGCATAAACGACCAAGCCGCTGGAATTATCGAGCCGTAAGCGGAAGCTTGCTCAAACAATGGTAGGTCGACTAAATCGCCACTGCTGCAAAACAAAACGTGTACCGGAACGTGTTGCATGTTGGCAGTAAGGTAATTCGCGGATTCTATCATTCGCAACGTCGCGCGATCGGGGTTTTCGAAAGCTTCCGGTGCGGCGGCGATCGATGCCTCCCAATAAGTCTCGAACGAGCGTCTGTAAATCTCGGCCAAGCCCGCACGTTTTTCCGCGTCCGTCACCACCACGAAATGCCATTGCTGCGTGTTCGTTTGCGATGGTGCTTGCAACGCGACTTCGATGCACTGCTCAACAAGCTCATCTTCTACGGGTCGCTCTAAATCAAAACGTAGACGCACGGAGCGTGTGGTGGTTAATAATTTATCGCAAGCGGCTAAGTCTAGATTGCTGGTCATTGATGGTCCTTTAAATTTTTTCTTGACGTTTTACTGTTGGCTACGCCGATCATCTCTACTTACGCCGTGCCGCCGCCAGTACTATATTTGTACATGTCCTTCCAATAATGGTCGAGGACCTTGTCATCCGCGCAGCTCGTGCACTCGAGGTGCGGATCGCTCACTTCCAAAAGTCCTTTTTTAATCAACGTTTCGGCGTATGGTCCGCGATCGATTAATTTCGTCGGTCCGCGTTGTTCGGCAAGATCTCGGCGTCGCTTTTCAGTTGCACTTACGTCAACCTCGAACGTCTGGTCGTCCATTACCACACCGTACTCGCGCTCGGCGCTACCGTGCGACACGAGTCGACGCACAACATCCATGCGAACCAGCTCGATGTCGCGCTCTAACGGATCTCCCCATCCGCCGCCACCTGGGGTGACGAGGCGAATGAGATCGTTCGCAACCACCGGAACCGCATCGCGAGCGTAAAATACATGTTCTTCCGTCGCCGTGTCGGGGTTTTTGACTGAACCACCCGGCGCGCCCCAACGTCCGCCCTTAATACCCACGCAGGCAAAAGCCGTGCGTTCGGTAACGGTGGTGTAGTGCCCGTCGACTAATGTGCGAAGCTCTTTGACGTAGCCGAGGCCGCCGCGATACTTTCCAGGCCCGCCGGAATCGATAGCGAGTCCCACCCGCTCAACGGCAACCGGAAAGCGTTGCTCGATAAATTCTGCAGGTAAATTTTTGGAGTACGGGACTAGATCTACCGCATCGGTTCCGTCGGCGTAAGGACGGGCGCCGGATCCGGCGCCGAAGATTTCTCGCATGAGAAATAGTTTCCCTTCCAGATCTTCCCCATACAAACCGTAGAGCTGAATATTCTGCATGTCGGCAACAACCTCACCGTCGAAGGCCTTAGCCAACGCAACCGTGTAGGCGCTGATCATGCGCAGCATGCAAGTCATGCGCGATACCACCGGGGCCGGAAACTCGGAACTTAAAATCGTGCGTTTGGGGATCCGACAGCGAAATGCATCGGTAACCCCTTCGTTAATTATTATGCCGGGGATCTGCGCTTTGAAAAATGCACCGAGCCATTTTGAATAATGACGGCCGTCTAGCGGCCAATTGATCGGTCCCTTTGCTTGACCAGCCGTTCCATCAAAATCGAGAATCATTTTCTCTGCATACTTACGCAGCGTGATCTTCATTTTTACCGGCTCATCTAAGATAATGCCGTCGTTTTCAATAAAGTCCTCACCGACGAATTCACCTTCCGGAAAAAATGGCAGGCCCTTCTCGCGAACCACATCGGCACAGCGCTCGATGATTTCGTAAAACGCGGCTTCGACTTTATCTCTACTAAAACGTTCGCAGAGCTCTACGACCCGGCGCCGAACTATCTCATTAGCGCCGACAAACGCGTCCACGTCACCGCGCAAATCTTCCGGAAATCTCGAGTTACGTAAAATGATGTCGTACAAGGCTTCGTTCAGCACACCGCGTTCATACATTTTTACCGGTGGGCACATCGTGCCTTCTTCAAAAATGCTCTGCGACGTATTCGGCCAAGATCCAGCCATGCGACCACCGACGTCACTGACGTGACCGAAAATTTGCGCAAAACCAATCACCTCATCGTCGAAAAATATTGGCGTTACAACACAGTAATCGGGCAAGTGCCCAATCGTACCGGCGGATTCGTAAACGTCGTTGTAAATAAATACGTCGCCCGGGTAGATTTTCTCGAGCGGAAATTTCATACGGATCGGATCCGCCGTCGCCGCCCACGAAACGCGCGAAACAGAGAGACAGTCGAGCGTGTTCAGGGACGCGCGGTAGTCATGTTGTTCTCGAATGATTGTCGAGCGCGCCGTTCGTTCTACTGCGGCTTCGGCTTCCATTACCGCAGCCTCGATGCCGCCATCGACAATATCGACCAAGATCGGGTCGAGATCGATTCGAGCGGCGCGAATGCGCTCGTCATAAACCGGATCAGGATCGACTTTGCCGTAACGAAACGGCGCGTAGTCAGCGAACGCCGATTCCTCGTCTTCCTTGTCGTAGTAGGTTTTTGAAAATTCGTTTGCGCCCGTCATAGTATTTTTCCGTTAGCGGTGGTTGGCGATCATTTTTCTCAAAATTATTGGCGCGCTGGATTACGCTTTGATTAAAACCAGGCTGCCCCACTCGTCCAAGCGTGCGTGCCATCCAGGATTTATTACCGTGGTGGAATCATACTGCTCGACAATGGCGGGTCCTTCGATCGTATTTCCTGTTCTCAATTTACCGCGCTCATAAACAGGGCATGCGACCTTGCCTTGCGTCTGCGGGAAGTACACGTTGCTAGTGGTACGCAGCGCAGCCTCGGCCGACGCATCGCCGCTTTCGGCTACAGGGATTTGTGGGCGCTCTAGCAATCCCAACCCTGTGACTCCTACATTCACTAGTTCGACGGGTTCGCGACCCTCGTAGGAATAGCCGTAGAGATCCTGATGAGCAACATGAAATGTCGTGATTGCGCTCGCCAAGCCTTCGCTCAATTGCGCCGAACCGCCACTTAACGGGATACGAATTTCATAGGCCTGGCCACCGTAGCGCATGTCGATAAAATGCGTGAGATCGATTTTGTCCGACGCAAAACCTTCTCCTGCCATGCGTTCGACGACGCGCGATTCAAGCTCTTGAAATTGCGCCGCCACCCGGGCGGCGTCTAGTTGATCTTCGCGCTGCACGTCAGTGTGCACGAGATCAATCCGTACGTCAGTCAGCAGTAAGCCGTATGCAGAGGTGACCCCCGGACTCGGCGGTATGACCACTTGTGTCATGCCCAACCAATCCGCTAGGTAACACGCATGCAAAGGACCGGCGCCGCCGAACGCTACCAAAGCGTAGTCGCGTGGGTCGCGACCGCGTTTGACCGAAACCGTACGGATCCCGGCCGCCATATTTTCAATGGCGATCCGCAAAATACCATCTGCCGCCGCATCGAGATCCAAATCGAGTGCACTCGCGATTGTGCCAACTACCGCTGCGGCGCGCTCTTGATCTAGCGCCACCCCGCCACCAGCCAGCGCGGAGGTCAGGCGCCCTAGAACTAAGTTGGCATCGGTGACTGTCGGTAGCTCGCCGCCACGTCCATAGCACGCCGGCCCTGGGTCAGCGCCGGCACTATCCGGCCCAACTTTGAGGCTAACGCCACCGGCCAGCCACGCAATGGAACCACCTCCTGCGCCAACCGTATGAATATCGATCATCGGTGTTTTAACGTCGTATATGTCGACCCGACCTTCGGTCAGCATGCGCGGTGCGCCGTCTTCAACTAGGCAAATGTCTGCAGACGTGCCGCCAACGTCAAAACAAATAATGTTCTCGAAACCGCTTAATTTTCCAAAATGGCATGCGGCAATCACCCCGGCAGCGGGCCCTGAAAGCGCGGCGGCGATCGGCAAACGAGAAATTTCTTCGGCCTGGGCAAGCCCTCCACTTGAGCGCATAATATAAAAAGGGGCAGTAATATTTTGATCGCGCAGATGACGATCCAATTTTTCGTGATAATTGGAAAGCAGCGGCATCAGCGCGGTATTAAGGCAAGTGGTATTCGTGCGTTCGTACTCACGATATTCGCGCAAGATGTCCGATGAAATAGAGATAAAGCATTCCGGATACACTTCGCGGATGAGTTCTCGGACCTGTTGCTCATGTTGCGGGTTGCGATAGGAATGCAACAACGACACGGCAATCGCGGTAACCCCTAATGCCTTAAACTCGGCTGCCGTCGCCCGCACTTCGTCCGGATCGACCGCATCGATCTCTGATCCTTCAACGTCGAGCCGACCACAGGTTTCTCTGACCAATTCCAAAGGCACGACACGCTCGGGTTTTATCCACCAAGTAATATCGCCGAACTCGCCCGGAACCGTTTGGCGGGCCACTTCTAAAGCCTCTCGATATCCGTGTGTAATGACCAAACCTAGCGGTGAATATTTACGTTGTAGGATTGCGTTCGTCGCGACGGTTGTGCCGTGGAATACAGCAGCAACGTCGGCGGGAGCAATCTGACTCTCTTCGGTGATGTGTTCAATGCCGTTAATGAATCCATTCGCCGGGTCATCAGGGGTGCTGGGCACTTTGGCAAGATGTAGCTCGCCCGACGCTTCTTCGAGCGCAACGATATCTGTAAACGTGCCGCCAATGTCTACTGCCAGGCGCCAAGCCATAAATTTTCTCCCGTTTTAACTACGCCATAAGAGCAGCGCATAAGGTTCTTGTCGTGATGTCGATCGCGCAGAGTAGACTTTTGTCACAATTGTTGGTGAAACTACTTTCGCCGCGTCGCGCGAAATGATTATCGGTGTTCGATCAGTCGTCAGGTTCACCTTGCGCCTTTCGTTGAAGCACTAAGTTGCCGATTTTATCTACCGCCGCCTGCCAACCCGGTGGCACGATAGTCGTCGCCTCATATTGTTCTATTACCGCGGGCCCCGAGATCACCATATCGCCGTGTAGCGAGTCTCGCGTATAAACGGCAGCGACGACTAGTTCTTCGATCCCTAGAAAACCGACCTCGCGGCTTTCAACCGGCGACGGCTGTTGATTCACACGTTCCGGAGCCGTCGGTAATCGTTGTTTGCGCCGTTCAATAACAATACTGATCCGCAAATTCACGATTTCAACGGATTCTCTATCGCGCCACGAACGTCCGGTTAATCGTTCGAAATGTTCGTGAAAACTCGCCACGGCAGTTGAGATCCGATGAGACAAATCACCATCCGCGGGACACTCGATCGTTGTTTCGTGCGTCATTCCACTGTAACGCATGTCGAGTTTGAGTACGAATTCTCGACGCAGATTCTGAGCTGCTTGAGATCGTGCCCACTCGTGCGCACGTTGCATGAGTTCGTCGAACGTCTTTGTGAGTGCGGCAATATCGAGGTTTGTTTCGTTCGCAGCTACGCCTTGTACGAAATCCTGGGTGATGTCGGCGACCAGCAAGCCCCACGCGGCCGCAAGACCCGGTTGCGGGGGTACAACAACGGTCGGCATGGACAGTAGTTCGGCCAACTCTGCGGCATGGGATGGGCCCGCTCCGCCCATTGCCAGCAATGCGCAGTCACTGGGATCATGGCCGCGCAGTACGGACACGCGGCGGATAGCACCGGCCATGTTGTGACTCGCAATTTCGAGAATTCCCCGTGCTGTACGCGTGACATCGAAATCGCGTGCAGCGCCAAAGGTTTCTAACGCGGCTCGAGATCGCGACACATCTAAAGGCACGCTGCCACCCAGCAACGCATTCGGTAGGCGGCCAAGAACAAGCTGCGCATCGGTTAATGTCGGATCTTGCGCGCCACGCCCATAGCATGCTGGTCCGGGTTCTGCGCCAGCGCTTTCCGGTCCAACGTGCCAGCGACGATCCGCCGCTTGGCGCGCAATTGAACCGCCGCCCGCGCCAATCGACAAAACGTCCAGCATTGGCGTTTTAACGGGGAAGCCAGCGACTTCACCGCTTGTGGTTAACGCATATCGCCCATCCTTAATCAGCGCGACATCGGTTGATGTACCGCCGACGTCTAAAGTGATGATGTCGTTGTAGCCACTTACCTCTCCCAACCAACGCATGCCGACGACGGCAGCGCCGGGGCCGGAAAGTGCCGTCGCCAACGGTCGATGCGCCACGCTTACCGCGTTCGCGAGTCCACCGTCGGACTGCATTAGCCACACGCCAGGGGCATTACCATTAGCGTCGCTTTGCAAGCCATCTAAATGCTGGTCCAAAACCGGGATCAAACACGCGTTTAAAGCGGTCGCTAAAGTGCGCTCGTATTCTCTTAACTCGGGTAGTACGGCGCTTGAAAGAACGACGGTGATGTTAGGGGCGGCCTCACTGAATATACTTGCCACCTCGAGTTCGTGCGCTGCGTTCAAATAACTATGCAGCAATGCCACGGCCACAACGCTGACACCGGCCGCATCATACTCGCGGGCGATCGCGCGCACCTGATCGACGTCAACGGCGATACGTTGCTTGCCATCCGCTTCGAGCCGCGCATCAATTTCGCTAACCCACTCGAGCGTTACGAGCCGCCGGGGTAACTGATTTGCGGACGCGCTTTGTGAAGAAGATGGAAGTCGCGCGGTTTCTAAAATGTCGCGAAAACCTGATGTCACAATTAACCCAACATCCGGTAGTTCGCCACCCAGCAAACTGTTCAGTGTTGCGGTAGTGCTGTACAACAATTCGTCGGCGGATGTCGTATTGCCTAGCGTACGCGCTAACAAGTTCGACATTGTTTGTGGGATCGCGCTCGGTAACTTGTAGCTATTCAATTCGCCGTTTTCATCAACGTACAAAGCGTCGGTAAACGTACCGCCGACGTCGACGCTGATGATGCGAGTATCAGGCATTACCAATTGCGGTTTCTAATCGCTCGCCGCACGCGCGATCACGGATTCCACATGCGACTTAAATTCTTCATCATAGACAAATCCACAGTATTCCCACATTTGCGCTAGCGCCGGCGTGTGATGGACAAAAGTTCATACCCGTGTTCTACCAACTGCCACTTTTCTCTGTCGACCAACGACAATTTGTTGTTCGTAAACGCGACATTCCACTGCGTAAAGTGATTGTAGAAAACCATTTGCAGCCGGAGTAATTCCGCGTTGCTAAGCGAAGCAAAATCGGTGTTCGCTCGGTCGACTAATTCCGTTACACCCGGTTCGTCGGACAAACCACGGTTCACGCTGACTTGTGTATCGACCCATTGTTGGTAGTTTGACGCTCGCGAAGCGATTGTGTTTTGGCGGATCTGAACCCCGACGTAAATGAGCGAGACGATAACCCCAAAAGCGCCCACCGTTTCGGCGATTCCGCTGATCGCTTCCCAACTCATTTAGTGTTGCGAGGATCTCGAACGCGGTACAGAAGCAATAGCGGCGCCGGCACTTATTACTCAGCCCAAGTCTGGCCAGCGATGCGCCCATGGGCGGGCAACTTCTAGCTGGGCGGCAACACGCAGCAACGTTGCTTCATCCGCGTAGCGACCCATCAATTGGATGCCGATCGGCAGGCCTTCATCGTTCCAGCATAACGGTAGTGAAATCGCCGGTTGGCCGGTGACGTTCGCGAGTGAGGTAAAGCGCGGATATTGTTCCATTCGCTGGGTCGATTGGTGGCGATTTTCGGGATCAAAATCGAACCATCCCAATGGCGGTGGTGGGCGAGTTAACGTCGGCGTTAGCCACACGTCATATTGCTCAAAGAACGGCGCAATTTCGCGCGAAAATACCTGCATGTCGTGCACCGCGAGCAGAAAATCGGACGGCCGATTTTTCTGGTCAATCGAGTACATCTTCCAGGTGTGTTTCTCGAACATCTCCGGTTCCGGCTTGACCCCCGTGCGGCGTTCCCAATCGCGAATCATCCAACCCACCATGCCCATCCAAATGGTGGTGAAGTTTCTGTGAAAATTCTCGGCATTGGCGATTGGTTTGGCTTCTTCAACGTGGTGGCCAAGGTCTTCGCAAACCTTCGCGATATCTCTAACGGCCGCAACGCAATCGGGATGCACGTCGGTTGCAATGACAGGTTGATCGCTAAACGCGATACGCAAACGGCCTGGATCCGCGCCGACTTCTTCGGCGAATGGGCGAACTGGTGGTGGCGGATAAAACGGCGCGCCAAGATCTGCACCTTCAGTCACATCCAACATTAAAGCGTTGTCGAGCACCGTGCGCGTCACAACATGCTCGGACAGCAAACCGGCAGCGCCAATGTCGCCGTAGTCTGGTCCGAGCGGGTTGCGAGCGCGCGTGCCTTTCAAACCAACCAGGCCGCACGCCGCGGCGGGAACTCGAGTCGAGCCGCCGCCGTCGTTAGCATGGGCGACGGAGACCATACCGGCTGCAACGGCCGCGCCGGCCCCGCCTGACGATCCGCCAGGCGAACGAGTGAGATCCCATGGATTTTTCGTCGCGCCGTATAACTCCGGTTCCGTCGTCGGTTTGGATGCAAATTCTGGCGAGTTGGTTTTGCCGCAAACAATGAACCCGGCGCGGCGCATCCGCGCAACGAGTTCTGAATCTCGCGGCGAGATATAGCCTTGTAGATATCGCGATCCTTCAGTCATTGGCGATCCCGCGTATTCCGCAACGACATCTTTGAGCAACAATGGTACGCCACTGAACGCTTCGTCGCCTTTTAGATCGTTGACCGCGGCGCGAGCAATGTCGAACATAGGGATGACCACGGCGTTAATTTTTGGATTCAACGCTTCAATGGACGTGATCGCCGCTTCAACAAGATCTTTCGCCGAGACTTCTCCGCTTTTAACCAGTGCAGCTTGCTCGGCCATCGTTTTTCGCATTAATTCATGCATGACGTGTTCCTTTCAAATACGCTTCGATGCGCGAGATCCTTAACGATTGCGGGACACCAAAACGCCGGCATTCTCGAGTTCACTGATCCGCTCGGCGCTATACCCCAAAGTGCCACCAAGTACCTCACTATTGTGCTGACCCAGAGTTGGGGCGATGAGGTCTAAGCGTTCAGGTTGCTCAGAAAAACGTAGCGGGAATCCTGGGATCGCGAATTCGCCCATTACTGGGTCATTTATTTCATTGATCATGCCCCGTTCGCGAAAATACGGATGATTGATCGCATCGGACGGATCCATGACCGGCGCCGCAGGCACGCGGAATTTTTCTAGATGCTCCAACACCGCGTCGTTGTCCGGAAACGACGTCATCCATTTTTCTATTATTTCGATGAGTTCGCCTTGATTCTCACCGCGCGATGGTCCATCGGCATAACGCGGATTGTGCTCTAGATCGGGTTGGCCGAGGGCTTCACAAATATTTTTCCACTGAGGTTGTAGAGACAAAATGCAGATGTAACCGCTCGGACCTTTAAATACGCCAAAAGGTGCGATGAGTTCGTGATGATTACCTTGGCGGAACGGTTTGAACTTGCCTTTGGTCAATGTGAATCCTTGCAAGGACACATCGTGCATGTGAAACATCGAGTCGACCATACTAATGTCGAGCCATTGGCCTACCCCAGTGCGTGAGCGATGGAACAACGCGTAACCGATCGCTGAAAATGCGTGGACTCCGCTGCTCACATCTGCGATGCCGATCCCAACAGGTAATGGTGGTCCATCTCGATCGCCAGTCATGTGCATGATCCCGGAGAAAGCTTGAGCGACCCAGTCATAACCGGTTTTATGCGACAGGGGACTTTCGCGCCCATAAGCAGAAATAGAAGCCATGATCACTTCGGGATTGATCGCTTTAATATCGTCCTAGGCGAGTCCTTTTTTCTCCATGACTCCGGGTCCAAAGTTCTCAACGACGACGTCAACTTCTTTGATCAATTCACGCAAGATCGTGTCGGCTTCGGGTTTTTTAAGATCCATTGCAAGACTCTTCTTGCCACGGTTTTGTTGGATGAAGTATCCGCTGCGTCCGTCGTCCGCGAACGGTAACCCGCGCGCCGGATCGCCGCCGGGAGCAATTTCAATTTTGATAATCTCCGCGCCCATCTCGGCCATCAACCGTCCAACCGTGGGCCCGGCTAAGTATTGTGTGAGGTCGAGAACGCGAATTCCTTCGAGTTGCAACATGTGGGCTTACTCCATCGATTTTTATTTTCGCAAGCACACCGAAATGTAACATTGATCTGGCTTTGCGTTTAGGTCGCGATCCGTTCAACCCGTCGTCCCTTCATTGTGCAGGGCAGCATTCAATTCCCAATTGGCACGAGGCACGCCATGCACAAATAGGCCGCGATGCTGTGTCTGGACAGTTCTATTGCGCTGAGCACGAAGCTATCGCATTGCCACGGCTAAGCAAAACGGTTACATATCTCTTTTGAATCTTTTCTGTAAAGTGTCGTTGGCGGATTGGGGCAGGGCGAAAACTACTATTGGGTAACGGTCGGTAAGACTCTTCAGGAAAACTACGAGACGGCGCTCAGCCACGGTGTCTGGGGCGTTGATTCGAAGTACAGAGCACGGATTGAACCCGTGAAGGAAGGAGATTTCATTGTCTTTTATGGGCGGGAGATCGGGTTCTCAGAATGCCAGATCTTGGGTCCCTGTTACGAGGATCGCAAGAGAGTTTGGGCAGACGAGGTGTACCCGTACCGGGTCAAGATTGGACCACCACTGCGGCATAGTCGGCGTACGTCACTCAACGACGTCTATCGATCTTTACTCGATCCTGAGGGGCGCCCTTACAACAATGTCAACGCGGCGGGCCGCGCGATTGGCGGTGCCGCGGGCGTGTTCAGGCCATTGTCGCCGAGAGAGCGCGGGCAACTATTCACGCTGCTCGGTTGGCCCGTCAATGGTGACGGAGGTGAATAAAATGAAGAAACGACTCAATGTTTTAATTGTGCTTGATCGATCCGGCTCAATGCGAGGCTCCGAGGTAGTCACTGTTAGCGCGATCAACGAGTACCTGCAATCCCTTAGGTGTCATGAAGACTGTGCTGCTTATGTGACGCTTAAAACCTTTGACTCCGAGAGCATCGATACCCTATTCCACAGTGCGCCGGCGGCACAAGCCAGATTTTGCGAAACGCAATTTGTTCCGCGGGCGATGACCCCACTACTTGACGCCGTGGGTGACGGCATAGAAACACTCGATGAAGCGATTGCCGATGGAGAATTGGCGGCTCTCATTGTGATGACCGATGGATTGGAGAACTGTTCGAGCAAGTTCGGCAAACCGCGGATCGAAAAGCTGCTCCGGGAGCGCCAGGAGAAACGGGGCTGGATGGTGCTTTTTTTGGGCGCCGATATCGATGCGTGGGCCGGTGCTCGGGACCTAGGGATCTCTGCTGATCGAACGTTGAGCTATTCCAAATCCAGATCGGCGGAGATGTCGGCCGCGTTGCAGTGCGTGACGGCCCGTTATGTGGAACACGAAGAGCCTAGCGCAGCGATTTTCGACGACGAAGTGAGGCAGCGAGTTCGTCGCTAGACGGTGCACAAGCGCATGGCCTGTTTTTGACCTCCAAAGGGCGGTGTGTAGTGGTCATGGATTGCTTCAAGGCGGGACGCTTAGGACACCTTTCCGTCTTTTGCATCGCAACATGGCCCGGCCGTTGGTCCCTCAAAAACGGACGTAGAGCCCTGTGATAACTTTAGACGCTATCGGCCACTTTCGGACATCGCACCCTCTCGCGTCGTTGAGATTTCGCGACGATGGACGCTCGGGTCGCTTCGGTTTTCCATATCGCCGCGAACGCCTCAAACGGGCAGATCTTTCGCGACATTCTTGATTCGCTCGCGCAACCACTTGTGCGCTGGGTCCTGCTGGTTTCTGAGATGCCAAACCATGTACATCGTCAGCGGTTTCTCCTTGAATGGCACCGGTGCGAAGTCCAAGGCGCCCATGATTGACGGGTAGGCGTGCGAGAGTTCTGTGGCGACGATGTCGGTGCCCTTAACGAAACTCGGTATCGAACTGAAGTTCGGCACCGTGACGACGATCTTGCGATTCAGGGTTGAAAGATAGGATGGCGCGGCCTGAGTGCTCGTGTGATCATCGAATACCACCGTCACGTGTCTCGCTGCGAGATATTCTTCCATCGAGCGCGGCGGTTCACGCACCGATCCGTCGAAAAAGCACCGGTAGGTGGTCTCGAATAATTTCGACCGGATGATGTCGGCGCCGATTGGCGGCATCGGCGTGACCAGGAGATCGGAATGCCCTTCCTGCAAAATGTTCGCCTTCGGGACCCCGGAAGATGTGATCGACAGATTCAAATCGATGTCTTCCGCGCTGGCATTTCGGAGGACCACAGGGAAGAGCAGGTTGGCTTGCAGGTCGTTCGCCGCAATGTTGAACCGCATCGTCTCGCTTCTCGGGTCGAAATCCCGCCCGTATGACAGTTCCCTGAGTTTGACGATTGCCGCTGTGGCTGGGGCCTGCAGCGCCAACGCCCGGGGCGTCGGCGCGATGCCCCTGCCGTCGCGCACGAACAGCGGGTCGCCTAGCGCATCGCGCAGCTTATTGATCGTGTGGCTGACAGTCGATTGATTGACCCCGAGACGCTCCGCCGCCCGGGAAAAAGAGTTCTCTTCCAATACGAGCAGAAACGTGCTGAGGCTACGGCCATCAATCTGCAAATGATTGAAATCTTGCATAGGTAACATCGACGAAAGCTTGTTTATCCGAATAATACACTGCTCTAGGATTTTGCAAACTGTCGACCGGAGTCGACCGACCCCGGAACACGGCACGCGGGCAAACATGAGTCGCGGGCCGCTCGGAGACGGAGGTGAAACGATGCCGATATACCGACCCACGGATCCCGCAATCAGCACGATGAAGGGTATCCACGTGTACCAATACTTCATGTCGAACTGCGCGCAGCGGGTTTGTCTGGCACTCGAGGAAAAAGGCCTGGACTGGACGCCGCACGCGGTCAATCTGTTCAAGCAGGAAAATACCAGCGACGAGTATTTCAAAATCAACCCCAAAGGGCTGGTGCCAGCGATGGTGCATGACGGCACCGTAATCACCGAGTCGATCGACATCCTTCGCTACCTCGAAGAACGCGTTCCCGAGCCGGCGTTATATCCGCCGGATCCGGCGCAGCGCAAAGAGGTCGACGACTGGATGGATCTCGCAACCGAGAGGCATATCGGCGCGATCAAAACTTACATGTATTCGCTGGCGCTCGGCAGCAGCAAGAAGCCCGAGGGCATGGCAGCCTACCGAGAGAAGCAGCCGGATCCGGAACTTATCGCGTTCCACGAGGAAACCATGAAGGGCTTCTCTCAAGAGAAAATCCTGGCCGCCGAACGCGAAGTCTTCGCTTTTTACGACGATCTCGAAGAACAACTCGGTCAGCATCACTGGCTGGTCGGCGATGAGTTCTCCTATGCCGACATCACCTGGTTCGTCCAGTATTTTCTGATGTCACGCACGGGAATCGTCGACTTCGCAAACTATCCCAACATCTGTCGCTGGGCCGGGGAGATCATGCGGCGGCCGTCTTTCGAGAACGGCGTTGCGCGTCTTCAACCGTGGTATGCGCCGCTCGTATGTCGCGCCCTACGCTTGAAATCGCGGATACGCCGTGGTGGACCGCCGCCCAGGCAGCCGCGGCTGGCGGCGGCCTGAATGGGAAAGCCCATCCTTGATCCACAGGTTCAGAATGGAGAACGAAAATGAGTAGAGCCGAACGCCCGGTACTACTCGTCGGCGCCATGCCGTGGGACAGCGCCGAGGAGACGTTTCGTAACGCGGGGCCCATTGTCGGTGATCTCGCTATCGGTCTGACCGATGGCGAATTCGGTCTGCGGCGCTTCTGGATCTTCTACGTCTGCGTCAACACGTGGTTCGAACATCCGGATCTCGATGTCGTGCGCATGCCGAAAGGCATCCCGGACATGCCCGAATGGGTGCCAACTGGCTACGACGACATGCCATGGGTGCAACTCAAGGCAGGCACCGACACCTTGAGGCCGATCGCAACGCTCGGATATCCGCAAGAATCGTCCGCGTCCTATGCGCTGTTTTGCAAAATGCGCGAAGAAGGGGTGATACCCGCCGGCGTGCGTTTCCAGCAATCGCTGCCGTTTCCGGACGATGCGGCGCGGCTGTTCACCAACGATCCCGCCACATTCGACGCCATGACCGCCGTCTATGCAGAGGTTCTCGAACGCGATATCAAAACTCTGTGCGATTCGATCCCGCACGAGGATCTCGTGATTCAATGGGACATCAACTGGGAGACCATTGCGCTCGAACATGGCGATCACATGCCGGACGTCGCCCCGATGCAGTTTGCACCAACGCGGCCGGCGTTGGATCGATACACGGACTACGTGCGGCGCCTGAGCACGGTGGTACCGGCCGCGGTACCGCTCGGCCTGCATCTCTGCTACGGCGACCTCCATCATCAGCACTTTCGCGACCCGAACAACGTCGCGACCAGCGTCGCGATGGCGAATGCCGCCGCCGACGTCAGTGCGCGACCGCTGAACTTCGTGCAGATGTCCGTGCCCCGCCACCGCAACGACGATGCCTTTTTCGAACCGCTGGCCGATCTGCGCTTTGGTGACGGGACGGTATACGCAGGTCTCGTCCACTACACCGATGGCGTCGAAGGATCAGTCGATCGTCTCGCGGCGTTCAAACGTCATTACGACGGACCAACGGGGGTGTCGACCGAGTGCGGGCTGGGTCGGCGACCGCACGATCAGGACATTGCAAAATTACTTCAGATGCACTGCGACATTGCGGCGGGTATCTGACGGCAGGGATTATCGAGTCATGGCTATTATCGAACCGCTGAAACGTAACGAAGCACCGGAACTGGAAGATTTCTTCAATGTCTGGGACGAACGCATGGGGTATCTGCCGAACGCCTTGATGACCATGGCGCGCAAGCCGAGCATGGTGAAGGCATTGGCGCAGTTGTCCGAAGCCGTTCACAACGATTGTAGTTTGCCACCCGACATACGGGGTCTCGTCGGACAGATGGCAAGCAAGGTACACGGCTGCCAGTATTGCCTGGCGCACACTGCCGCAAATTCCGAGCGTTACGGCGTATCGGAAGAGAAAATCGCAAAAATGTGGGAGTTCGAATCGAGCCCCCTGTTCAGCGACGCGGAGCGCGCAGCATTGCGCTTCGCTGCGGCTGCAGCCACCGTGCCGAATGGTGTCGACGAACAAATAGCCGCCGATCTGAAGCAGCATTTCAATGATACGGAAATCGTCGAAATCATGGGCATCATCGCCTACTACGGTTGGTGGAACCGCTGGAATGCGTCTCTCCAGACAACGCTTGAAGCGCTGCCGAGAGAGTTCGCCGAGAAGCATCTCGACGCGACGAAGTGGAACATCGGTCAACATGCGGACTAACTATCCGTAGCTTGAACTTCAGCTTTCCCGAGGTCGGACGAATGTCCGTTTCGGGCACTAGAGCGGCTGAGACGTCCGACGGTTGTCTGACACGGTCGAAACTTAGAATCGTCTGTAAGAGCAAATCTGAGTTTTTGCAGACTATACGGGTCACCGCACCTCGAACTCCGACAACGTTTCGACGGGCGCGGTGTTGACGACGACTTCCGTTACCTTTGCCTGGCGCGGGCCCGTTTTGAGCCAGGCTTCGAATTGCCCGATTGCCTCGGCTTCGCCGCAAGCGTAAACCTCCACGCTGCCGTCGGCGAGGTTGCGAACCCAACCGACGAGGCCGAGCGCCAGCGCTTCGGCGCGAGCCGAACCGCGGTAGAAGACTCCCTGCACGCGGCCTAAGATGCGGTAATGCTTCGCTATAGCACTCATCAGGGCGGTAGCGGGCGAACCGGTAGTTCGCCCGCTACCGGCGTATCTTCATTGAGAATGAGGTCGGCAATCGGTGTCGCCATGTGTTGGTCGAGCCATTCGGCGTGAGTTCTCAAAGCGCTTAGAAACCGTTCGTCGGCGCCATCGAACTCTGCCGCCGGCGCATCGTCGGAATGAGGGAAAGTTGGTGCGATCTGCATCAAATCGACGACCGTCTCGCGGTGCAAGTCGCGGATCAGAACCCACTGAAACGCGTCGTTTCGGCTGATCCAATTGGCCCTATCCAGCCGTTCCAACGCCTGGTTAATGGCTTCGAACCCTAGGTCCGGCTCAACGGCGAAAAGCTTTTTGTCCGCTAATGGTTCGCCTGCTTCCTGTGCTTGGAAAAGCCTCAATAGAACTCTGAAAGCGGCATAGACTGGATTAGCGTACAAACTCGATCGCTTACGGCTCGAAACCGCTTTGTAGGTCGTCAGACATTGGGTGATCTCGGCCCCGAGTAATACGATAACCCATGACAGGAAAATCCAGAGCAGGAATATCGGCAACGTGGCGAACGCACCGTAAACCGCTTGTTGCATCGGGAAACTGGTGACGTAGATCGCAAAACCTCGTTTGGCCGCTTCGAATAGAATACCGGCCACCAGACCTCCCACCATGGCGTGCCTGAAGGGCACGGGCCGGTAGGGGATCAGCTTGAAGAACATGACGAACGCTAGCGTCGTCGATAGGATCGGTACAGCACCGAGCATGCGTATCTTCAACCCCAGTGTTTCCATCGAAGACGGCAGTAGTGGAAGCGATACGAGATAGGATGTAACGAATATGCTGGCGCCGATCAGTAAGGGACCCAACGTCAGAACGGCCCAATAAACCAAGAAGCGCACCACGAAAGGGCGGCGACGCTGAATCCGCCAGATCACGTTGAACGTGGATTCAATCGTGGACATCAAGGCCAGTACGGTAATCAAGAGGACGAGCGTGCCAGCCGCTTGTAGACCCTTAGCCTTGTCGCTGAACTCGAGAAGATAGCCTCTGACTTGATCACCGAGAGCCGGAACGAAGTTGCGAAAAATGAAGTCTTCGAAGTCTTCACGCAACTCTTGAAAGGGCGGGAACGCAGCCAGCGCGACGAAGACAATCGTAAATAAGGGGACTAAGGCCAGCAAAGAAGTATAGGCCAGCGACGCGGCCGAGCGAATACAATGGTCGGCGAAGAACCGCTGCTTCAAATAGCTGCAGAAATCGACAAATTCTAGGAACGCGGCGCTTATCCGATCCACTTTTTTAAACCAAAACCACTCAACGACCGCTCGATTTTCGCACAAGCCGCAGGGCTGCATCGCCGTCGTAAGCTCGCAACAGACCCCGAATAGCGCTCAGTGTTTCGGGATCTTCATCATCGGCGAGCGCGCCAAGTAAATAGCGGGCGCGTTCTAGCCGCGCCTGGTTGAGCGCCGCCCGAGCCTCGCGTTCGGCCGAGCCGGCCAATACCACCGCCCGTGAATAGTCGCCGACGTCGGCGCGAGCGGCGGCAGCGGATAGCAGCGCCCGGGTACCAGACCACAAGTTTCCCGCGTCGACGGCTTTCGTGATCGCGCGCTCCGCTCGACGCAACGCCACGACGGCGGCGTCCGCGCCCGGCGCAGGCGTACTCAATTCGACCCCGAGTTCATCGGCCGCAGCGGGCAAGCATCGAATCATCAAAGCCAACGTGGCGGTTATCAGAGCCCGCCGTACGGTGACGCGTTCACCGTTACAATATCGAGACATCTCGGCCTGAACGATGCTGGACGCCGCAGGAAAGGTAACTATGCATGAGTAGTACTATCTACCATAACCCGCGTTGTTCCAAGTCACGCCAAACCTTGGAATTACTCGCGGCGAGAGGCGTGTCTCCCACAATAATCGATTATCTGAAAACACCACATAGCCCGACCTCGATTTAACCGACACCCACCTCTCTGCCGACGAACTGATCGAGGCAAGGGGCGATGACCCCATCGTGATCGAGCGACCAGCCGTCGTCGCGGGCAAACGGCCCGGGCGCGGTAGAGACTAATCGAGGCCCAGAACATCGCGCACGAAAGGTATCGTGAGTTCTCGGCCGGCGCTCAATGAAGCCGCGTCGATAGCATCGAAAATCGTGTTGAGTTCGTGCATGTTGCGACGGAGTCGGCGGATGAGATAGCTCGCTACGGTATCTGGCATCGACAGTCCGCGACTGGCCGCGCGTTTCTGTAATACAAGCTGTTTTTCAGCGTCGCCGAGTTCAACGAGCTGATAGAGGAGCCCCGAATTCAACCTTGATCTCAAGTCCGGGAGTTCGAACCGGAATCCGGACGGACCGTTCGCAGAGCTGACCAACAACCGCCCTCGTGCATCTTGGGTACGGTTGAACAAATTGAACAACGCCCGTTCCCAACCGGCATCGCCGGCAGCGATGTGCATGTCGTCGATCGCGAGGTAGTCGATGGATTCGAGATCGTCGAGGATTGAGGGTCCGGACTCGAGCACATGCGTCAAGGGAATGTACATCGCGCGGCCGCTGTCTCGACCGGTGGCGCGCACGGCAGCCTCGATGAGATGGGATTTACCGGTGCCGGATCGACCCCATAGCATCAAGAACCACGGACCATCGCCCGCCGACCAGCGCGCAACGGCATCCACGACCAATTGATTCTGGCCGGGAACAAAATCCTCCAGATCAACCTGCGCGTCGTCAAACAGCGCGAGCGTCAATTGCGGGAGCGATAGGGGCATAGCTGGTGGGGCTTCAACGGTGGTAAAGGAAGGTGAGTGCTCCCGCAACAATATCGCAGTCCCACGCAGATGTTCGTCGCCCCTCAGCCGTCGTCGGCCGAGTCGGCAACCGGCGCGTAAAGCTGGCTCTGCTGGTACTCCTGCTTAGAATGCCGCAGCAAAACGACGATCACGGCGGCTACCGGAAGCGCCAGCAACACGCCGAGGAAGCCGAATAGCTGCCCGCCTGCGAGAACGGCGAAAATGACCGCGACGGGATGGAGACCGATGCGGTCGCCAACCAGCAGCGGCGAGAGCACCATCCCTTCGAGGATTTGACCGACACCGAATACGGCGACCACACCCAAAAGGTGTATGAGATCCTGAAACTGCACCACCGCGGCCAGCCCCGCGACGATCACGCCGACGATAACACCGAGATACGGGACGAAACTGACCACACCGGCAAGAAGGCCGACGATGAACGCCAGCTGTAAGCCTACCAACCACAGTCCAACCACGTAGATAATACCCAAAGCCGCCATGACGGTGAGCTGACCGCGCAGGAACTCGGCTACCACGGCGTCGATTTCCTGCGCCAGCCGAGCTACGGTCGGTTCGAGTTTACGCGGCAACAAGTCGCGCACGTTCGCTACCAGAATGTCCCAATCACGAAGGAGGTAAAACGTAACGACGGGTATTAACAGCAGGTACGTGACCCATCCGACGATGAGTTGTCCGGAACGACCGATATGCAACATGAGATTCTTGGCTACCGATCCGACTTCCTGCCAATGCCCCAGCAACGCTGTCTTCACCGCGTCGACATCGATCGATACTTCACCGGTCGAAAACAGCGCGGACATTTTCGGCAGCAACCATTGCTGGACCCAATCGAGTGCCGTCGGGATGTTCAGGATCAGTACTGCGACCTGCGCTTGTAGAGCCGGGAGCAGCACGAGTACCGCGGCAAATCCGGACAACAACATGCCGGCGAACACGATCAAGACCGAAACGGTACGGGAAAGGCGGTGCCGCTCCAGGCGATCGACTAAAGGATCGCCCAGGTACGCCAACAGCATGCTGATCAGAAATGGGGTCAACACCGGGGCTAGCAAATAGAGCAGCCACCCGGTCAACACGAGTACCGCTAGGATCAACCATTTCTGTGAATCGGACAGGGCCACGGACAGATTATCTCCGGATCAAATGAAATAACGAACCGTCGACGGGGTCGGGACTCAGCGTTTGACCAAACGAAATGCTTTCGCTCAGTGCGGCCGCTCCGCCTTGCACAGTAAGATCAAAGGTCATCCCTCGATCGTCTACCCGGCGCACGAAAAGACTCGTGACGCTATCGAGCGTACGTAAATGGCGCTCCGTACGCGCGTAGTCTTCTGGAGAGGTCAACCCGGCGACAATCACTGCAACAGCGTCTGTCTGCGCGTGTATCGTCGGCGACGCGTAGCGGCGCCCCAGCGCGTCCGCCAGACTATCGGTAGCCTCCTCGACTAGAAGTTCGACGAGATCCCCTTGTTGTTCCCACGTAAGCGACTCGTCGGCGACCATCAAGGTCCAACGGTTTTCCCACAGGCCGGGGATGGCCTGACGCAGATACCCGATCAAAATCGACCCGACGCCGTATCGATCGGAGCTTAGCTGCAGCATCCGTTCCAACTCGAGCGATGAGACGGCAGTCGCGACCGCGTTCGTTTCTGCGATATCGACGAGTGGGAACACGAGCGGTATGCCACGCGCGGCCGCGGTCTCCCTCATCACCCTCAGCAATTCATTTTCGTCCTGGGCGCCGAGCAATCTGCGCCCGGCAGCCTCCTCCACGACCAGCCAAACCAGCGTGTCTGGACGCTCCTTTCCCCATACCACGAGGCCGCGCTCGCGCATTTCCTTGTTCAACACGCGGGCGTCGAACTCTACGCGTAGTACCAGTTCGTCGGAACTCGGCGCACTATTGCGGGGTCTCTCATAGCCGAATTGCTGAACTAAACGCTTGGCCTGCCCGACGACCCCCCGCCCGGGTTTGCTTCGAGCCGCGGCACCATCGCCGGTGAGTTTAACGATGACGGATTCCAGGGCCTTCGCGATCGCGCGCCTGAACTCGGCGTCCGATCGGTCGACGACCGCAACGCGAGCGCTGTTGAGACCCTCGACGTCTGTGGCCCCCGCCCCGACCGCGCAAAGGAAGAGAAAAACGGTTGGGATACCGATTTCGAAACGCATGGGCGAACGCTATGCGAAAGCGATTTAGCAAGTCAAGGTTCTGGCCCGCATATTTCGCGAAAGCGGTTTCGAAACGGTTTGCGCGCGCCGTCAATCGACGGCTTCGTGTCATCATCGAGCGGTTACCGACGAGATGGCTCGTACGGGAACGGTTTCCAGAAGAATTTGACCGCGGATCTTGAGCAAATCCCCTCCAACCAAAGGGTCGGCAATGCTTGTTGGGGCTTTCTCCAACCTTTTGGGCCAAATCTCCCCCGAATTTCGCTCCCTTCATGAAAGTTGCTGGCCAGCCGGCTAAAAACGGCATCAATTCGACCGGAAACGGTATTTCCTACCCGCCGTTCTTTAGGGAACCTCTGATTCATTCTGGGACAGTCGGATTGTGATTCAAAATGGCTTGACTCAAGGCGCAGATCGCAGGTAATAGCCGGGACTATGGGCAAGCGCCGCAACGCCGAGACGGACGATTTTGAACCCAAGGCGGCGTTCCGCGAATGAATCAGAGGTTCCTTAGTTCAAAATGCCGGCGAGTCCCGTTACTATCGAGCGCATGTCAGACCAAAGCAAAAAAACCATCACCTATCGGGATGCCGGTGTCGATATCGAGCGCGGCGCCGCATTGATCGAGCAGATCAAACCAGCGGTAAAGCGCACCTATCGGAGCGGGGTCGCGAGCGACATCGGCGGTTTCGGTGGTTTATTCGCCCTCCGGGAGTGCGGCTTTAACGACCCGCTATTGGTGGCGGCAACGGACGGCGTCGGTACCAAGCTCAAGCTCGCCATCGAAACGCAGCGGCACACAAGCGTCGGCATTGACCTTGTCGCGATGTGCGTCAATGACATAGTCGTCCAGGGCGCCGAGCCGCTGTTCTTTCTCGACTACTTTGCCAGCGGTAAACTCGAGGTAGGCGCGGCGCGCGAAATTATCGAGGGAATTGCACGGGGATGTGAGATTGCCGGGGCCGCCTTGTTGGGCGGAGAGACGGCCGAAATGCCGGATATGTATCACGCCGACGATTACGATCTGGCCGGCTTCTGCGTCGGCGCCGTTGAACGCGACCGGCTGCTGGATGCGACACGCGTCCGGATCGGCGACAAGATTCTGGGGATAGCTTCGAGCGGCTTACATTCAAACGGCTACTCTCTCGTGCGCCGCATACTCGCCGACCAACGGATCCCGTTGACGACTAGAATAAACGGTGAAGGTTTGATCGACGTGCTATTGGAACCGACCCGAATCTACGTAAAACCCTTGCTCGAGGCCCTGCGTAAGTTCGAGATCCACGCGCTCGCGCATATAACAGGCGGGGGGATCACCGAAAACCTGCCGCGCGTCCTGCCGCCCGGAATGATCGCCACCGTCGACCTTGAAAGATGGTCTGTGCCCGCCATTTGCGCGTGGCTGGCCGATACGGGGCCCATTGAACCGCTCGAGCTCCTGCGAACGTTCAATTGCGGTATCGGCATGGCGGTCGTCGCGCCCCCCGGGCAAGTCGGGGCAATCGCAGAAGCCCTCACCGCGCTCGGTGAATCCGTTGTCGAAATCGGGGAAATCGAGCCCGGCACCGACAAGCAGAAAAGCCGCGTCCAATACAGCGGTCGGCTGCGCTGAACCGACTGTAACGATGCGCCGCGCCAACGGGTCTACCTCGGCGATTGATCACGGTTTGTCGGGCCCGACCCATGTTTCGAGGCAACCCTACGCTGCTGTGGCACCGGGCTAAGCAGTCTGGCGGCCGACCGAAGCGGGCCGGCGAGAAATGCGTGCCAGGAGCCTGTTCGACTTGGGGGTTCGGCCGGTTATGCAGGAGCAATTTCCGGCCGAATCCATAAGGAACCTCTGACTAATTCTGGGACAGTCGAGTGGCCGCTCAAAATTGCTCAGGTCAAGGCGCGGCGCGCAGGTAATAGCCGGTACTATTGGCAAGCGCCGCAACGCAGAACTGGACAATTTTTGGCGCAAGGCGACGTTCCATGAATTAATCGGAGGTTTCCTAAGTCCGACAGGCTCCTAGCGTTCGAGGCTGTGGTCGACCGCCGCCAGAAATCCGCGCAGGATCTGGGCTTCGCTCTGACGAAGGCCCGAGCGGTTAAGCAAGCGCCGGAGGCGCCGTTCGAGCAGTTTCGGATTCGACGAATCGTAGTACCCCACAGCAACCATCGTTTCAACCAAGTGCCTGTGAAGCCGGTCCAATTCCGGGGCGCCGGCCGGTCGATCGCGGTCTTCTTCGTCCGCGGTACGACGCGATGCCTGCAGAGCATTGCGCAGTTCGTAAACACAGATTTGGACGGCTTGTGCCAAATTCAGCGAATTGAACCCCTCATCGGTCGGGATCCGGATAGCACGCTGGCATAAATCGAGTTCGGCGTTACTGAGACCGGCTTGTTCCCGCCCGAATACGATGGCTACCGGGCCGTCGGCCACTGCGCCGCGGACCTGTAGCGCAGCTTCGGCCGGTGACAAAACCGGCCATTGCAGGTGCCTTGTACGCGCGGTCGTTCCAAACACCATCGTGCAACCGGCGATGGCGGCCTCGAACGATGGTACGACTTCGGCGGCGGCGAGAATGTCATCCGCGCCGGACGCCATCGCGGTCGCCTCCGCCGCCGGGAAAACTTTCGGGGACACCAGCCATAATCGGCGAAGCCCCATTGCTTTCATAGCGCGTGCACTCGCGCCGATATTTCCCGGATGAGTGGTGCCGACCAAAACGATGCGTACAGCTCCGAACGGGTCCGGCGTATCGCCGAGCGCATCTCGCGAATATGAATTTGTCACCGCATCGCCGCCTGTATCCGTTACTATGACTCGCCATTTTATAACGGGCCAGCTGCCATGCACCCTATGCTGAACATTGCCGTACGCGCGGCGCGGCGCGCCGGCACCGTAATCAATCGTGCGCTGAATCGACTTGGAGACCTCCAAATCGACAAGAAAGGGCATCAGGACTACGTCACCGAAATCGACCGCGAAGCAGAAGCGGCTATTATCCATACGCTGCACGAGGCCTACCCGGACCACGCGATCATTGCCGAAGAGTCCGGCGAACAAGGCGAGAGCGACTATGTGTGGATCATCGATCCACTCGACGGGACGACGAATTTCCTTCACGGCTATCCGCAATTCGCGGTGTCTATCGCGCTCCAGGTTCGTGGGGAGCTTGACCAAGGGGTGATTCTCGATCCGGTTCGCGACGAATTGTTCACCGCGACTCGCGGTGGGGGCGCTCAGCTCAATAACCGCCGCATTCGCACGAGCAATTGTCTAAAGCTCGAGCACGCGCTCCTGGCCACTGGTTTTCCCGTACGCGACAGAGCAATGCTCGAACCCTACCTGCCCACCCTCGCGGCGTTTCTTGGGCAGGTCGCCGGCGTACGTCGCGCCGGGGCCGCGAGCCTCGATCTCGCATTCGTCGCTTGCGGGCGCCTCGACGGATTCTGGGAATTCGGTTTGAGCGCATGGGATATTGCGGCGGGAGCCCTGTTGGTACAGGAAGCCGGCGGTATCGTCACCCAACCGAATGGTTCGTCCAATCCGCTCGAGAGCGGCGATATCTTGTGCGCGTCACCGCGTATCCATCGCGAAATGATGGCGACTTTGGCCGCGCATATTACGTGAAGCAACCGACACGAGGTATGCTAGGAGCCTGTCGGACTTAGGTCGATTCTACTGCGGCGATGGGAAATCGGCCCCTTATTCCGCCATTTCTCATTACGATCGCGTCAAAACTTACGCGGGGACCGAACCAAGGGCATTGCGATGAGCGAATCTATCAGCATTATCATGCCGGCAAAAAATGAAGCGACTGGTCTCGCGGAATTGCTGCCCAAACTAAAGTCTCAATTCCCGAAAGCGGAAGTCATCGTCGTCGACGACGGCAGCACGGACGCGACGGCTGATATCTGCCGCGAGCACGCCGTTAAACGGGTCGCACACCCCTACTCCATGGGTAATGGGGCCGCGATAAAATCGGGCGCCCGGCAAGCCGGCGGCGACATTCTGGTCTTCATGGACGCGGACGGACAGCACGACCCGGCGGACATCCCGCGCCTACTGCAACTATTGGATAACGGTTACGAAATGGCGGTCGGCGCGCGCGCATGGGACACGCATGCGTCGGTCGGGCGACGGCTCGCAAATCGCATCTATAACGGCTTGGCGTCGTACATGACCGCCAAACCGATAGATGATCTAACGTCCGGTTTCCGCGCGGTACGTACGCGTCATTTCCGCCGGTTCTTATATTTGCTACCAAATGGTTTCTCCTATCCGTCGACGTGTACGATGGCGTTTTTTCGCTCTGGGCTGCCGGTGGGTTACGTGCCTATCCGAGCGCAACAGCGCAAAGGATCCAGTCACATTCGGATCCTGAATGACGGCACCCGTTTCTTCATGGTGATCATAAAGATCGGCACCCTATTTTCGCCGATGAGGCTTTTCTTACCCATCAGTGTCTCATTGTTGGTGACCGGCCTCGGGTATTACGCCTACACTTATTTGTCACTGCACCGTTTTACGAACATGAGCGCGCTGCTGTTTATTTCCTCGCTGTTTACGTTTCTCATCGGCATCCTCGCAGAGTTGGTCTCTTCTCTGCATTACAAAGAAGCCGATTTCGAAAGGCGTTTGGTACAGCGCGACGATTGAGTAAGTTCCTGAAACTATAGTTACAACATGAAGGACATCGAACCCGCAAAACTGGTAGCGAAGCGGCGCTTCTCAGTCGTCCGGATATCGCGTGCCGACCTAAATACGCGTTCCAAAAGATGCTTCACTTTCGTGCATATACGCGCGCCCGTCACCCCGGGTCAAGCCCGGTATGACGGTGACGATGCACGGCCGCCGGCCCTCATTTCGAAACTGAGCGATAATTTGGAACAGCGATTTGGCCCGGTGTTGGACGATTTCAGGCGACAATCTGACCGGTCGAAGCGTTTATCGGAAGTTTCGCATTTCATTCCCGCGGCAGCGTCGTAGCTGTAATTAACGGTGAGCATGAACAGGATTTGAAATGTTTTTTGTGGGCGGTGAATTATTCTGGGACAAGAATCTTGGTCTATTCTCGCGCATCTATTGCGGCCTTTTTGGCGTGCCGATTTCCGGACTGCGTATCCGCTTACGTCGAGTGTTACCGAGTTTGACTGGCACGCCTGAAAAGGTGCTCGATGCGGGATGCGGCCGGGGTGTATTCAGCTATCAGTTGGCGAAACGGTTCCCGAAAGCAGAAATCGTTGCCGTAGACATCGATAGTTCGCAGTTGGAAAGAAACGCTGCCATCGCGGCGAAAGCGAAGCTCGAAAACGTATCGTTCGTCGAAAATGACATCTCGCGATTGACGTTTGAAGACGAGTTCGACTTAGTGTTATCGGTCGACAATCTCGAACATCTCGAGGACGATCTGCAGGGGCTGATGAGTATCTACAGCGCGCTAAAGCAAAACGGCCGATTGGTGTTGCACGTGCCGGGTTACGAGAGACGCTGGTTCTTGTTTGGCTTTCGCACTAATTTCGATGTCCCTGGACATTTTCGACCCGGCTATCGGTTGAATGAAATCACAGATAAGGTGAGCGGTGTCGGGTTTACCGTGGAGTCCGCGAAATACACCTTCGGTTGGTTGGAGACCGTTACCAACAATTGTTCTTATGTAGTAACCCGCGCCGAGGCAAAAAACAAAACGATATACGCGTTGTTATTCCCGTTGCTCAACGCTATTGCATGGTTGGGCCGTAACAGCCGGCCAAAAAAGGGCGCTGGCGTCCTGGTGCTCGCCACAAAACACTGATGGGACTATTCCGTGAAACAGGTATTTAGAAGGGTATTGGACGGAAAGGGAGTTATCAAAGTCGAGGATCTCCCTGTCCCTCATTGTGGTTCCGATCAGGTCCTGGTCGCCTCAAAATATACTGCGATCAGCGCGGGGACGGAAGGCGCTACGCTCAGCAAGACTTTTCCCGAGTTGGTCAAGCAGACCCTTCAAGATCCCTGGATGCGCAACGCCGTCAAGGGACTTATCTTTGGCTCGAGCCCCGCGGTGGTGAAGAACATTGTCTGGGATGAAACCACGTTGATGCGCGCAATCGGCTACAGCGGCGCGGGGATCGTTGTCGATGTGGGCAAAAATGTCAGCGAAACGAAGCCGGGTGATCGGGTCGCGTTTGCCGCCGAAGGGCACGCGGAGTTTGTCGCCCCTTCCAAGAATTATGTTGTTCCAATACCTCAGCGGGTCGGATTCGAGGAGGCCGCTTTCGTGACGCTCGGCGGTATCGCGATGCAGGGCGTGCGCAGGGCGGAAATCGAGCTGGGAGACAAGGTCGCCGTCATCGGTTTGGGA
>PVBE012964390.1_pt1 | contig 30780 bp, 28 predicted proteins | sample 1631181 | NCBI WGS metagenome assembly PVBE01 (sample SAMN08397723, study PRJNA350692) | Marine metagenome, whole genome shotgun sequencing project. | isolation source: water | place: Pacific Ocean | collected 2012-04
GCCATGCGAGAGTTTTTTTGCGAAATCAATTTCGCAGAGGACGCCTCCTTTCTAAAACACCAATTTTGAAGTACACGCCAAGAAAACTACATTCACAACACGAAAACCACTAATTCACTGCCATACCGAGACTACACCCTTGCCAACTTGCTTGCTTTTGACTTCAGGGCGGCTGATCGAACCGTCCTGATTCTTGGCGGATTCGGCAAAGTGCCACGGAGGTCAATCGCTCGGCGGCAGCACAAGCACGGGCTTACTGCTGCCGCGAAGGACTTTCTCAGCCGTTGAGCCGAAGAGCAGGTCTTCGACCTTTCCTCGTCTTCCGATCCTGCTCATCACGATCGCATCGACAGCAAAGTCGTCCGCTTTTTGGAGGATTTCGAGAAAAGGTAGACCTTCCGAGATGATTGAATCGACTTCGATCTCGTCCGGGCTAGCATTAACGTATTCCTGGAGCTGGGCTTCAGCTCGCTTACGCATACGGTGTGTGATCTCTTCGCGAGAACCCAAATCGTGTGCCTCGGCGAACTTCGGCAGCGACGAGTCAATCACATGCAGCAAGATCACGACTGGGTTGTCACCAGAAACCAGCCAGGTCGCCTGCGCGAATGCGGTTTTTGAATTGTGGGAGAAATCGACAGGAACGAGCAGCGTGTTAAAGTCAACTTGTCCAACCATTAGTTAGCTCCCGATGACAGTAGTGTTCTTTGTGAACCACCGTGGCTTTGTCTCGCAGTGGCGAGCGTAGCTTGTCTGGTATAGTACGACGCACATTCGGCCTCGCGTCCGCGCACGATCCGCTTCCCACGGAGCTTGCCAAAGTTAGACGTGATCACCGTCCATTGGCCGTGATTGTCGTTGTCATCACGGTAGATCACAACCCAATCGTGCGTGGTTCCCAGTTCGTGAGCTCGAACTGAGTTCGAGAACAGCGCGGTGTAGTGGCGAGACTCGCGTTCGGTGTGTAACACGGGTAGCCAAGCTTCGTGTGTCGGATTGAAGCGGCGAGGTGCGATCCGAGGGAGCTGCTGTTTTTTCGCCAGTTCGCGATACTGGCGATCAACGTCAAGCAGCTCTTTGATCGGAGCTTCCAGTTCCATCTCAGACGTGGCTGGTGATTTTTTGGGCATTGGACGTCGAAAACGACCCGCGAGAGACTCGCGGACTGCCCGCAGTCGTTTCGGTCCCATCCCCGGCACTTGAGCGAGCCGTCCGTCCTGTGCAGCGGTTTCGAGTTCCCAAAGTGTTTCGATTCCGAGATGCTCGTGAATGCGTTGCGCCAGCTTCGGGCCGATATCAGCGACTGTGGCGAACAGGCGTTGGGGCGCATCGTCGCCACGAAGCCGCTCCAGCAACGGAAACTTGCCGGTCCGAATCATGTGTGCCAGCGCTCCGGCAATCGAACGGCCGATGGCTGGGAAGCGAACAAGTCCAGTCGCACCCTCGGCTTCGACGGTGTACCACAACGGCGCTTCCAGTCTTTCAACAGTTTCCGCCGCGTTTCTATATGCCCGTACGCGAAACTGGTTCGCGCCCTGCGTTTCCAGCAAGTCTGCTGCCTCGCGCAAGGCAGCGGCGAGGTCCATGTTCGTCGGACAGGTCTTTGGGGGAGTTTGTTTGGTGTTCGTGACTGCCATGGAACCCTCCCACTGAAGTGTGCCAGCACCGCACATCGGGCGCGCCGTTGCACACTTTCTCGGAGATAAATCTCCACGCGACGCACTCCATCGTAGGATTCTGCAAACGCTATGCCGGCAGCCTCGCCTCTGGCCCGTCTTTTGCAACTCGACAGCCATTGTTCAAAGTCCAGATCAAAGTAGATCCAACGTCCGTCCGAAAAGGAGATCATCATGCGTAGGAGTCTTGTTGCCGGGATCTTGACAGTCTTGATTTTGGCTACTGCACTGACCGCAGAAGAGGGGAAAGAGCGAATGGCAAGTACGGCGTGAGGCTCGGAGGGAGGAAGAGAAGCGCGGGACACCGCGTTTTTTCGTGCGCCGAGCGCGCTGCGGATGGACCGCCGGGTGAAGATTGGCGGTTATTGCGGCGCGTCGTCGAAGACTCTTTCCAACTCGGCCATGGCCGCTTCTTCGACATCAGAGATCGTGTGAACACCAAGGATGCCACCAGACGCTTCGGCCACGCGGCGCACGCGCTTCATGAGACTGTCTTCCAGCGTCAACTTCGCTCCGGGACTCGACATGGTGTCTAGGATCGCCGTCACATAATCTTTCCAAGCGGTGAAGAGGTTTTGGCTGGGTGGATTCTCCAGCCAGTGCTCCAGCAGGTGATAGCTTGCACTGCCGCGACTGTGGCCCTGTGTTTCCACGGCTTGCAGGACCGCCGCGCGTTCGCGCTTGCCGATCCTCCCATCAGCCCACGCGACGTATACCAGCGGATAAAGCGAAAGCGCACCGACGAAGTTGCTGTTGATACCGATCTCATCGAGTTCGAGAAGCACACTTTGATCTACGATTCCGGTCGCGTCAGCCAGTGCTTGCAACCGTTCGTTGACATGCAACTTCTCACCCCGCGGCTGTGGGAATTCCTGATCGACCTTCTGACAGAACTCGTACTCGAAGGCCCTCTCGCGCTCCTTGATTATCTCCCTGCTCATCGCTGTGTCCTTTCGAGGCCGCTAAAAACGCAGGCGACCGAATGAACAGGAGAAAGCAAAGAACGTGCCAAATCAGTACAAAGAGACCCGGCTCTCCGACAGAACCGGGTCTTGCTTGCGAAACTCATGACTTCACTTCGATGCGTCTTGTCTTGGCTTCCTCCGTCTTCGGAACCAACACTTTCAGCACGCCGTCAGTGAACTTGGCTTCGATCTCGTCATCTTTGACTGCCGACGACAGCGGCAGAACGCGACGGAACTCGCCATAGCTCCGTTCGATGCGATGATAGGTCTTGTCCTTCTCTTCTTCATCTCTCTTTCCATCTGATCGAACATCCCTGTAAAACGACCGGTGGTCGGCAGCAAGGACCTCTGTCTCCGTGGAACCAATGAACGTAACATCGTGCACCTCCTTTCAACTGCTTCTCGGCCAGCTTACGCGCCAGCCGCTTGTTTGCTCTCTCTATTCTTTCTACGAACAAGGGCGTACTTCGGTTCTCGCAATCGGCACGCAATGTGCATCACCATCTCAAAGGCATCGCCGCATTGGCGAATTCTGTTTGGCTCGATTCGTCACCAGAGTGGCGTGCTGGCATTGCGCTCCCGCAGGTGGAGGTAGCCAAAGTTGGGACGATCAAAGTGTCACGAACGGTGAAGCAAGCGACGGACAACTTCGCGCGGCTCAGGCAACGGATGGTCACTGCTCAACTTCGCGCGCGAGGCATCAGCGATCGGCGCGTGCTTGCCGCGATGCTGGTTGTGCTGCGTGAAGAGTTCGTCCCTGAGGCACTGAAAAAGGAAGCTTACAACGATGGCGCGCTGCCGATCGCCGACGGTCAAACGATCTCGCAGCCGTTTACGGTTGCCTACATGGCGGAAGCCGCTGGTCTGCACGGCCACGAGAAAATTCTCGAAGTCGGCACAGGATCAGGTTACGGTGCTGCGGTGCTTTCGCTTCTCGGTGCTGACATACACAGCATCGAACGAATCCCAGCACTTGGGTTGCAGGCGACAGCGACGCTGAAGAGATTGGGTTACTCGACTGTTCATGTCCACATGGGTGATGGATCGCTGGGTTTGGCCGCCGAGGCTCCGTTCGACGCCATCATCGTTACAGCGGGCGCTGCATACTTGCCTCCGGCCTATACCGAGCAGCTTGCAGAAGGAGGCCGCATTATTATTCCGATTGGGCAATACGAAACGAATCAGCACCTGTACCGATTCCGCCGTGATCGCGGGAAAATGTCGATGGGCGATCTGGGCGCGTTCGCGTTTGTCCCCCTGATTGGTGACGAAAGCTGGCACCCGGCATAGTTCCGCTCGCCTTAGACCGATTGCGATTCTTTTGGCGATGACATGTCTAAACGAGACAGCTTGACGGCGCAGACCTTGTATTCCGGGATCTTGGCGATGGGATCGAGTTCCGAGATTGTGAGATTGTTCGCGTTCGCCGGGCCCGGGAAGTGAAATGTCCCAAAGATCGTACCGACCGAGACCCGATCGGTCACTACGGCAATGGCTTCCATCGTGCCACGCCGTGAAACGATTAGCACTTCTTCTTCGGCTTCAATCGCCAACCGTCTGGCGTCTTGCGGGTTGATCTCGACCCGAGTGCGCGGGTAGACGCTTAGCAAACCGGCATCGCGGCGTGTCATCTCGCCGCCGTGCCAGTGATAAAGGACACGACCGGTTGTGAAAAGGAACGGGTACTCGTCGTCGGGAAGCTCCTTGGCATCGATGTGCTCCACCGCATGAAACTTGCCTTTGCCGCGAGTGAATTTGCCGACGTGCAAGATTGGTGTGCCGGCATGTGCGGGCGAAATGACAGGCCACTGTAGACGCTCGCCACGATCAAGCCTCGCGAAACTGACGCCTGCATATGATGGAGTTAGCTGAGCGATTTCATGGGCGATTTCGCCGTCTTTGTAGTCCCAACCGGCAAAGCGTCCAATCGGTACGAGTTGGTCGTGTTGACACATGCGCTTTGCGAGTTCCGAGGTGATCGCCCAGTCAGGCTTACTATCTCCAACAGGTGGGATGGCTTGCCGAACAAGTTGAACGCGCCGCTCTGTGTTGGTGAATGTCCCATTCTTCTCCGCGAATGAAGCCCCTGGCAGGAGGACATCGGCATAGTGTGACGTCTCCGAATGTAGGATCTCTTGCAATACGACGAACTCTGCCTGCTGCAGGCATTGCCGTGCATGGTTGCTGTCCGCTTCACTCATTGCCGGATCTTCACCGAGAATATAGAGAGCGCGGACATCACCGCGACCCGCGCCCTCGACCATCTCAGTGATCGTCAGCCCGGGCGTTTTGGGGCAGATCTCGACGCTGTCGTTCGACCCAGCAGGTTGCAAACCTGCCCTACGCAAGGACCATGCTTCGGAAAACTTTCTGTGTGCAGCCTCGTCCGCCACCTGTTGATACCCTGGATAGACATTTGGCAACGCACCCATGTCGCAGGCGCCCTGGACATTGTTCTGCCCGCGAAGTGGATTGACGCCGCCGCCGGGGATTCCCAAGTTGCCAAGCAGCATCTGCAGATTGGCGAGACTCAGCACATTCAGCACACCCGTCGTGTGTTGCGTGATGCCCATGGCCCAGATGACGGCCATCGGCTTGTTTGCGGAGAGGATGTCCGCGGCTTGAGCGATGTCTTTCGGCGCAACTCCCGTGATCTCGGCGGTTGCCTCTAACGTGTATCCGTCGACGGTCTGCGCGAGGGAGTCAAAATCCTCGCAGCGACTCGCAATGAAATCGCGATCGTGGCGGTTGTGTGTGATGATCCATCGCATGATGCCGTTCAACAGGGCGACATCCGTACCGGGATTCTGGCGTACGTGAAGAGCTGCGAACTCGGTGATGTCGATCTTGCGCGGGTCGGCAACAACGAGACTCACACCGCGACGGCGAACGGCCTGTCGCAGCTTCGTACCAAACACCGGGTGCTGCTCCGTCGTGTTGGAGCCGATGATGAAGATCGCCTCCGCCTGTTCGGCGATATCGTCCATCGAGTTGCTCATCGCACCCGAACCAAACGCCATGACCAGACCGGCCACCGTCGAGGAGTGTCACAACCGAGCACAGTGATCGACGTTGTTGGTGCCAAGAATCTGCCGGGCGAACTTCTGCATCAAGTAATTCTCTTCATTGGTACACTTCGCCGACGTAAACACGCTGAATGCGCTTGACCCGGACTGGCGCCGTACTTGCGAGAACTTCTGCGAAACAACATCCAGTGCGGTTTCCCATGCAACGGCCACCCAATCACCACGGTCCTCGATCATCGGGGGTTTGGGTGTTCCATCAAGCACGTGCGAGCGAACCAACGGTTGCGTCAGCCGGTCGGCGTGATGAACAAACCCATAGCCGTAGCGACCTTTAACGCACAATGACATTCCATTCACCGGAGCGGCAGGATTCGCTGTGACTCGAATGACCTTGTCGTCTTTCACATTCAAGTCGAATTGACAACCAACTCCACAGTACGTGCATGTTGTGGTGATGAGTTGATCAGGTTTTGGCTTTCCGAACGATGGCTTGTCTGATAGTGCGCCGGTCGGACAATAGGCGGCACACGCTCCGCACGATTCGCAACGCGCATCCAGCATTGTGGCATCTGCGCCGGCAATGAGGTGCTCGTCTGCGCCGCGACCGCCAAGTCCCCAGACGTCGCGACCCTGAACTTCGCTGCAAGCGCGAATGCACCGCGTGCAGAGGATGCACTTGTTGAGATCAACGCGGATGAACGGATTGGGGTCACTGTCGACCTCAAATCGCGGCGGAGGACTGGTTCCGTCACGTAAACGGACGTTGTAGTGTTGTACCCAACGTAGCAATTCGTTCGGTTCGTCCAAGACGTCTGTCTGGGCGACATAGTTCCGCAGCAACATCTCCAAGACAAATCTGCGTGACTGTGTCAGGCCTTCACTTTCCGTGCGAACGACCATGTCGTCGATCACGAGTTGGTGACAAGCGGGCACCTGCTGATCCAAGCCTTCGACATCGACCAAACACAGCCGGCAGGAGCCGACGGCCGTTAAATCAGGATGGTAACACAGCGTGGGAATCTCGATACCCGCGGCCGATGCGGCTTCCAAGACCGATTGTGTTTGTCCTGCCGTGACTTGCACTCCGTTGATTGTCAGAGTCGGCATAGCTATTCCGCTTAAGATTCAGGCCGCCCGCGCAGATAGATGAACCAATAGACACCACCGACCATGGCGGCCCCACCGACGATGTTGCCGAGTGTAACGGGCAGCAGGTTGTTGAGAAAGAATCCCGTCCAAGTCAGCTTAGAGAGATCGGCTGCCACGACAACACCACTTCCCCAATTCCTAATAAAAAGTCCGATGGGAATGAAATACATGTTGGCGACACTGTGCTCGAAGCCGCAGGCCACGAACGCCGTGATCGGCGGCACAATCGACAACACGCGATCTGTGGTTGTTCGTGCGCTGAACGCCAGCCAGACGGCGAGGCACACCAGCACATTACACAATGCGCCAAGCGCGACGGCTTCGACGAAGCTGAGTGACACTTTAGCGGCCGCGATGTTGAGAGCTGTCTCGCCGATCGCGCCGCCAGCGAACCGATACTGGCCGCTGAGAAAAACAACTATGGCCGTTGCGATGGCTCCGGCGAAGTTGCCGAGATAGACAATGATCCAGTTGCGTAGTACCTTTCCCGTGCTGACCTTACCGCTGACCCAGGCCATCACGATCAAGTTGTTGCCCGTAAACAACTCGGCGCCACCGACGATCACCAGAATCAGGCCCAGTGAGAAAGCAAGCCCGCCTAACAGCTTCGTCACTCCAAATGGAAGTTGGCCACTGCCGCCGGAGGTGACCGTCGTGGCGAACACGGCTCCCAACGCGATGAACGCGCCGGCCAGAAAAGCCAACGCAAACATCGTCATCGCATTCATGTTCGCCTTTTTGACGCCAACCTGCTCTGCCTTATCGGCCATCTCGGGCGGCAGCAGTGAATCGATTGAAGAAGAGTTTGGGGTGTCGTGGTTCATGGTGGTTATCGCCAGCTTGGTTCAACGTCGTAAGATCAACACAGGGCAATGAGCAAGTCGAGTCACACGTTCGGCAACTGATCCAATTAACAAATGCTGGAGGCCAGTTCGTCCATGAGAAGTCAGCACAATCAGTTCCGCCTGCTCATGATCTGCTAGCTCGATGATCTCGTGTGCCGCTGCACCGATGCGGACGTCGACTGTGACATCTTCGTGACCGCGATCCTTAAGCTGTGACTGAAGTGCCTCCGTCGCGTGTTTGATCCTCGATTCGTGATCGACAGTATCCCACACGACCCCAGGTTCCACGGGAGAGATCTCTTGCAACACGTGTACGACGATCACATCCGCGGGATCGTCGACAAGCTGGACGGCCGTGTCGACGGCGGTAAACGAGTTGTCCGAGAAGTCGACTGGAACGACGACGCGTTTTTTGGGAAACCATGCCATCTTCCTCCTCCTTCATCTTGGTGATGCGTTAGCGAGCAACGCACTGTAAGGTTTCTTCCCGCGAATCGCAAATCGTCCACAGCGCATCGAGCATTGGCTGGGGCAGGGGGCTCTGACTCGTGATCTGAGAGACTACATAACGCCGTTGTTTTGCCGGCCTCACGGAGATGCTTCCAAAGCTTGCGCAATTTGAATCGACTGGGCGATTGACAGATTGGGTATTCGCGCGGAAGATGATCCCGTTTGGGCGCGCACGTTCAGCAGCGAGGCGCGTTTGATGCAGTTTGACGAAGGACTTTTTGCCGAGCGAGGTGTCTCGGGAGATCCAGTCACAATCGTGTCGGTCGGGTTGCTGCTGGCGTTCGGTCGTATGCTGATTTGCATAGGGACCACGTCGAGAGTGGCCGACATCGATGCCAGAGCTTGGGCCGCTGACGAACCCTCACCTGTTGGGAGCAATTCTGATCTCCGGACTGCTGCAGTTGAGCGTCGTCATTTTGCCCTTTGCTCAACCTGCCTTCGAGTCGGCCACCGGTCTCGGCAGGACCTGGATTCTGATTTGCATTCTCGCATTGGCTCCTGTTACGGTGATCGAGTTGGCCAAGATCGGGTTGAATCTCGCGAGGCGCAAGAAATCGCATGGCGAATCGCCATGATTGTGCGTATTCGCACAGGATTGCAGAAAGGGGTCGGGAGTCTTCTTCGGATGACAGCGTACGAGTGTCGGACGAGCTCTGGCCGAAAAAGACCCCCGATCCCCTCGACCGCACGCCGATCGCACGCGAGACAATCAAACTGACCACTACCGGCAGTCTCGTCATTGAGCATCGGTACAGCAATTGCGTAGTGTGAGAATTGAACAAAGACTTCCCGGAGAGAACCGATGAGCAGCTTCTCGAATATTCTCGTCCATGTCGACACGCGCGCCGAAACGAATCCAGGGCTAGATTACGCGGCTGACCTGGCCAAGACCAACGACGCACGGCTGAAGATTGTTGATGTGATCCCCGACTTCAGTTGGCCGGTCCGGCTGGCCACCGCCAGATATGAGCGTGTGATCGAGAATCTCACTCAATCGAAAACACAGCGGCTGATAGAACTGGCGACGCCGATCGAACAACAGGGCGTCGCAGTCCAGACAAAACTAGTCGAAGGACGCTCGTCCGTCGAAATCGTTCGCGAGGTCCTGAGAGACAAACATGACCTGGTCATCAGATCTGCCAAAGGGACTCACAGCCGACGGTCTGGTTTCTTTGGCACAACGGCGACTCGCCTGATTCGCAAGTGCCCCTGCCCCGTCCTGATACTCAAGGCGGGCCAGCAGTGTCGATGCGAGCGCGTCGTGGCTGCAGTCAATGCGACGTCTGACGACGAACTGCACGCCAAGCTGAATGAACAGATCATCCGCCTTGCGCGCGAGATGACGACCGGCGGCGAGCCAGCCGTTGTGGATGTGTGGAGCATTTATGGAGAGAGTATTCTGAAGAGCCATATGCAAGAGGATGAATTCCAGGATCTGGAAGAGCGCACCGAGAAACATGCCGAGCAGTTGTTAGCTCAGTTGTTGACCCCGTTTGATATCGCGGTTGGCGGTGACAACGTTCACCTGTTGCGTGGCGAGGCGGGTGCAGTCATCCCCAAGCTCGTCGAAAAACTCGACGCAGACTTATTGGTGATGGGAACCGTCGCCAGGGCCGGCGTCGCGGGGCTGCTGATCGGTAATACCGCCGAACAAATCCTCGACCGTGTCGAATGCTCCGTGTTGGCAGTTAAGCCCGATGACTTTGTGTCGCCGATCAGACTGAGCTCGTGATATTCTGGCAGTTGACGATCCGCGATGAAGGCAAATGCCTGTCGGTTCGATTCGGGTCGCTGACGCTATCTGATACTCGCATCCGCTCGTGATTCGCGCGCCAGTGGTTTATGCTTGTGGACAGCATCCTGACGTTACTTACCGTCTTCCTATGGAGTGTGCACATGCGTCGCTGTCGAACCTGGTCGGGCTACCTGGCGCTGTGTGTTGTCGTGGCAGGATTTCTCATCGGCCAACGGGCAATTGCCCAGGCGGATGAGCCGTCGGTCAAAGGCCCGTTGTCGCCAACCGCCGCGCTCCAGCAGCTGCAGGTTGCCAGTGGCCTGCGTCTGGAATTGGTGGCCAGCGAACCTGAAGTCATCGATCCGGTGGCGATCCGGTTTGGCGGTGACGGGCGGCTGTGGGTCGTCGAAATGCGGGACTATCCGCACGGTCCTGCGGCGGGCGAGCCGCCTCGATCGCGCATCAAGGTTCTTCGGGACACCGATGGCGACGGCCGCTACGAAACCGCAACTATATTTGCCAATGAACTGTTGTTCGTCACCGGGATTCAACCGTGGCGTGACGGCGTCATCGCGACGATGGCGGGACAGGTCGCTTTTCTGAAAGACACCGATGGTGATGGCAAGGCAGATCACTCAGAGACGTGGTTCCAGGGTTTCGCCCAAGAGAACACACAACTGCGCGCGAACCATCCGCGATTCGGACTGGATAATCACATCTACATTGCCAACGGCCTGCGTGGCGGGACGGTCGTCGATCCGCGTGATCCCAAGGCGAAACCACTGGCATTGAGCGGGAAGGATTTTCGTTTCGACCCCACGACATTTGCCTATGAGTCATTGACTGGACCCGGCCAATTCGGCCTGACGTTTGACGATTTCGGAAATCGATTTGTCTGCACCAACCGAAATCCGCTGAAGCACATTGTGTTGGAAGAGCGTTACATTGCGCGGAACCGTGGCTACGCCCCGTCGGCGACGGCGTACGATGTGGCCAAAGCGGGCGCCGAATCGCGTGTCTTTGCAATCAGCCGTGCGTGGACGACTTCGAATCTACACGCGGGCCAATTCACAGCGGCATGTGGCGTCTTGATTTATCGGGGCAATGGGTTGGCGAAGCGATTCTATGGAACCGGTTTCACATGTGATCCGACGGGCAATCTGGTGCACTGTGAACGGGTGCGCACGCAAGACGCGACGTTCTCGTCGATGCCCGACCAGGACGGTGTAGAGTTTCTGGCGTCGAAAGACGAATGGTTTCGTCCGGTCAATCTAGCTCACGGGCCTGAAGGCGGGCTGTACGTGGTCGATATGTGCCGAGCGGTCATCGAACATCCGCAATTTATGCCAGCGGAATTGAAACAGCGACCGGACCTGCTATTGGGAACCGACCGGGGCCGCATCTATCGCGTCACGGCAATGGCGGACAAGGTAAAGCGCCGACCACCTCAACTGGATTCGGCGACCAGCAGTTCGCTGGTCAGTTTGCTGGAACATCCCAACGCCTGGCACCGTGAAACCGCCGCTCGTCTGTTGTTCGAGCGACAGGACAAGAGCGTTGTCGAGAAGTTAGCCCAGTTGGCGGTCGACGGTCGTCACGCTCGGGCACGCGTACACGCGTTATGGGCGCTGGAAGGCCTGCAATCGCTCGACAACGCGCTGCTGCACATGGCGCTCGACGACAGCGACCCCCGTGTATGCGAACAAGCAGTCGTGATCGCCGAAAGTCATTTTGGAGCGGACGATCGCTTACGCCCGCACGTTGGTCGGCTGGCCCGACATAAAGATCCTCGGTTGCGCTTTCAGGTCGTACTGTCGCTGTCACCGATTGCCGAGGACGAGGTCGAAATCCTCAGAGATATTGTGATCGCTGGCGCTGACGACGATTGGACACGCCGCGCCGTAGGTATCGCTGCCGGTGCGCGATCGGCGGATCTTGTTCTGGCCGTGTTCGCCGATCCACCTTGGCAACGACGGAGCCCCTCGAATCACGACCTGACGCTCGCGGCCGAGCTGGTAGCTGCGGGAGTAACGGCTGACGCCGGTGCGCGGCTCGGAATCCTGCAGGCGATCATCAAGCTGAAGGACGGTCCCGAGTTTGCACGGCTGAAGCGGGTCGCCCTTTCGGCGTTGGCCACAAGATTGTCCGCGCGCAGATCGAGTCTGGCAGCCGAGATTGAGAAGCTGACCGACAAGGCTGATCAGCAGTTGGTCCGAGATGTCCTGAAACGAGCAGCCACATTCGCCGCCGATCAGCAGCAGCATACGACCCAGCGGCGTGAAGCCATCGAGTTGCTTGTGCACGATCCGGACGCCGTTGCCACGCTTGTCACGTTGTCGCTGGAAGAAGCATCCGGAGAGGTGCGCCGTCAAGCGCTAGCGGCTCTATCGCGGCGAAGCGAGCTCGAGCCGTGGAAGCTACTCGTCGACCGTTTTGCTGCCGAATCGCCTACGATTCGTCGGGCCATTGTTGCAGGCCTTCTGGCTCGCGCGCAGCGGACCACGTTACTGCTTGACGGGATTGAAGCCGGCAAAATCAAGGCGGCAGAAATGGACCGCGCTCAGGCAGGCCGTCTGTTGAAACACCAAGATGCCGCGTTGCGCAAACGGGCTGGTGTGCTGCTGGCCACCGCAGTCCCCGCCGATCGCAAACAGGTGTTGGCGGACTATCAAGTCGTGCTGAAGATGAAATCGGATCCGACGCGGGGGCGTGCTGTGTTTCAAAAGAACTGCGTCACGTGCCATCGGGTTGGAGGTCTTGGTGTTGATGTGGCACCGGACATTTCCGATTCTCGAACGAAGCGGGAAACGCAGATTCTGGCGGATATTCTGCAGCCGAATCGCGCCATCGACAATAACTACATCAGCTATACAGTTGTCACCAATAGCGGAACGCTGCTCAACGGAATCGTCACTAGCGAGACCGCCACGTCGTTCACGCTGAGGCAACCCGAAGGAAAGGACGTCACGCTGCTGAGAAGTGACGTTGAGGAAATCCGCTCAAGTGGGGTATCATTAATGCCCGATGGCTTGGAAAAGAGCATTCCTTTCCAAGAAATGGCAGATTTGATTTCTTTTATCAAGAACTGGCGATATCTTGATGGCAAGACACCGCTAGGAATTCGCGATGATTGATCGGCCAAGAAATCATCATTATCAAGTGCCGCGCCAATTCGGGCTGCGTACGATTCTGGTGGTGACCGCGTTGTTTGCGGGAATGCTCAGCATCATCAAATGGACCGACGCGTCGCCTGAGCCTTTGATCTTCTACTCCAGCTTTATAATTGTGGTCGGTGGTGCTCAGGTGGTATTCGAGCGATCGCCCCGGCTGGCTTCGATTCTGGCCGGATCCGTGTTTCTTCTGATTTTGAAGTCTGCGGCATTCGTATTCGGCGAAAGTCTGGAAACAATCAACGTCGGCCTGTTCATGGGGTTGTTCGCCGGAAGCCGATTCATCTATTCGTTCATCTATTCGCTCTTGTTCGGCGCTCTGTATGGATACCTGGCCGGAACGATGCTCGCTGGCCTCTATCTGGTCGTGGACAGAGTACAGATCGTCACCCAGTGGCGTTACAGGCAAGACCGGATGTCCACGGGCGTGTCACGATGATGAAAGCTAGGTCGATCGCGCGTCAACCCTTGATACCTGTCGTGGCGATCCCTTTGAGAAACGTCTGCTGCGCCAGCACGAACAGCACGACCATCGGCAACGTAAACAGGACCGCGGCAGCGAGCAGCAGATGCGTTTGATCTGAATACGAACTGACGAATTGCTCCAAGCCGTAAGCCAGCGGAAACTTTTGTGGATCACTCAGGTAGAGCAAAGGGCCATTGAAGTCGTTCCAGGACGCAATGAACTGAAACAAGGCCACAGTGGCCAGCGCCGGTTTGCTGAGCGGAACGATGATTCTGGAGAAGATACCCCATTCGCCAAGCCCGTCCAGCCGCGCCGCCTCGCTTAGCTCATTTGGAATCGTGAGAAAAAACTGACGCAATAGAAAGATGAAAAAAGCGTCGCCCAAGAAAGTTGGTACGATCAAAGCAGCCAGCGAATTGTACAAGCCCAGTTCGCGCAGCAGCAGAAATCGCGGGATCATTGTCACATGCCAAGGTAGCAACATCGTGGCGATTAGAATGCCAAACACAACATCGCGACCGCGCCATCGTATCCGCGAAAAACCGTAGGCCACCAAGGAGCACGAGAAGACGCTGCCAACCACGCTGCCGGTACAGAGGACCAGCGAATTGCGCAAGTATCGCAAGTATGGCAGTGAAGCCAACGCCTGAGGATAGTTATTCCATTGCCATCGGCTCGGCCAGAATGCGTAAGGGTCTTCAGTCAATTGGCTGGCAGATTTAAGTGACGACATGACCATCCAGACTAGCGGAAACGCAAACAGAGCGGCTGTCGTCAATAACGCGGGATGAGCCAATGGGTGAGCTTTACGGCGCGACAATGCGAGTTTCCTTGTTTGCATCTAGTTGTGCTTGAATCGTGCGGGTCGCTTGGTGCAGAAGTTCATGCACCGGTGGCGTACCTTTGACGTACATGGCTTTGGATGCGGTTTCGTTGATCGTGCGTTGAAAGAATGGAGCGCCCGGAATGACCGGCGTCGGGAATTGATGGGGAGACTCGGCGAGCTCGACGAATTGTGCGAACAACGGTTGTTCGGTCAGATAGTGCTGGAATTCTGGCTGGCGGACAACACGTGTCGAGACGGGAATCCAACCTCCAGCTCGGCACGTTTGGGCAGCCTCGGATTCGTAGCCGTCGAAGCCGCTCCAATACTTCATGAACTGCCACGCGCCATGCTGATTTTGTGCGCCTCGCGGGACAACGAAGAAGTTGCCGTTGACCCAGCCGGCATGTTCCCGCCCGCCCAAGGGAGCAGGGAGGGGACAAACACCGTACTGGGTGACGGCGACGCCGCGCCGGCGCTGTTCGTTCTGCGAAGCCACGATGTCGCGAACACGCCATTGTCCATCCATCACCATCGTGTAGCGGCCGGCCAACAACGGAAACGACTTGCCAGGCAGCGACTGATCACCTTGTCGAAACGCCGCCACGGCCACGGGCCCATACCGACGCCGAAAACCAGTCATCCATTGGAGGGCTCGCACAATCGGTTCGCTATCCGCCGTAATGCGTCCAGTCGGTTCGTCAAAGAAATCACCGCCGAAGACCGTGCCCCATGCCAACAATCGACGAGGATCGGGGAGGTATCCAAACCGTTGTGGCTTTCCCGTTTCGTCGAACTTCATGGTCGCAACCGCGATCTCGTCTAGCTCTGTTAGATTCGTCGGCGGAGCAAGCTGATATTCGTCAAGCAAAGTCTTGTTGTAATAGAGTGCGCGGATGTCCAGTCCGTTGCACAGCGCGTACATCCGATCATCGTAGCTGCCCAGCTGCCGTGCCGCGGGAACTAACCAGGCCCGCAGACGTTCGACTTCGTCAGGCGAGGTGACTTCATCCAACGGCATCAACGCCCCGCGCGATGCCCAATCAGCCATGATCGGATCATCTTGATTGATCAAGTCGGGCGGGTCGCCACCGCTGACTGCCAGGAATAGTTTTAGGTCGAGGTTGTTTCCGGGCATCGCGATGGCACGAACAAAATGTTCATCTTGCGATCGATTGAAACGCGCTACTACGTCTTCCACGACCGCTCGATCCGCCCCACCCCAAAAATGCCAGAAAACCACCTCGCGCCGCTCGGGAGGCGGTTGAGCCCTCACATCGAGACGATCCCAAATCGCCAGACCGCACACGAGCAGGATCAATGCTATAGTCAGAACTGCGCCGTTGCGGGTCATCGCAGCACTCCCTGATAGTGCACCCAATGTCTAGCGGTACGAAACAGAATTGCCGTCGCGACCAGCAAGACCACGAACAGCAGCCATGCCATCGCTGAAGCATAGCCCATGTCGAGATCTTGAAACGCAGCGAGGAACAAGTGCAGCGAGAGCATCAACGACCAGCCCGCCGGTTCTCCCGTCCCTTCGCTGACCAGATAGACCTGCGTGAAGGCCTGGACAGATTGAATCAACCCCATCACCAGGTTGAAGAAGATGACCGGCGAGAGCATTGGCAGTGTGACATGTAGAAAGCGCCGCGCTCGACCGGCACCATCCAGTTCGGCCGCTTCATATAGATGGGTGGGGATGTCGCCCATGGCAGCCAAGTAGATCACCATCATGTTGCCAGACGCCCAGACGGCCATCAGCACCAGCGCATCCTTCGAACCGAAATCGAACCAACTCGGAGGCGCCGCTGCTTCGGTTGGGCCTTTGAACCACAACGAACCCGAGAAGCCCAACCACCCTAAGCCTTCGTTGACGATTCCGTCGCGCGGGTCCAGCAGCCACATCCAGAGAATTGACGCCGCGACCACAGGAACGACTGACGGCAAGAAGAATAGCGTGCGGTAGATGGCCTGACCTCGCACTTTCCAGGACAGCATCACAGCCAAACTCACACCCACTAGAATTGATAGTGGCACGGATAACAGTGCGAAGTAAGCGGTGTTCCAAATCGCTTGACCAAATCGACCTCCCGTGACCGCTTCACTGGCCAGCCGTTGGTAGTTCTCCAGACCCACAAAACGTGGTGGCGAAAGCAGGTCGTACCGGCACAAGCTCCAGTAAAACGATGCCGCAAAAGGAAACACGATCAGCAACAGGAACCCGATCAACCAGGGGCTGATGAACAACGGTCCGATAGATTCGCGGCGAGCCATAGATGATCCTCTTCGTCAGAAACTCGTTGCAGGGCTGGAAAAAGGCTGGCATTGTTGGATGTTCACCGCCTCAATTCCACACCGACCAGAGGCCAACGCGCTTGCCAACTGTCACAGGACACACATCCGGCCGTGTCAGATCGCCATTAGTCGTTGCAATTCAACGACTTCGGAAAGATGTCGAAACAGACATGCTACAATTTCATGAGCCCAATCTCCACCCTGAATCACGTTTATGAAACCAATCCCCTTACCGACAACTCGGAGGCGGTTTTCCGTCGCTCGCGATGATCACGGCGTGCCGCACGTCGAGGCATCGACATGGCTGGATGTGCTATACGGCCTGGGCTACATGCACGCCACCGATCGCGGCACACAGCTGCTGTTCTCGCGCAGCCTGGCCAATGGTTGCGGTGCCGAGGAGATTGCCGATACGCCCGAGTTGCTGGAGACAGATCGCTTTTTCCGCCGCGTCGGACTGCATCTGGACTTAGAGCGCGAAGTCCGCTCCCTGAACGACCGCGTCTTTCAGCAGATCACGTCATACTGTGAAGGGGTGACGGATGGCCTAGAGAATTCCGGACGGTCGTTGCCGATGTGGGCCACGGGCTTTCAGCCGCAGCCATGGAATCAGCAGGCGGTACTGTTGATTGGAAAGCTGCTGAGCTTCGGCGGTCTGGCGATCAGCCAAATGCAAAATGAACGGCTGATCATCGAATTGGTTCACGCCGGTGCGAACGAGGCGACAATTCGTGAACTGCTTTCACCGCGTTTTGACAATGTCGACTTTGATTTGCTCAGGCAGATCAAGATGTCGAACCAACTGTCCGACGAAGCGTTGGAAGTCTTGACGGACTTGCCGCGGCTGGCCGGCAGTAACGCCTGGGCGGTCAGTCCGCGGCGCAGCGCGACGGGCGCGGCATTGCTGGCTGCAGACCCACATCTGGAAGTCAATCGACTGCCTGGTATCTGGTACGAAGCGGTGTTGAAATGGGACCGTGGATACCTGATGGGTGCTTCGCTGCCAGGTTGCCCGTTGTTCGCCGTTGCACGCACCGATCGACTGGCCTGGGGCGTCACCTATATGAAAGGTGACACCGTCGACTACTTCGTCGAAGACTGTCGCAAAGCCGAATCCGGCTGGCAGTATCGGCGCGGCAGCAGCTGGCATGACTTCGACTGTCGAGAAGAGTCGATCGTCCGCAAGGGGGCCGATCCTGACACGTTGTGCGTGCATGAAAATCCCCAGGGGACATTGGACTCCGACCCCGATACGCTGGGGGAAGGCTACCACCTGTCGATCGCCTGGACAGGTAATCACAGTGGGCATGGGGCAGCCGCCATCGCCTCGTGGCTCGAGGTTATCAGTTCGAATAGCACCCACGAAGCGATGCAATGCGCTCGTCATTGTGCACAGCCTACGCTGTGCTGGGTGTTTGCCGATCGGAAAGGCCACATCGGTATGCAGAGTTGCGGCCGGTTTCCCCAACGAGGCGGTGGTCAGATCGGCCTCGCGCCAACACCTGCCTGGGACACCGAGAACCACTGGCGGGGATTTGTGCCGATCGAGAAGCTGCCCAGCATCTATGATCCGCCTGAAGGGTTCATTGCAACGGCAAATGAGGAAAACAATCCGCGCGATCTGCCGCCGCTGGTGACCCAACTGCTACCCGGCTACCGCAAACGGCGAATCGATCAGCGTCTGCGTGAACTGCCTCAGGCTACCCTGGAGGATATGCAGGCGCTGCAATACGACTTCGTGAGCCTGCAAGCTCACGACTTGCTCAAAGTGTTTATCCCACATCTGGAAGACGGACGGTTAAAAGAACGATTGAGCAACTGGGATTGTCAGTACGACCCACAAAGCCGCGAGGCAACGCTGTTTCATCGCCTGTATGTCAACGTGCTTTATGAAGTCCTGGGCCACGAGCAGGGGATCGGCTGGCGGCGCGTCGTTTATGTCTGCACGCGCGTTGGCTATTCAATGATGATCATGCGGGCCGCTGATCGCGTGTTGCAACGGGATGATTCGATCTGCTGGCATGGGCGCGACAAAGGTGAACTCATTCGCCGGGCCGCCGAGCGTGCCGAGCAAGAGCCGGACCAAGCGTGGGCCGAGTACAATTCGTTCCACTTCACCGACCGGTTCTTTGGTAACCATACGGCGGGGCGGATGCTGGGCTTTAACAGCCGGCGGTATCCCATGCCGGGTAACCATGCCACGCCGTTTCAGGGGCACGTTCTAAAAACTGCGCGTCGCGAGCAGACATTTGCGCCGTCCTATCACTTCGTCGCAGATATGGGGGCCGATGAAGCGTGGACCAACCTGCCAGGAGGTCCCAGCGAAAGCAGATTCTCGCGTCTGTACAAGATTGACGTCGCTCGATGGTTTGCCGGTGAATACAAACGATTGACGTCCGACTAGCGCCGCGTCAATGAAGAAGTGTCGCGTCCTACAACCGTTTCACAACAGTTGTTTCTTGACTGATGCTAAGTCGATCGCTGCGCGAACTCCCGCGTCGGACATAAAACCAGCATTTTTTGTGAACATGCTCACATTATGGGTAGACTTTCGCCGACATCAGGCATATTATGTGATCACGCTCATATTAAATACCAGGCGGCCACTGCTCATGCTTTGGAAATCGGCCACCGCGGCGATGGAGTCGTTGATGAGAATAACGGCGGACGAGAAAGCGGCGACGCGGCAGCGGATTCTCGACGCAGCCAAGGTCATGTTTCGTACGAAGGGTTTCGATCAAACGACCACGCGCGATATCGCCCGGGAGACGGGCATTGCCGCCGGCACCATGTTCAACTATTTCAACACCAAAGAGGCCGTCGTGGTCGAATTGGCAGGTCATGCATTGAAGAAAGCGGCGCGGGACTTTGGTCGCAACCGTCGCGAAGACGCGGTCCTCGCAGAAGACTTGTTTGCATCAATTGCCGCCCAGCTCAGAGCCCTCAGGCCGATGCAGAAGTACATCCGCCCGTTGCTTGACACGGCGCTCAGCCCGGTTGCCTCGCCCAAGATCGATGCAGCTGTCACTTTACGAGCCGACGTCAGTGAACAGTTTGTGCGGATTTTGACAGATCATGGTGTGGTTGAACCGTCCGCCGTGACATTGAACATTCTGTGGTCTCTGTACGTCGGTGTGCTTACATTTTGGGGCGGTGACAAGTCGCCAAAACAGGAAGACAGCCTTGCGCAATTGGATCATTCCATGCGCATGTTTGCGGATTGGATGAGTCGCTAGAACAGTACACTGCTGATCCGAGTGAAACGCGGTAATTCAAGATAAGGAACCCAGCTATGCCCACTGTTTCTGAATTGCTCGAGGCCTTGCCGGCAGAAGAGACCAAGGCAGTGGAAACTCCCTCGGCACAGTCTTCGGATTTTCAGGCGATCTTTGATTCACTGGCTCATCGACGAGTTCCAACTGGTGGCCTTCAGAGATTCTGTTCGATAAGCGGCCTGTCAGCCAAACTTGGAATGGCGTACCTAGCATGGTGGATTCGGTCTTGGTACAAGCCGGCGGAGGCCAGCGAGAAGGACTTACTGGAAACAAACCTCCGCAGTGCATTGAACACGTTGGAAACAATGGGTTACTTGCGTGGCGCCATAACCAAAGTGGGGCAATTGCTCACAAACTTTCCCGCATCGGTACCCGCGGAATTTGTTGACGTGTTAGGCAGCCTGCACTTTCAGGCTCCGCCAATGCACTTCTCGTTGATTCGGGAACAGCTTTTGAATGAGCTGGGCGACGCGGAGGACCTTTTTTCTCAGATTGACGAGACGGCGATTGCGGCCGCCTCGATTGGTCAGGTTCATCGGGCACGGCTCAAGACGGGTGAAGACGTCGCGATCAAGATTCAGTATCCGGGCATCGGCAGAACAATACAGGCCGATCTGCGAAACTTGAAAATGCTAATGCGGCCCATGCTGTTCAATTCTGACTGGCGAGCTCTCGAGGAGACATTTGAAGAAATCCGCACTGGCTTGGATTCTGAAACGGACTACGAGAACGAAGCGAAGAATCTAAGTGATGTTGCGGAGCTGTTTCAGGACGATGATGAGATCGTCGTTCCTCGTGTGATCGAGCACGCATCATCGCGACGCGTGTTGACGATGGAATATGTCCCAGGCCGGACAATGGACCAGTTCCTCGCAGAAGACCCCACTCAACAACAACGAGACGACTACGGCGAGAGGATTAGCCGTGCGCTTTACCGTGTCTTTCTCAACCGCATGCTCTACACGGATGCACACCCGGGGAATTTCATTTTCATGGATGACAACCGGCTAGGGTTTATTGATTTCGGTAATGTGCGACGGTTCACTGCTGCCGAGTGGGACTATCACTGCGACGTCAGTCGAGCTCGTGACGGGACGGATGAGGACGCTGAAGCCATTTGCATACGGTCTTTGCGGATGACTGATGAAGACGCGCAGAAGCACCGCGAGACGCTTGAACTCGTCATCGAAGGATTCCATTACTACAACGAACCTGTGATGTTCGAGGGTGAATTCGATTACGGAGATCCGCGTTACATCCGTCGCGGCGCAGAATGGCTGGCAAGAGTGTCGAAACAACGTTGGCTGCGGCAAGAGCCGGTCAACGTGTTTGCTCATCGTTTGAATTTTCAGTTACCCGCATTGCTATACCTAATGAAGAGCCGCGTGAATGTTCATCGGTTGGTGCAGGAACTTGGCAATGAACTGCCTTCGTAAGGCTGTTCCACATGAACCGATGCGGAAACAGATGGAGAGCCACGGATGCAAGAGAATGGAAGATGGGGTCGCCACACCCACTACGAGAGGTCCAGCCAATTGGTGCGATGCCATAAGTCGGTGTCGCCCAGGCTTGCCGGTGGTATCGAATCGTCGGAAAACAGCTCGTCGAGCATTCCTTGAGCGTCGTCGGCAGTACGGCTCATGTTCTCCAACCACATCGATTTCATAAGGCCGGTTGAATCAAACACAGCGGAGTTCAAACATCCCATAACGCCGGATGCAATTTTGCGGTTCAGATCGGCGTTGGCCACCACATTCGACAGGCTGCATTGATAGGCGATGCGGAGCGAAGTGAGAGTCAGTGATCGCTGTGTGTGCCCTGCCGGACCGGAGCTCCACTGTGCCGAAAACTCGTGCAACCGTTCTTGACGGAATGAAAACTCAGCGGCGTCAAACTGCTCGGCAAAGAGGCTGAGCAGCAGGTCGACCCAGCGTTCGGTCTGCTTTCGCAGCCGATTCAAGCAGACAGAGTCTTCAATTCTCAAACCATGCCCGTACACAAGCAGATTTAACGCTCGCAGCCTGGTCTCCATCTGACCGGACATGACCACGTGAACAATCGGAGTCAACTCGTTACCACCATATCGCTTTTCGTGCCCACAGCAGATGGCGGCGAAAACGCGACAAAGCACCTCGCTCGACAGAATCTCTTCCAGAGTTGGGCGAATTGACGTCCATAAAACTCCGGACTGCTCGCTGGCTGACGAGCAAACGCGAAGCGAATGCTGCTTCATCGCACGTGACCATCGGGTGCTGCGGCATTGGGCGGCCGACCAATAGGCCGCGGCGCCGTCTGATTGCAGATGATCAGCGCGTGCGATCAGAACCGTGCCATGTGCGGCGATTAGTCCCGCTAACTCGATGAGTTCTCTCGTGTGCATACGACCATGGGGTTGGAGATTCGATAGACCGCGATGTCATCAGGGGGAACCTACTGCGGGATTCTGGTAGCTGGATTCGCGAGAATATCAGCGTCCCGTCGTGCTCCCATCGTCTCACGGCTGTGGCTTCATTCATTGGCGGCGTCCGAGCCCGAGGGGACTAGGGCTCGAACACGCCAATGAACCGTCTCCAAGGGAAGCAAATCAGAGGCCGGTGCTGGTGAACCGTTCGGCGGCAGCGGGCGGAGAGAAGACCCATCTACTGCAGAGACAAGGGGTTGCGCCAAGTGATGGGCCGCTATATGAACGTTGACGGCCAGACATGATGATGCAGTTTGGTAACAGTCGATTCAGCTCGGATGTTGCCGATTGGCCACGCGCAGCGGCGATATCTTAGTGCGTGTCTGACCGACGTGTAGCGCGGGTGGCGCCTCGTTTCATGGTTCCCGACGGCGAGAAGCCGCTACCGCGAACCGGCACGCGCGCTAGTTTTCCAAACGCGACGATACATTGAGAATAAACGGCGGCGTAAAGCTCGGTGCGATCACCGCATCATCTTCGTCAACACCCGCTTCCACTATGCCGTATCGATTCCGGAAAGGATTATCCAGCCACGGTGCATTGACGGCGTTGATTTCGACGAACCTGAAATGCCCATCTTCAAAGAGGATATTCTGACCTCGGCCGGCGTGGCTGGTGCTCCGGTTGTCTTTCCACGACGTGCTCGGCGCGTCCGCCATCAACCCAAAATTCGCCCGACCTTGATTTCGCGGTGCAACATGAGCTCCTTGCACGATCACGCCCAAGGTGTAGCCATAGCTGCCACCGGCATACCGGCGGATCATGATGATCGCTTGTGGTGTCGCCCTGTCAATTTCCTCTAACGTTGGGACGCGATAAGCGGGAAGCTGTTCCGCCAATGCTGAAGACGGACAAATAAGATTGTTCGCATCGTCCAGATATCCCGAGTCAATCAACGTGGGGCCATAGACACCGGCAAACGCTCGATTGCCCTGGCTAGCGACCGCTGGGAAGAAGCCACCGCCAAGTTTGTCACTGTAGTTCACCAGTGCCAGACCCAACTGTCGCAGGTTGTCTTGACAGTGCGTCAATCGGGATGCATATCGGCTGCTGGCAATTGCCGGGAAGAAGATCAAAACGGCGGCCAGGACGATTCCGGCAGTGACGACAACATCTGCCACCGAAATCCGCGAACGCGATGCTGAGGCACCTGAATTAGTGGTGTTCAAGGCACCGCCGGCAAGACCGATCGGTTCCAGCTGGCGCCGCTTGTCGACTCGCGAACAAGCCCGCCGAGCCAAACCAGAAGGTGGTTCAAAATCCTCGTAATTCTCCGCCAGCGGCTGCAATGACGTGCGCAACGTCTGCAACTCGTCGATCAACGATGGATCGTCTTCAAGTTGCTGTTCGATTTGCTGACGTTCGTCGTCGTCCAACGCGTCCAGCAGGTAACCGAGCAATTGCTCTCTGAGGTGATTATTCACGGTTGGTGGATTTTACGATCACAGGGTGTGGGTGTTGTTCCAATGTTCGTTCAGTTTTTGAATCGCCGAATGCAACCGGCTCTTGACCGTGCCGACCGGGATTCTCAGCACCTCCGCTGCTTCGCGATACTTCATGCCCTGATAGTAGACCAGCGTCACGACGCTTCGCATTTGATCGGACAATTCTCCCAGCGCCTCTTGGACCCATTGTCCGCTCTCCAACCGGCTGACTTCAGAAAGAGGATCGGGATCCTCACTGATCAGGAGGTCGGCCAATTTGGCTTCTTCGTCCAGACTGCGACTACCAATACGATCAAGGCTAACTGCACGATGGCGTTTGTCGCGGCGCTGCGCATCGATGGCGGCGTTTGTTGCTACGGCATACAGCCAAGGTCGAAAGCGTCGTCCCTGTTCAAACTTCTGGCATTTTAGATGAACCAGTAGGCAGGTTGCTTGAAACACATCTTCAGCCATCTCCGCACTTCCTAAGTAACGTCGCAAGTAGCTGAACAGTTCGCGTTCATACCGGTAGACCAGCTCGTCAAACAGGGGTCGGCGTCCGGTAGTGCGATAGCAGAGCAACAGTTCCTCATCCGACATTTGTGCGATCAGCGTGTCAGATGGCGGCAGCTTGTCGCCGGTGGACTGGATTTGCGAATTCTGGATGGTCGTCGCCATGGTCTCTTTACGTTCCGAATTGAGGAGAGTTCGAGCTATTCCCCTGAGCACGGCAGATAAATCCGAACGGAATGCCGCCAGGGGAATGCTATTCATTCTAACAGGACGCAGCCGGCCGAGCGAACGCCGGCCACTGAGCTGCCCAAGGCAGTGAATTGACACCCCAGAACGAGCGTCATACACTCACGGCTCTTGTATCAGGCAAAAACCGTGCCACTGGAAACCACGTGTCCCGCGACCGCTACCACTGGGCAACGCCAGGCGACGTTAACGCCTTTTTTGGCTTGATGTTAGACAATATCGCCGACCTCTTGCTGGCGGTTGGGCTACTCACGGCGGTCTTTGGATTTCCTACAAACGTGGCACTTCGTTACATGGTTCCCGGTACCGCCATCGGGGTGTTTGTCGGCGACATGCTGTTCTTCTGGATGGCGTTGCGGCTGGCTCGTCGAACAGGACGCAGTGACATCACGGCAATGCCGTTGGGTCTGGATACCCCCAGTACGTTTGGGATGGTGTTTTTCGTACTGGGACCGGCGTTCCTGGAGAAAAAGCAGGCCTTGGGAGTCGTTGACGGTGCCGGCCCGAACGACGCGCTTGTTTTCGAGGCGGCGATATACGCATGGCAGATCGGCATCTGTTCGATCTTCATCAGCGGACTGTTCAAACTGTTGTGTGCGCTCGGATCTAACTGGGTGCGTCGCGTGGTGCCGCGAGCTGGGCTGCTGGGCTCGCTTGCGGGGATCGCGTTGGTGCTGATCAGTTTCCTGCCGTTCACCGAGGTTCTGCATTTCCCGGTTGTGGGGTTGGTCGCTCTAGCCGTTATCCTGATGACCTTGGTGGCGCGGATCCCGACGCCGGGTCGAGTTCCGGGGGCGCTCGCCGCACTCTTGGTCTCCGGATCACTCTACTACATCATGGTGGGGGCAGGCTTGTTGGAGCACGAGCACGATTGGAGCCAGCTGGACACCGCCAAAGCGGCGCTGTTCCCGTACGAATGGACCAGCGTATTCCGTTTTGAATGGACGCAAGTCCTGTCGGATTCAATGATGTACTTGCCCGTAGTGATTCCGTTCGCCCTGGCGACCGTCGTGGGCGGAATCGATTGCACCGAGAGTGCCGCCGCTTCGGGCGATGAATTCGACACCGGCCAAGTCATTGCCGTGGAAGCCGTGGCAACCGTCGTGGCCAGCGTATGCGGGGGCGTGATCCAGACGACTCCTTACATCGGTCATCCGGCCTACAAAGCGATGGGAGGTCGGGCCGCCTACACCTTGGCGACGGCGATCTTCATCGGGACCGCTGGACTGCTTGGGTACTTTGGTTTTCTTTACGTAATCATCCCCAAAGCGACGGTCTTCCCAATTCTGATTTTCGTGGGTTTGGAAATCACTTCGCAGAGCTTCCACGCGACTCCCAAGCGACATTACGCCGCTGTCGTGATCGCCTGCGTGCCTGCCTTGGCGTCGCTTGTGTTGATCTTTATCGACAAGTTCCTAGGCGAAATGGCCGCGCATGGGATTAGTCTCGAACAAATCAGCGGCGGTCTACAGACAGAAATCGCCACAATTCGTGCCCTTGGAAACGGTTTTATCGTCACCAGCCTGCTGTGGGCTTCGGCGCTGGCAGCCATGATCGACCGCAAATTGCGCGTGGCAGCAGTCTGCATGGCGGTTGCTGCAGGTCTCAGCCTGTTTGGTATCATGCATTCGCCGTTTCCCGGCGCGTCAATGTTCTTGGTTTGGAATTTGGACGCGGCGAGCCGACAGACACCGTTCTCCTACACTGCCGGATATCTGTTGATCGTACTGATGATGATCAGTTGGGATGCGTGGCTGCGCAGCACCGGTTACGAGTTTCCTTTGCAGGAGTCAGAACATTGACCTTGAAACGCGTTCTCGAACCCGAAGTAATGGACACGGACGAGGAATCGCGCGATTACGATGCGATGGATCACGCAACGGTCAACCAGGCATTTGTCGAAGATCTGCTGGCTGGCGGCGACGTGCACGGCGAGGTGATCGATTTGGGAACCGGTACCGCCCAGATTCCGATTCTGCTCTGCCAGCATGTCGAGGAATGTCGTGTGATGGCGATTGATCTATCGATCGCGATGCTCGATCTGGCTCGGCTGAATATCGAGGTGAACAGCCTGATCGACCGCATCTCGCTGGCTCACATTGACTCCAAAGAGCTGGTTTACGACGACGACCAATTTGACGTTGTGATGTCCAACAGCATTGTGCATCACGTTCCCGAACCTGTCACGGTCATCGCCGAGGCCGTGCGTGTGACAAAGCCAGGCGGCCGTCTTTTTTTTCGAGATCTGTTGCGTCCTAGTGACGATTCGACAGTCGAGCAGTTGGTAACGACGTATGCCGCCGAGGCGGATGCTCGTCAGCGCAAGATGTTTGACGATTCGCTCCGCGCCGCATTGTCTTTGGACGAGGTACGCGAACTCGTCGCTGCCCTGGGGTTTGCCTCTGAATCGGTCGCCGCCACATCCGATCGCCACTGGACATGGGACGCGGTGAAACCGCCTAGCTACCGGTAAAAGTCACTCATGCGCCAATACCTTGACCTTTTGCAGCACATTCTGGATCACGGAACGCCGAAAGCAGATCGTACGGGCACCGGCACGCTGAGCACGTTTGGCCATCAGGCACGTTACGATCTGAGCACCGGTTTTCCATTGATGACAACGAAGAAGCTGCATTTGAAGTCGATCGTGTTTGAACTGTTGTGGTTTTTGCGAGGTGACACGAACGTCGGCTACTTGAACGAACACGGGGTATCGATTTGGGACGAATGGGCGGACGCCGATGGAAACCTGGGCCCCGTCTATGGTGCGCAGTGGCGCTCTTGGCCGACTGCGGACGGCGGTCACATTGATCAGATCAGTGACGTGGTACGGCAAATCAAGGACAACCCGGATTCCCGGCGGTTGATCGTCAGCGCCTGGAACGTGTCTGAGCTGCCCAACATGGCACTCCCTCCCTGTCATCTGCTGTTTCAGTTTTACGTGGCGGAACACCGTCTGTCTTGCCAGCTCTACCAGCGCAGCGCCGACGTGTTTCTGGGCGTCCCCTTCAACATTGCATCCTACGCGTTGCTGACGCTGATGGTGGCACAGGTCACTGGCCTACAACCAGGCGAGTTCATTCACACCTTGGGTGATGCACACTTGTACGTCAATCATCTGGAACAGGCGAAATTGCAATTACAGCGCGAGCCACACGATCTTCCCATGCTCGTGACCAACGCGCAAGTCGCCTCGTTATCTGATTTTCGTTTTGAAGACTTTCAGCTGGAGAACTACGATCCGCATCCGCACATTCGTGCGAAGGTCGCAGTCTAGAGGGCGTGCGGATCATCGATAGCGGATTTTTCACCGTTTGGAGCTGCGGAACGAAGCGCCGTGGACGCTACCCGTCCGTGCGACCCACACTAAGGATCGTTCGAGGAATTACTGTCCGATAGTCGCCTTTCGCGGAGCGAAAGACGACTATAAAAGATCGAACACTGCTAACGCGAAGGCAGCGATGAGAACGTCTTTGATTGTGGCAATGGCGAACAACGATGTGATCGGCGTCAACGGCGACCTGCCTTGGAAACTATCTGCCGACCTGCGCCGGTTCAAGCAACTAACCATGGGGCACTCAATCATTATGGGCCGGAAGACCTACGAGTCGATCGGACGGCTCTTGCCGGGGCGGACATCCATCGTGGTGACGCGACAAAAAGCGTATTCCGTCAAACCAGGGGCGTTGCTGGCGCACAGTGTAACCGCCGCAGTCGATCTAGCGCGTGAGAGCTCGGAAGTCTTTATCATTGGCGGCGCGGAAATCTATCGTGTCGCCCTGCCGCTTGTTGATCGGATGTATGTGACGGCCGTCGCGGCGGAAGTCGCCGGCGATACATATTTTCCCGAATGGGATCGGTCGCAATGGCAGCTGACCGAACAGACAGATCACGTGGCGGACCAGCGCAACGGGTTCGACTACAGCTTTCGTGTATACGATCGCCAGGTGGCAAGCGACTAAGCGATGCTTAGAAGTGAATGTGCGGTATGCAATTCAGAATAGCGGGTTCTTCCAGGATATCTCCTCAGCTCCGCAGACAATCAGAACCGATATTCGCACCTGGCGTATCCACCGTGCAGAACCAGACTGCCGTTTGAATCCACGCGGCGGACATCTTGAATGCCGCGTAGATCATGATAGATCTGGTTGGTTGGATGCGCCACACCGGTGACAGCAACCGCTCGATAACCGATCTTCGCCCGCCAGCAGTTGCCGAATCGCCAGGAGATCCCCAGCTTGGCTTCACCCAGGAATGCGACATCGTTCTTCGTGTTATCCACGAAGAAGGCGGCGCCTAGATTGGGGCCGTTGTTGATCGTCGCAACGCCCTGACTGCCTCCGATCTCCGAGGTATGGCTGATGTGGTTGCCAAACAAGCCGAATTTGAGACCGTAGTCCAGTGAACATCGGCAGCTGGCCGCGTACGCGCCCGAAAATCCCAACTGCATTCCGACGAGATCGTTAGTGATATCGATGTTGTAGTAAATCTCGTCGCCCTCGTAGCGGAAGTCGTAATTGCCGCCAGTCCACTCGGCCCCGAATAAGAGGTTGTCGTAAAATCGGAAGAACCGTACTCCGACCAACCAATCATGGCTCCACCGAGAACCACATGCATCACCGCATCCAGTATGGACGCCGGCATGACCGTTCCCTCTGGCATAGGCCGCTCCGCCACAAGCGGAACATCCGCCGCATGCACTACCGCTGACAACAGCACCGTGGCACGATGACCCACAATAGTCTCCATGACCACAGCTGCCCTTGCCGCACGTACCGGAAGGCCCGCGTCCCCCGCCCAGGTACGTCAGAAAATTGACTTCAACGTTGTGAATCCTATTTTCGCGCCGGACCATGTGCATTGACGAGTTGTTGACGAAGACGTCCGCCGTCCACGGAGCCCCAAAGGGGTCGAGACCGTAGTTGAGCTGATCCCAATTCAGGATACCGTTCAACGCCCCGGTCGTATCGGCATCGGTTGTGGTCGTTATGCCGTCGCTGGGGAACAGCCCCCAGTACACGGCCTCGACGGCGTTACAACCACAGTTGATTGTGCGTCCAAAGCTCACTTCAAAGCCGCCAGCCCAGTCGAAATTTGCGTCTCGCCCGTTGGTCAACTGAATCGCCTCATTCGCACTGTCGTAGCTGAAGAAGTAGTCGTTTTCGTTGTCTCTGGACATCAGCAATCCGCCAAACCCAACGAACCAGGGGGAGGTGCAGCAACGGGCACGACAACCGAAATGTGTTTTGCCAAGTCCGTGTCCAGATGCCGCGTCGACTGCAACATCGTACGGAAATGTGTTTGCAGGTGCCCCATAGAACGCGTCGTCTTTGAGCATGATCGGATCGCCATGCTGGACCGTCGGTTCTTGGCCAAGGGTTGTTGGTGCCAGCTGCCGTACGACGGAGCCCTCACGTTGCCTCGCGGGTCCGGGGACTCTCTGGCCATGTGGGCCGATTGGAGCTGGACCTCCATCCGCATAAGGTCCGGGGACGTAGGTTCGATTCGGCGCTGGTAACGACGTTGGCGCCAGCGACGTTGGCGCGAAGAAGCCTCCGGTTTCCGCTGCCTGGGCGTGTGTTGCGAACCCTGCCATCGGGTTCATTTCCGCACAGTAGGACCCCGTTGCCCGCGGGGCGACTGCAGGCACGTAGTAACCAACATTTGGCCGCGGCGGCGACGCGACCATTGGCATATACCCAGTCGCCATCGGGCTGGACATGTTGGGCATCGCATACGGTTGGGGAAGGCGCTGCGGCCCGACGAAGAAGCCACTCGGCGAACCGGCATTCCAGCCACTAGCCGGATATGTTTGTGGATAGGCGGTGGGCGGCGGGACCATCAAAGTCCGGTCGTAGCCCGTCTGTCCGAAGACGACGCTCGTCAAGCACGCCAAAAGGACGAACATCGTGAACGTGGCAAACCGAGACATCATGGCACGACTCCTGTCCGAAACCTGATCCAATCTCAGCGGCAACCATGCACGCTGGACATTTGATCGATCTGTGGGAATCCGTCCCAACAATTCGCATCCGTTCTGAGAAATAGTCTTGTAAACGGGTTCTTCAGAACAATTCGTGGGTGGAATTGGTTGTTCTTTTGAGGAGCGCGGTGGAGCCCCTCGGGACTCAGAACAACAAAGCCTGTTTTGTGTTTTGGGCGTTTAGGAGTTGGTCCGGCTCCGTCGTCCTTTCATCC
>PVBE010773208.1_pt1 | contig 30778 bp, 22 predicted proteins | sample 1631181 | NCBI WGS metagenome assembly PVBE01 (sample SAMN08397723, study PRJNA350692) | Marine metagenome, whole genome shotgun sequencing project. | isolation source: water | place: Pacific Ocean | collected 2012-04
CACGGAGTGCCTGCCGCTGAAGGTCCTGCCCGCGCCCGAGCCAGAGATCACCGCGGTGGACCCCGGTCTGGCCGAAGAGGGCGACACGGTGGTGCTCGAGGGGACGGACTTCGGGGCCGAAGCCGGGCGGGTGGTCTTCAGACCGCTGCTCGACGCCGAGGTGACGGCGTGGGCGGACGACCGAATCGAGGCCGTGGTGCCGGTCGGGACGTTGACCGGTGGGGTCCGGGTCGAGTCCTGGCGCGGCGGCGTCAGCCGTGACTTCCGGTTCGCCGTGGGCGACCCTTCGAACCCGTCGTTGAAATTTGTGCAGGAGGTCGTGTTCACGCCGAGCTGCGCCAAGGTCCAGTGCCACGGTCAGGCCTACGCCTCGGAGCTGAGCCTGCGCCCGGGCAAGGCGTGGGAGAGCCTGGTGAACGCGCCCAGCAAGGCGGCTCCGGACCGGATTCGGGTCGTGCCGGGATCTCCAGAGACCTCTGTGCTCATCGAGAAGATCTCGAGCTCCGACCCGAGCTTCGGAGAGCGCATGCCCAAAGAGGGCGCGACCTTGAGCGACGCGGAGATCGAGCTCGTCATCAACTGGGTCGCCGCAGGAGCATTGGACGATTGAGTAACGCAGCGATCCGGACGTGGGTGCTCGCGCTGGGCCTGATGTGCCTGGCCTGCGACTCCGACGACGAGGCGCCGGTGACCGAGCTCGGCTGCTCGCCGGCCACCGTAGAGACGGGCGGCGTGTGCGTGCCGCGGGCGAGCGCGGACTTCCCCGAGATGCGCCTGCCGCCCGAGGGGAACCCGACGACCCCCGAGAAGGTCGAGCTCGGCTGGTTGCTCTTCTTCGATCCGGTCCTGTCGGGATCCAACGACGTGTCCTGCGCCCACTGCCACCACCCGGGCTTCGGCATGGGGGACGGGCGTGCCCTTTCCATGGGGATCGGCGGCGTGGGCGTCGGCCCCGAGCGGGTCGAGGGCGCGAAGCTCGGGCGGCACTCGCCGACGATATGGAACGCGGCCTACAGCGTCCGGCAGTTCTGGGATGGGCGCGCCGAGACGCTCGAAGAGCAGGCGCTGGGTCCGCTGGAGTCGGAGCTGGAGATGGCCGCCGAGCTGCCCTCCCTGCGGATCGAGCTGGGGCAGATCGAGGAGTACGCCCAGCGCTTCGAGGCGGCGTTCGGCGCGGCGGATCCCGTGGTGACGCCCGAGCGCGTGGCCCTTGCCATCGCGGCCTTCGAGCGGACGGTGCTCAGCGTCGACGCCCCGTATGACCGCTTCGCCGCCGGAGACGAGAGCGCGTTGACCCCCGAGCAGGCGGCCGGATGGGCGCTCTTCTCATCGGACCGCCTCGCCTGCACCGGCTGCCACGAGCCGCCCACCTTCGGCGGCCTCGAGTTCGCCATCACCGGGGTCCCCACGGCCGCCGGCGCCGAGCCCGACGAGGGTCGCCACGGCATCACCGAGGACCCGGCCGACAAAGGCGCCTTCAAGGTCCCGACCCTGCGCAACGCGGCGGTCACCGCGCCGTACATGCACAACGGCGCCTTCGCGACCTTCGACGAGGTCCTCGACTTCTACGCCGCTGGCGCAGGCACCGGCCACCCGTCCCTGGACGAGCGCCTCGTGTCGTTCACGCTCACCGCCGATGAGCGCGCTGCGCTCGGCGCCTTCCTCGATGCCCTCGTCGACGAGTCCGCGCTGCCCCCGATTCCGACCACCGTGCCTTCCGGGATCTCCGTCCTGCAGTAGGCGCACCGGTGTACGACCCGCTGGGCCACGACTTCGCTCGGCCGACGCTCAGGAGAGCGCGCTCGACACCGCTCCGATGAGGCCGCCGAGTCCCGCGAGCGAGGCCGCCCAGAAGAGCCACGGCGAGGCTTCCCGTGGCGCGGACACCCGCTCCGGGTGCAGCAGGTTCACGGTCACGGCGAGGACGGTGGCGTAGAGGTGGCCGAGCAAGCCCGCCATGACGGGGCCGAGGCTCTTCGGGTTGTCGAGCGTGGGCAGGATCGCGACGAAGCTCCCGAAGAGAATCAGCAGGCCGAGGCCCGGAAGGAAGCGGGCAATCCGGTCGGCGCACGCCGGCCAGCCCGACGCCCTGGCCCCTGCCGCGATGGCGACCACGCCAAGGCCCACGAGGAGGAGGGCGGGGAAGTTGACGAACCCATGGGGACTGCCACCCATGAAAGCGGCGGCGACCACGAGCGCGAGCCAGACCAGCGCCCCCAACACGCCCTTGCCCCGTGGTTGTGCTTCGCGTTCCCCGTCACCCAGGTAGAGGGTCAGGCCGAACTTGATGATGGAGGCATACAGGGCGGTGAGCAGCGCGACGGAGACGGCCGGCCAGATCGCGCGGGGGTCGTCGAGGTTGTGGAGCATCGCGACCACGCCGATGAAGCTCCCAGTGACCCCCGCGGGCAGGACGACCTTGTCCACGACGACTGCCGAGGCGCGTCCGAACCCGCCAGTGATGGCGGCGGCAAGGACGACGCCGACGATGAAGACCAAGGAGCCGAGGTCGACCAGGCTCATATGCCACCTCGCCCGTTGTGCCCCAATGACAAGGCTGTCCGCAGAGCCGAGGCGGCGTCTTCGAGGGCGCGCTGGGCCGCGGGAACCGGGCCCGTGAAGCTGAGGAACCCGTGCACCAACCCCGGATAGAGGAGATCACTGGTGGGGACGCCGCTCTCCGCCAGGCAGCTCGCGTAGGCTCGGCCCTCGTCGCGCAGCGGGTCGAAGCCGGCCGTGAGCACACACGCAGGGGCGACGCCGCGGAGATCCTCGGCCAGGAGCGGTGAGGCACGGGGATCGGTGCGTTGCGCCGCGTCGGGCACGTATTGCTCGTGGAACCAGCGGAGGTCCTCCGCGCTCAGCAGGTAGCCGCTGGCGTACGCGCTGCGCGACTCCGTCTGACAGTCGAGGTGCGTGCCCGGGTAGAGGAGGAGCTGGAGCCTGAGCTCGGGGTCTCCGGCGTCCCGAGCGAGAACGGCGACGACCGCCGCCAGGTTGCCGCCCGCGCTGTCGCCCCCGACCGCCAACCGCGTCGGGTCGGCGCCCAAGTCGACGGCGTCGCGGGCGCCCCATTGCAGAGCAGCCCATGCGTCTTCGACGGCGGCGGGGAACGGGTGCTCGGGCGCCAGCCTGTAGTCCACGGCGGCAACGAGGCAGCCGCCCAGCTCGGCCAGCGTCCGACATGCACCGTCGTGGGTGTCCAGATCGCCCACCACGAAGCCCCCACCGTGGAAGAAGACCAGCATCGGCGCGGGGGCCTGGAGCGCCGGTGGCCGGTACAGACGGACCGGGATCGGGCGGGTCTTGCCCGGGATGGTGAGGTCTTCGCAGTCGACGTGCGGATGGTCTGCGCGAACCAGGAGTCGAGAAGAGCGCCGGAAGTTACGCCGCGCCGCATCGGCGGAGGAGGCGCGCAGCCTGGTCCGCGCCAGCTTGTCGAGACGAAGCATCCATTGGACTCGGGGATCCAGGGTCTGCCCGTCGCTCTCGACAGGTGCGCCGCTGATGGGTGAGGTCAGCCACGCCGGCGCGCCCACGAGCCATTGCGCGCCCTTCCAGATCAACCGGCCGCGCGTCCTCCCGGAGATCAGCGCCACGGGGAACACCTGTCGAAGTCGTCAATCACCATCTCACAGTGGCCCTGCCCCGATCCAGCCTCCGTACCCAGAGCGTGCCCGTCCGATTGCGTCTTGGATATGGCAGCGGCGTGCGGTGTAGGAAGAGCGGGTGACCGAGGAGGTGTACCGATGAAGGCGACGTGGGTGCTGCTGGTCCTACTGGGAGCTGCAGCGTGTGATGACGAGGAGAGCGCGTCCCCCGACATCGGGGCCGCCCTGCCCGATGCCGGCGACGGCCTGGACAGCGGGGAGGCGCCGGACCTCGGGGACGCGGCGCGCGATCTCGGGGGCCTCGAGGCGGAGGTCGACGCGGAGGTCGACGCGGAGGTCGACGCGGAGGTCGACGCGGAGACGGACGCGGCGGCGGACCCGGCTCCGGCCGGCAACGTCCTGTTGATCATCATCGATGACTGGGGTGTGGACTCGGCGAACCTGTACCGCACGGAGCTCGGCCTGCCGGCGACCGCCGCGAGCACGCCGCGCATCGACGCGCTCGCCATCGATGGGCTCCGCTTCTCCTCGGCGTGGTCGAGCCCGCTCTGCTCTCCGACCCGGGCGGGTCTCCATACCGGGCGGTTCGCCTTCCGCACCTCGGTGGGCAGGGCCCTCAGCGGTCGGGAGCTGGGCCTCTCGCTGGACGAGACCACCCTGCCCGAGGTCGTCGGCGCGCAGTACGAGACCGCCCTGGTCGGCAAGTGGCACCTTGGCGCGACCGACGCGACCGGAGGCGCCTCCAGCCCCAACGAGCACGGCTGGGGCCACTACAACGGCGTGCTCTCCGGCGCCCTGCCCGACTACTACGCCTGGAGCGAGGTGGAGAACGGCGTCGAGAAGGGCATCAACAACGAGTACGCCCTGAGCTGGAAGGTCGATCGGGCCATCGAGTGGACCGCGGCGAAGGAGGCGCCCTGGCTGCTGGTGCTCGCGCTCAACGCGCCCCACACCCCCTTCCACGCGCCCGATCCCTCGTTGCACGGACAGGTGCTCGACACCGCCATCGGCGAGGAGTGCCCACGCAACGAGCAGGTCGCCTGCTACACCGCGATGGTGGAGGCCGCCGACACCGAGATCGGTCGGTTGTTGGACGTCATCGACCTCGAGAACACCACGGTCATCGTGATGGGTGATAACGGGACCCCCAGAGAGGTCATCCTCGACCCCTTCACCCGGCGGCACGCCAAGGGGACGACATACGAAGGCGGCGTCCGGGTCCCGCTCGTCGTCAGCGGCGCCGCGGTGCGCAACCCGGGCCGCGTCGAAGGCGACCTGGTGCAGACCCTCGACCTCTTCACGACCATCGTCGAGCTCACTGGCGGGGACGCCTCGGCCGGGATCGACGCGCGCTCGCTGGTGCCCTACCTGGAGGACAGAGAGCCGGACGCGGCACGGGAGTGGCTGTTCACCGAGAGCTTCCCCGACCAGGATCCGAGCCGCGCCGACGTGGCCATTCGGGGACCCAGATACTCGGTGATCCGCGACAATGGCGAGGCCGCTGAGTGCTTCGACCTCGAGGTCGACATCAACAACACCGACGACCTCAACGACGGCGACCCGCCCCCGGAGTGCGCTGCGTTGGAGGCGCTCATCGCGACGATCCGAGAGGAGCAGTAGACCGGGCCAGGTCCCGGTAGCGCTCGATCTCCAGCATCGGGAAGGGGCAAGGGAACGGGCAGGGGCAGGGGCAAGGGCACGATCACGGGAACGGGCTCGAGGACGAGGACGAGGACGAGGACGAGGACGAGGACGAGGACGAGGACGAGGACGAGGACGAGGACGGTGCGGCGTCCGCCGTTCACCGGAGGGCGGCGGACAGTACAACGTCGGCAGGGCGATGCGGGTCGCTTTCGGCGACCTCGAACTACGGAACGACAGGTTTGACGGCCAGCACGTTCACCTCGCCGCAGGTCGTGCCGATGCACGCTCGTACCTGACCGCGGCCCGCGCGGACAAAGCGCACTCGGGCCCCTTCGAGGCGTCCGAAATCACCCACGAGTCGCCATTTCACGCTGCGCTGGACGGCCCGTCCCTTCCCGTCGAAGACGCGCGCCTCGAGTCGGGCCACGTCGCCGACGTCGTACACCGCACGCCGGGGCACGAGCCGCACTTTGATCTCCGCCGGGCGGGGCTTCGTGCGAGCACGACGCGAGCGCCGAGGCGGCGGGGATTGCGCGACGTCGGGTTGCGCGGCGGTCGGGGCTGCGTCGACGGGTCTTGGCGCTGCGTCCAGAACAGCGGGCGCGGCGTCGGGCGGCGAGACCGCAGTGAGGCCGGGCGTTGCGTCGGGTATCGTCGCGGGTTTGCGGCTCTCCGTCCGGAACGAGACCACCACGAGCGCCGCGAGCGCCACGAGCGCGGTCGCGCCGACAACCACCAACGGCCAACGCCGGGCAGGGGGGGCGGTTGTGCCTCATCGCTGGCCGAACTCGCGGGGTCGATCCCCTGGGTGCGCGTCGCGTCGGGGTCCGGGGCCTGCTGTGAGGGATGCGTCGATGGGTCGCCGTTGCCCGTCGAGAGGTCCGCCGTCACCGCCTGGCCACGCTCCAAGGAACGCAGCCGCTCGGCGACTTCTCGCGCACTGGCGGGGCGGTCGCTGGGCGTCTTTGCCAGCAGGCTCATCACGAGCCCACGCAGGGCTGCCGGGGCCACGCTTACGTCCAGCGGCGGGGGCGGGTCGTTCACGTGCTTCAGGAGCACCGAATACGGTGTCGTGCCCGTGAACGGTTGCGCGCCGGCGAGGCAATGGTAGGCGACGACGCCCATACTGTAGAGGTCGGTGGCGGCGTCGACCGTCTCACCGCGGGCCTGCTCCGGGGACATGTAGCTCGGCGTCCCGAAGATCTTGCCCGTGACCGTGTGGGCGGTGCCGTGGAGGACGCGGGCGATCCCGAAGTCGAGCACCTTCAACACCTCTTGGCCCTCGACCTCCTCCACGAAGAGGTTCCCGGGTTTGAGGTCGCGGTGTACGACACCGGCGCTGTGAGCTTCCGCCAGCGCCTCGAAGGCTTGTCGCAGCAGGTGCAGCGTGCGCTCGACCGAGAGCGGCCCGGTCTTGAGCACCACGTCGAGCGGTGCGCCCTCCAGCATCTCGCTCACGAGGAACATGCGCCCATCGGGGAGGCTGCCGAAGTCGATGAGCTTCAGTGTGTTGGGGTGGCGCAGACGCGAGATGATCCGCGCCTCGACCTGGAACCGGCGAATCAGGTCGGCATCGCGCGCTGCGTCCCCGGCGAGGACCTTGATCGCGACGTCCCGATCGACGCTGAGTTGTCGCGCGCGATAGACGTCGGCCATACCGCCCGCGCCGATTCGTTTCACCACTTCGTAGCGATCGTCGATGCAGGTCCCGATCAGTTCGTCGACCTTCTCCACGCAGGCGTTCTACCGCGGTCGGCGCTACCCGGTCCAAGAGCGCTACATCGTGATCGGCGGGTGGCGTATCCTCCCGGGGTGCTTCGCCTCATGCCTCTGCTGCTGTTGGCCGACTGCTTGCCTGTCCTCGAGCTCTAGGATTGCTACCCGGAGGACCCCTGCGAGGGGGCCGAGGGCGACGCGCGAATTACGCCCGACTCCAGGGCGGCCCTGTCGGACGCGACGGTGCCCCCGCAAGCGGACGGACCTTCAATGCCGCCGCAGGGAGATGCCTCGGTGGGTCCGGACAGCGCACCACCCGACAATGGCGCAGGTTGCCCAACGCTCGCAGGCCCCATGCCCAACACCGTCCTGTTCACTGTCCGATCGGCGTTCTCGGTATGCTCGGTGATCGCGAATTGCGGTGGGAATGCGGTCGAACTGGCGACCTGGTGCGGCCATTCAGCCACCTGGTCGTGGGACCCCGAACTGCTCGCGTGCGAGGCGGAGGATGAGGCCAGCTACGCGCCGGTTCCCGCAGACGGATGGCTCGAGATCGAGTTTGACCGTGATCTGCGCGGTTGCACGGTGACGATCACGCGACTGCCGTCCGAGACCGACGGCGCGGCGTTCGAGGTCGAGGTCTGCAACGACTTCGACGACGACACCTGTGCGGCGGGCCGGTGGTCGGCCACCGGGGTCGAGACACAGTTCGATGTGCCCTGCGAGCTGCGGTAGCGCGCGGCTTTCTATTCAAATCTAGAAACAACCGCGAAGCCCGAGGGTGCTGGGCCCGAGGTGGAGCGCGGCGGTGGCATCGTCGCCCCAATCCACGAGCAGCAGGCCCGTGGTTGCGCCCACGACGCCGAGGCCGAGGGCCACGAGGCCGATGAAATGGGTGCTCTCCGCGGTGTCGCGGGCGGCGATCGCGTCGTCTTCGCTCCGGGCGTCCCGAAAGTCGGTGACCGCCTGGTTGCGCACCAACCAGGCGACGCCGCCAGCGGCGATTCCGGCCGCGCCCAATCCGAACACCACCCAGGCGGTGGTGTTGTCGGTGGGCGTGGGTATGACCACTGTCTCGCGGACCACCGGCTCGGACGCTGGAACAGCCACCGGGGTCGCTGCAGGCGTCTCGAAGCGGAGAACGAGCGTGCGGTCTTTGCCTCGGATGAGCTGGACCGCCTGCTCGGCGACCTGGGTGCCCTCGACCGCGCGAACCACGTGGTCGCCCTCGAGCACCGCGACCGAGGCTGGGGCAGGGCCGATCTCGGCGCCGTCGAGTGATACGACGGCGCCCGGTGGCGCATTGATGGTCAGGCGGACGGAGCATTGTTGTTGGAAATCGGCGCGTTGGCTGCGGGCCGCCTCGAGGCGCTCGCAGTCGCCGCAGTGGGCGACGTAGCGGTCCCAGGCCGCGAGGGTCTCGCCGCACGCGCCCGGAACCCGTTGCCAGGCCTTGGCGATCACGAAGAGATGCGGGGTCTCGGGGAACGCGCGGTAAGCCCGTTCGTAGGCCGCGATCCCCTCTCGGTGGCGCCCGGCCTCGAAGTGCGCCCGGCCCTCGAGGATTGCTCCTCGCGCCTCTTCGAGCGCCGCCTCGTCGGGGGCCGCCGCGGCGGCGACCGCAATCAGCAGAAAGACGAGAGTCCGGCCCATCTCAGTCCCCGTCCCGAAAGTTCGCGGGGTCGATGCGGAGCACCTTGAGACGGCGGTAGAGCTGCTGCCGAGTCAGGCCGACGGCTTCGGCGGCGTGCGACACGTTTCCTCCGTGCTCGCCGAGCAGGGCCCGCAGCCGGTCTTCGTCGAGCTCCGGCGGGGCGTCCGGAGAAAGCGCCCGCGACATGGCCGAAGAGCTCGCTCTGCAACAGCTCAGCCGAGAAGGTGGCGCAGTTCACGGCGACGAGCCGACCCGTCCGACCACTCGCGGCGTGGATCTGGCTTGCCACGCGCTCTTTTCCGGCGCCACTCGGTCCGCCGATCAACACCGGAAGCCCGCAGCCGGCCACCTGGGGGATGCGCGCGCGCAGCCGGCTCGTGGCGACGGCTTCTCCGGCCGTCATCTCGGGCACGGTGCCCGGCGGTCGGGTGAACTCGCAGTAGACCAGAAGGCTCGCCCCGGCGCGGATGACGTGGCCGCCTTTCAGGTACTCGCTCTGGATGCGTCGACCGTCGAGGAACGTGCCGTTCTTGCTGTCGAGGTCGCGCAGGCGGACGGCGTCGAGCGCGCCGCGGACCAGCGACACCTCGAAGTGCTCACGACTGCAGATGGGGTCTTCGAGCGCCAGTTCGCCAGGGCTCGGCTTGCGGCCGGCCACGACGCGCTGGGTGAGGCGGCGCGGGGCCGAGGGGCGGGGATGGACCACCGTGATGTAGCGGTGGATTCCGCTCAGCCCGAGGCGCTTCAGCTCGGGGGCGGTCTGGGTGAGGGTCGAGTCGAGGCTCACTCGCGGGAATCTAGCATGTGGGCTAGCGACTCAGCTCGACTGTGCCGTTGCTGATGGTGCAATCGCCACCGAAGCCGGACCCGCTGAAGTTGCCTTCGATGCTCCCCGTGGCCGTGTCGGTGTCCACCACATCGTCGATCCGGATGGTGATGTTGTTGTCGCGGGCCGAGCGTGAAGCCAGGTCGCCTCGGAAGTCCCGGGCCGGGAACTGACCGGAGACCTGAAGTCGGTCGGCGCGGCCGCTTCCGCTCATCGTGTAGTCGGGGTCGAAGACGATCGCGAGCTCGTTGTTGGCGCCGGTCATGCGGCCGCTGACGGTGAACTCGTGGGAGGCTTCGCGGGTGCCGGCGAGACCCAAGTCGCAGAGGACATCGTAGCTGACGCGAACCTGCCACGCGCCAGCCCACTCAATCTCGGCCTCGACCACTGGCTCGTCCTCGGGCTCGTCGTCCGACGTCGGGGCGGTCGGCTTCGCTCGGCAGACACCCATCGGCTGCTCGGACGGGCGCTCGTCGGCGCTGGGCTGCTCCGGTCGCTCGGTGGGCACGTCCTCGTCGGCGGGCGGCTCGGGTCGGTCGGCCGGCGGCGAGGTCTCGTCTTCGCAGCTCGCGTCGCAATCCGCCAGGCAGTGGGCCTGGTCCTCGCCGTCGAATTGCGAGCAAAGCGGCTCGCAGAGTTCGCACGGTGGGGCCTCGTCGGCGCAGGCGGCACGGCACAAGTCGTCGCACATGTCGCCCGCGTCACACTGGTCTGTGCAGCTCACGACGCACGCTTCGTCGACCATTGCGTGCGAAGTGCTCGAAAGTCCGAACCCGCGACCGCCGACGTCGCAGAATTCTCCCGCGCCGCAATCGCCGTGACCAGCGCAACCGGCCGAGTCAGGGTTGCGGTCGCTGGGCTCGGAGGAGGCGTTCGACCCGCCGCCGCCGCTGCCGCCGGTGCCGCATGCAAAAAGGAGGGACGAGAGGGCCATGATGTTGAGGCTGATGATGCGCATCGAATGACTCCGTATTTGGTTGCACCAGCCTTTAGAGCAGGGCGCATGCCAACACCTAACTGCCTGAAATCATTGGATATGGGTTCTGGCGTCCGGTTCTTCGGGAGACAGCGGACAGTGCCCGTACGTCCGGATGCGATGTTTGGCGGCCGTACCCGTTCTTACAGGCTTCGATAGAGATCGATGGTGCGAGCCGCGATGTCGGGCCAGGTGAAGCGCCCGAGCACCAGGGCCCGGCCGCGCGCGCCCATCTGCTCGGCGGCCTGCGGATCGGCCAGCACGTCTCGCAGCGCGCCCGCGAGCGCGGACGCATCCAATGGCTCGACGCGCCCGCAGCCCATCTCGGCGACGAGCGGGAAGTGGCAGGTGTCGGAGATAACCACCGGCCGGCCCCACGCCAGCGCCTCGGTGATCGCCATGCTGAAGCCCTCGTGGCGGCTCGGCAGGAAGAACACGGACGACTCCCGGATCGCCTGGTCCTTCCGCGGCCCGGTCACCTCTCCGAGCAGATGCACCCGGTCGAGCACGTCTCGCGCGGGGCCCTCGAGGAGCGCCCTCCCCCCCTGGTCCGGACCGATGGCCACGAGATGGACGTCCGGGCGGGAGGCGGCCAGCCGCGCGAAGGCCTCGCCGAGCACGTCGCACCCCTTGGACCAATGGAGCCGGCTCAAGAACAGCACGTACGGCGCGTCACCCAGCGCGGGGAGCGACGCGCGGAACGAGCCGAGTGGGGGCCCCCCCTCGAACTGCTCCGCGAAGACCCCGTTCGGGATGACCTCGATCCGGTCAGGCAGTTCGAACCATCTGGCGCCCGCTGCCTCGTCCGGGTTGAGCACGTGGAGCGCCGCGGCGTGCTTCACGTACCCGCCCCAGCCCAGGACCCAGCGGCCCGCGAGCTTGCGCGCGCGCTTCTGAGCCAGGGCCGCCCCGTGCAGCGATCCGTGCGGCGCCATCACGTACGGGATGCCCCGCGCTCGCAGCACCTGCGACGCCAGCATCGGCGCCGCGGGCCAGAGCCCGTGCAGGTGCGCGACGTCCGCCCCCCGGGTCGCCTCCCAGAGCGCAGGGAGGGTCCGGATCGGCACGAGGAACTTCGGTCGTACCACCCAACGCCGCGGCGGCGTCTCCATGTAGTCGTGGAGGAACGCGTCCACGGCGGCATCGCCCGGCGGATCTGACGAGACGAGGCGCACCTCGTGCCCGAGCCGCTGTTGCCCCGCCGCGAGCCCCGCGATGACCCTCGGCGGGCCTCCGTTGGTCGGGTCGAGCCAGTTGTAGACGTGGACGATCGTGAGCCGGTCCACCGCTACGCGCCCCATCCGTCGGCGAGCGTGAGGATGCACGGATCGGTGATCGTCTCGACGTGTGCGGCCGCTCGCATCCCGAGGTGGATATCAGGTTTGCGCGCGCACATGAACCATGAGGTCTGTCGCCGAGCCTCGCCACCGAAGACCAGCCCGAGGTCGACCTGGCCTAGTACCCGCAGCCCAAAGTTGCGACCGGGTTCGACGGCCCCAAATCGCGGATGCCGGCGTTGCTCCTCGTCGCCGCACCACCAGTGCGACTCCTCGTCGCGCCTTGACCTCCGCGATTGGGCCTCGCCGATCCCAGTCACAACTTCGGGCGACGGGTACTAGCGCACCTCGAGTCCCTGCTGCTCGACGATGAAGTCACTCGCCAGGCGCGTCAGCGTCCTGCCGTCGACCCTGGCGCCCCACGGTCCGTGGCCCTGACCCTCGAGTGGATGGAACGCGTACGGCACGCCCGTGCTCTGGTAGAGGTCGCGGAGTATCTCGGCCTGGTGGAAGTTGACGGTCGGATCCTCCGTCCCGTGGACGATGGAGATCGGTGCGTCCGTCGGATCGAATCGATCGGGACCCCCCATCGCCTCGAGGACGGTCACGATCGCGATCCCACCCCAGTGGTCGATCACCGTGGCGACACGCGAGGACTGCTCGAGGTGTGTGCCCGCGAGCGTGTGGTCCATCTCCGGTTCGATCTCGGTGGTGCAGTCCCCCTCATCGGTCGCGCCCAGGGCCACGGCGATGAACGACCCGGCGGAGCCCCCGATCGCGGTGATGTACTCAGGGTGCAGCCCGTATTCGGCGGCGTGCGCCCGAATCCAGCGGATGGCCGCTTTCGCGTCCCGGCACGCGGGGTAGAGCGCCCTCAGCTGGTTCTGGCGACCGCCGGCAAGCATCGGGTAGTTGGCCGGTAGGGTCCCGCGGTCCCTCGCGAGGCGGTAGGAGATCGAGAAGGCCACCCAACCTCGCTCGGCGAAGGCCCTCGCCATGGCCGACAAGGCCGCGTGCTTGGAGGACCCCCCCGTGAAGCCGCCACCGTGAATGACCACGACGACGGGCTTTGCCGGGTGTTCGTGGCCGATGGGCTCGAAGATGTCGAGGGTCAGGTCCATGGGCTGACCGGGCCCTGACCCCCACACGGCATGGCTCAGACCCTGCGCGAAAACGACGTCCTCGGTCTCGCGAACCTCGAACGTCGCAGCCGCGAAAACAGGCCCTGCGGGGTCTATCGAAGGTCCAGCCGCGTCGACCGGCGGCACGGCCGCGTCGACCAGCGATTCGGCGGCGTCCGCGGGCGGCTCCGCTGCGTCGACCGCCGGTTCGCTCGCATCGGGCGCAACCTGCAGGAAGGCGTCCGCCGTGCTCGCATCCGCTGGTTGCAGCGGCCCGACTCCAGCCGCCTCCTCAACCTCACCACAAGCGGTGCCGAAGAGCATCAGCAACAGCCAGATTCGCTTGTCGGTCGGCATCACCGGAGCGTAGCACCCGAGCGCTCGCGAGTGGCCGGGCGAGCGGGGTTGCCGCAGCGTTCGGCGCGTGTTGCAGCCTACGCGATATGCTGCGCGCTCTCTCGACGGGTCAGGAAGGCGAGATGGCGTCGCGGATGTTGATGCGAGCGCTGTGGGCGGCCACGCTGTTCGGCTTCTCGGTGGGGTGCGACGACGACGACGGCGGCGTCGCTCGCGACACGGCCGCCGACGCGCCACGAGACGCGGTGGCCTCGACCGGTCACGACGCATTCGCCCCGAGCGACGCCCACCTCGACCGAGATGCCCGCGTCGAATCTGATGCTGCAATCTACGCCGACGCAGTGGTCGCGCCCGATCCCGACGCGGAGCCCGATGGGCTCGCCGTGGCCGACGCCAGCCCCGATGGTCCCGCTGTGGGCGACTCCGACCCCGATGGGCCCGCTGCAGCCGATGCCGACGGGAGAGGTGCCACCCACTTCGGAAACCGTCGACGTACCTGGGTTTGCGCGCGCACATCGACCTTCTCTCGCCGAGAAAGTGCTACCCACCTCGGGGAGACCTCGTGCGCGAGGACACGGCGTGCGTACACCAGCACTCCTTCGCAGAGAGTTGCCACCCGTCCCGAGTCCGGATGGGCGGAAACGCCCGTACGTCGCTGGTCTCCGAAGTGTGTGGCACCTCCGCCGCAGAAGTGGGTGGCACCTCCGCCGCACCGCGTGCCAGCCACGTGTTTGCCGTGGCCTGTGACACGCGGCTCGCATGTGGACTCAGTGGTGGGCAAAGGAGCCTGTGATGCGACGCGTGGTGTTGGCTGCGATGATGGTGGGCTGCGTACCCGATGGTGGCGGGAATGGTGGGACGCAGGCCGATGGTGGGCCCGTCTCCCAGGCTGACGGAGAGGTCGCCGCGCCCGACGAGGGGGTCGAGCCGGGCGGCGAGGGGGAGGCACGCTTCGCGCACGCGGCGATCGAGCCCGCATGCGCGCGCAGCGACGAACGAGACGACATCCCGGCGGTGAGGCTCGACCTGCGCGACGTCGACCGATGTGGGCGGGTGGGGCGTAACGACCGCATAGAGATCGCGCTGCAGGAGACGGACGACCTCGCCTTCCCCCTCGAAGCGCCGCTCGGGTTCAACGTCTCTCCAGCCGGCCCGGCGCGCGGGGTGTGGGTCGACGAGGTCGGTACGCCGCACGAAATCGAAGCCGGCGTCGTGCAACTCGAGCGCTTCGACCTCGAGGAGGGCGCCAGCGGACGCTACTTGCTATGGGCCGGCGGCGAGGAACTCGAGGGTCGCTTCGAGGCACGCGGGTGCGAGGTGCCGGAGGAGGATCATTGCTACGGCGGCGTCGAGCCTCCGCCACCCGAGGACGGGTGTGTCGGCCCCTACGAAGTGACGCGCTGGCTGGTGGACCGCGCGGTCTTCGACACCCAGCTCGTCAACCAGGTGCTGATGGCCGGGCTCGCCTCGGGGGAGCTCGCGCCCCGGCTCGACTTCGCGGTGGACGAGCTGACCTGGGTCGACGTAGCTGCCGGAGGCGCCGATCCGCAGGTCCCCGCGAGCCCGCCCGTCGCCATCGAACGCCTTCGACGAGCCGCCGGCGACCACATCACGACCACCGAACCCGCGGAGCTGTTCACGCTGCTGCCGGCGTCGGACTACCCGGGCGCAGAGCCGCTCGTATGGCACCTCGAAGCCGTCGAGGTGGCCGGTGACTTCACCGCGGATTGTGCCAGCTTCAGCGCGCGGTTCACGGGCGCCTTCCGGACCGAGGGCTTCAGCATCCCCGGTGCGCCGGACCGCGACCTCGACGGCGACGGACACAACGAGTCGATGTCGGTGGTCGGGATCCTGGAGGCAAGCCGCCAGCTGTAGCCGACTGCGAGGCGCCCGCGACCGGCGGAGGAGCCAGCGCATTGCCGACGCGTCGCCCTGCACCGTCCCGACCGCATCTCCAATTGGCAGTCAGCCGCACTGGACTCGAGCCACCAACTGGTCACGGTCCCCGCACCCTCGCTACCCGACAGCGCTCTACTTCGCGTCTTTCGACGAGCAATTGAAGCCTGGAATCCGCGCCTCTCAGGGGGCGCCCACCGTGGTCGCGAATCGCAAATGTCCCAATTCAGAGGACCGCCCCAAGGCGTTCGCTGCTCACGGAGGGAAGACTTACGACGTGGTGGGCGATGGGCCCTACTCGCTCCGCTCGCGGTCGTCGTCGGGAGCGGTAGAGACGATCAACGTCGTCGGCAAGGGCGACCCTGACGGCCATTTCATCCGCGGTGATCTGCTCGTCGTTGACGGCCTGCGCGTCTTTGCCTGGATCGAGCACGACACGCTTTGGCCTCGACGCCAGCGCCTTGCCGCGTCCGGCTCATCACTTCCGCCGAGGTCATCTAGTGTCCTGGACCAGAAGTTTGTGGCGTTATCCGACAGGCCTCGGTGGGCCTGCCAAGGCGCGATGACGAGCCATACCCGAAGGTATGGCGAGGAGGAGCAACGCCGGCAGGGCCGCCGAGGGCCGAGGAGAATGCCCGCAAACTTCTGAGACAGGACACTAGTCCCCTGGATCCGCTCCGCAGGGCGGGCGATCGGCTCGGGTCGTAGCAGGCCCTCGACGCAGTCGGCGCGCTCGATCGACGTCTCCTCCACGAAGCGGCGACCCTCATCGACCGAGGAGAGCTCGCAGCCGTCCCACAGGAGGGTGCGTCGGGAGTTTTCAGCCGTCGGGACGACCATGAGATCGACCACGCAGGATCCCACCGCGGCCCTGCGCGTCGCGGATCGACGTGGCCCGTGGTGCAGCCGCACGGGACCACGCACTGCCCGTCGAAGAGCGCCTTGATGCTCGGGTCGCGTGCGAGGTTGCCGAATGCCGGCGTCTCGGCGGAGTCCGGCTCAGGGGTCGGCTTCGTCACGGGGGCCCAGATGGCGAGCTTCACGGCCCTCGTCGTCGCGCGGGACACGCTGCTCGAGCGCCACGGCTGGGACGTCGAAGCGAAGGGCCTCCAGGGGGCGCCCCTTGTCCACGTGGTCTGCGGGGCCTGCTGCCACGGCACCATCGAGTCCGCCGTTCGGCTCATGGGCCTCGGGCGAGAGAACGTGCGGACCGTTCCTGCGGACCAGGCCGGCCGCATCGAAAGTGGCGCGCTGCGCGAGGTGCTCGATGCGTGCTCTGGGCCCGTCATCGTGTGCGCCCAGGCGGGCAACGTGAACACGGGGGCCTTCGATCCCTTCGGCGACATCGTCACGTTGGCGCGAGAGCGTGGCGCCTGGGTGCACGTGGACGGCGCTTTTGGCCTGTGGGCCGGGGCGTCGGACCGGTTCGAGCACCTGGTCGCCGGCGTGGACGGCGCCGACTCGTGGGCGACCGACGCCCACAAGTGGCTCAACGTGCCGTACGACTCGGGGATCGTCGTCGTCCGCGATGCCGAGGCGCATAGACGGCTCAAGTCGAACCGGTGCGCGTACGCGGGCCTCGCCGATCTCGAGCACCGCGACGGCTCGACGTGGGCCCCCGAGAACTCCAGACGCGCGCGAGGGTTCGTTCTCTATGCGGCGCTGCGGAGCCTGGGACGCGCGGGCGTCCGGCAGATGGTCGAGTCGTGTTGCCACATGGCGCGCCTCTTCGCGGCGGAGCTCTCGAAGCGGCCCGACGTCCAGGTGTTGAACGACGTCGTGCTCAACCAGGTCCTCTTCCGTCTGCAGCCGAGCTCGAGCACCGACGCGGACGCTTTCAACGCCGCCGTAGCGCTCGAGGTGCAGAAAGCAGGCGAGTGCTGGCTCGGCACGACCCGGTGGCAGGGACAGACGGTGCTTCGCGTCTCGGTGTCGGGCTGGTCGACGACGAAGGACGACGTGCTGAGGTCGGTGGCGAGCCTCGACACGATCAGTCGCCGCTGATCGGCGAGACGCCCTGACCGGGCTCAACCCGCCGGGCAACCACCGTAAACGTATGGTGTCGCAGCGGATCGACTGCCACGCTCCCCGCGTGAAGATCCGGGGAGCCCTGATGCGCCATATCGCCGCCTTGCTCATCGTTGTCTGCGGATGCGCGGACGAGGGGGACGCGGGCTCTCCTCGGTGCAGCCCGATGACCAGCACGCCGCGATCTCGCCAGCGCTGCCAGATGGCTGATTCGATGTCTGGCAACTCCAGACCGCAGATGGGTCAGAACAGGGCGAAGTACGCGAGCACCACCACCTGGCCCTCGAGGCCGGCGAGCTGGTTGGCTCCGGTCGGATCGAGGAAGGCGAAGGACTCGTCGAGGCGGTCCCCGTCGCCGATGCGGGCGCTGTCGGATGTATCGACGACGACCCTCGCCGTGGCCTCGTCCGGGTCGTCGGTCATCAACACGAGGCGTGAGTAGCCGTTGCCTGGCGGGGTGTAGGTCAGCTCGGCCACGGCGCCCTCGCCTGGCTCGACGGTGAGCGTCTCGGGCTCGATCTTGAGCGCCGCGTCGTCGAGCTCGAGGCCCACCGACAGCGGCAGATGGCCGACGTTGCGGACCACCACCGCCTGGGCGTCGGCGCGCTCCGGGTCGAAGGTGTAGAGGTCCTGCTCGAGCCACAGGTCCGGCGCGGCTCGGCCGGGCCGATGTCGGAAGGCATGCAACCCCTCCCACTCGCCCACCCACAGCACATCACCCACGCTCACCACGCCGAGGTCCTGCTCGAAGCCCTCGCGGCTGCGGGTGCGCTGGGTGGCCAGCAGCGCGAGGGTCTGCGCGTCGTAAACCGCGAGGTGGGTCCAGGCTGCCACCGCCACGACCCCGTCGCCCGCCGCGACGGATTGCGCGGAACCCAGCGTGCGGATGTTCGCCAACGGCACCGGCGTCGTGGGCGCGCTGGCATCGAAGACGTCCACGCCCAGCCCGCCCAGGGCCACGTAGAGCCGGTCGCCGGCGATGGCGAGATCCCTCGGCGGCCCGCTGGTCGGCACGCTCCCGAGGTGCGCCGGCCGGGCCGGGTCCCTGATGTCGACGACGTGAAGGTCGAGTCGTTGTCGACCACGTACGCGACGTCGCCCGCGGTCTCGACCTTCCACGCGTTGCCGAGCCCGCCCAGGGTCGACACCAGCTCCGGCGCGCCGTCGTCCACCGCGCGGTGCACGGCTGACACCAGCCGGCGCCGACGTTGAAGAGCACCATGTCCGCGCGACTGAGCACGTCGCTGAACGCTACGGGCTGGCCGTCGCAATCCTCGAGCACGAAGTCCGCCACCACGTCGCCCACCTCGATCCCGTACGGACCGGCGGGATGGGCGTGGCCTGCGGGGGCGGCCTGGTGTTCGCAGACGTCCATCGGCGGCGGGTCCGCATCGCTCGGTTCACCGCAGCCGAGGAGCACCAGAAGGGGGAGCAAGCGCACATCTGTGGCAACGCATCGCACGCCGCACCGTTACATCCAGCCGAACGCCCGTGTCACCCTGGGCCCGACCGCGGCTATGAGGACGTGCGCCCATGATCGTGATGAAGTTCGGCGGGACCTCGGTTGGGGACCGCACCCGCTTGCAACGCATGGCCCACCTCGTCGCGCGCTACGCGGATGAGCACGAGATCATCGTGGTCGTCTCGGCGATGGGCGGAACCACCGACCGGCTCCTCGAAGCGGGCGTCCACGCCGAAGCAGGACGCTGGGAGACGACGCAGACGCTCGTCGCCGAGCTGCTCGAGGGGCACCTGGCGGCCACAGGCGACGGCCAGGCGCAAGCCGCGGTGCGGCGTCTGACCAGCGAGCTGTCGAGCCTGCTCCACGGCAAGTACCTGCTGCGCGAGCAGACCGCGCGCTCCCGCGCCCTGCTCGCGTCCTTCGGCGAGCGGCTGTCCATCGAGCTCGCGGCCGCGCATCTGAGAGCCATCGGCTGCGTCGCGGAGCCTCGCGACGCGCGCGACTTCGTCCTCACCGACGACCGCTTCGAGGACGCGGTGGTCGAGATGGAGGTGACCCGCGTCCAGACGGAGGCGGCGCTGCGCCCCCTCACGGAGGGCGGCACCATCCCGGTGGTCACGGGCTTCCTCGGGGCCACCGTCGACGGGATTACGACCACCCTCGGGCGCGGCGGTTCCGACTACACCGCCGCGCTCCTCGGCGCCTTGCTCACGGCCGAAGAGGTGTGGATCTGGACCGACGTCGACGGGATCCTCACCGCCGACCCGCGCCTCGTGCGAGAGGCGCGCTCACTCGACCGCGTCTCCTATCGCGAGGCGGCCGAGATGTCCTACTTCGGCGCCCGCGTCCTGCACCCCAAGACGATGCTCCCCTGCATGGGGCGCGGCATCCCGATTCGCATTCGCAGCACCTTCGCGCCGGAGTCCCCGGGCACCGTCGTGTCGGAGACGACCGACACGCTGCCGAAGGGCGTCAATACCGTCACCACCATCCACGACCTCGCGATCCTCACCGTGGACGGGCGCGGCATGGCGGGCATCCGAGGCATCGCGCGCCGGATCTTCCAGGCGACCGAGGACGTGTCGGTCAACGTCGTGATGATCTCCCAGGCCAGCTCCGAGCAGACGGTCTCGCTGGTCGTGCGCGCGTCGGATGTGGGGCGGCTCACGGCGGCGCTCGGCGAGGCGTTCCGGCTCGAGGTCGCCGCCGGGCTGATCGAGGGCTTCCCGGTCGAGACCGACGTCGCGGTGCTCTCGGTCGTGGGCGAGGGCATGGCCGGCGTGCCGGGCGTCTCCGGGGCGCTCTTCGCGGCCCTCGGCGACAACGGCGTGAACGTGCTCGCGATCGCGCAGGGCGGCTCGGAGCTGTCGATCTCCGTCGCCATCCGCGAGCAGGACGCGGTGCGCGGGGTGCGCGCGGTCCACACAGCCTTCGGCCTGACCCGCATCGTGCACCTCGTCGTCATCGGTTGCGGGCGGGTGGGGCGCACCTTCCTCGGTCTGCTCGCCGAGTCGCGGATCGCCCCGCGCGGGCAGCCGCTGGATCTGCGACTGCTCGCGCTCGCCAACCGCACGCGCCTGCTGCTCGACGACCACGGGCTCGACCCGGCCACCGCGGCGGATGCGCTCGCGGACGCAGAGCCGCGACCAGACGACGCGACCCTCGTCGCGCGCCTCGTCGGACAGCGCTTCACCGACGTGGTCATCGTCGACCTCACGGCCTCCGACCTCACCGGTCTGCACCAGCGGGCGATGGAGGCCGGCTTCCACGTCGTCACCGCGAACAAGCTGCCGCTCTCCGGCTCGCTCGCCAGCTACCGCGAGATGGTCGAGACGCGGAACCGGACCCGCGTCGAGTACGGCTACGAGACCACCTTCGGCGCGGGCCTGCCGGTGCTGCACACGCTCAAGGAGCTGCTCCACACCGGCGACCAGTTGGAGCTCGTCCGGGGGTGTTTCTCGGGGACCCTCGGCTTCATCTGCACGCGCCTGGAGGAGGGCGTGGACCTGGTCTGTGCCGTCGAAGAGGCGCGCGCCCTCGGCTACACCGAGCCCGACGCGCGGGAGGACCTGTCCGGACGCGACGTCGCCCGCAAGGCGCTGATCATCGCCCGCGCCATCGGGATCGAGACCGAGCCGGACGACGTGGATCTCGCGCCCCTGGTGCCCGGCCTCGACGCCGGCCTGGACGAGGCCCTCGAGGCCTATCGCGAGACGATGGCGGAGCGCTTCGCAGCGGCGCGCGCGAACGGCAATGCCCTGCGCTACGTGGCGGAGGTCGCGCCCTCGGCCGTGCGCGTGAGCCTGCAGGAGGTCTCGGCGACGGGGCCCATCGGATCGTTGCGCGGGCCCGACAACATCCTGGTCTTCCGGACCCGTCGCTACCACGATTACCCGCTCATCATCCGCGGCCCTGGCGCGGGGGCCGAGGTGACCGCCGCTGGCGTGCTGGGTGACGTCTTGAAGATCGCGCGAGGGTGACGGTGGCTGCGTAACTTGACAAGTAGTGACCTCGGGGGGAGGACTCATGCGAACTCTGATTCTGCTGGCAGCGTGTGCCCTGGTGGCATGCGACGACGACACCAACGTCGACGCTCACCCGGACGCGGGACCAGTCGCCGACGCAGGCGACGTAGACGCCGGGCCCGAGGCGGACGCCGGCCCCGAGGGCGACGCAGCGCCTGATGTCGGACCCGACGCGATGCAGGTGGAGCCGCTGGAGCTCGACCCATTCGTGGTGCGCGTCGGCGTCGACCCGCAAATCGGCGTCGTTGGGCAGCTTTTCACCATCGAGGCCACCCCCGGCGAGATGGTCCCCGGCCCGGTCACGTTCAGCTGGACCGCGGAGACGGGTGAGGTGGACGGCGCCAGCGACGAAGCGACCATCCGCGTGAGCTTCGCCGAGCCCGGCCCGCACGAGATCGTGGTGATGGCGACGTCTGGCGGGGCTTCGGTCGAGGCGGGCGCTTTGGTCGTTGTCTACGAAGCAGGCCCGCAAGCGTTCGGCGACGTCGATGGGGACGGTGACGCCGACGCCGACGACGTCGACCGCCTCGCCGCCCACCTGGACGCCTCGGAGTCGATGGACGACGAGGAGGAGAGCCGCGCCGACGTGAACCGCGACGGAGAGGTCGACGAGGTCGACGCGGCGCTGCTCGAGCAGGCGGCCGCGGGCGAGCCCATCATCGCGTTGCAGCCCGAGCGGGGCAGCCGCGGCACCGCGATCCAGGTGATCCACCCGCTGCTGCTCGACCCGGGCGCGGCGGCCACGCTGAGCTTCGACGACGAAGAGGTGCCCGTCACTCGCGGGCCCCCGGGGTATGCGCTGTTGGTCGTCCCGCTCGAAGCAGGCGCCGCCGCGGGCGCCCGGATCACGCTGACCGTCGGCGACGAGAGCCACGACTTCGCGTTCCAGGTGCTCGACCCGCCGGAGGTCACCGGCAACGAGGTCGTCACCGCCTACTCGCAGCTGCAGACCGCGGTCGACGCGATGCCGATGCTGATCGAGCCCTACCTGCTGGAGCTCGAGCTGCCCGAGGCCGAGCGCGGCGTGCTGATGGCGACGATGCAGGCCGTCAGCCACGAGCTGCGGACCGAGCGCGCGCGCTTCGAGATGCTGTGGGGCGAGCTGTCCCCCGAGCAGCAGGCCGCGTACGCCGAGGTCGCGATGGCCAACGGCCTGGGCGACGCGCTCACCGAGTTGCAGACGCTGCTCGGCCGCATCCAGTCGATGCAGAACGAGATCACACCGGCGACGTCGGCGCGGATCATCGAGCTCATATGCATCGCCCGCGACGTGGGGAAGGTCGCCAAGATCATCTCGCGGGTGAACAACATCGCGGGCTACGTCATCGACGCCCTGTGGTTCCTCTCCTTCTTCGTCCCACCGCTCGCGCCGATCGTCGCGGGCCTCGGCACGCTCAACACCCTCATCGGGGCGGTGATGGACGTGCTCCAGATGATCGTCGAATTCCTGCCGACCTTCGGGCGCACCCTCGAGGTGAAGGCCATGGAGGCGATGCTCGAACGCGGCGAGACGGCCACCATCACCGTGGCGCTGCCCATGCACATCGGCGGCGGCCTGTGTGCCGGCGGCGCCGCGCTCGCGACAAAACTGCTGCTCGATCGCATGAAGAAGGCGCTCTTCAAACGCATCTTCGGGCGCATCCCCGGCTTCGGGAAGATCTACCGGCGCGCCCGCGGCCAGCGGACGATCATCGCCCGAATCGTCAACACGATCGCCCGCTTCCTCGGCCAGATCATCGACGTGCTGGTCGAGGCGTCCGGGATCGACCGGGCGATCAAGGAGGCGGCGAGAGCGATCTGCAACGCCATCGCCCCAGGCACGCCGTTACCTCTCGACGCGAAGAAGGTGCTGGAACAAGCCAGCTGCGGCGCGCTCGACGAGGACAAGTGGAAATGCGAGGCCGACTGCGGCGACCGCCGCGTCGCGATCAAGGCGAAGACCGAGGTGTGCGGGAAGAGCGTGGAGGGCTTCGGCGCCATCGAGTGCGCCGGCTGCCGCGCGGAGTGTCCCGACGGCTGCTGCACCGGAGCCGGCGAGTGCATCGGCGTGCCCGACCAGAGCGAAGAGCGCTGCGGCAACAGCGGCTCGCTGTGCCTGGCCTGCGACGAAGACCAGCGCTGCGAGGACGGACGGTGCCGCTGCATCAGCACCTGCGAAGAGGGCGAGGTCGGCAACAAGCGGTGCAACGAGGCCGGCACCCACGCGGAGACCTGCGAGACCGCGGGCGAGGACTGCTGGCGCTGGACGTCGAAGGACTGCTCGGCCGGCGGCGCGATGTGCGAGGACGGCGAATGCGTCGGCGGCTGCGGTGACTGGAATTGCGAGGGCTGCTGCACCGGCGAGCACGAGTGCGTCCCGCAGGCCGACCAGAGCGAGATGCAATGTGGTCGCGCAGGTGGAGCCTGCCGGGGATGTGCCGAAGGGGACGAGTGCATCGGCGGCGCCTGCGTCTGTCGCGGCGCCCATTGCGACCCCTGCCACAACGGCTGCTCCCGCGGCGACCCGCACCTGGTGACCTTCGACGGCCTCGCCTACGACTTCCAAGCCGCGGGCGAGTTCGTCTTCGTGACCGCCCCCGACGGCGCGGAGATCCAGGTGCGCCAGGTGCCGCTCGGCGGCGTCTGTGGCCACGTCTCGCTCACGAAGGCCGTCGCCGCCCGGGTCGGCGAGGTGCGGGTGACGTACGTCGCCAGCCGCGAGCGACCCCTCTGGGTCGACGGCGTCGCGGTCGCCCCGCCAGCGCACGAGCCGTGGCCGCTCGGCGACGGGACGCTCACCGCGTGGGACGGCGGCGCCTCCATCGAGTGGCCGGACGGCACGCGCCTCGTCGTCGACGACCGCACGAGCTTCCTCGACGTCGCCGTACGCGTCGCCGAGGCACGGCGCGGCATGGTCGGCGGACTGCTGGGTGACGCCAACGGAGACGCAGAAGGCGATCTGCGCATCCGCGACGGTGATCCGCTGCCCGCGCCGGTCCCATTCGAAACGCTCTACGGCGCGTTCGCAGACAGCTGGCGAGTCGACGCCGACACCTCCGAGTTCGAGTACGACCCCGGCGAAGGGCCCGAGACCTACGCCATCGCCGGCTTCCCGGGTGAGCTGGGCAGCGTCGACGACCTGCCCGAGGACACGCGCGCGGCGGCGACGGCGCTCTGCGAGGACCTGGGCATCGAAGACGAGGTCCTGCTCACCGACTGCGTGCTCGACGTGGCCTGCAGCGGCGGCGACGCTGCGTACGCTGCCGGGTTCGTCGACGCCGACGGCCCCGACTCCGAGCTCGAAGTCCTGCCACCCGAGGCGGGCGAGGTCCCCCGCGACTGCTTCACGGCCCCGCGCGACATCAGCGAGGAGGTCGGCACCATCCACGACTTCGACTGCCCGCCCGGCTGCCCGGCGAACTCACCGGTGTGGGGCACCGACGTCTACACCCATGACTCCGCCATCTGCGCCTCCGCCGCCCACGCCGGGCGCATCCTGCTCGCCGTCGGCGGCCCGGTCCGCTTCGAGCTCACCCCCGGCCTCGACGCCTACGAAGGATCGAGCCGCAACGGCATCGAATCCCGCCCCTGGCCCGCTTGGGGTGTGAGCTTCATCTTCCTCGACCCTTGAACGCAGGTGGACATCGGGCCGTGATGTCAGGATGGTGTCCCGGGGCGGTCACAACCGGGTTCCTTCCCGGAGCGAGGCCATGAAGACACACCTGTTTGCCGCGATCTGCGTTCTCACGCTTGGCTGCAGCGCTGAGCCTCGGGCCCCGGTCGGCCCGTCGACACCGGCCCCGGCCGCGCCATCTTCCCGCGGTTTCGCCGCCACTCTGGCGGTGCCCGGTCAGTTCCCGAATCTCCAAGCCGCCGCAGGGCGGCGTCAACCCGGCGTCGACCACGTTGGCAATCAACGAGGTCATGGCCAACCCGACTGACGAGGACACCGGCGAATTCGTCGAGCTGTTCAACTACGGCGAAGCACCCGTGGACGCCGCGGGGCTGCTCCTGGACGACGGCGACGCGGTCGATTCCCTGGAGCCGGCGGTCGCGGGCCGCAGCGAGATCCCGGCGGGCGGCTACGGCGTCGTCATCGACCCCGAGCATGCCGGCGACTACGTCTTCCCGGCCGGCACCGTGCTGCTGTACCCGGACGACACCACGATCGGCTCGGGGCTCGCGACCAACGACCCGGTGACGCTGCGAGCTTCCGCCCCACCGGCGAGGCGCGGATCGCCGCCTACCTCGGCTCCGGCAACCGCGCCGAGATCGCGGCGATCGACGCGCTGGCCGACTGGATCAAGGAAGACGGTGCGCCCTACTCCGACTCGAATCTCTACGGCTGGGAGACCCGGCTCTCCTCCGGCGGACGGCTGCGTGGCAATCACGTCTTCGCGGTCGAGGGCGTGCTGCAGATCTTCGACGGGGCCTGGCAAATCGGCGTCCGGCCAGAGGCCGACGCTGGCATGGACCGGCTGGTGATGTTCGAGCGCTGGCTCGAACCCGAGGCGTGGCGCGAGATGGTGGTCATCTGGAGCTACAGCTACAAGCCGGCGGTGCTCCAGGCCGACGGCTTCCGGATCTCGCTGCCGTACAGGCTGGTCCTGGCGCATCCGTGCGTCGCGCGATGGGAGCAGCTGACCGGTCGCGCGCCTCCCGCGCCCCGGCGGCGCGGCGGACGTGACGAAGGGCCCGTGGGCTACGACGAGTACAACGAGGCCCTCGCCGACTGGCTGCAGAACGGCGACGTGCCACGGCTGGTGATCAACGAGATCCTCTACGACCCGTCGATCATCGTCGACACCGCCGGCGAGATGGTCGAGCTGTACAACCCCAACCCGGATCCCGTCGATCTGTCCGGGTGGCGCTTCGAGGACGCCCGCGACGGCCACAACTTCCCCGCCGGAGCCGCGGTCGTGCCGGCGTGGGGCTACCTGGTGGTGGGCACGAACCGCGACGCGCGGATCAACGGCCGCGAGTACATCGACTACTGGTACGGCGACGCGATCAGCCTGCACAACACGTCCGACACGCTGCGGATCATCGACGCGGCCGGCGACCTCGTGGACGAGGTGACCTACGACGAGGGCGCCCCGTGGCCGGACGGCGACGACGGGTACTCATTCGAGCTCGTCGATCCGTGCGCCGACAACGACGACCCTGCCAACTGGCGGTTGGCCGAAGCCGACTTCTCGGACCGCGGCCACACGTTCATGACCCCTGGCGCCGCGAACTCGGTGGCGGACTCGAGCTGCCCGCAGCCGCCCGAACCAGAGCCGGGGCCGGACCCCGAGCCGGCCTGCGAGGCGACGATGCAGCTCGACTGCGACGGCGGCGGGTGCGGCGCGTTCCCCGCGTGCGTCGACGACGCCATCGCCAACGTGCGCGTCTACGCCCAGCAGCAGGCGGCGGCGGGCAACGCGGAGCGCTGGAATTGTGACGAGCCGCTCGCCATCGGCGCGCAGCACACCGACGACGACGGCAATCTGTGCACCTTCCAGCTCGCGTGCGTGGTGACCCTCGACGGTGAAGGCGGAGTCATCGGTCTGGCGCGCTGCACCTACGCCCCCGACGGCTGCGGCCGGATCTCCTGCGACTTCGCGATCTAGCAGCGTTCAGGGACGCAGGCCCGCGAGCAGGATGGACAGCACCGCGTCGAGGCGCTCGCGCAGCCGCTCGGGATCGTCCTCGTAGCAGAGCGGCGGAGCGAAGGCGGCGGTGGCCGATTGCACCGCCGCGGCGGCGAACGACGGAGCGTCGGGCGTGATCCTGCGCAGCTGCTGGTCCAACAACGCGCGCTCCGAACGCGCGAACGCTTCGTACGCCTCGCGGGTGGCCAGGCAGAAGCCGCCGACCATCTCGCGGCCGTGGGCGGAGCACTCGCGCAGCTCCAGGAAAGCGTCGGTGCGTGCGTGGAACATCGCGCGCAGACCCGACTCCGGATCAGCGTCGCCCCCGGCCTCGACCATCCGCTGAAGCACCCGGTCGAGGTGGTGGCCCGCGAGCGCTCCGAGGATGGCCTCCTTCGACGCGAATTCGTTGTAGACCGAGCCCACGCTGGTGCGCGCGGCCTTGGCGATGTCCTGCATCGTCGTCTTCGCCGCGCCGTAGTGGCCGAACAGGCGCTCGGCCGCCTCGATGAGGCGGGTGCGGCGTCCAGAGTCGTGTGGTCGTCCCACACCACGAATCTACGTCACCCGGGGCGGAGACGGAAAACGAGCCTGATGGTGATGCGCCATCCTGCTAGCATCGGCCGCCGATGGACGACTTCTCCGAAAACCTGTTCGAATCGATCGTCGACCACCGCCTCGGGCAGAACGATCTCGAGCGCCTGGTCCAGGCGCTGTCCGAGACCGACCGCACCGAGTTCATGGACAAGGTCGGCAGCCTCATCAAGCGCATCGGCGCGTTCGTCGAGGTGTCGCAGGAGCTGACTGGGTCGCCCTCCCTCGACGAGTTGCTGCCGCGCTTGATGGGCATCGTCACCGAGTCGCTGCTCGCCGAGCGCAGCTCGCTCTTCGTGTACGACCGCGAGACCGACGAGCTCTTCACCCGCGTCGCCCAGGGCGACGGGGTCGGCGAGATTCGCGTACCAGCGGGCGGGGGCATCGCGGGCGCCGTCTTCCGCGCCGGGCGCGCCGAGATCATCCCAGACGCCTACGCCGACCCGCGCTTCAACTCTGGCGCCGACAAGGCGACGGGCTTTCGGACCCGCAACATCCTCTGCGCCCCGGTGCGCGGCCGCGAAGGTCCGATCGGCGTGGTGCAGGCGCTCAACAAGCGCAGCGGCGGGTTCAACGCGGCCGACGCGCGCATGCTCGAGGCCCTGGCGGCCCAGGCGGCCTCCGCGCTCGAGTACGCGCGCATGCTCGAGGTGGTCGAGCAGACGCGGCGCGAAGAGGCGCAGATGCTCGACGTGGTGAACGCCATCTCGTCGGAGCTCCAGCTCGACGCACTCCTGGCGCGCATCATCTCGGTGGCCACCGACATCCTGCACGCCGACCGCGGCTCGCTCTTTCTGCACGACCCGCAGAACGACCAGCTGTGGTCGCGGGTGGCCGAAGGGCTCGAGACCAAGGAGATCCGCTTCCCGGCGTCGGCCGGCATCGCGGGCGAGGTGTTCACCTCACGGGCCGTGCTCAACATCCCCGACGCCTACGAGGACGCGCGTTTCAACCAGGCCTTCGACCGCAAGACGGGCTACCGCACGCGCTCCATCCTCTGCGTGCCGATCATCGACAAATCCAGCACGTGCACCGGCGTCGTCCAGATCCTCAACAAGGCCGACGGTCCCTTCGACGCGTCGGACGAGCGACGACTGCAGGCCTTCGCTTCGCAGGCATCGATCGCCCTCGAGAACGCGCAGCTCTTCGAGGACGTCCTCAACGTCCGCAACTTCAACGAGGCCATCCTCGAGAGCCTGAGCAACGGCGTGCTCACCACCGACGCCGAGGGCGTGATCACCAAGGCCAACGCGGTCGGACGTCGCATCCTCGCCATCGACGACCCGGTCGGCCTCGCGGCCTCGGTGATCTTCGCGCAGAACCCGTGGATCCTGGCGAGCATCGAGAAGGTCGGCCAGACCGGTGAGGTCGACCACATCGTCGACGCCGAGGTGAAGCTCGCCGACTCCGTGGTCTCGGTGAACCTCTCGACGGTGCCGCTGCGCGACATCCACGACGAGGTCGTGGGCGACATGCTCGTGCTCGAGGACATCAGCCGCGAGAAGCGCGTCAAGAACACGATGGCGCGCTACATGACCCACGAGGTCGTCGACCAGCTGCTCGCAGACGGCGGCCAGATGTTGGGCGGCACCGCGCAGCCCGTGTCGATCCTCTTCAGCGATGTCCGCCGCTTCACGACCATCTCCGAGGCGATCGGCGCCCGCGAGACGGTGACGATGCTCAACGAGTACTTCACGGCGATGGTCGACGTGGTCTTCAACCACGACGGCATCCTCGACAAGTACATCGGTGACGCGATCATGGCGCTCTTCGGCACGCCCTTCCCGTCCGACGCCGACGCCGACAACGCGGTCTCGGTCGCCGTCGAGATGATGCGCACTCTCGGCGATTTCAACGAGCGCCGGGCCGCGGCCGGCAAGCCTCGCATCGACATCGGCATCGGCGTGAGCACCGGCGAGGTCGTCGCGGGCAACATCGGCTCGCCCAAGCGTATGGACTACACGGTGATCGGCGACCCGGTGAACCTGGCCGCCCGCCTCGAGTCGGCCACGAAGCAATACGGCTGCCCGATCCTGGTCAGCGACTTCACGGTCGAGCGCCTCACTCAGCCCCACCGGCTGCGCGAGGTGGATCGCATCCGCGTGAAGGGGAAGAACCGCCCCGTCACGGTCTACGAAGCCCTCGGCTACCGCACCTCGGAGCAGTTCCCGCAGCTCGAGGAGTTGCTCGCGGTGCACACAGAAGGCCTCGAGGCCTATCGCGCGCGCGACTGGACCCGCGCCCGCCGGGCGTTCAGCCGAGCGTCGGCGCTCGCACCCGACGACAGACTGACCCAGACCTACCTCGGCCGAGTCGAGCGACTGGAGATCGACCCTCCAGGTGCCGACTGGGACGGGGTATGGACCCTGTCCAGCAAGTGACCGAGCGTCGCGAAGCGGTCCGGGTGTTGCTCGATCTGACCCGCCGCCTCAACGACACCCCCGACCTCGACGAGGCCCTCGCAGAGGTGGCCGACGCAGCCCTCGAGCTGCTGCCCGGCGACCACGCCTCCGTCCGCGTCATCGACGAGACCGGCCACGGCTTGCTCTCGGCCGCGCGCGCGGGGCTCGCCGCCATGACGCCCGCGCCGGCTCACGGCCGTGAGGGGGTCGCCGGCTGGGTCGTCGGGCAGGCCCGCTCCACGCGGGTCGGGGACGCGGCCACAGACCCCCGCTTCGTCGAGTTTCCCGACCAGGGCTTCACCGTCAGCTCGATGGTCCTCGCTCCGTTGCGCGTCGCGGACCGTGTCGTCGGCGTGCTCTCGGTCTCGCACACCGACCCGTACCGCTTCACCGACGACGACGAAGCGCTCGCGACCCTGCTCGCGAATTGCACCGTCTCGCGCATCGAGCAGGCGCGCCTCCAGCGCCTGGCCCTGACCGACGACCTCACGCACGCCCTCAACCAGCGCTCACTGGCCCCGCGCATGCTCCAGGAGCTCGACCGCGCGCGCCGTTACGACGAGCAGTTGAGCGTGGTGATGATGGATCTCGACCACTTCAAGCGGGTCAACGACACCTACGGACACCTCGCGGGCGACCTCGTGCTGTCGAACTTCGCCGACCGCGTGCGCGCCGTCGTGCGCCGCGCCGACCTGCTCGTTCGCTGGGGCGGGGAGGAGTTCCTGCTGCTGTTGCCCGAGACCGACGCCGACGCCGCGCGCTCGACGGCGGAGCGCGTCCGCGTGCACATCGCCGAGCGTCCGTTCGTGCTCGAAGACGGCACCTGCGTGCATCAGACGGTCTCGCTCGGCGTCGCGACGTGGGATCGCAGCGAGGACCAGGAGGCGCTGCTCGCCCGCGCCGACGCCGCCGTCTACGCCGCGAAGAGCGCCGGCCGCGACACGGTCTGCGTCGCGACCTAGGACACTGCGGCAAGACCGGCGACCAAGCGCTGTGCGTGGGTGGCGGGCCATGCCAAGGCGCGAAACCGCAGGAATATCCGAAGATATTGCGAGGTTTCGCAACGCCGGCAGGGCC
>PVBE012477375.1_pt1 | contig 30774 bp, 26 predicted proteins | sample 1631181 | NCBI WGS metagenome assembly PVBE01 (sample SAMN08397723, study PRJNA350692) | Marine metagenome, whole genome shotgun sequencing project. | isolation source: water | place: Pacific Ocean | collected 2012-04
GCTTTGGCGCCGGCCACGCGGGCACCGAATCGCGGCCGTACAGGCCGATCTGGCCCTCGAAGTCGTCATTCATGCCTGCCATGTCCATCCTCCTGCCGTTCATCTTTTCCGCGAGCGGATGTTAATGGACCTCTAGCTCCCTCACATGTGTGCCGTCTTCTTGGTTCGACTGAAGAGTCAAGGGTCCGAGTAAGTAGTTGTCTACACGCTTCCCCTGTCGTGCACAACAGGATCCGCGAAGCGAATGGAATTCCCCGCACGACTTGCAGGGCGGCTCTACGACGGGGCGCGCTGATATCACGATTGTGAGTCTTGCCCGCTGCTGTTTCATGGCATGCCAGGGCGTGTCCTTCAGATTCAACTAGCGACATAACCTGCCGTGCTGCTGATCCTTGAATCTGGGAGGCTCAAAGCCTCGATGAACTCAAGCTCATGGCGTGGCAGGTCCCCCAAGGCGCTGTGCTCTACTACGCGTTGGCCTTTGGGAGCCTGCGCGACAGAGGTTTCGACGTCGCGGACCCGACAGCGTCGACCTACGAGACGTGGGCCCAGGATCTCCGTCTCCTGTTCTCGGAGGACGCCAGTGCGCTGCAGGCTTATGAGGCCTGTGACGAGCAGCTGAGCGGCAGTCGGGATGCCGAGTGAGTGCCTCAGGTAGGTCCGGCGCGGGTTGCCTGTCGCCCGTCCTCATGTTCGGGTTTGGGCCCTCTCCGGTTCCTCACGTGAGGTGGGCTGAGCGTGGGGCAGCTCGGGGAAGGCCGCATCGGAAGCAAGGATGCTCGATCTGCACCTTTCGGGGCCGCCCGCAATTCCTTTGAATTACCGGCGAATTCCCCGATACTGATGTCCTTGGTAGAGCGCCTGCTTCGATTGGGGAAGGGCCCGGATCCGAGCGCTGCGGTCGACCAGTTCCGGTCCCGGAGCCCCTCTGAAGAGGACATAGTGCGGGAGTAGCTCAGTGGTAGAGCGCCTGCCTTCCAAGCAGGATGTCGAGGGTTCGATCCCCTTCTCCCGCTCCAACCCCCCATTCTCAACCTGCGGCGGCGCTCATCCTGTTCGTGGTCCTGAGCACGCCGTTGCTGCCTGGTGACCTTCGCCGCTGTGGGTTCGCCACCGCTATCGTCGCCTTGCTCATGTCTGCGCAAGTGTAGCTGAGCACACTCTCGTTGCACTGCCGTTTGAGTCCGCAGCTCCCGCGCATCAGATCTTGCCCAAGTCCGGGACCCCGGCCGACTGACCAAGTATGAGCAGCGCACTCTAGCCCCGGTCAAGGGCGGCGCCTGAAATTCTGCACGGGATGGAGGGACAAGAACACGCACCCGGCGCTGACCGGGCAGTCCTGGCACGCGGGCGTATGGGGCTTACAAACAAGACTACCTAGGTCGAGAATGGCCCAGTTCAAAACACGAGCATCAGCGCTGCCGTCCACCAGTGCTTGCGCGATTCCCTGGAGCCTGAGGTCATATCGATAATCTGACATCCACGAACCTCCGAAGAGCCGTTTGATGGCCCTGACGAAGTTGGAATCCACCATCGCCAGGCGCTCGCCATGAGCCATCACTCTCACTGCCCGTTCCACGTATTGCCCGATGTTGGGACTCCAACCGGCGTCGACACCAGTTGAACCGGCGATCTCGGCCGCCACTCGCTTAAGAACCCCCGCTCGTTGCCGGTATAAGCCGATTGGTTTCATAACGTCACTGAGCTCGGATTCGTCCGCCTGATGAAAACTCTCCCATGTCGGGAATCGCCTGAGAAAGCCCGGGATGAAGCCCGCCACCACGGAGGCCCGGGTTCTCTGCAGCAGAAGCTCGGCGATCGTGATTCGGAAAGGGTCGTGCCATGCTCGCCACGGGAACTCCCGGCCATGCGACTCGAACCAGGCCTCGAGCCGCGGAGTGAGCGCCGCCGCCCGCCGAAGCTCATCGTCACTCGCTGGCACCTGCCGCCGCGGCTTTTTACGGTGAGGCGAACTGCCTCTGGCGGGGGAAAGCATCTTCGGCCCTCTCTTTATTGGCTAGGCAAGCAACTGCTGAAAATGTTTTCCTATTTCCTCGGCCAGCCACACGGGAACGGCATTCCCGACTTGGGTGTACTTGGGGAGATCACGTTCCCAGTCCCCCTTGGACGGATCGCCTGCGCGTCGTCGTCCGCCGGTGGTTCGTTTGCCAGCAAACTTGTACCAATCGGGGAATGTCTGGATCCGAGCCCATTCCCGGACAGTTAGAGTTCTCGGCTGTGAGAAGTGAACGTAGTCATCGGGCAAGGAAGTGGCCGTTATCGACGGCCCCGAATCGCCCCACCTTCGAGGTATCACGCGCTGAGCGAACTTCTTGGTCCGGTACTTCTCTGGGATCTCGCCCCCGCTGTCAATCATGTGTTGGAACTTTTCGATTATCCGCGGCTCGTGGTTGCTGTACTCGTGCTCTTCAAGCTTCCCCCCTTTCCGAGCGACGAGTTCTCCGTCCTTGGAGGTACGAAACCAGCGCGAAGCCTGGGTGGCCCGGGCAGGATAGGTTCGAGTTCGCCGGTCCTGTCGGTAGGCGGGGTCCACGAGATCGCCGAGAAAGTCCACGGGGTGTGGTGGAGTGCCGCGGGGTCTAGGAAGGAGACCCATGGCGGGCATCGTGATATCTGAAATAAACCCCAGGTCTTTTCTTACTCCGGCCATCAGGACCCTTGGGCGGTTCTGCGGAGTCGTCCAGGCCCTCTCTGAACTTGAGCTGCGCACGAAGGCTTCTGTCAGCGCCATCGTAAATGTCGCCCGCGATGAGGAGGGCGTCGACCTCCTCTTCGATGCAGAGGTCAATGATATTTTCGTAGGCCTTGAAGGTGGCGTCCCGCAGGGCGAGCCGCACTTGGTCGGGCGCGGTTGCCCGCTGCCCCAGCACCGGGCTATCGAGATGTAGGTCTGCCGTGTGTACGAAGCGTAGGTTTGCCACGCTCTTCCTCCCAACCTTAAGCCCAGTGTCGCGCCCACCAAATCAAGGCGCAGTCGCGCGTCACTCGCATGAGCCAATTCGGATGCTACACGCGCCGGGGATGTGGGAGCGATTGGCGATGGCTTCTGCCAAAGCGCGGTGAGGAAAGTGAAGGCTGGGGGCGCGTAGCGGCCACTCAGACTGAGCATGGAGTTCTCCCAAGCAGCTTCTGACGAGCAGAGCCCGTTTCCGCTGGCCTGCCCCTCCCCGTTACTTCTGTCCATGCCCGAGGCATCGACGTCGCTCGGCATCCGCCGCAGCGTCGTCTGCCAAATGATTGTCTCAGAGGAGCTGTCGTCGATGCGGATCGGCCGGCCCGGCGTGTAAAAGATTCGGAGCGCCGTACGCCAGAGTTAGCAGCGGTGGCAGATCTCCGGTTGTGCATTTGACCAACCGATAGCGACTGGCTCCGCGCCAGCCTAAGTGACTCAGCAGGTCAACGAGATGACCGTCCGGCCATTCCAGCGCTGATTCGGGGAAGGTACCTTCAGGCAGGTGCGCCATTTCCAGGCGGAGCAGCGTCTCCGTCACAGGACTACTTCCGTTCGCCCTACCCCAGTTGAAAGTTGGTGTGGTCCGTCTTGAATGGTCCCCGGGAAGCGGGTTGGGCGACGCTCCAAACGAGATAGTGCGGAATAGACACCTATGGCGGCGCAGGTCAAGAGGCTCTGCGGGGCGCCATTAATGCCGCAGGCTCCTACGCGCTCACGGTCGCGGATATTCGCATAGGCGATTGTTATCAAGTAGGATTATCTAATCTCGTTCGAATGGGATACCTATGCGAACTGTTTCCATGCTCGCTATGGCTTTCGTGATATGTGCTGCATTCACGGTGGTCGGGTGCAACGATGGCGGCGACACGATAACGGTCTACTCGGGACGCAGCCAGAGCCTCGTGCAGACGATCCTGGAGCGGCACAACGAAGAGGCCGAAGTCGGCATTCGCGTACGCTACGGCAGTACGCCTGAACTCGCCGCAACCATCCTCGAAGAGGGCGATAACAGCCCCGCCGACGTGTTTTTCGCCCAGGACGCGGGCTCGCTCGGCGCCCTTGCGGCCGAGGATCTCCTCGAACCACTGCCCGAGGAGATCCTCGAACTCGTGGCTCCGGAATTCCGATCTCCCGAGGGGACCTGGGTGGGAGTGTCCGGCAGGGTGCGCGTTGTCGTCTACAACACGAGAGCGCTCTCGCCTGACGACCTTCCGCCCACGATCCTTGATTACGTGGGCGATGAGTGGCTGGGGCGAATTGGCTGGGTGCCAACCAACGCCTCATTTCAATCGTTCGTGACCGCGCTGCGGGTACTCCTGGGCGAAGAGGGAGCTCGCGGCTGGTTGGAGGGCATTCAGGCAAACGAACCTGAGGAGTTCCCAAACAACATCACGCTTGTGCAGGCGGTGGCGAACGGTGAGGTTGAGGTGGGCTTTAGCAACCACTACTACCTCTATCGCTTCTTGGCTGAGGAGGGTGAGGGCTTCGGCGCGAGGAATCACTTCTTCGAAGTCGGCGATCCCGGCAGTCTGATTAACGTGGCCGGCGTCGGAGTGTTGCGGACCTCCGGGAACAAGGAGGCTGCATATGGCTTCATCCGAAGATTGCTTGCCGAAGAGGCCCAAGCCTATTTCGCTGAGCAGACCTTCGAATTTCCGCTGGTTACAGGCGTGGAGACGGTACCGGGTCTGCCGCCCTTGGAACGATTGGCACAGCCTGATATAGATCTGAGCGATCTGGGCGACCTGCGCGGCACCATAGAGCTCCTGGAGGAGACGGGCGTCCTGCCCTGATCGCCATGGCGGCAAGAATGGCTGGACTCAATGCCATCCGGGGCCCGGGAAACGTCGTTGCGCTGGTGGCATCGGGCGTCGCCGCCGCCGCCCTGCTACCTGCGTTCTACCTCGTCATCCGGGCGTTCCAGGACGGCGATCTTGCGCTCAATGTCCTGACGAGCGAGAGCACACTGCGCACAACCCTTGATACGCTGTTGCTCGCCGGCGCTACTGCCGCTGCTGCAACGGCGATCGCCGTCCCAATCGCGTGGCTTACGACGCGAACGGACCTCCCCGGGGCAAAGGTGTGGGCCATCCTGTTGGCGTTACCGCTGGCGGTCCCCTCGTATGTCGGGGCGTTTGCGCTGGTATCGGCGCTAGGGCCGAGGGGAATCTTGCAGGGCTGGCTGGAGCCGCTCGGCGTCGACCGCCTGCCGGAAATCTACGGGTTCTTCGGGGCCTGGCTGGCTCTCACACTCTTCACGTTTCCCTACGTGCTGCTCCCGGCAAGGGCGGCCTTACGCGGCACCGACCGTTCGATCGAGGAAGCCGCACGCAGTCTCGGAAAAGGGCCGATGGAAACATTCTTTCGCGTGGTCTTGCCCCAGATCAGGCCGGCCGTAGCCGCAGGTGGGCTGCTCGTCGCTCTTTATACTCTGAGCGACTTCGGCGCGGTCTCCATCCTTCGCTTCGACTCGCTCAGCAGGGTGATCTACATCCAGTACACGGGCACGTTCGACCGGAGTGCAGCGGCCATTTTTGCACTCATTCTTGTTGGGGTGGCGATTGCAGTATTGGCCTTTGAGGCTGTAACGCGTGGTCGGGCCCGGTACCACGTCGCGGTCAGCCGGGGGAAGCCGCCCGTGGCATGCCTTGGCAGGTGGCGCTGGCCGGCACTGGCCTATTGCACACTCGTCCTACTCTGCGCCCTCGTGCTGCCTCTCGGTGTCATCGGTTACTGGCTTGTTCGCGGGCTCGCGGCGGGAGAAACGTTGGTACCCGTGTGGGAGGCGGGGTGGAACTCGGCCTTAGCTTCGGCAGTTGCGGCCGTGCTTGTCGTAACCGCTGCACTTCCCGTGGCCTATCTGGGTGCCCGGCGGCGTGGGTGGTTGGCGGGCATCGTCGAGAAAGCGGCATACACGGGACATGCGCTCCCGGGGATTACCGTAGCGCTGGCCTTCGTGTTCCTCACGGCCAATTACGCGCCCTGGGTATACCAGACGCTTGCGTTGCTCGTGTTCGCCTACTGTGTCCGGTTCCTGCCCCAGGCGGTGGGTTCCTGCCGCAGTTCTTTTCTCCAGATCAACCCCCAGTCGGAGGAGGCCGCACGGGGCCTCGGCAAGGGCCCATCCAAGGTTTTCTTTCGCATCACCCTGCCTCAACTCTTGCCGGGAATCTCGGCTGCCGGTGCACTGGTGTTCCTCACGGCCATGAAGGAGTTGCCGGCCACGCTGCTGCTCAGCCCGATCGGCTTCGACACTCTGGCTGTGCAGGTGTGGTCGGCGAGCAGCGAGGCGTTCTTCGCGCGGGCCGCACTGCCGGCGCTCATCTTGGTTGCGCTCTCTTCGATCCCCATGGTCTATCTTGTCACCCAGGAGCGACGTTCGCGATGACCGGAGAGCTCTTGACATGCACTGGCCTGATAAGGCGCTTCGGATCGGTGGTCGCCGTCGACAACGTCGATCTGGTGGTGGCAAAGGGCCAGATCCTGGCGCTGTTGGGGCCCAGCGGGTGTGGCAAAACGACTCTGCTCCGGCTAATTGCTGGTTTTGAGCGGCCTGATGCCGGCACGATCCGGATCGGTGACCGGGCCCTGGCCGACGATGGGATGTATCTGGCGCCCGAAAAGCGACACGTCGGCCTCGTCTTTCAGGATTACGCGCTCTTTAACCACCTCTCAGTCCAGGCAAACGTGCGCTTCGGCTTGCCACGCAGAGCTCGCCATCGCCGAGTTGATGAACTTCTGGCGATGGTCGGTCTCGAGGGGCTCGGCCGGCGTATGCCTCACCAGCTGTCAGGCGGCCAGCAACAGCGCGTTGCCCTCGCGCGCACCCTCGCCGCGGAGCCCGAGCTCGTGCTGCTGGATGAACCGTTTTCCAATCTCGATCCCGGCCTGCGCGAGCAGGTGCGCAAGGATGTGTGGCAGATTCTCGACTCGCAGGGAGCGACTGCCATCATCGTGACTCATGACCAGGAAGAGGCGTTGAGCCTGCCCGGTGAGGTGGCGGTGATGATGCACGGCAAGCTGCTCCAGCAAGGGTCGGCTCAGGAGATCTATGAGCGGCCGGCATCGCGCGAGGTGGCCGCCTTTGTTGGCGATGCCAACATCCTTCCAGCGAGGGCGACCGGCGACAGGGCAGACAGCGAACTTGGATGCGTCGTCCTCGCTTACGACTCGCACGGCGACACGGATATCATGGTGCGGCCCGAACACATCCAGTTCACCGCTGGAGAAGGCGTGCCTGCCACGGTCGTCCACCGCGAGTACTACGGTCACGACCAACTCGTGACCGTACGGATCGAGTCCGGCCGGCTCGTCCGCGCCCGCACCGGTCACAGTTTCGACTTGGTACCTGGTGATGCTTGCACCCTGCGTGTCTCCGAGCCTGCTATCGCTCTCGGCCCATGATGCCCTGGCGCACCCACCCCGTTGTCCTCGGCGTCGCGGCCCTGTTTATTTTCCTTGGTGGTCTCTACTGCTTCTCGATAGGAATCCGCGCAAGCCGAGGCGCGTCGATAACGGGCGACGAGCCCTTCTACCTGCTGACCACCCAGAGCCTGCTCCAGGACGGAGACTTCGATCTCCGAAATCAGTACCGGCAACGCTCGTACACTAGCTTCTTCGATCACCCCGACGGGCTCTGGCAGCAGTCTGCCCCCAACGACGGTGGGCGACTGTTGAGCCCCCACAATCCCGGCCTCTCGGTCTACATTCTGCCCGGCTTTGCGATCGGTGGGCTGAGGGGAGTACAGCTTCAACTGTTGCTGACCGCGGCACTGATGTTCGCGTTGACGTTCGCCCTAAATGCGAGAGTGACGGGCAGGATTCTGCTTAGCTGGTGCTCGACGCTCGCCATTGCAGCGACGGCAACACCATTCGTTTATGCCACCGAAATCTATCCGGAGATCCCGGCCGCGCTCGTGATTGTTGCCGCTTTGCTGCTAGCGCTGCACAAGCCGCACGGAGCGGCCGCCGGGATAGTTATAGCGCTCGTCCTCTCCCTGCTTCCATGGTTGGGTGTCAAGTACGCGCCGCTGGCAGGGATTGTGGCAGTCGCATTCTTTCTTCGTGCCGACAAAGGGGCCCGAACGGCACTTGTGTGTGTGGCGATCTCGTCGGCTGCGGTATACGTATGGGCCCATTTCGAGCTGTTTGGCGCTCTGACGCCCTACTCCGTGGGCACAGTGCATGCCGGTCAATCGACATCCGAGCTCCTTGGTAACCATTTTGACCTTCGCGACCAGGCCTACCGGCTATATGGCATCTTCATCGATCGCCGGTTCGGCATCGGGCGCTGGGCGCCCATCCTGTTAGTCGCGCTGGCGGGGGTTCCTCTCCTGTTTCGCCGGCCGGCCGGCGTTATGGCGGCTGCCCTGGGGCTGGCACAGCTGTTCATGGCGACGTTTGTCGCAATTACTATGATGGGGTGGTGGTTCCCGGGACGGACGATGATTACGGTCGTCCCGCTCTTGGCTTTGCCGCTGGCGCTTTTGGTCGACAGGTTCGGCCGGCCTGCTGGCATCGTCGCGGGTGTTGCTGCGCTCTATTCCTTTGCCGTGACCGCAGTGCTCATCGAGGCGGGCTTTAGCCGGGAAATCGTCGTCGCGGTCGACCCGTTCGAATTGTCCTCTCCGGTCTACACGATGCTCTCGCCCTTCTTCCCTCAGTACACCTCCTGGACGACGGCGACACGCCTGCTGACGTCGGCCTGGCTTGGCGGCGCGGGACTTGGGCTGGCGGTGACCTACAGGGCCGGGATAGAAGCCGGCCTTCGCCGGGCGAAGGTGGGTGTTGAGAGGGGGGCAGCCTTCGCCCTGAGATAGCCCTTCTTAGGAACCCACGCCCAGGACCTGCCGTGCCCCACCGCGTATGCGGCGGTTCACGTCGCGCGCGCGCTCGAGCAACTTCAGGGGAGAACCCACCTCACGAGCGCTGAAGCAGAGGGCCGCGACATCCTTTGGCAGGCACATGCCACCAAATCCGCGTTCCGGTGTCACCACCGTGTGGCTCTCACCGACCCGGCCATCCTGCACCCAGAGCTCACGAACTCGCTCGAAGTCGACGTCGAACGCATGTGAGAGGTCGAACATCTCGTTGCAGAAGGTGACTTTGAGTGCGAGAAAGGCGTTCTCCATGTACTTCACGATCTCTGCTTCGCGAGGTGAAACGTGTGAGAACCGGCACGAAGCCCCGTAGACCGAGGCAAAGACCGTCTCGATCTCCGCTGTGGACGCCGTGTCGCCCCCAAGAATAAAGAAGGTGCGGTTCTCGATGTTCCGGTAGAGATGGTCAGGTGCTTCCCCGGCAAACTCCGGCACGAATACGATCCGCTTGCCATAGCTCGCCGTCAGGCGCTCGGTTGTACCGATTGCGACTGTGCTATGACAGATGAAACCGCCCCTGGGACTTACTGTTGCGACGACCTCTTCGACGGCCCTTGTGTCACAACGACCATCCGGCAGTGCGGGCGTGGGGACGGCGATGAACACCCACTCGCAGTCGTTCATCTGCTTGACGCTCCCGAGGCTCTTGGGTGGGTCGTACGCGACTATCTCGTGTGACGTAGCGAAGACACCAGCGACGTATCGACCGATGTTGCCGTATCCGGCAATGCCGAGCTTCATTCCACCACCTCGAAGTCCATGTACATACCGAGTTGGTAGTGGCTCTCGAGTTCGCCATCCTCAATCTCGGCAATGTTGCAGATGAGGGCGTACTTCCCCGGCGGGAGATCGACCACGATGGAGGCTTTTGATCCTGCCGAGAACGGCTCGATCTCGTCGATGATGTCCACTTCATCTTCAGGGACTCTCCCTTCGATGACCTGCAGTTCGCCGGAGGGCAGGTCCGTCCTAATGATGACAAGCTCGTGGGGGTCGACGGGCCCGACGTTGTCAGCGAGGAAGTAGATCTGACCGGCCCGAATCGAGGCGACCGAAGACTGCACCTCCCACTCGCGGAGCACGACATCGACTTGCGTCGCTCCTTCCGGCTTCTCTCCAACGACTCCCGGCTCGATACCGATTCCGGTTCCCGAACCAGAGCCGCTTCCTGAACCAGAGCCGATGACCTCTATGCCCGGGCGGTCTTCACCGTCGTCGCAGGCCGCAAAGAGTGCTGACCCGCCCAAAACGAGAGTGATGAGTGCGGGCACAAGCACTCCGAGGTGCAGGTACGATCGTCGGTAGTTGCGCATGAGAACAGTGTCCTTTCATATAGCTTTCTCCGGGCTCAGTCGTTCAACAGCTCCCGGGTGATCCCAAGGGGGACGCGCCAGAGGTACTCGGCCCGGATGAAGGAGTCACCGTAGCCTCGGCGCCTGTAATTGATTGGCACCTCGCCGTAGCGCATGCCTTTGCGAAACAGGTCCAGCGAAAGGACCTGCGCGTAGTTGTAGTCGTGCACGATCTCCGCAACCTCGAGAGCGCGGCGAGAGAACGCGCGATAGCCCGACTGGCCGTCGGTCAGCCAGTGCCCCGCGAGGATCGAGAGGAGAAGTGTGAAGCCGCGGTTCGCGAGATTGCGGTGCCACGCCTGACCTTGGCGACAGCCGAGGTAGCGAGAGCCGATCACATAGTCGGCTTCGTCACGCTCAATGGGAGCGAGCAGCAACCTCATCTCGGCCGCGTCGTACTCACCATCCGCATCGAGGTAGACCGCCGCGCGGGCATTGATTGTTCGTGCCGTTTCGAGGCCCGTGCGGAGGGCTGCGCCCAGCCCGCGGTTCCTGCCGTGCTCGATGACCATATTCGCACCGGCTAACCGGGCAACCGTTGCAGTTGAGTCCTCCGACCCATCGTCAACCACGATCACTTGGACGTCCGCAAAGGCATCGCGGGGGACGCGGGCCAGCACCCCGGGCAGGTTCTCAGCTTCGTTGTAGGCCGGGATGATGATCGCGAGCGGCCCTTCCCCCGAGGCGTCATCAACGGCCAGCACCTGCCCCACTGAAGCCTCTGGCGGTGGAGTTCCCAGCAGGTGCGAGATGGTCGCTGCGATGTCTGTTATGGACCTTGGCTCATCCCGACTCTCTCCCGTCGGGACGCCTTCCCCGACGAGCACGCAGGGTATGTGGATCTCCGAAGGACTCATGTGTCCATGGCCACCGATTCCGATCCCCTGGCCATGGTCCGCCGTGACGATCACCGTGGCCCCCTCCAGGTAGCCACATTCGCGGCACCAGTCGAGGAACGACTCGATTGTCCGGTCCGTCTCCTCGATCTTCTCTAGGTATTCGCGGTTGTAGCTCCCGCGGGCGTGCCCGGTCTGGTCTACGGAGAGCAGTTGAAGGACGAGCAGGTCCGGGTCTTCGTCCTCCAGCACCGCTTTGGCCCGTGATGCGAGCGCGGCATCGATCTCGTCGTTGTGTGTTACCGCGGTGACTGTCTCGACGGTCTCCTCGCCGAATGCGTCGACGAGATGGGCTATGCCGACCAGGCGACCCTTCTTCCCGTGCGCTGCAAGCACGTCGAAAACGGATTCGCACTTCACTCCCAGGCTGGGCACGAAGTTGCTGTGCATGCCGTGCTGTTGGGGTGTCGCGCCGGTCAACATGGAACTGAAGCAGGTCACTGTCCGCGCCGGATAGACCGTTCGCATGTCGGTGTACTCGGTGCCTCGCCAGCGGAGGCCATCGATGCATGGCGTGTGTGCCTCCAGGAGCCGGTCTGTGCGGCAGCCATCGATGGCTATTACGATTACGCGCCGTGCAACGGCGGTGCCATCGCCTGTGGCACGCGTCGGTGAGAGCGAGGGAGCCGGCGGCCAGGTGAAGAACCACTGGTGCACCAACACCGTCACTATCGAAAGGGCCGCGACGAAGGTCAGCCAGCCGACAACGGGACCAGCTCCGTTAGAGTGCAGGAGGTACTGGTGTGCAAGCACCAGCAGCAGGCACTTCGGGGCCTGTTCAAGGAAGTTGCCGCTGGTCGGGTCCGGGTTCTCGACCACGAGCCGCCAGAAGCGGGTGAAATTGGTCAGCGGCATGCCGATCCGAAGGTGGTAATAAACGCTCCCCCAAAGGACGACTGTGAAGGTGAAATAGGCGCCTAAGACGACGGCGACGGCGATCGGATCCGGGAACCGAAACGCGACCACGAAGATTCCGAGCCCCGCCCAGAGTGCCCAGCGAAGCTTGAGAGGGAAGTCGAACCGGAAAAAGACCAGGGCGAGCGGAGCCACCAGTGCAAGGGACAGCAGCCAGTGCCCCCAGTAGTTGTAGTCGCCGGCCTGCGGGGCTGCAAGAAGGAGGAGTACGCCAAGCACGAACACAGGAGTAAATGGCTTGCCTTCGTTGAGGACGTTCCACGCTCTTGCTGCGAAAATCTCGAATCGCGAAGCTCCCTTCACTGACGAGGCTGAACCCCGCAAGGTCGCGAGCGGATTCAGGCGCCCGACCATCCCCGGCACCGTGAGGCTGAAGAATGCGCCGAATGTGAAGGCATAAGCGAACTTCAACGCGTGCGTGGCGGTGGCGAGCACTAAGGCTTCCTCGAGGCTCACACCGGTGAAAGCGAGGGCAGTGGTCATGCTCGCCTCGTACACACCTATGCCTCCGGGGGTGAAGTGAAAGACTTGGAAGACGATTGTGAATGCGGTGATTCCGATCGCGGCGTGGATTGTCAGGTCCACACCCAGCGCCTGTGCTGATGCGTAGAGGACAAGGCCCTCCAGCGCCCAGCTAGGCATAGTCAGCAGCGCTGCAACCGCATATTGCCCCCGGCTAGTTTTCCTGATCGCCCTCCGCAAGCGCCCAAGCACCCCGGCCAGAAATCGCGGAAGCCGGATCTGCCGTTCGCTTCGTAGGACTGCGAGTCCGGCTACGGCGGCGGTCAGGAAAACTAGGCCCGGCACAAAGGCCGAGACAAGCTCCGGGACGCCGACTCCGGAAAAGGGGAGGAGCAGGAGGGCGAGTGCTGTGAGTGCGCAGAGGTCGACGAGTCTGGCCACGACGGTAGTCGCGGTTGCGGCAGTAAGCGGAATGCCTAGTGTCTGTGCGAGTAGCGGCCGGGCTACTTCCCCCGCTTTCACCGGAAGAAGGTGGTTCAGAACGAGTGAAGCCTGGAGCATTCCATGCAGGGCAACAGCGCTGGGGGCTCCCGGGAGGAGAGCGCGCCAGGCGTAGGCACGGAGCACGAACGCGAACGTGTAAACGACGATGGAGACCCCAAGCCACTCCGGCGACCGGAGCACCCTCCAGACCCCATTGGCAGCATTAGCTGGCTCTACAAAAAGCGCTCCCCCGGCCGCAGCGCAGACGACGATCAGCAGACCGACAGCCAGTCGGGTCGGGCGAAATCCCCAAAGGGATTCGCGCCGTTCCCCCGCCATGCTTTGTGTGTCCGAATCCTGACCGAGCAAAGTACTCAATGTCGTCCATATGCCCGAATGTGAGCCGGGCATTAGTCTTTACTAATAAGTTAGATATGTCAATCTTAATAATAAGGAAAAGGTCTCACGACGTCCGGTCGCTAGAGCCGCCGAATTCGGAGATGACTGAGCACGACGAGAAGCCGGGCGCTACGTCACCTCGGCGATTATCTGGAGCTGCAGGGTCACGTCCTCTTCCACCGACACAGACCCCGCGATGTTCAAGACGGGCACGTCCCAGTCCTCGTAACGGGTCTCAAGCGTTGCCAGCGCCGTCAGCACGTCGCCGGTCCGCGTCGCTATTACGTCCCAGGTCACTTCCGCTTCCACTCCATGGATCGTCAGCATCCCGGTGAGCTGCATCGGCACCTCTTGGTTCTCGGGGAACTGAGAAGGATATCCGGTCAGTGATGTCGCCACGAACACAGCCGTCGGGAATTGGCTCGTCTCCAAGGCTTCCTGAACCTTGCCATCACGTCGGCTTCGGTCGCTCCTCAGCGACGTTAGCCCGACCTCTATAATGGAGTCGTACTCGGGGTGAATGCCGTTGGCGTTGAGGACCAGCTGCCCGCTCACGTCGTTGGTTGCGCCCTTCGCCGTCGACGGCAGACTCAACCGCGCCAGCTTTTCGTCAGCGAAGTACGCCGCCTCTGTGGCTCCCTGAACCGCGGGATGAGTTGGGACGATGGTCAGCACCTCGCCGTCGTCAATCGAAGGCACGGTCGGCTCCGGACTCGGCTCCTCGGTCGGCGTTTTCGTGTCTGCGGCCGTGGGCTCGTCTGCTTGCTCTTCGGTCGGCGCTTCGGGCACGTCCGTTGATGTTGCCGTAGCTTCGGCGGTCGCCGTCGATATGAGAAGCGGGCTCGTCGCCAACTCCGCACCCTGGCGAATGAAGAACCACCAGAACACCCCCGCGGCGATGATGAGTGCGATGCCGAGGACGGCGAGCCCGGCGATTAGCCGCCCCACGCGGCCTAACATGAACGGCATTGAATCTCCCCATGGGGGTTTCCCACCCTGGCTTCCTTACTAATGGCGTAAACGATATCTCAAGTGCCTGCAACGAATCGGAAAGAGCCTGCTGCTACCCTCCTCGGTTGGAGGGCCCGGGGGCCAATCTTGTCCCTGTCCGGCGGAAGAACCCGTGCGGTTGCAGCAAGCGAGTTGCAACGTCCACAGATGGCATCCCCATTGCGCGGTCGGTAGCCTGTCGAGATTCCATCACGTGTGTAACAATCACGGGGCGGTGGGTGATGGTGGTCTTGACAAGCGGAGATCTAGACCGTGTCCGCAAGGCGGGCGAGCGCCCGTTACCGACGCCTACCCGGAAGACACCACCGTCGAGGTAGAACCGGGAACGAGGTAGGCCTACGCCAACCACGGTTTCATACTGCTCGGCGAGCTCGTCGTCCACGCCACCGGGGATCCCATTGCGGAAGTCCTTACGAGGCGAATCTTCGAATCGAGCGAGCGGTGGTCGGTCGTCGTTGTTGAGGGCAGGCCGGTCTATCCGATAAACAGCTCTCTGGAGGATTAGCACATGGCAATGATGCGACAGGCAGTTCTGGTAGGCCCTCGCGACATCAGGATAGACGAAGCACCAAAACCCGAAGTGGACGATGACACGGTCATCATCCGGATTGAGGGGCTGGGCATCTGCGGCAGCAACCTGCACCTGTGGTTGGCCGAGGGTTCGGCCGTGCCCCTGGCCATGTTCCCTATGCCTGGTGCCCTTGGGCACGAACACTCGGGTGTCATCGATGAAGTCGGCAAGAACGTGAGCAAGGTCAAACCCGGCGACCGGGTCACAATCGACCCCTTCGAAAACCAAGCCTGTGGCGCCTGTGACTACTGCGGCATCGGTTACTACCACCATTGTTCGAACTCATTGAATCTTGGCATTGGAGGCTACGCCGACTATGTGAAAGGCAGCGAGAAAGGACTCTATGTACTACCCAACAATATCGAGACTCGAGCCGCGGCCGTAGTGCAACCCGCGGCCTGTTCCATCGCCGGTATCCGACGTGCCGGTGTAGTCGAGGGTGGAACGGTTGTGGTACTGGGAGCCGGTGTACTGGGCTTGTCCGCTGCAGGCGCAGCCAAAGCGCTGGGAGCCGGTAAGGTGATTATGACCGCCAAACACGATTCTCAGGCAGCCCTTGCCGAACGCTTCGGAGTGGACATAGTGGTTCGTAGCAGCGTTGACAATGTCGTCGAACAGATCATGGCTGAGACTGGTGGAGCTGGTGCGGACTTGGTTGTCGAAACCGTGGGTGGTGCCGCTCCCACGCTCGACCAGGCCATGGATATCGTCAGGCCTGTAGCCAAGATCGTGGTATTGGGTTTGTGGGACAATCTCTATCCATTCGACTCATGGAAGGCAGTCCTCAAGGATGCAACCATACTGTTCTCCTTGAACCATGGCCTGATTGACAACCGCACCGATTACGGACTCTGCTTGGAGTGGATGTCAAACGGTATGGTGCCGGCACAGGACCTCTGCACGCACTATCGACCGCTCGATGATATCCAGGCTGCTTTTGAACTGGCCGCTGACAAGACCCAGGGTGTGGTTAAGGTCGTATTGGAGCCATAAAGGCCAACAGGAATCCGAAAGATTGTGCACAGTCGTGCGCAACTACTGTTACGCCAGCCGGGGCTGCTGAGTCCGATGACGCGCCCGGTCTATCATCCAGTTTCGGGGTGGTGATGTAATGGCGCTCTCGGGGGCGCCGGTGGCGCATGAGGATTCGGCCCGTCCCCCTGATGCGGCCGCTTCTGCCCGCGGCCACGGAATGACCCTTCGTGTGACCCGGCAACATGAGCCGATGTTGGTGATGCCCACATACTAGGCGCGGGCCACTAGAATCGTTCCATGACCTCAGTTGCCGCTCTCTACCGGTACCCCGTGAAAGGTCTGACGGCCGAGACCATCGATCGCGCGACTGTACTGGATAGCGGAGCGGTCGCCGGTGACCGTGTGTTGGGCTTGCTCTTCGCCGATGCCGGTCCTGCAGTGCGCGATGGCTGGTGGTCCAAGGAGCACTTCACGGTGCTCATGAACACCCCGGACCTCGCTCGGCTGCAAGCACGGTTCGACGAGAGAACTTTACGAGTCAGCATTACGTTAGATGGCATCACGCTGGTCGAATCGGTGCTCGATGAATCGGGACGCGTTCGGATTGCCGAGGCCGTCACCGAGTATCTTCTCGCTCTCAACGAGAGTCCGCTGCGCAGCCGTCCCGAGCGCGCTCCCTTGCGATTGGTCGGCGACGGTGCCTCGCCGGCATTCCACGACCGTGGTGCCAGACACGTGACGGTGGTGGGCCGTCCCAGCGTGGACGCGCTTGCCGAGGCCATGGGGCGCGAGGTCGATGAGCGCCGCTTCCGCATGAACGTCGTGTTGGACGGCCTTGATGCCTGGGAGGAACTCGGCTGGGTTGGGCACACCATCCGGATTGGCGAACTCGACTTCGACGTGACGGGGCCGGTAGTTCGTTGCCTTGCCACGCACGCGAACCCGGAGACGGGCGTACGCGATATCGAGGTGATGAAGATGCTCACCTCGATCTTCGGACAAACGAAGCCGACGATGGGAGTGCTGGCGGTCCTGCGGGGCCGGGGTGGCGAACTCGCCGTCGGTGCCAACGTGACGTCGCCTCGGCAGCGCTAGACGCTGGTGAGACAACGCCGCCGGTCCATGGCCCCGGGTGCGGGTCTGTCGGGCCTCTCGAAACAGAATAGGTGTGGACGTCGTGAGCGAGCGGCAAACGGCACAACTGCCACTGACCTGGTTGCCCGGTTGGATCCCTCGTCCCAGAGTCCTGAATGTCTGGCCACACCGAGTGCGCCCGGACAACTATTCAATAACCTCTGCTCGACTCAAAGCTGCTGACCAATACAGTCTGCACAGTCCGCGGAATCGTGTCTCGAAAGCCCACGCCGCCTGCATCGACGGCTATACTCTCGCCATGACCAGCAGCGACGCGCTGATGAGGAGCATAGTCAACGGCATTCCGGTGCACGAGTTCGGCGAGTCGGTGTTCACGCCGGCCCCCGATCTGGCTGCGGCCCGGGTCGCAATCGTAACGACCGCGGGACTCCGTATCGGCAACGCCACTCCTTGGGCGCCGAACGACCCGAGCTTCGAAGTCCTTCCAGCCGAGCGGCGAGATCTCATCGTGACTCACTTCAGCCCGAACTTCGATCGAGCGGGCTTCCTCGCGGACCCGAACGTTATTTATCCGGCTGACCGGCTGCAAGAACTCGCAGACGAAGGCGTGATTGGTTCTGTGGCGAGCCAACACCTGTCGTTCATGGGAGTGCAACTCGACCGCGATATCCCAGGCATTCGTCTGGATAGCGGCCCGGCAGCGGCCAAGTTGCTTCGCGAGGACGGCGTCGATGTCGTCCTGCTTACGCCCGCCTGACCTATCTGCACGCGTACCGTCGGTACGCTAGCACACGTCCTCGAGGCTGGTGGGCTGTCAACGGTCGAGATCTCCTCGATCCGCGGCCAGACCGAACAGCTTCGCCCTCCGCGCGCGCTTCACTGCGAGTTCCCGCTAGGTCGGCCTCTGGGGCGCCCTAACGATGCTCCCCTGCAGCGGCGCGTACTTGGTGCCGCGTTCGGGTTGCTTAAAGCGCAGTCTGGGCCGGTGTTTGAGGTGTTCCCCGAGGTCATTGAAGATGAGACCAATCAGCCCCTCGCCTGTCCTCTATCACCGCGTGTCGACGCCAATGCCCTACCCGCGGTCGACGAAGCTCGCGGTCTCCGCTCGGCATACGAACGCACCGTCGCTCGGCGAGGCGTTACTCAGGTAGGCCGCACGGGAAGCGCCGATGAAGTGCCCGCCATGCTCGAAGCCTTTCACCGGGTGGCGACCGGGACGCTCTGGAATGTCGCTGGATTACAGGGGAATCCAATCGATGTTGCGATGGATATCCGGTCCTATTACGAAGAGGCCGCAGCGGCTCTGGCCGACCATGTGCCCGGGGCCCAAGCCGGCGTGAGCTGGCTCTATCGGAAGACCGAAGCCGGGTCGTTGCTGCGCACTGCGCAGCTGGCTATCAAGGAGCAGGACCTGCCCTACGGACCAGACACAGTCCCGGCGCCTCCTGGGGGATACCCGCCCGCTTCGCGTCTCTGGTACTACATCATGCCTCAAATCCAGAGCGACTCCCGCTGATCAAACGCACGCCCATGTGCGGAAGAAGCCGGACGGGGGTGCTTACCCCGATCAGCCACTGCATGCGCCGGTCGCACAGTGGGAACGGGTTCGGATGGAGAGGGTCGCTGGAGTGAGAACCTCCAACATGGCTCGATCGGGTCACCCCACAACTCCGGGAAAGGCTTCTTCGGATCGCCTGTCAGCGAGCGTTGAATCATCCGGCGGGTAAGAGCAAGACAGTAACGAAGCTCGCCCAGCCGTCTCCTTGCGTTGTTCAAAGGTCGATTGGGCCTGATGTTCACGACGGGCCGTTCGTGTAGCTCGGTGCGGTATCGTTGGGACCTTAGAGACCCGACAGCTTGACTGCTCGAAAAGGAGACGGGATGACACCTGAAGAGAAACAAGTCTTTCTGGCCGACGTGCATGTCGGCGTTGTCAGCGTCGCCGACGGCGACAGGGGGCCGCTGACCGTCCCCATCTGGTATGACTACGAGCCGGGCGGCGACGTGATCTTCATCACGGGCCGCAATTCCCGCAAGGGACGGTTGATGGCGAAGGCGGGGCGAATGTCACTGGTAGCCCAGACAGAAACAGCCCCATACAAGTACGTGACTGTCGAGGGCCCATGCACCTTGAAACCGGCCGACCGGGAGCGCGATCTCAGGCCGATGGCTCGCCGCTACCTCGGAGAGAAGGGCGGCGACGCATACATTGCGACTATGGCCGGGGGAGATGGCGCTGACTCCGTGCTCGTGCGCCTGCGGCCGGAGCACTGGCTCAGCGTCGACTACTCCGAGTAGGAGTCGTCGACGCTGAGCCAGTTGACCACATGGGCGAGAGCCCACGGGCCATCTCGTGGGCTCTGGGGCTCGTCGCCGGAAACGCTGTCCGTTCCGGTTCCCTTCGGGACGGCGAAGTGACGCGCGGAACGTTTTCTGGGAGTGGTGACGGGAATGTTCAGGCTGATGACGGCCACTTGAGGGCGTGGTGGTGCCTCGACATGCATGGCCCGGAGGTGGCCGCTGTGACCTCAAGAATGGTTATCACTTGTCGTCGGGACCAGGAGGCTCCGGCTCGTCTCCGCGCTCTTGACCGGGGCCCTCGAAAGCGTGCAATCATGCGCCCAGACATTGATGCCGAAGAAACGAGGCAAGATGAGAGAGCTCCTCACCCTCTCCCTGACCGACCTGACCGAGTCGCTCGAGAACGGCAGATGCTCTCCAGTCGAGCTGATGAATGCGGTTCTCGCGCGAATAGACGAGGCTAATCCTGATCTAAATGCGGTGGTCGCGATGCGTGATCGAAACGTGCTGCTGGTCGACGCACGCGAATCCGAACGGCGGCTCGCCGCAGGAGACGGGCGGCCGCTTGAGGGGATCCCCTTCGGGGTCAAGGACCTGGAAGACGCGGCAGGTCTGGTCACCTCCATGGGCTCTCTTCCCTTCCGCGACAACGTAGCCGAACGAGACTCGGATCAGGTAGCTCGGCTCAAAGCTGCCGGTGCAATACTCGTTGGAAAGACCAACGCCCCCGAGTTCGGATACACGGCCATCACGAAGAACCTGGTCTATGGTGTCACGCGCTCGCCGTGGAACTTGGAGCGGACTCCGGGCGGATCCAGCGGGGGCTCGGCTGCCGCCATGGCCGGCTGCGTCCTTCCGCTTGTGACCGGAAGCGACGGCGGCGGTTCAGTGCGAATCCCCGCCAGCTTCTCCGGGACATTCGGCCTGAAGCCGACGTTCGGACGCGTCTCCGCCGGGCCACGAAAGAGGTGGTCATACCGGGATACAAGCTGCTACGGACCCATCACCAAGACCGTGGAGGACGCCGGACTGTTCCTCGACCAGGTCGTTGGCCCATCGCCTCACGACCCCAACTCCCTCCCTCATCCCGGTTACTCCTACCGCGACAAGATCCGTGAGCCGATTGATGGCCCGCTACGCATTGCGTTCTCTCCAGACCTCGGTTACGCGGTTGTGCAGAGCGACATTGCCGCCGCAGTCGAGGACGCTGTGAAGGTCTTCGAGGGACTTGGGCATAAGGTAGAAGATATTGAGGGGGGCCACCGCTCATGGGGCCACAGTGGTCTGCGGTGGGCGCCTTCGAGAACGCATCGCACCTCCACGAGTTTCTTCCGGAGCGTGAGGGGGACTTCGGCCGTTCGTTTATCGCTGGCGTGAAAGAAGGTTGGGACATCACGCCCGAGAAATGGAGCGAGGCGGCACGGCAGCGGGAGAGGCTCAACGTCTGGTGTGCTGAGACGTTCGAGCGCTACGACCTGCTCGTCACTCCGACCGTCCCATTTGATCCCCCGCCTGCAAAGGGCCCGTTTCCGGTGGTGACAGAGGGGCGCGAACAGGTCGCCGTGCCGGTTGCTTCATTCACAATCCCGTTCAACCTGTCTTGGCATCCGGCTGCGACGGTGCGGGCCGGCATGTCCGGGCTTGGTCTACCAATCGGCATGCAGATTGTGGGGGCTCGCCACCGGGACGACCTTGTCCTCCAGGCGGCGCATGCTTTCGAGGCGGAGCGTCCGTGGCACCCGAATTGGCCGGAGGCCTGGGAACCGCTCGGTTCGCACTGAAGCGGAAGCTCATGAATGGACTGGGAAGCGGCCGCCTAATCGAGCTCCCCGGTGCAGAGCCACTTGATTGGCAGTCTGGTGGAGGGCCCTCTTTCGCGCCGGAGTCTCGAATTGACTTCTTTGTCCGAATGGCCAGTTCCGCTTGAGCGAAACCGGTTTCGCTCACCATGACCGGATAGTAGGTGCTCGGAGCCAGGCATCTGACGTGGGGTGTCGGCCGTCGACAATCTCCAAGCTGATGTTGTCCGCTGCCGAGCCGGGACCTCTAGCGATGGCCAACAAGAAATCCCCCATCCCTACATGGTGAGCCGCTGAGTTGCCGCACCAACGCGCTGTTCCTCGATCGCGTTCAGGGACTCCTTTAGCACCGACATCGCATCCCTTGGCGGCAAGGCCAGCCGCTCGGCGAGTTCGGATGCGGCAGCCATGCTTGTGCCGGCCTCGACAGAATAGTTGGCCACCCCCCACTCGACGGCCATTTCTGCGTCCAGCACCTGGCCGAGCATCACCAGGCGCTTCAGCCTCTGCGTTCCGCAGATCCAGGCGAGCCGGTAAGGCACGACACTCGGACAGTCTTCTACGGCGATCGAAGCTCCTTCGCCACAGATGACCAGGTCGGCGGCGAGCAGCAATTCGAGCGCCCAGCCGAAGCATCGACCCTCTAGCGACGCAACCACAGGGACGTAGACGTTCCTAAGGTACTCAATACGGCGATTCCAATCCGCGAGCCGCTCCCTTATCGCGGTCTCCGCGGGTACGCCGTCGAACTCCGGAAAGAGTTGCTCCCAGTCGAGCGACGCTGATCCCTCACCTACTTCCGGGAACACCAGGATGATCGAGCCGACGCGAAGGTCCTCTTCGGCCTCCTTCAGCTCATTCATCAGCCCATCTAGGGCGTCCCGTGCGAGAGCGACGGGAATATCTATCACGGCCGGCGACTTGCCGGGGACGGCTTCTCTCAGCAACCTCATGACGGCTCTCCCGGCTCCTCAGGGATCTCAGTCCCGGCTCTCCGTTGCGCCAGGAACGCCTGGAAGCCGCCACGCCGCTTCTCGCGGTAGAGATTGGTCTCGCCTTCGCGCCATCGAACCCATTGGATTCCGATGTGCCCGGCTTCATGGGCGCGTAGTGCCTCGCGCAACCCCCCTTCCAGCTGCAGGTCCCGAATTACCTGCTTGTTCCGAACAGAACTCTCAAGTCCGGCGGCCGAAAACTGTTCAGTGAGTTCCCTCACTCGTTGATCAAGTTGATCGTCCTTTACGCAATCGCTGATAAGGCCGGCCCTCAGCCAATCATCGGCAGTGATCGCGTCGTTCTCGTAGCTGTTGCCGCGAAATATCTCCGACTGCACCGGCCAGAAGCCGGCATCGTAGAGGCCGGTCGGAAATTCGTGAAAGCCACGAACGCCCAGCGTGGTCGATTCCGCCGCCACGATCTGGTCGCAGGACTGCGCCAGGAGGAATGCTGCCCCGAGACAGTAACCGTGAATCCTGGCAATGATTGGCTTTGGGAACCTGGCAATGTCGTCCCACACAATGCAGCGGCGTCGCTCAAATCCCCAGTACTGACTGACAGAAGGCGTGCGGTCGGGATTGATTGGCGACCCTATTTCGCCGACATCCGTACCTACGGCGAGGTCCAATCCCGCGGAGAATGCTCTTCCGTTGCCCGCCAGAACAATAACGGTCACAGAATCATCAAGCAGAGCGCGTTTGAGGCAGGAAAAAAGATCGTCCATGAGGTCATCCCCCAGGGCGTTCAGCTTCTCCGGGTGATTCAGCGTTACGTTCGCTATCCCGTTGCTCTTGTTTTCGTAGAGGCAAAAGGGCGTGTCGCGTTGATGGTCCGCGGACGTAATCAGCGATTCTGAGTAGCGGTGTCTATAGGCATACGGTAGGAAATTCATTCCGCCCTTCTCTTCGGGGACCGGTAGAACTCATTCATTTCGATCATCGCAGCAGCCCCGCCGACCGCTTCTCTCCTGGCCTCGAAATCGAACTCGCCGTCTTGGAAGCCTCTGCGCTGAATGGCGGATAGAGCGCTGTAACCGCCCGAGGAAACCCAGCCAGAGGTAATTCCCCTGGCCGCCTCCCTGGCCTGCCCGAAACCGCGTCGGCTGAGCCAAACGCCGTCCCAACCCACGATGCCTCCCTGGTAGGCGATTGTCTGTGCGGCCCTCAGCGCGTCCTCTTCGAGATCCCCGTCCGCGACCACGCGTGTGATCAGTCCCATCTTCTGCGCGGCGGCGGAACCAAACATCTCACCCAGCATCAGGCATTGCCGAGCCCGCTGTGGTCCCACTCGCCAGCTCCAGATCGGGTTCTGTGTGACCAGCCCCATGAGAATAGAAGGGTCACCGATCCGAGCTGACCGTGCGGCAATCGAAGTGTGTGACACAAGGACAAGATCCGCCCCCCAGCCGGTAGCATCGCCTTGGACCTTTGTCACTATCGGTTTTGTGAAGTTCCAGAGCCACATCCACCAATTTCTAATCTTCTCGGTGTACTCGTAATACTCGCCCATGAACGGCCGTTCGGCCCGTTGCGGGGGGCGGACGGCGTCCGTCCCGGAAGCGCCCCAGTCCCGGCCTCGGCAGAAATTCGCACCCGCGCCGCCCAGCAGCACCACCCAGACCTCTTCGTCTCGTTCGGCTTCCTCCAGGGTGTCGGTCAACTCCTGAAGCATCAGATCATTGATGGCGTTGCCCTCAGCCGGACGGTTCAGGGTGATGCACGCAACCCTTCCGGCGTGGTCAAAGGCAACGGATTGTCGCTGCCCCATTGCTCGCCACCCCCCTCTTGAAATCACCGAATCCGGCCGACTGCTCGGTCTACATTCCCCTGTGTCGGGCGGCCACAGGAATCTACGCCTTCGGATTTGCCAACACCAGATGGCGCAGCCAGCTTCTCCGTCGGCATACTCGAATCCTGCAACTGGACGGACTCGGAAACGCCATCGGTCGGTCGTCTCTGTTTTGAACAGCTGCCCGCCCGCCCCCGGCCCTGGCTCGCTCTTGGGGTCCTAGAGAACGACTTCGCCCGTGAGTAGCGGAAACGCTACTCGGGCATCGCAATCTCCCGAAGCTGAGCGAGGGATGGCTGGAGTAACCGCCGGCTCACACTCCGGACGACTGAAGCCGATTCCCTGGTCCCTGACGAGCGCGAGGGCTTCGTTCGACTACAGACCGAGAGGCCTGTCAAACCTTCCGCAGCTCGATTCTCGTGTCCCGATCGTTGAAGCCCGGCTCCCCCGACCAGAAGTCGCGATGCAGATTCGGGTATTCCGCGTACGTAACCGGCGCCATTTCGACCGGATTCAAGGGCGTCGGCATGACACGTTGAAAGTGCTTCCACTCTTTGTACTGCGAGTTCGTCCAGTGGTGGTAGATGATCGCCTGTCCGGGCCTAGCCGCGGCTGACGTGGCCACTTGGATCTGAAAGTCCCCGACGTCGTTGAAGACTTCAACCTTGTCTCCGTCTTTTATCCCGCGCGCTTCGGCGTCCTTGTTGTTCATCCACATGAGCGGCTCGCCCCGCTGCAGTTGCAAGATGATGGCGTTATCCGACCAGGTGGTGTGAATGCTGTGACGGCCATGCCCGCCAGTCAGCTGAATCGGGTAGTCACCGCCGCCTCTTATCGAGTCCTTGTGTTCCGCAAAGGCTTCGCGAAGTTCTATGAACCAGTCATGATCGATGTAGAAATGGATGCGCCCGGTCGCAGTGGGCCACGGCTCCTTCTTTTCGGTGTGCCAGGTCAGCGGGACCCAGGGTTCGCCGGGTTCAGGATCCCCCGCGAACTCCATCGCCATGGGGCTACTTCCGAGGGACGTAAACTCGGCCCAGCCCCTCTTCTTGACGGCCTCCCAGTCCGGAAGATCTATGTTGGTGGCTTTGTCGAAGGTTTCGCGGGCTAGGAGTTCGTCGTCATCCTCCGTGTGCTTTCCCTCTCCCGTCGCGATGTCGTCGAGATTATCTACGCGGAACTCTCCACCGGTGAGGGGATCGGCAATTGTCGATATTCCTCTCGCTCTCGCCTGCTCGGCGATCTTGCGCAGGAGCATCACGCCTATCCACCAGTCGCTCCTGCTTTCGTATAGAGGTTCTGCCGACTTCACGCTGAAATGCGCCATCGGCGTGTTGAACACTGTGGCGGCTTGAGATGCCGTGCGTTCGTAGTATCCAGCGACGGGCAACACGTAGTCCGCCCACCGCGCAGTTGCATTCCAGCGAACGTCCGACACGAAGATAAGATCCAGCTTTGGAATCAGGGTCTCAATCAGGTGCTGATTCGCCCGGACCCGGCGGACGGGATCGCCTCCCGAGACGATCAGCACCTTCGGGTCGGTTCCCTCTGGGGGATACACACTGCGGGTGCCGCCTTCGAAGGCCTCGTCCCAGTAGTCGCCGACGGGCCGCTTGAGGTATGGGTCCCAGCTGTCGTTCTCCTTGCTCAAGTCCAGGAGGCCGGCGTGTAACCAGTAGAAGAGCGCGCTCGAGTTCATAAAGTCGCGCTCCATGAGGCCGAAGACCTCCTTCTTCATGCGGAACTCGGAGAACCCTCGTTCTTGCCACTCGGCGAACATCTCCGGGGTCAGAGACGACATGATATTTGCGCCGCCGCCGCCGCCCAGGCTTGGCGCTCCCGCGGCTGATGGGCTTTCCACTGTCAGAACGCCGCCCATGGCAGTGATGCCCGCTCCCTTGCGCCCCAGGTGACCACAGAGCACCCAGGCGTAGTACATCCCGCGTTGCATCAGGTTCCCGTGGTAATACTTCCCGACTCCGTAGGTCGCGCTCGCCTGGCAGACACCCTTGGCTTTCCCGAACTTGCGGCCCATCAGGCGAATCGTGTCGGGATGGACGCCGCACTTCTCCCCGGCCTTCTCGGGGGTGTATTCGCGGTTAAGCAATTCCTTGAGATTTGCAAAAACAGAGCGTACGACCACCGGGCCATCAAGCGTCTCAACTTCCCACTCGCCTTCTAGGGCAGGGTCCACGTCCTCCAGCACGAGACTCTTATAGGGCGCTTCCACGACGTTCCCAGATTTCTGGTCGAACACGTAGAAGATGTAATTCTTGCCTTCTTCCTCCAGCTCCGATTGGCGCAGAAACTTGCCGTTATCAGAGCGCACCAGCAGAGGCAGATCTGTCTGCTCTTTGACGAACTCCTTATTGTAGAGGCCTTCTGAGATGATCACCTGGCTCATGCCGAGTCCGAGCGCAGCATCGGAGCCGGGCTTCACCGATACCCAGAGGTCAGCAGGTATGGACGAAGGGTTGTAGTCCGCCGTGATCGCCCAGACCTCTGTGCCGTTGTAGCGGGCCTCCGTGATGTAGTGATAGTTGGTGATCTGGGTGTAGGAGGGGTTGGCGCACCAGACGACGAGAATGTCCGAGTAGTACCAGTTGTCGACTGAGTCGCCGAAGCTGGTATTGCCGAACATCTCGAGTGCCCCGTCCTGGTCGTCACCGATTTCGGTGTTGACCCCGGGGACTGTGGCCGTGCCGGCGTGCTGGGCCAGGAGCATGGTTCCCGCTCGCCCACCGCCCTCTAGCCCCATGCCATCGACGATGGTTTTCGGTCCGTGCTCGACCATCACATCGAGCATCTTGTCTGCGATCTCGGTCAGGGCCTGGTTCCAGGAGACTCTCTGCCATTTACCTTCGCCCCGTTCGCCCGCCCGCTTATAGGGATGCTTGACGCGGCCGGGTGAGTACATCGCATGGGACCAGCAGACCCCCTTCTGGCAGCCACGGGGGTTTCGGTCGGGACAGGCGATGTCGTTGGGCGCGTTGTAATTGCCCACTTGCTCCTCTCGGAGGACGACCCCTTTCCATGTGAATGCGTTCAAGACACAGTGAAGGTTTTGGCCACAGTTTGCCGAATGGCTGACCTTGTTGATCGAGTCCCACTCGATGAGTTTTTCACGGACACTGTGGACGTCGAACTCCGCGACCTCCTGCAGGCCGTCATGAACCTTGAGACCCTCTGTTTTCAGGTCGACTTTCATTCTGTCTACCGCCTTTCTAAACTGCTGACGCCCAACTGCGCTTTCGGCGCCCCGAGGTCCGGTTTCACCTGACTATCCAGACCCCCTGGTCGCCGGAACCAGAGATGCTGCTGGTCAAAGTACCCGAGCTAGGGTGGCAATCCTAGAACAGCTGCTGACAAACCGACCCGCGAGCGACTCGGCCACAGCAAACAACCTCCCGACGCCCTGATCACTCCCGACTGTACGCTTGATTCTAGCGTCAACAATAAGGCCGGTGGCCGATTCCCTGCTAGCGGCACGATGACCTGTGGTCTCAAGCGGTCATCGCAACAGCCTTGGCGAACTTCTTCGATGGGGCCTTGGGGCCCACAGCAGGATCTCTTGCCCAGACTGCCGCACCCAATAGAAACATGGCTGCGAGAGGGACACGGGAGAAGGGCAAACCTTGCGCCAGATTCGTCCGGCCATCGAAGAATGGCCGGACAGTCAGGCCCTTGTGGCCATGAGCTCCTCGAGTGTCGACGCATGGCGCGAGATGATGGTGTCGTAGTAGCCCCAGAACTTCACCTGGGCCATGGAAGTCCCCATCATGCCCGGCGAGGGGTATTCGAGGCGCTGGTCGTCGGACGACGCCACCCAATCCATGATCTGGTCATGAACGGACTCGTAGTTCTCAATGGGTCCGTTCAGTTCGTAGACGGTCATGTATCGCGGAGGCAGTTCCCCACCTGCTTGGAGGCCGAGCTTGTACGTTGTCGCTCCACGGATCGCCGGGTACTCGCTCATGGCGTCGACGTACCTCTGGCTCCACTCCTCAAACGGAGCACTCGAGAAGATCTGGTCGTACTCGCTGAACGTCAGCAGGATGCCAGGAGGCGCGTCGGGATAGGGTGACGGCGAGCCCGCCTCATGGATCTTGCGGTAATACGACCACCAATCAATGGACAACGCCATTCCCGGGCTGAGAGTCCAATCGTTACCCATGCCCGAGCCGTTATCCAGCTCCCGGTTCTTGGTCGCGTAGGCCTCCTGCGCATCCTCGGGGGTGTGGTCCGCCTGGTAGAGCGCTACGTACGGGGGGAGCTTACCCACCAAGACATGCTTCTGCCGGTAGCGGTTGGCGCTTGGAAAGCCTTTGGAAAGCATCACGTCTTGAAGGTGGTTGTTCGAATACCAGTCGTTGTACTCGTCTTCCACCATCGGAGTCGTCGGATGAGTCAAAACGACCAGCAGACTCTGCGAAGTACTCATTCTATTCTTCCTTCCCGATTCGATAAGCTAGCCTCTCGAATCGTCGACTATCAGAGAAATAGACGTCGGCTCGAAACCGCTCGCTATCTATGTGGAGAAGCTGCCGGGGGCCACCGGCGGATCCGTCGGCTTTGCCCCTGGACGCGAGCCGTGCTTCTCTAGCCAGGCGCGGTGATACACGATGTCGTTGGGGTAAAACTCCCCGGTCGGGAAAGTACCGGCGAACACATTCCGTTCAGCGAGGTCGGAGCGCGGGAAGGTTTCGGTGCGGCCCCAGTCCTGGACGCAGATGCGGTGGAAGATCCGCCATTCGCCGTTCCGGCGCTCGAATCGATCCATGTATCGACCGGCGAACCAGCCCTGGCTGGCTGTCTCTTCGTCGATTATCTGCACTCCTGAGGTGGTGAAGTAGGCCTCGGAGTAGGCAACGTCGCGGCCCTCGAACTCTACGAAGTGGTTCATGAGGAAGGTCAATCCCCCGCCACTGGGGTCCTCGAGGGATCCGAGGCCCAATGCGCTCATGACTTCGGGGGTGAAGAGCTTCGAGAATTCCCAGGCGGGACCCTGGAACATGCTGCCGTGGTCGTCGTAACCGTCCTCCCAGTAGACGGACTTGACCAGCTCGCGGTCCGCGCGGTCATGGCCCCGGATGTAGCGCATGAGGACGTTGTAGATCTGCTGTGTTGCGACTACCTGCTCGATGTCGCTCAGCTCTTCTTTGTTCGCGATTGATTCTGTGCTTGCCATTCTGACCCTCCACAGTTTTCGTTCACACCGCAGATTTCGGTTGCGGCGGGTTCAACCTACCGAACTCTTTATAGCTCCCGCAAGCGGCGAAAAGCCCGACCGTGCCGACTACTCGAATTCGCTCTGGGCTGCAACAGCGTCCCCTGGGTGCGACAGACGGATCGCGACCTTGCAATACATCCCTGTGGTCCTCACAAGACTCGTCTAGGATGCGCTTCTCCCCTCTCTGAGAGCGCTCGAACAGCGTGCGTATATTCTGGTACCACGGGACCCTTCATGCTGCCTCCTGCTGTGCCTTCTCGGTAGCAGGATTTATGAGGCAGATCGCGTCGTTGACCCCCCAGCCGGGCGGGCTATAGACTCCCGCCATGCCAACCGTCACCGCCAACGGGATGCGGATCGAGTACGACACGTTCGGTGATCCAACGGCAAATCCCTTCCTTCTCGTGATGGGATTGGGCGCGCAGATGATCGCCTGGGAGGAGGAGTTCTGCACGCAACTTGCCGATGCGGGGCACTACGTTATCCGCTTCGATAATCGAGACGTTGGGCTCTCCGAACACTTCGACTCGGCAGGCGTACCCAACGTGGAGAAGTTGATCCGGAGATCCTTGACAGGGGAGCAAGTTGAATCCCCATACACGCTGGATGACATGGCAGACGACGCCTGGGGGCTACTGGAGGCGCTCGGCATTGCCTCCAGCCATATCTGCGGCGCTTCAATGGGAGGCATGATCGTTCAGACCATGGCCATCCGTCAGCCGCAGCGCGTCAGGAGTCTAACCTCGATCATGTCCACCACCGGCAATCCCGATCTTCCACCCCCGAAACCAGAGGCCCTCGCGGCACTTACGGGACCCGCTCCTGCGACGAGGGAAGAGGCTATCGACGAGGCGGTCAGGACCAAACGCATCACATCGGGAAACCGATTCCCGTTTGACGAGGACCAAGTTCGCCGGTTGGCCGCTATCTCCTTCGACCGCTCCTTCTACCCCGAGGGGACGGCCAGACAGATGGCCGCAATAGTCGCTCACGGCAGCCGGGTTCAGGGACTTCGCAACGTCCGGATACCTTCCCTGGTGATTCACGGTACGGCGGATCCTCTGGTGCCGGTCGAAGGGGGCATCGATACGGCAAAGACGATCACCGGCGCAGAAATGGTGCTCATAGAGGGAATGGGCCACGAGCTACCAAGGGAAACCTGGCCAGAAGTGATCGACTCGATCTGTCGTCTCACGCTGGGGACCACGACTTCTGCGTGACGACGGTTCGCTGCCTAGCCCCGGCACCGTTCGGCTCAGCGAAGGTCACAAAGGCGCCGGTTGTTTCGGTATTCGCTTCCGCTTGGCGAGCTTCAGAATGACGTCATTCACATTCAAGTGGGACTGCCACTGATGGGGTGTAATGATTAGGGAAGAGGAGCTTGGGTATTCGTGCAGCGTAGCCATCGCGTAATCTCACTCGCACTCTTATCCAGCATCTTCCTCTGCGGGATGATTCTCATTGCCCGGTCTGGCGCCCCAGTTCAGCCGGCGAGCGCAACCGGACAGCAGCAAATCACCCGGCAGCCCATTCAATACGAACTGCTAAAGACGTCGAAGCCGGAAAATGGCCCACTGCCAACCGGCTTGGAAACATCCACCTTCGTGGTTCAGAACGCGGGCACTGAATCGGCCTCGGTCGGCGTTTA
>PVBE012255087.1_pt1 | contig 30763 bp, 32 predicted proteins | sample 1631181 | NCBI WGS metagenome assembly PVBE01 (sample SAMN08397723, study PRJNA350692) | Marine metagenome, whole genome shotgun sequencing project. | isolation source: water | place: Pacific Ocean | collected 2012-04
ACAGGTGAGCCCGGACCAAGGCGACGACGGTGCCGGCCTGGCCCCGGCCGCGAAAAAGGGATTCCTGAGCGGGCTGTTTGACTTCAAAGACCTGCCCAAGATCGAACGCATCGAGGTCCAGGTGGCGCCGTTGGCGGGGGACCAGGGCAACAAACACACCAAGGCCATCGTCCGCGGGTTGGCAAAACGCAAGGGCCTTAGGGCGCGGATGCTCAAAAAACCATTGCCGGACAACCCCGATGCCGAGCCCGGGGCCCAACAAAAGGCCCGGGAAGCGGCGGCCCGAAAGGCGATGGCGGAAACCGAATCCGACCTGTTGATCTGGGGCGAAGTGATGGCGACGGGCCTGACCATGCATCTGAAATTCATTCCCTTCGCCACCTGGAACGACGCCCCGCCCGGCAGCTTCACCGCCGATACCATTCTGCCCCTGCCCACTGACCTGCTCCGCCGTTTGCCGATTTTCTCTATGCCGGCGCCTTGGCGGCGATGATCCCTAAATCCGAAGGCACGGCGGCGGCGCTGACCCGCGACCGGCCCCTGGCGCTGGACAACGCGCGGGCGGTGCTCAGCGACCTTTCCCAGGACCTGACCGGCCGCGAAAAGGCCTGGCTGCGGGCATGCTATGCCAACGCGCTGACGACGGTGGCGTTCCAACGCGGCGACATCGGGCTGTTTGAAGGCGCCCGCGACGCCTACCAGGAATGCCTTGCGATCTTGGGCGAGGACGAAGCGCCGTTTGAATGGGCGATCTTCCAAAAGCACCTGGCCGCCGTCCTCCAGGCCATTGCCGAGCGAACCAACAACAAGGAGCTTCTTGGCGAGGCCGCCGACACCTTCCGCGCCGCCCTGAAGGGGCTGGACCGTGACGACCACCCGTTCGAATGGGCGGCGGTGCAAAACCGCCTAGGCAAGGCCCTGTTCCGGCTCGATTTCGAAAGCGGCGACATCGAGATGCTGAAGCATGCGCTCGGCGCCTTTCAATCCTCGCTGCAGGTCTTCACCCGCACCAAGACGCCGATGCGCTGGGCCGAGGCCATGGATAACCTGGCCCAGGTCACGCAGGTGCTGGGCGAACAGCTTAAAAATTCCGAAGCCCTGGAAAAAGCCGCCCAGGCCTGCCGCGCCGCGCTGGAAGTGCGGACCAAAACCGAGGTGCCGTTATTGTGGGCGGCGACCCAGAACAACCTGGGCTCGGCCTTGTTCCTGTTGGGTAAAATGACCAAGGCCTTGGATCACCTGCAGGGCTCAGTTGAGGCCTTCGATCTGGCCGGCGGCGTCTACCGGGCCAGAGGCATGGAAAAAATGGTCGCCGTCACCGAAAAAAATCTCGAACACGTCAACCAACTGCTCAACCAATTGGCGCCGAAAGACCTTCCCCCCATGGACTGGGAAGACGACGAATAAGCGCAAGTGGGACACTTATTATTGGGGTTTAAAAAATTTTTCCGGTGGCACGCTTGCGGGCGCCCAGCCGGGCCATTATATTCCCGCCGTCGGTCATATTATCGACATAATTAACCGTATCTTTGACAGCCGCTGTCCAGGCGATGGCGCGGCGACCGGGTTAAATAAATAATAAACAGGAAACACTGGGCATCACGACCATGGCGGAGAAAATCGCTCTTAAGGGCCTGACCAAACGGTTCGGTCCGATCCTGGCCGTTGACAATATTTCCATGTCGGTGGCCACCGGCGAGGTCTTGGGATTCTTGGGCCCCAACGGCGCCGGAAAATCGACGACCATGCGGATGCTGACCGGCTTCATTGAGCCGACGTCGGGCACCGCCGAGATTTGCGGCCTGGACGTCACCCGCCATCCCGTCGAAATTAAACGCCGCATCGGTTATCTGCCGGAAGGCGCGCCCACCTACGGCGACATGACGCCGGAATCCTATCTCGGCTTCATTGCCGAAATCCGCGGCTTCGACGGGCCCGAAATTCGCCGCCGCATCGAGGCCGTCACCGAAAAGGTCAATATCGGCAGCGTGCTGCGCCAGCCCATCGATACCCTGTCGAAGGGATTCAAGCGCCGCGTCGGGATCGCCCAGGCGATGCTGCACGACCCCGAAATCCTGATCATGGACGAACCCACCGACGGCCTGGACCCCAACCAGAAACACCAGGTGCGGAAATTGATCCGCGACATGTCCGCCGACCGGGCGATCATCATTTCCACCCATATCCTCGAAGAGGTCGAAGCGGTTTGTTCGCGCGCCGTCATCATCGCCCACGGCCGCCTGTTGGCGGACGGCACGCCCGAGGAGTTGCTGTCCCGCGCGCCTGACCATAACGCCGTGATGATCATCGTCGAATCCGACAAGGCCGAGGCCATCAAAAAATCCCTGGACGGCCTCGATGCCGTCAAAACCACCAAGACCGAAAAGGCCGCAAATGGCGCCACCCGCCTGGTGATCCGGCCCAAAAAGGGCAAGCTGATCGCCGACGACGTCAGCCAATTATTGCGGTCCAAGAAAATCCCGGTGCGCGAAATGTTCGTCGAGCGGGGTTCTTTGGATGATGTCTTCCGCAAAATCACGCAGGACGGGAAATCTGCCGGAGGTGGGGCCAATGCGTAACATCGCGATCATCGCCAAGCGTGAAATCAAAGGCTATTTCACCACCCCGCTGGCGTATATCTTCATCGTCATTTTCCTGGCCTTGTCCGGCGCCTTCGCCTTTTACATCGGCGGCTTCTTCAGCCGCGAACAGGCCAGTCTGCAGCCGTTCTTCCTGTATCACCCGTGGCTTTACCTGATGCTGGTGCCGGCCATCGCCATGCGTTTGTGGGCGGAGGAGCGCAAGACCGGCACCATCGAAATTCTGATGACGCTGCCGATTTCCACCTCCGAAGCGGTGCTCGGCAAATACCTGGCGGCGTGGGGGTTCACCGGCATCGCCCTGGCGTTGACGTTTCCCATGTGGATCACCGTCAACGTGCTCGGCGACCCCGACAACGGCGTCATCCTGGCCGGCTATCTGGGCAGCTTTTTCATGGCCGGCGCGTTTATGGCCATCGGTTCGTGTATTTCGGCGCTGACCAAGAATCAGGTCATTGCCTTCATCGTCGCCGCCACCGTCTGTTTCCTGTTCACCATGAGCGGCCTGGAACTGGTGTTGAGCTTCTTCCGCGGCTGGGCGCCGGAGGTGTTGGTGCGGACCATTGCCTCGATGAGCTTTCTCACCCACTTCGGCGCCGTCTTAAAGGGGGTCATCGACGTCAGAGACGTGATCTTCTTCGCAACCCTGATTGCCTTTTGGCTGTTCGCCAATGTCATCATCATCGACCTTAAGAAGGCGGCCTGATCCGATGCGCCGGCTTGAATCCATGGAACGCTCGAAACTGGCCGTCATCGGGCTGGCGCTCGGCGTTGTTCTTTTCTTCGCCGTCAACGTTTTTTCCAACGCCACCTTCCAGGCGGCGCGCCTCGACCTGACCGAAGGAAAGCTGTTCACCCTATCGGGCGGCACCCTGAAAGTGCTGGGCTCCAGCGGTGAGCCGATTTCGCTGAAGCTTTATTTTTCCAGGCTTTTGGGTGAACGCAGCCCCCAGCACGCCATCTATTTCGAACGCATCCGGGAGCTGTTGGAACGCTATCAGGATATTTCCGGCGGCAGAGTCCAACTTGAAGTGATCAACCCGGAACCCTTTTCCGACGACGAGGACCGCGCAGTCGCCGCCGGCCTACAGGGGATTCCATTGAACGAGGCCGGCGATCTCGGCTATTTCGGCCTTTCCGCCTCCAACAGCACCGACGACAAAGCCGGAATCCCGTTTTTCACACCGGAGCGGGAAACCTTCCTGGAATACGACCTGACCCGCATAATTTACATCCTGGCCGACCCGGAACGCAAAGTGATCGGGGTAATGTCTGCGCTGCCGATCAACGGCGGCGCCGCGCAACCGCCGTACCAACAGGCGCCGCGCTGGTCGGTGCTGGACCAAATCAGCGATTTCTTCACCGTTAAGCCGCTGCCCCAGCAAATGCGCGAAATCCCCGACGACATCGATATCCTGATGCTGGTCCACCCCAAGGGTTTGGATGACTTCACCTTATATGCCATCGACCAGTTCGTGCTCGGCGGCGGCAGGGTGATGGTCTTCGTCGATGCCAACGCCGAGGTCGACGTTCCCCCCGACGGGCGCATGCAAAGCCTGCCGGTGTCGGACTTCAATAAAATCCTCACCACCTGGGGGCTCAAGCTGGCCGAAAATAAAGTCGCCGGCGACCTGGACGCGGCTAGGCGCGTCAACGTCCGGGTCGGCGGCAAAACGTCGGTCGTCGATTACGTGATTTGGCTGGGGTTGGATAAGAGAAACTTCGATACCGGAGACACCATCACCGGCAACATCAGTTCGCTGAATTTCGCCGGCGCCGGTATTTTGGAGCCCACCGGCGCGGAAGGAATCAAGGTCCAGCCGTTGATCTCCACCGGGCCCCGGTCGATGGCCATCGAGGCGGCAAAGGTCATGTCCCGGCCCGACGCCGTCGGTCTGTTCCGTGACTTCAAGGTCGAGGGCAAGCCATTGATGCTGGCGGCGCGTATCAACGGCACCGTCAAGACGGCCTTCCCCGACGGTCCGCCCAAAGAAAAAGACGGCAAGCCGGCCAAGGGCGTGCCGCCGAAGCATCTGGCCCAATCGACAACGCCGGCCAACCTGATTGTGGTCTCCGATGTCGATATGCTGCATGACCGGTTCTGGGCCGAAATCCGTCAGCTTCTGGGCCAGCAGCTTTTGGTGCCCTACGCCAACAACGCCGATTTCGTGGTCAGCGCGCTCGATAACCTCGGCGGCAGCAATGACCTGATCGGGCTCAGGGGCCGCGCCAAATCGACCCGGCCCTTCGCCATGGTCCAAGATATCCGCCAGGCGGCGGAACGCCAGTTCCGGACCAAGGAACGCGATCTTCAGACCAAGCTGGAAGCCGCGCGCGCCAAGCTGGAATCGCTGCAACGGCGTCGTGGCGGTGAACAGGAAGTCGTTGTCAGCGCCGATGACAGGACCGCTATCCAAGAATCCCGAAACGAAATCGTCGGAATTCGCAAGGGCCTTCGGGATGTTCAGGCGGCGTTGCGCAAGGACATCGACCGCCTGGAAGCGTTGCTTAAGTTTCTCAACATCGGCCTTATTCCGCTGCTGTTGGGTTTCGGCGCCATTGTTGCCGCCCTCATCGGCCGGTTTCGCCGCAAGACCCAGGTCGTGACGGAATAAAAAGGATCCCAGACCGTGTCACCGAAAACATTTGTCGTTGTTAGCATCCTTACCGTCGTAGCGCTCGGCGCGGCGGTGTTGGCGCCGGGCCTGAACCAGGGCTATCAGCCCGCCGCCGGCGCCGGCGACAGGGTGTTCCCGAAACTGATCGATCGGGCCAACGACGTCGCCGCCGTCGTCATTGAGCACGCCAAGGGCCAGATTACCCTGATCAAAAATGACAACGGCTGGACCATGAATGAGCGCGACGGCTACGCCGCCCGCCAGGTCCGGGTCCAACGCGCGATCTTAGGGCTGTCGCAATTGCGGTTATGGGAACCGAAAACCAAGGCCAAGGAAAAGTTCGCCAAGCTGGAGCTTCAAAACCTGGAGGCCGAGGGTGCTAAATCCAGGAAGATCCAATTGTTCGATACCGGCGGCGCGGTGCTGGCCGAACTGATCGTCGGCAAGCGGCGGCCAAACCTGGCCGGCACCACCACCGGCGGCGTTTACGTGCGCAAACCCGACATCGATCAGACCTGGTTGGCGGCGGGCACCACCGACGCCTCCAAGGACCGCAACAACTGGCTGGAACGCAAGATCGTCAATATCGGATTCTCCCGGGTGAAAAACATCGTCATCCGCCACCCCGACGGCGAGACCGTCAACATCTCGAAGCCGACGGAGAAAGCCGAGGATTTCAAAATTGATAATATGCCGGCGGGCAAAAAACTCATTTCCCAGGCGGAACTGGGCAGTGCCGGGCGGGCGCTCAATAATTTTCAGCTCAATGATGTCCGCAAGGATGATACCCCGTTCGATGCCGCCGCCACCGTCACCACGGACTTCACCACCTTCGACGGGCTTTCCATCAAAACCATGGTTGCCAAGCAGGACGGCGCCTATTGGCTAAAAGTACAAGCGTCGGGAACGGCGGGCGAGGCCACCGAAAAGGCTGCCGCCATCACGGCCAGGACCAAGGGTTGGGCCTATCAGATTTCCGAGTACGCGGCCTCCAACCTGACCAAGCGCTTTAAGGACCTGGTCGAAGACGCCAAGGCGGGGTCTTAAAAAAAACCAACTCATTTAAAGGATGGCGCACCCGGGAAGACTCGAACTCCCAACCTCCTGATTCGTAGTCAGATGATATTATCTGAAGATTATCCGATAGTTTCAACAATATCTTGAAATATACACGTATTAACAGCGTACTGAATGCAGACGCTTCACTTTACACGCGCTTGTTTTCGATATATGGTGGGCACTTAATAGGGCACTCTTATTGATTACAACAACGCAAGTGCGCCCTTCGCGCCGGTAGAGAGGCCGCAGGATGAAGCCCAGCAAATCCGCAATCGACAAGCTCATGTATGGAGGCCGCCAGCTACCCGGCGGCGGTTGGACCAGGGACATTCGGTATTTCGACGGCCAACCACCGGGGTTTGGCATTCGCCCATACCCGTCGGGCAAGCGTGTGTTCATTCTCAGGTATACTTCGCCCACCAGCGGCAAGCGTCGTTTCATCCCTCTAGGAGCCTATGGCGAACTGACGCCCCAGGAAGCGCATGACAAGGCCGTTGAGGCCCGCCGCTTGATCACGCGGGACGGCATCGATCCCCTTGATAAACGAAAAGCCGAAAGGGCTGCCCTACTGTCTGCCAGGGATGGTCGTTATGAGTTCAGGGTGACCGCTGATTCTTTCCTGGAGCGATACGCCAAGAAGGAAACCACTGAGCGGACGTGGAAGGAAACCGAGCGCATCCTAAACAAGTATGTGCTGCCGAAATGGGGGCGAAAGGATATCCGCGATATCCGCCTCCCCGATGTCGTTGAACTGCTGGACGGGATTGAAGACAAGAACGGGCCAGTGATGGCGAACCGGACGTTGGCAGCCACCCGCAAGTTGTTTAACTGGGCGATGGTGAAGCGGGGCCTGATCGAGACAATGCCCATCGGCCCCGGGATGGCATTCAAGGAGAAGCCCCGAAAGCGATGGCTAAAGGATCGCGAGGTCAAGGCCCTGTGGAAAGCATGCGACAAGGCGGGGTGGCCGTACGGACCATTTACCCAGATGCTGATACTCACGGGGCAGCGCCGTGGGGAAGTCGCGGGCATGCGCTGGGGCCATATCTCTAAAGACGTCTGGACTATCCCCGCCGAAGACACGAAGACGGACACCGAACACGGCGTTCCCCTCTCTGGTCCGGCCCAGAAAATCTTGGACGCCATGCCGCGCCTGGAAGGTTGCGGATACGTGTTCGGAACGGGCCGCAGGGGTGACAAACCGTTGTCCGGGTTCACGCAGGGGAAGACGGTACTTAATGAGGTTTTTAGGGCCAAACAGCCCTGGACATTCCACGACCTTCGCCGGACCGTACGAACTCACCTGTCGGAAATCGGAACCAATAATGACGTGGCCGAGCGCGCATTGAACCACGCCCGTCGAGGCGTCGAAGGCGTCTATGACCAGCATGCGTACATGCCCGAGAAACGCTATGCCCTCGAAGCCTGGGCGGACAAGATTACGCGGCTGCTTGACGGGAAGACAGCGGCAACGGTCAATCTCAACGCAGAACGGAAGAAACGAAAAATCGGTCGTGGAAAGCGCACGTAGGGGCGTATATGAATACAGACGCAATCTCCGCCGAAGATGTCCGGTCTGTTGTTGCTTTTTCAGACGTCCCGTTTTCCGAACAACTCGTTTTAGATGTCCGGGATAACGTTCTATGCCAGCCGTGATGCCGCACCTGCCACGAATGAATGGAAGGGAAAGACCGCTGAGGCAATCAAGAAATGGAAACGGGACCAAGCCGCCCAAAAAAAGAAGTGGAGGGGGCGACGGAAAAAACAAAATTCAAGTGCGACTTCCCGAACTACCGTAGTGCGACTTCCCGAACTACCAACCGCCGAAACGAACAAAACGCCGTGAACAGAATCGCCGATATCCGCCAATCCGGTTTTGAGCCCGTAGTGCTACTTTCCGAACTACTTACATATCTTCCTAGGGGATGCCCACCTTTTTAAAACAGCAATCCTTTCCAAGCTCATTCATTGGGAGGCGATGGCAAGGCCAATGGGTTGAGGCTAAGGTCGTTTTATATGGGGGGTGAAATGAGATCAGAAGCTAAAATCAAGCGTTTGGATGACCGTAACCCAGTGGGGTACCTGCTGGGGTATATGATTATCCTTTAAAGTCAGCGTTGTAAAAATGATAGCCGGGATTAACCCCGCGCGCGCGCGCGAAACCATGCACCAATACCCTATTGTATCCCATTCAAACCACCCAGCACCGTCGTATGGGCCAAAAGTGATTCATCCGTCCGCTTGATTGGCGCTGAAGGCAAATCTTCGGCCTCGGCCGGGTTGAACCCCCTCCAAATGACTTGGCGCATGAGCGGCAATATATTGGCCGTGTCCATGAAGCTCACCAGGGGGAAATGAATGTCCGCTTTCGGGGGCAAAGCGGACATGTTTAAGGGTGTGGCAAAGAGTTCGCTAATAGCCATAAGCGGACATTTAGACGGATCTGAGATATATACCGGCAACGAAGATGCTCAATGAGAGGATCGCGCTCGCCCCTACGTTGGCCGCGACCGTGGTCGGAATTCGTTGCAGCGCTCGAGAATCAACCCTCACTGCACGCAGAAACTGTACCTTGAGGTCTCAAAAGTAGTCTGCCCGTCGATTCTTACGTCTATCCGCCGAAGCCGAACAGCTGGCGGGGTGTTTCCCATAACAGGACACGGAGGTCGTCCGGGTCCGGAAACAATCGCTCGACTAGATCCACTAGAGGTCCGACATCCTGCCGCTCCGTCGCGCGTAGATAGGGCCAGTCCGATGCCCACATGCAGTGCTCCAGGGTAAAGGCGCTGACGTCAGACAGTGCAGAGTACATACAGATCGTCGCCCCGAACACCGCGGCGGCGCGAACGAACTGTAGGCCAGGCTTCTTGGTGCGCAAAAATTCAAAAGAACCGGAACGTGACAGAACAAGGAAAACGATCAGTATATGAAAAAAATACCGGGCCCACAGGATGTGCCCCACGGATAGGGAAGACGTCAGATATTTACCGGTGCCGTCCATTACCCCGAGAATGGCCGCCCCGCACACGGTCAACAGGATGCCGGAGCGAAGGTTTTGTCTGACCCTTGCATTGGCGTCTAGAGTCAACGAACCACCTTGGTCAACTCGACTTCTCCGAAATCCGCATAAATGGCGTGCGCATGCCTGCCTTCGGAAAACGGCTGCGGGACCGTCGCGCTTCCCGTTGATATGAGTTGCCCGGCCTGGAGACCGATGCCGCGATTAGAAAGCTCGTTGGTCAGCCACACCAGTATATCGCGCGGGTCGTTTCGGATATCACGGGGTTGCATGGGTAAAACCGGGCCGCCGTCAATACGCAGGTCGACCACAATATCGAGTAGCGAAAGATGCCGCCAGTTCCGGATTTCCGAGCCGACAACTAGGGCGGCATGGGCGGCGTTGTCGGCGACGATCATTCGCATATCTTCCTCGTTTTCCGGGCTATGTTTGCCGTCAGTGATCCGTGACCCGGTCAATTCGAAGGTAAGCGCCAACGCACACGCGGCCTCGACCTCATCGGAATCGTATTTCTCTTCGCGCGGAGGCAGATCGCTCAACAGTCGGAAACCGAGTTCGCTCTCTATTTTCGGCGCAAAAAACTGGTTGAGAGGAAGAGTTGCCGGACTGGCAAACAGGCTTGGTGTGAAGATGCGCCCGACCATCGGACCGGCCTCGCCGCCGACCTTCCAGCCGGCGACCTCATGGCCGACCTGCCGCGCCATTTCATCCTGGATAGCCGCCGCCTCAGCAAGGTCTGCGGGAAAGAGATCGGCGGGTAACGGATCGATGGTCCGGGCATCAAGCAACGCTTTTGCCAACATTTGGCCAGCCACGGCGGCCCGGTTTTCGGTTGTCGTCATGGTACCCTCATATTTATTGGATTTTCGATTGATTCTATTGGTTGCCTGGATGACGTATTATCCCACAGCCTGAGTGACGCTGTCACTCGCCATTCGTGTTGAAGCGCCGATGATTGGAGCTGTTCACTGTACTGCAGGCAAACACTGTTGGTTGCCGTCTTCTAGGTCTGCTATCAGGGGATATGACGGGTGTAAATTTGGAAATAACCGATCTGACGGATACGAACGCGGACCTGGAAACCTGTGCGGGTTGGCTAAATGCGCAGTGGGGGCACGACATGGGGTATTCCTTAGCCAATACCACCGCGTGGCTGACCAAGATCGTTCAGCCTGGCGGTACAGAGGCCGCATTGATCGCAAGACAAGGCGGTCTTCCCGTCGGAATATGTTTGTTGGTGGACTGTGACCTGGAAGGTCGCGATGACCTGACGCCCTGGTTATCCAGCCTGTATGTCTTGCCAGAATATCGGAGGCAATCCATCGGCTCGCGGCTCGTAGACGGAATCGAAACCCTTGCTCGGCAATCGGATGCGGAGGTTTTTTTTCTGTATACGAAAACCGAAGAGCCGTATTACGCCCGTCGGAACTGGATTACGATGGAACGGTTTCGCTTGGAATCCGGAGAATTTGCGTTGATGCAAAAGAGCCTGTTTTGAGATCGGAGTTTCCGGGACGCGGCCAAGTTTGTTAATGTCGTCTAGATGGTTTGTTGAGCGCAAGATCCGCCTTGGCTGCCGGCCATTAAACAAAATTTTGCGTTCCTGGAGGGTATCCAACGTATGTCCGATCAGTATTGCATCGTCGAACGGGACCAACACGTGTTGACCATCACGATCAACCGCCCTGAGGTTCTCAACGCCCTCCATCCACCGGCGCACGCGGAACTGGCGAGGGCGTTTGATCTTTTCGCGGCGGATTCCGAATTGCGGGTCGCAATTCTTACCGGGGCAGGTGATCGTGCCTTTTGCGTCGGCACCGATCTCAAGGTGAGGGCCGAGACCGGGCGGGACGACCACCCCGAAACGGGCTTCGCCGGTCTCACCCACCGCTTCGATCTTTTCAAGCCGGTAATCGCCGCGGTCAATGGGCTGGCCCTTGGTGGCGGCATCGAAATTGTCGCCGCCTGCGATATTGCAATCGCCGCCGACCATGCCCGCTTTGCGTTGCCAGAAACCAAAGTCGGACTTGCCGCGCTTGGCGGTGGGGCGCTTCAACGGCTGGCTCGCCAGTTGCCCCTGAAGGAAGCGATGATGCTGGCCCTTACGGGCAGGAAGATCGACGCTGAGGAGGCTCGCCACATTAGCCTGATCAATCAAGTCGTGCCGGCAGCTGAGTTGGGGGCCTGCGTCCACGCCCTGGCCGAGGATATTATCACCGGCGCACCGCTTGCCATCGAGGCATCGAAGCAAGTGATGCTGCAAAGCCTCGACGAGCCGGACCTGGAAAAGGCGATACGCGCTACCTATCCGTCAGCCGAACGCATGTTGGCGAGCGAAGACGCTCGTGAAGGACAGCAGGCTTTTGTGGAAAAGCGAAAGCCGCGCTGGCTCGGCCGCTGAGCGGCGGCGCCCGGAACGTTAGGCGTTCTTTACCCACTTCAGGATGTGCGTGGCAACGGCGATCAGCGTCCCATCCTGGTTCGTGATTGTGATGTCGCCGGTCGAGCGACGGCGTTCAACGTCAATGGCGCTTATGGTGTAATCAACGGTCAGCGTGTCGCCGAAATAAGCCGGCGCCAGAAACCGCACCCGGTCATATCCGAGCGAGACCGGTGTTTCATCCGTATCCTCGCCGCGGCTATCGGCGATGATCAGGGTCGAGGCGGTGGACATAAACCCGACGTGCAGCGCCCCGTGAACCTGCCTACGCCCATAGCTGGAACGCTCCATGTATTCCTTATTGACGTGATTGGGCGAGAAATCACCGGTTATCCCGGCGAACAGGTAAACATCGGATTCGCTGACCGTCTTGGTGAAGGAGCTATTGTCCCCCACCGCCACATAAAACTCACTCATGGACCTTCCTCTCGTTTTCAGTCGGCTCTCCGCCGCAACAATCAGGCGCTGGGCATTGCAATACCTATGCTGTATTAAGGTCGTTTGCCGAAGCTGTCAAAGGGCGGGGAAATGCACGAAGGATTGAGCGGACAAACGGCCATCGTAACCGGCGGGGCCCGAGGGATCGGACGCGGGATCGGTGAACGTCTTACGTCCGAGGGGTGCCGGGTAGTGGTCTGGGATTTGGATCTTGAACCCTTGTCCGAGGCCGGGAATTTCAAACCCGCCTTCACCCAGCAAGTCGATATTTCCGACCTCGCGATGGTTCAACAAGCGTTCGAGGCGACGCTTGATGCCGTCGGGGATATCCAAATCCTTGTCAACAATGCTGGGATCAATGGCCCCGTGGTCGAGGTCGGCGAATATCCGCTGGACGCATGGGAGCGGGTCATAGCGGTCAATTTAAATGGTGTCTTCCATGGCTGCCGAACGGTAGTGCCGCATATGAAGAAGCGCGGATATGGCCGAATCGCTACGGTTGCCTCCATCGCCGGCAAGGAGGGCATGCCCAATATTTGCGCCTATACGGCCGCCAAGGCCGGCTCTATCGGCTTTTGCAAGGGTCTCGCCAAGGAGCTGCATGGGACCGATATACTCGTCAACAGCCTCGTCCCGGTAATGACCGAGACCGATCTGTTCAAGGAAATGACCCAGGAGCATATTGACTATTGCCGCGGATTGATCCCCATGGGCCGCTTCCCCAAGATCGAGGAAATCGCCGCGACGGTTGCCTGGATGGTCAGCCCCGAGTGCAGCTTCACCACCGGTGGGATATTCGACATGACCGGCGGACGCGCCGTCTATTGATGTCCCCGTGTCCTCGCTGCTGATTTCAAGGCTTCGCCATGCTTGATGAAAAATTACTGTCCATCAACCAGGTCACCGTACTGCCGCAATGGACGCTACGTCAGGCAATTGAGGGCTTGGCGCGGAACGATGTTCAGGGCATCAGCGTCTGGCGGGAGAAGCTGCACGAATTCGGCGTTGCGGAAGCGGCGCGTCTTCTCGCCGACAACGCGATGTCGGTTTCCGGGCTATGCTTCGCCGGCATGATCACCTCGCCCGACTCCTCCGAAGCGGCCAAAGCCATCGATGACGTACGCCGTGCCATCGACGAGGCGGCGGCGATCAAGGCCAGATGTCTGGTCTTCGTCGCCGGCGGGGTCGACCCCCGCGACAAAAACCTTGAGGCGACGCGGGCACGCGCTCTCGACGGGGTCGCGGAATTGATCCCTCACGCCCGGTCCGCCGGCGTGCGGATCGGACTGGAACCCCTGCATCCAATGATTTGCGCAAACCGCTCCGTGCTGAGTACGGTCGGGTTGGCCAACGACTGGTGCGATGCCCTTGGCGCCGAGGATGTGGTCGGCATCGCCGTTGATACCTACGCCGTGTGGTGGGACCCGGACCTGGAAGCGCAAGTCGCCCGCGCCGGTGCGAGGATATGCGCCTTTCATATCAGCGACTGGTTGTCCGACACCCAGGACTTGCGTCTTGACCGGGGCATGATGGGTGATGGGGTGATCGATATTCCGGCGATCCGCCGTATGGTAGAGGCCGCCGGTTATTCGGGCCACCGGGAGGTGGAGATATTTTCCGCCCGGAATTGGTGGAAGCAGGACCCGGATGAGGTCGTCCGCGTCGTTAAGGAACGCTACCAGAGCGCGGTTTGAGGGCCTTTAAATGACACCTAATGGGAGGCTCAAGCCTTCATCTTGGTATCGACGCCGAGTAACCCCGAGGGTTTTACCATGAGGACGAAGATCAGCAGGATGAAGGCATAGGTGTCCTTGTAGCTGCCCGACAAGTACCCAGCCCCAATACTTTCGGTAACGCCGACGATCAAGCCGCCGATGATCGCCCCCGGCAAGCTGCCGAAACCGCCGACGACGGCCGCCGCGAAGGCCTTAATGAGGATGCCGACTCCCATCAGCACTTGAACGTAATTAATAGGCGCGACCAGGATTCCGGCGGCGGCGGCCAGCGCGCAGGCAACGCCGAAGATCACCGAGATCATCAACGGCACGTTGATTCCCATAAGATAAGCGATTTCCTTGTTGTGAGCGACGGCGCGCACGGCGAGCCCGAGCCGCGTCCGGGTCAGGAAGACGTGCAGTGAGAAGGCCAGGGTTAGGGCGGCGGAAACAATCCACACATAGGATTGGGACAGGGCGATATTGCCGATTTCAATGGGGTAGCCGAAGGAAACGGGGAACGGCTTGGCTTTCGCGCCCCAAATAAGATAGGCGGCATTCTGGAGTACGATCGACATGCCGAACCCGCAAATGATCATGCCCATGCCGGCGAAGGTGTAACCGCCGCCAGAACGGGTAAGCCGGCGGTAGAATAAGCGCTCGATCACGACCCCGATAAGCCCTGTTGCCGCCATCCCAAGAAGGATGGTGACCACGTAATTAAAGCCGAAGTGATTGGCGATGGTCATGCCGACAAAGGCTCCGAGCATGAAGATTTCGCCATGCGCGAAATGGACGATATCGAGGCCGGAATAAACCAGCGAAATGCCCAGAGCGACAAGGCCATAGACCATCCCCAGGGACAACCCCACGATTACGAGATCTATGAAAAACTCCACGTCCGATATCCCCCTAGAAATCGTCTTCGCGTGGCCAGATTGATGGTTTGGGTGCCCACATTTTATTACTGGCCCATGGTCATGTCGGAATCGCGATCGGCTACAGTACCGCCTAGATAGGACAGCCGTAAATTGTCGTCGTCGATCAAATCCTTGGCGGTACCTTCCATATGGATGACGCCGTCCTTGATGACGTATCCGTATTCAGCGAGCAGTAAGGCCATGCGAACGTTCTGCTCAACCAACAACAATGTCATGCCGTCACGGCATATGTGGTTGATGGAGCGAAAGATGTCGAGCACGATTTGAGGCGCCAACGCAGAGCTGGGCTCGTCGAGCATGATCATCTTCGGTTCAGACATCAGGCCGCGAGCGATGCAAAGCATCTGCAATTCACCACCGGACATGGTGGCCGCGAGTTGATCGCGGCGTTCGGTTAATCTCGGAAAGTATTCGTAAACACGCTCCAGTGAGCGGCGTACGACGGCGCGTTCTCGCTGCACGAAGGCCCCGATCAGGAGGTTTTCCTCCACGGTCATGGCTGAATAGGCTTCCTTGCCCTGGGTAACCTGGACCAACCCCCGCCTGACGATTTGATTGGAGGCTAATCCGTCGATCCGTTCACCGTCGAAGGTGATCGATCCACTCCAAGGTTCGATCAGCCCCGAGATCGCTTTCAACAGCGTAGATTTTCCAGTCCCGTTGCCGCCAAGCAAGGCGACGATCTGCCCGCGATCGACCTTCAAGGACACGCCGTTAAGGATCTGGACTTTGCCGTAACCGGCTTCGATTCCTTCAATATGAAGCATAAACGGCCCTCAAAATAATTTGATCACAACCTTTAGGGAGATACTCCCCCCCTACCTGACCATGGACTAGAGTAATTTGAAGTTTGGGCGAGTAAAGCAAATTCTTAAGAGAGATTGACCATTGGTCAATCCCCCGCGTAATGTAACCCGTTGAATTAAGAGAAAGTTATATATCCAATACAAACCTTTAGGGAGGTAGACTGTTATGAGGAATAAGCTATTAGCGACGGGATGCGCCTTGGCAATGGCCGTACCGATCGCCCTAGCCGCGACAACCGTTCCGGCATCCGCCGAGGGCACGGTTCGCATCGGCGTTACCCTGCGCATGTTGACGGAAAATGGCCAAAAATATGGCCGGATGGTGAAAGATCAGTTCGACGCGGTTAACAAGGCCGGGGGAATTAACGGCAACAAGCTCGAAGTGTTCATGCTCGACGACCAGTGCAAGCCCGACATCGGGGTTGCCAACGTCAATCGATTCATCCACCAGAACAAAGTCCATCTGGTTATTGGCTCGACCTGCAGTTCGGTTTCCATGCCCATCGTCCCGGTGACGGCGAAGGCGATGGTTCCACAGATCATCCCCCATTCGACCAATGCCAAGATCACCAAGCAGGGAAGTGCGTGGGTTTTCCGCGTGTCGGTTTCCGAACGCTTCTACAGCGCCGTCCACGGCAAGTGGCTGGCCGAGAACGTGGGCAAGAAGGTGGCCTATCTTTACACCACTGACAGCGCCTCGATTTCCTTTGCTGATAAGTATAAAGAATACATGCGCAGGCAATATAAAGTCGAACCGGTCTACTCTGCGCAGATGCAGGAAACGGACCTCGATTTCCGGTCCCAACTGTTGAAGATCAAGGCGGCGAAACCAGAAGTGTTGGCGGTTGGCGGCCAGTCGGACGCGCTCGCGCGGATGGTTAAGCAATCCATTGAAGTCGGAATTCCGAAGAATGTCCGCCGCATTGGCGCATCTTCGGCTTCCAACGCCACCGTGCCGCCGCTCGCCGGCGACGCGGCCGTCGGCCTGACCTTCGCGGCCGCCTTCTCTTGCGCCGACGATCGCCCGATCGCCAAGAAGTTCGTAAAGATGGTGCAGGATACCTATAATGTCCCCTGCCCGGATCACGATTTCTCGCAAGCCTGGGATCTGGCCCAAATCGTCAAGCAGACGTTAGCGCGGACGAAGCTTACATTAACCGACGCCTCGCTGGCCGCCGACCGCAAGGCGATCCGTGACGGGTTTATCGCACTTCCGCCGTACAGTGGCCTCGGCTCCGGCCCGATTAGCTGGTGCGCCGATTCGACACCACAGTGTCGTGACGGCAACCGGACGGGGATCCTGGTCGAGTACACGAAGGGTGGGAAGGACTATAAGATGTCCGTGCTCGCTCGCGTTTCGTTCGACCCTGGTTTCGGTCTCTAAAAGGGCTAAAGCCTAGCTCGAACCGTTGTTGCGCCGCCGGCGCGGGAGCAATCCCGCCGTCGGCGGCGCAATCAACGAAGGCTCGGCGATATTTCGCCAAACCTTTCTATAACAATACGATGGTGCCCCAAGGTCATGAGCGACATAGAAGCAGCGAGTAATGCCGCGAGTGGCCAGGATGCCTTTGCAAAGCGTGCCGAAAGAAACCGTATTATAGCCTGGTCGGCCGGCTTTTCCGTTCTTCTCGCTTTGCCCTGGTTGACGATCAATGAATACCAGAACTTTCTGCTGGATATCATTATGGTCAACATCCTTCTGGCGGTAGGCCTCAACATCGTTAAGGGTTTTGCCGGACAGGTCACCGTGGGGCACGTGGCCCTGATGGCCATCGGCGCGTATACGTCGGCTGTGTTAACGGCCAAATTCGGATTTTCTTTTTGGGCCGCCCTGCCCATGGCGGTTGTGCTCACGGGCTTTGTGGGAGGGGTGCTCGGCGTGCCGTCGTTCCGCCTGGAGGGTCCTTATCTGGCGTTGGCCACCTTGGGTTTCGCCGAATCGGTCCGCATCATTATTTCGGCCACCAATTATCTAGGCGCCGCAGAGGGGTTTAGTAACATTCCGGCGCCCATGATTGGCGACTACGTGATCGACGGGCACATCGACTATTATTATATCGTCATGCCTATCGCGCTGATCGGCATATATTTGTCGTTCAGCATTCTCAGTTCGGACATGGGCCGTGCCTTCCGGGCCTTGCGGGAAGACCCCCTGGCGGCAGCCGCCAATGGCATCAATGTGCGCAAATATAAGCTACTGGCCTTTGTCATCAGCTCTCTTTACGCCGGCACCGCAGGCAGCCTGATGGCCCATATGTCTCCCGGATTTCTCCATCCTTACAGCTATACGATCACCGAAATGGTGACCTTGCTGTTGATGATCGTGCTGGGCGGTATCGGTCACATTTGGGGCGGAGTGATCGGCGCTGTTCTGGTCACCATCATCTATGACCTGACCCGCGAATGGTACCAGTTCCAGCTTTTGGTATTCGGCTCGGTCGTCGTCCTGACGGTGCTCTACCTGCCACGCGGGATCGGTGGCATATTGGATCGCTATTTTGCTAAACGACGTTTCCTTGCTGTTCGAAAGAACAATTCAGATGATGCTTGAGACCACCAACCTTACGAAGTCCTTTGGCGGCCTGGTCGCTGCTAATAACATCAACCTCCAGATACGCGAGGGCGAAATCCGCGGCATCATCGGCCCGAACGGATCTGGCAAGAGTACGCTTTTCAACCTGATTTCTGGTGTCTACACGCCCAATCCGGGCAGCCGGATCCACTTTAACGGCGAAGAGATTACCGGCCTCGAGCCCCATGAAATAGCGCGCCGGGGGATCGCGCGCACCTTCCAGCTTTTGCGCCTTTTTCTGGACATGTCTGTACTTGAGAACCTTCTGGTGGGGCACCATTCCCATGTCGGCTATAACCTCGGCGCGGCGGTGATTGGGGCAGCGAGTGTGCGGGCCGAGGAGCGCCGGCTGCGCAAAGAGATGATGGAACTGTTGTCTTTCATCGGCCTTGCCGATTACGCCGAGATGCCGGCCAGCGAATTATCCATCGGCATGCGTCGGCTATTGTCACTTGGCCGCGCCATTGCCATGCGTCCGAAGCTGTTAATGCTCGACGAACCGGCGGCCGGGCTTTCGCCGGTGAACGTGGATACGCTGCTGAAAACGGTCCTATCCCTCAAGGAACGCTATGGCCTTACCCTGGTCATCATCGAGCACATCATGAAGGTGGTGATGGAAACTTGTGACACTGTCACCGTTCTAGAACACGGCGAGAAAATCGCCGAGGGCGTTCCCGACGACGTGCGGGACGACCATCGGGTGATCGAGGCCTATCTGGGTAAGGAAATGGAAGATTCCGAAGTTCGGGCCTTCCTCGAAGCTTCCTGACCCCTTCGTATCCGATCCGGTAACAAGGAGCTTTTTGCAGACCATGTCGTTTGAGAACCCACGCGTAGTGATCGTTGGCGGTGGTGGCATGGGCGGCCTGTTCGGCGGTTTGTTATCGGAAGGGGGACTCAACGTCACCCTGGTCGACACCTGGCGTGAGCAAGTGGAAACGATCATGGCCAACGGATTGCGCATTGTCGGCGAAGGTGGCGAGCGGACGGTATCGATCAAGGCGACGGTGGACGGCGGTGAAATCAAAGAGGCCGATGTTGTGTTTTTTCAATGCAAGGCGCCAGCCAATCAGGAGGCCGCCGAAAGTGTCAAGCACCTGTTTGCGGGAACGACCGTCGCCGTCAGCTTCCAGAACGGGCTTGGCAACGAGGAAGCGCTAGCCGACGTCCTTGGCGCCGAACATGTACTCGGTGGCTTGACGGCCCAGGCGGGGATGGTCGAGGCGCCCGGCGTGGTCCGCAATTTCGGCGATTTGCCGACCTACTTGGGCGAGATGGAGGGTGGCCTTTCGGAACGGGCAACGGCCATCGCCGACGCCTTAACGCGTCATGGTCTGCCGACCTATGCCAGCAGCGACATCAAGCGCGACATTTGGAAGAAACTGCTCGGCAACATCGGGCTCAGCGCCGTTTCGGGGTCAACCGATCTTCGTTCGATCGATATCATGGCGGTGCCTGAATTGCAGATGGTGGTCTTTCGAGCCCTAGACGAAGCGGCGGCGGTGGCGCGCACGTGCGGCATTGATCTCGATACCGGGGAAGCCCGCGAAGTCTTGAACAAGCTCACCACCCCCGAGGGCGGCGGCACCGGGACCAGCAAATCATCCCTGTGCGTCGATCTCAACAACGGACGCCCGACCGAGGTCGATTATATTTATGGCTCCGTGGCCCGGCTTGGCCGTCAGCATAATGTGCCGACACCGACCATCGACACACTGATCGGCATCATTAAGGGGCTTGAATCCCACCATTCGTTAGCTATTGGAGGTTAGAAATGCAAGGTGAATTCTCTGGAAAGGTCGTCGTTATCGCTGGCGGGAGTAGGGGCATCGGGCGCGGTATTGCCACCGCCTTCGCCGAAGCCGGCGCCGAAACCATGATCGTCTCCTCATCGGAGACCAACCTGGAGGCGGCTGCCGAGGCAATCGCCAAGGACGGTGCAGCGAAACCGAAAATCTGTGCGGCGGACCTTCGACTCGAGGAGGGATGTGACCGGGTCCTGGCTGAGGTCGATAAGCAATTTGGGCGATGCGATATCTTGGTTAATTCGGCGGGTGCGACACGCGCCGGCGCCTTTCTCGATCAGCCGGAGGAACAATGGCAGGACGGTTTCGCCCTCAAGTTCTTCGGATGCGTTCGCCTTTGCCGCCTGTTCTGGCCGATGCTCAAGGAAGCGCAAGGGTATGTCGTCAATATCGTCGGCGGCGCGGCCCGGATGCCCGATCCTGAGTTTCTTGTCGGCGGCGCGGTGAACGCGGCGATGTCGAATTTTTCGAAGGGGCTGGCCGGTCTCGGTAAACGCGACGGCGTCAACGTCAACGCAATCCTTCCCGGCCTTAACGAAACCGAACGGGTCCAGCAGCTGTTCCAACAGCGCGCCGAGGCGACCGGAAAAACGCCGGAACAGGAGCGCGCGGACGCCATCGCCAATGAGGGTCTGCGCCGGCTCGGACAGCCCGAGGACGTGTCCGCGCTCGCACTGTTCCTGTGTTCGGAGTCCTCCAGGCACATCCAAGGCACGGCAATTGCCGTTGATGGCGGGGCGACACCCGGTCTCTACTAGAAACGCGTTCGAATGGGTGAGGAAATAGGGCTGGCTGTCATGGACTTTACGCTGAGCGAGGAACAAAGACTTCTGGTCGAAAACGTACGGCGCTTCGTGGAAGCCGAGTTGATGCCGCTAGAAGATGAGGTCGAGGCAACAGGGCAACTCGACCCGAAAACCGCGCGGGTCATCTTCGAAAAATCGAAGGCGCTCGGCTTCTATGCCATGAACATCCCCGAGGTTTACGGTGGCGGCGGTCTATCCGCTGTCAGCAACTGCTTGGTCGAGGAGCAATTCGGGCACACGACGGATATCCTAATTCGCCGCGCCTTCGGCAATGTCTATGAAGTCCTGCTGGCGGGCGACGAGAAACAGAAAAAGCGTTGGCTGCTGCCCGCCGTGCAGGGCGAGCGAACGTGTTCGATCTGCATGACCGAACCGGAGGCAGGGTCCGATGCGACCGCCATCAAGACCAGCGCCCGGCGCGATGGCGAAGACTGGCTCCTTTCGGGCCAGAAGCACTTCGTCAGCGATGGTCTTTACTCCGATTTCTTCGTCGTCTCTGCCGTAACCGACCCGTCGGCGGGAACGAACGGGATATCCCTGTTCCTGGTCGACAAGGACATGCCCGGGGTGACCGTCGGACCAAATCAGCCGATGATGGGGCTCGGCGGAACGAGCCACATTGAACTATTCTTCGATGATCTCCGACTCGACCAGGAACACCTACTTGGCGAGGAAGGACAGGGTTTACGCCTGGCCTATGAAACCCTTGGCAATATCCGCCTCGCCCATATCGGGGCGCGCGCCGTCGGCAAGGCATCACGGCTGCTCGGCCTGATGACCGAACACGCCCGTGATCGCCACCAGTTCGGGCGGCCTATCGGCGATTTCCAGATGATCCAGCAAATGCTGGCCGACAGCGTGATCGAGATCGAGGCGGCGCGCCTCATGGTCCTGCGTGCGGCCTTCGATCTCGACCGGGGCCAGGATGCCCGCGAGCGTATCTCCATGGTTAAGGTTCATGCCGCCGAAACCCTGGGCCGGGTCGCCGACCGGGCCGTCCAGGTTTTTGGCGGCAGCGGTTATTGCAAAGACCTGCCAATCGAACGACTATATCGCGACGCTCGTATTTTCCGGATATACGACGGGACATCGGAAATCCACCGAACAGTGGTCGCCCGCGCCTTGCTCAAGCAAGGCACGGAGCAATTCGATTTCCCCCATTAAATTCACGTCCAGGAAGCAAAGACAGGATGACAATTAACAAATTCATGGCGGTGGAAGACGCCGTCGAACTCATTCGAGATGGTGATACGGTCGGCCTCATCGGCGGTGGCGGCGGCCTTGTCGAGGCGACTTGCCTGTTCACGGCCATCGAAAAGCGGTTTCTGGAAACGACTCATCCCCAGGATCTGTTTCTGATCCATGCCCTGGGAATTGGAGATCGCAAGACCAAGGGCATGAACTGTTTCGCCCACGAGGGGATGGTGCGGCGGGTCATCGGCGGCCATTGGATCTGGTCGCCGCGAATGCAGGAACTGGCGCGAGACAACAAGATCGAGGCTTATGTCCTGCCGGGGGGCGTCACCATGCAGTTGTTCCGCGAGATTGGCGCCGGTCGGCCGGGGTTGTTCACCCATGTCGGTCTCGGCACCTTCGTCGATCCACGCATCGAAGGCGGTAAGTTGAACGAGCGGAGCAAGGAGGACTTGGTCGAGGTGGTCAATATCGACGGTCAGGAATTGCTTCGCTATAAGTCATTCCCGGTCAACGTGGCGCTCATTCGTGGTTCCTTCGCCGACGCCCATGGCAATATTAGCATCGACCAGGAACCGGCCACCCTGGATATATTCGCCATCGCCCTGGCCGCTCACAACTCCGGCGGCAAGGTAATCGCCCAGGTGCGCACGGCCGTGGATGTGGGCACCCTGCCGGCGCGCGCCGTCAGGGTGCCAGGCGCAATTGTCGACGCGGTGGTGGTCGACCCCAATCAGTCCATGACCTATGACATTGCCTACGATCCGACCATTTCGGGCGAGCGCCGGGGCCCGGTGCCTGCCGAACCCCCGCAGCCCTTCACTGCCCGCCAAGCGATTGCACGGCGCGCGGCGGAAGAACTGACCGACGGCGCGATCATCAATTATGGTTTCGGGATTCCCGACGGCATTGCAAAACTGGTGGCCGCGCGCGGCGATCTCGATCGATATTATCAGTCCATCGAACACGGAACTTACGGCGGCACCTTGCTTGATGGGCCCCTATTCGGCTTCGCCCGCAACCCGAGTGCGATGATCGACGCGCCTTCCCAGTTCGACTTATATTCGGGTGGCGGCCTCGACATCGCCTTCCTCGGCTTCGGCGAGATCGACGCCGCCGGCCATATCAACGCGTCCAAGCTCGGCGGGCTGCCAGTCGGTCCCGGAGGTTTTATCGACATTGCGCAAAACGCCCACAAGGTCGTGTTCTGCGGCACCTTCGATGCCAAGGGCAGTGAAATCCAGACCGGTGACGGCAGCCTTCGTATCACCCGGCACGGGGAAATCTGTAAGTTCGTCGATCAGGTCAAGCAGATCACCTTTTCCGGGATCGAGTCGGTGCGTCGCGGCCAACAAGCAATCTACGTCACCGAACGGGCGGTGTTCCGGCTAACCCCAGATGGCATGGTCTTTAGCGAGGTCGCGCCCGGAGTCGATCCGCAGCGCGACGTGTTGGACCGGATGGACTTCGCGCCCCTCGTTCCCACCGACCCCACCGTCATGTCGGCGGAATTTTTTACGGCCTGATTGGCTCGAATTGGAGGAAAAACCATGACGCCACTGCGCATCGCCGTGATCGGGGCCGGGCAAATCGGCCGCCGCCACATGGATGTTCTGTTGCCGGATTCCGCCTATGCCGTGGCCGGAATCGCCGACCCCATGCCGGCGTCCAAGGAATTCGCCGATCAGCACGATATTCCATATTTTTCGGATACCGAGGAAATGCTCGACAAGGTGCAGCCTGACGGCGCCATCGTCGCCTCGCCGAACCAGTTTCACATGAGCGGGGGCATGGCCTGCATTTCGCGGGAAGTCCCGGTCCTGATAGAGAAACCGGTGGCTGATTCCCTGACCGATGCGCTTACCCTCGTCAATAAAGCCAAACAATCCGGTGTCCCCGTTATGGTCGGCCACCATCGCAGGCACAATCCGATCATCCGAAAGGCCTGGGAGGTCATCCAAGGGGGTGGGATTGGTAAGGTGACGGCGGTCAACTGCCTGTGGCTCACCCACAAGCCGGACCACTATTTCGACCTTGCTTGGCGGCGCGAAGCCGGTGGGGGAACGGTCCTTATCAACGGTATCCACGAGATTGATTACATACGCATGCTGTGCGGCGAGATCGATAGCATTCAGGCGGTAACTGCCAATGCGGTACGTGGATTTCCGGTCGAGGATACCGCGGCGGCCGTCATTCACTTTGAAAACGGTGCACTGGGCACACTGCTGGTTTCCGACGCGGTAACCTCGCCCTGGACCTGGGAGTGCACCTCGGGCGAAAACCCGGACTATCCTCAAAATGCCCAGTACAGTTTTCTTATTACCGGCACCAAGGGGTCCCTGGCGGTTCCTACGCTCGATCACTGGTGGCAGGATCCGGAGCAGCATTGGTTTGATCCGATGACCCGGCAACGGATTCCGATCACGCCGGCGGACCCTTATGTTGAGCAAATGCGTAACTTTTCCGCCGTCATTCGCGGCGAGGAAGAGCCCGTGGTCAGCGGCGAAGAGGGCACCCGCACCCTGGCGGCGACCCTTGCCATTACAGAATCGGCGGCCATCGGCGGGCCGGTACGAATTAACGACATGCTAGCGCGGGCTAGTGGATAGCAGATAAGAAAGGGAACAAATATTATGAGCAACAAAATTCGGGCCGCCTGCGCCATCGGCTGGCCAATCAAGCATTCGCGATCACCTCTCATCCACGGCCATTGGATAGAGAAACACGGGATCGCCGGTGACTACCGCCTCGAAGGCGTGACGCCCGAGGACTTTCCGAACTTCATCGCCAATTTGGCCGGGCATGGCTACGTCGGATGCAATATCACCATTCCTCACAAGGAGGTGGCTTTAAAACTCTCGGAACCGGACGAGCGCGCCCGTGCTATCGGCGCCGCCAACACCTTGTGGCTTGATGGCGACCGGCTGCGTTCCACCAATACCGATGTGGTGGGCTTTATCGGCAACCTCGACGTGTCAGCCCCCGGCTGGGACAAGGACCTGGAAAATGCCATCGTCCTGGGGGCCGGTGGGGCGGCACGAGCCGTCGTCTATGGGTTTATCGAACGCGGTGTTAAGAATATTCATGTCGTTAACCGGACAATTTCCAAGGCCGAGGCCTTCCGTCAGCATTTCGGGGACAGCGTGCATCCCGCCTCTTGGGACGACCTTCCGCGTTTGCTGGGCGATGCTGGCATGCTTGCCAACACAACCTCGTTGGGGATGGCGGATAACCCCGATCTGGTGGTCGATCTGGATTTGGTTGGTGACGATACGGTCGTCGCCGATGCGGTCTACGTGCCGCTCAAGACCTCGCTACTGACCGCCGCCGAAGGGCGCGGGCTTCGAATTGCGGATGGGCTCGGTATGCTGTTACATCAAGCTACACGCCCCTTTGAATTCTGGTGGGGCCTCAGGCCTGAGGTGACACCGGAATTACGGGCTTTGGTCGAACGCGAACTCCTCGCGGGATGATCGGCGCAGGCAGGAAAACAAGGAAATCCAACAATGACTAAAAAAGTGATGGTCCTGAATGGCCCGAATTTAAATCTTCTGGGTGAGCGGCAGCCGGAAATCTATGGCTACGACACCCTGGACGACATCAAGGGAAGGCTGGAGAAACTGGCCAAGGCGCACGGCCTTGAGCTTGATTTCCGCCAATCCAACCATGAGGGCGAGATTGTCGAGTCCATCCACGAAGCCCGTACCACCTGTGCCGGCGTGATTATCAACCCGGCGGCCTATACCCATACCTCGGTGGCCATCAGGGACGCCTTGGCCACGTACAATTTTCCGGTGGTCGAACTGCACCTGTCGAACAACGACAAGCGCGAGACCTTCCGTCAGCATTCCTATGTCTCGACGGTGGCGACCGGCGTGATATATGGTTTCGGGGCGCACGGATACGAACTGGCCTTCGAGGCCGTTGCCAAGCTGGTCAGCGACAAGGCCTAACCGTAGGTTTCAGGGTGGGCACGCATCCAATCGGCGTATAGTTGGATGCCGGATTCAAGGGAATTGGCGATGGTATAGCCGATATCCTTTTCAAACCGGTCACCTGCCAGTGGCCCGCGCGGGGCCGTGTAGGTAGTCCATGGCTCGGTTCCGGGGCCAAGTTCGATGACCGCACCTGGCACGGCGGCACAGATTGCGGTGGCGACCTGACCAGTTGTGAAATTGACCCCCGGACCCAGGTGGTAGACATCGTGATTGAGCTTTGGCGCGCGGTAGGCAGCCAGCAAGCCGGCGGCCACGTCTCCCACATAAGTGAAACTAGCCTCGAAATCGGCGCCGCTCGGCTCGCGAACGGACGTTCCTTCAAGCGCCCACTTCAGGAACGCCGGGATTGGGCCACGCGGCGGATCGACGGAAACGACCGGCGGCCCAAAGACCCAGGAGATACGCACACTAGCCGCCGACAGACCGAATTGAGTACGGTACATTTGGGTGGTCAGTTCGGCGCAGAGTTTGGTCGTTCCATAGATATTGACCACCGAGGGCGGCGTATCCTCGAAAATCGGCGACTTCACGTCGCTCAGGTTCTGAAACACCGATCCGGTGCTGACCAGGATAAAACGTTTCCAATCACGCCGCCTGGCAATATCGAGAAGGCTGGCCACGGCGCCGACGTTAGCGCGTACTGCCGCCAAGGGGTCTGGCCGCGCATAGGCTTCGTTGGAAACTGCTGCCAAGTGAATGCAAGCGTCAATGTCGTGATTTGTGCATAGTTCCTCTACCGCCGCCCGGTCGGTGAGGTCACAGGGTATCCAGGTCACGTTCTCGCCGAGGGCCGCCGCTTCTTCAACTCGGAAGGTATCTCTGTACTGGGCAACGACCTGTTCCCCGGCGGCGCAGGCCTGGCGCACCACTTCCTGACCAATGTGGCCCATGGCCCCGGTGATTAATATCGCCATCTTGGTTCTACGACTCGGGCATTTCGCCGTCGAATTCGGCCGAGGCGAAGACCCCTCCCTGGAACAGCTTGGCGATGTCGTCGGCATCTTCGGGCACTTCGAGACTCATGATTTCTTCGGCGAAGTCCTCCGAATCGTCTTCGGGGGCGTAGCCCAGTTGGCAGGCCACCGAGTGGTCCCACCAGCCCCGGATGTTGTCGGAAGCCCCATAGATGATGGCGAAGCCCAACTTCGGCGCGTCCAAGCCGGCGCGCACCAGGCGCACCATATCCCCGGGGCTGATGCGGGTGCTCAGATGGCGGGCGTCGAGGGGTTCTTCCAGGCAAGAGCCGATCCGCATGCACATGACCCCGATGCCATGCTTGTCGGCATAGAGGCTGCCCAGGCTCTCGCCGAAGACCTTGCTAACCCCGTAGCGACTGTCGGGGCGCGGCACCACGTTAGAATCCAGTTTTTGATCGCGCCGGTAGAAGCCGATGGCATGGTTGGAACTGGCGAATACGATCCGCGAGACTCCTTGTCGCCGTGCCGCTTCGAACACATTATAGGTGCCGGCAATGTTGACAGAGAGGATGTTATCCCATGTATCCTCCACCGACTTGGCCCCCAGGTGGATAACCCCGTCGACGCCTTCCATGGCGGCCTCGATGGCTGCCGCGTCGGTGATGTCGGCCTGCACCAGTTCCTCGCCCGTCGAGGCCTCACCCAAGGGGGTTATATCGGACAGCCGGATCACCGGGTAGTGGTCCCGCAAACCCTGGCGCAAAACCTGACCGATGGTTCCGGCCGCTCCCGTGATCAAAATCCGATTCATCGCCATTCAGCCGTTTCCTTATCCCTTGGTTCGGTGGACGTCCCGCAAATTCCCGTTAAGATACAGTGGAATTGGATTATGGGCATTTATGACGCCATCACCATGACATTTTGGAAACAAGCATCATGAACGATCAATACTTGAAGGGGAAAGTCGCGATGGTCACCGGTGCGGCGCAGGGAATCGGCGCCGCCATTGCCCGCGAGTTGGCGAGGCGGGGGGCCACCATGGTGGTCACGGATCTGCAAGAGGAAAAACTTGCGGCAACCGCCGAAAGTTTGCGGGAACTGGGCGTCCATGTGCTGGACATCCGGGCCGATGCGACATCAGTTGCGGAGATTCGCCAGACCTTTGCCAAAACCAACGATGAGTTGGGCCGCCTGGACATGCTGGTCAACAATGCCGGCCTCAACCTTTCGGCGCCTTTTCCGGATATTCCGGAGGATGACTACGATCGGGTGATGGCGATTCATGCCCGGGGCCCCTTTTTTTCCATGCAGGAAGCGGCCAAACGAATGGCCGATGGCGGGCGTATCGTCAACATCGCGTCGGCGGTCGGCATCGATGGCCGGACGACCTTTCCCCCCTACGCGGCGGGCAAAGCGGCACTCATAAATATGACCAAGACCATCTCGCGGATCCTTGGTGAACGCCGGATTACCGTCAATGCCATCGCCCCGGGGTTGATCGATACGGACATTCACAAGGTCGCCGACCAGAAGATCGGCGTTGAACGCATGGGCCTAAAACCGGGCGAGTTGCTGGCAAAGCGGGCCGAGGAGATCCCGCTGGGTTATATCGGGAAGCCGGAGGACGTCGCCGGCGCGGTCGGCTATCTTTGTTCACCTGCCGGTGCCTACGTGACTGGCGAAACCATCATCGTCGCGGGTGGATGGACCATTGACTAGAGAATAGGCTCAAATTTTGAGAGGAGAATTCCATATGACCAAGGAAGGTAAATTGGGCTGGGGGATTATCGGCACCAGCACCATCGCGCGAGAACATCTGATCCCCTCCATTCGCGCTCAGGACGACAGCGACGTGGTTGCCGTCATGAGCAGTTCGCCTTCGCGTGGTGAGGAATTCGCCGCCAGTGAGCAAATTCCCAGGAGCCATGAGACACTCGACGCCCTTCTCGCCGACCCCGCCGTCGACGCGGTCTATATCAGTACCACCAACGAACTGCACAAGGATCAGACCATAAGGGCCGCTGCCGCCAGCAAGCACGTTCTATGCGAAAAACCGCTGGCCCTGACCGTAGCCGACGCCCGCGCCATGGTAGACGCTTGCGTCGAGGCGGGGGTGATTATGGCCACTAATCATCACTTGCGAGAGGCGGCGACGCTACGTACCGTCCGCGACGCCATCGCCGATGGGCGAATTGGACGGCCCGTTGCGGCAATGGTGTTTCAAGCCATCTACCTTCGGCCGCAACTTCATACTTGGCGCACCAACAAGCCGTCGGCCGGCGGCGGGGCGGTTCTTGATGTCGGCGTTCACTGCGCCGATACACTGCGCTTTCTCCTCGACGACGAACCCGAGGAGGTGTCGGCGTTCACCCAGTCAACGGGCTTGGCGAGCCAGGGGCTCGAGGACCACGGCATGGCGGTGGTCCGGTTTTCCAAGGGGCTCATCGCCTCTTTCCACATGGGTCATAACATGCAGTTTGCCGGCACCGGCGTTGAGGTTCACGGGACCGAGGGGTCCATTGTCGCGCGCGGCGTCCTCACCCAGCAGCCGGTCGGCGAAGTGATCCTGCTTACGGAAGAGGGCGAAGAAACACTGGACTGCGATCATGAGCCTACCTATCGCCGGACCGTGCGCCGGTTTAATGACGCCGTTCGAAACGGCGGCCGCCCGGCGGCGAGTGGCGAAGACGGGCTTCGCTCATTGGCCGTGGCCCTGGCCATTCGCGAAGCGGCGGCTACCGGCCAGCGGGTCACCATCCCTCGCGATGCGTAGAAATCAACAATCAAAGAGGCTTAGATCGACATGTCTGGAAATACAGAAGAATTGGCAGTGGCGAACCCATTAAAGGCTCAGCTTCGGGACAATAACTTGCAAATCGGGCTTTGGAGTTCCCTATGCAGCAACATCGTGGCGGAGGTCCTGTCCTATACTGACCTCGACTGGGTCCTGTTCGATGCCGAACATTCGCCGAATGACCTTCCAGGCTTGTTCAGCCAACTCCAGGCGATGAAGGGCAGTTCCACCGTGCCGATTGTCCGGCCGCCGTGGAACGATCCGGTGATCCTCAAGCAGCTCCTCGATATCGGTTTTCACAACTTCATCATTCCATTCGTGCAAACGGAAGAAGAAGCAAAACAAGCTGTCGCTGCCGTGCGCTATCCGCCTGCGGGCATTCGTGGCGTCGCCGCAGCCACCAGGGCGAGTAAATTTGGGTTCGATACCAACTATTGGCATAACGTCAACGACCTTGTTTGTGTCTTCGTCCAGGTCGAAACCGCCGAGGCCGTCAAGCGGCTCGACGCCATCTGCGCGGTGGACGGTGTAGACGGGGTGTTCATCGGCCCCAATGACCTGGCCGCCAGCATCGGCCGCCTCATGGAATCCGGCAGCAAGGAGGTTCAGGACATAATGGCGGGAGTCCCCGAGATTTGCGCCAAGCACGGCGTCACCGCCGGAACGCTGGCCTTCGGGCCGGAGCAGTCAAAGACGTACATGGACATGGGATACACCTTCGTCGGGCTTGGGGCTGATATAGGTTTCCTGAAGAAGGCCGTGACCGATTGCGTTTCAGAGTTCAAATAGAAGGTGACGGAAGGGCGTCGCGATGTCGCATTTTTCGAAAAAGAGTTCTGCGCCGCCTCTTCCGAGCACCATTATAAGGGTCGTCAAATATATCGATAACCTTTGATCTCTAATGTCCTGTGTGGATGGCTCCCGCGTTGCAAGGACTTTTCGACGTCGTAGCGGCCAAGTCAGGTACAGTCTTGTGTCCGGCCTGTTGATGCGGTGCTGTTGAACCGCTGGCCCTGATGGTATCCGTGGATCGGGTCCCTA